>CXWL01131737.1_pt1 | contig 10173 bp, 9 predicted proteins | sample 590931 | NCBI WGS metagenome assembly CXWL01 (sample SAMEA3498368, study PRJEB10139) | groundwater metagenome | biome: water well; material: biofilm material | place: Germany | collected 2015-04-27
CCTCTTGGCGATTCCATTCTTGGTTGTGAATTTCCTCGTGGACTTGCTTCAACTCTTGGATTATTATTACTTCTAGGTGAAGATTCAAATCTTGGGTTATTGTTTCCTCTTGGCGATTCCATTCTTGGTTGTGAATTTCCTCGTGGACTTGCTTCAACTCTTGGATTATTATTACTTCTAGGTGAAGATTCAAATCTTGGGTTATTGTTTCCTCTTGGTGTAGATTCTACTCTAGGATTATTATTTCCTCTAGGAGTTTCTACTGAAGTATTTTCTCTTGGTGAAGATTCTACTCTAGGATTATTGTTTCCTCTAGGAGTTCCTACAGATGTATTTCCTCTTGGTGAAGATTCTACTCTAGGATTATTGTTTCCTCTAGGAGTTCCTACAGATGTATTTCCTCTTGGTGAAGTTCCATTAGCCACATTTCCTCTCGGAGTACCTGTGTTTGAATTTAAATTTCTTGTTCCAGGAGTACGAGTTTTGATATCTCTGTGACTATCCATTTCATATCTGTTTGAATATCCTTGATTTCTGTGTGAGAATGAACGGTTTGGATGACGCATTTCATAACCATTTCCTCTTCTTCCATAATATGCATAGTAAGCAGTATGACATCTTCTGTATGAAACATAGTTATATGAGTGTCCAAAATTGATGTGTATTGAAATGTTATTTCTATATCTGAAAATAGGGAATGGATTCCAACAATGATAATATGATGGGTAATAATTCCAATACCAAGATGAATAATACGGACGATAAGAATTTATCCAAAATGTAGTATAAATTACTGGTGTATGAACGTAAATAGGTTCATAAATGTAGTTAGCTCCGTACATATATACATCACCAACAACCTGAATTTGAACTTTATTATTACTGTCTTTTTCAATTTCAACAGTAGCAACGTCTTGAAAAACATCTTTATCTAAAACAGCTTGAATAACGATAATGTGTGCTCTTCCTTCAACAGATTCCACCACACGTAAATAATCTACTTGATTATCATTATTTAAATCTAAATTTGAAATTTGAGTTTTTGGATCATTCAATCTTCTTTCGAAATCTTCTAAATTAGAAGCATCACCAAAAATTGAAGCTACAGCTTTTAAATCTAAGTTATCGCTAATGTCGCTGCTATTTGCAGTTACAGTAGTTTTGTCCTGAGCAAACGTAGGTATGGCAAGTAGTAGCGAGCCTATGACTGAAGTAAATAATCGTGTTTTCATGATATTTAGTATTAAGTTACTTTTCTTTTTTATAGTAATTCCAATTATTGTGCCAAAGTCAATTTTATAGATTTTGTAATTTTATAAATTATTGTACATTAGCCTAAAATAAAGAGTTTATGAGAATTTTAGTTTTGCTTTTTTCGTTTGTATTTATTTCATGTAAATCAACTTATAACGTTATTGATAGAAAAGATATTGTTTTAGATTCAGTTTCTATACGAGCGATTTATCCAACAATTGATGGTGTGTGGTTTGGAGGAACAAATTCGAAAGCTGGTTTTGTAAGTTTTACAACAGATTCAGACACTAAAATTGTGAAACTTCAAAATGAGAAAACTGATTTTAGAAGTATGGCCAATTCTAAGATGGGTTTGTTATTCATAAATGCTGGAACACCTGCAAATATGTATGCAATGGCTACATTTGGATATAGTTGTGCATCGAGTTTAATTTATACAGAAAGTGGAGAAAAAGTATTTTATGATAGCATGTTTATTGATATTAAAACTGGATTAGGTGTTATAATTGGAGACCCAACAGAAGATTGCTTATCTATATTATTAACGGAAGATTCGGCGAAAACATGGCGTAAAATTCCATGTGCAAATTTGCCAAAAACTATTGATGGTGAAGCTGCTTTTGCTGCAAGTGATACGAATGTAAAGATAGTTGACGGTGTGATTTATATAATTTCTGGTGGAACAAAATCGAGATTATTTAAAAGTAAAGATAAAGGTAAAACATGGGAAGTTTTTGAAACGCCAATTATTCAAGGTCAAGCTATGACTGGTGCATTTTCAATGGATTTTTACAACAAGAAAAAAGGGATCATTGTTGGTGGAAATTATGACCAACAAAAAGATAATTCTGCTAATAAAGCTATTACTAAAAATGGTGGTAAAACTTGGAAATTATTAGCTGAAAATCAAGCTTTTGGTTATGCGAGTTGCGTGCAATTTATGCCCAAAAGTAGAGGAAAAGTAATTTATTCTTGCGGAACATCTGGAGTTTTTTATTCTGCTAACTATGGTAAAGATTGGCACAAAATATTAGATGATACAGATTTTTACACATTACGATTTAGCAGTGATAAGTTTATTTATTTAGCAGGAAGAAACAAAGTGACTAAAATAAAAATAAGCCATTAAAATACATCAATGGCTTAAATTGGGTTCAAAAATATAAAAAACTTTTAACCAGTTTTTATCGTCTAGGCGGAGGCGGATTTCCTCTACGACCTCTTAATTTTTCTAATAATTTTCTATGAAACTCTTGTTCTAATTGTTCTAATTTTAAAACCTTTTCAGCTGAAATTACAGGAATAAGCTCGGCACGCATTTTCTTTTTCAAGATCATCACTTCCGCTTCTTTTTCTTCGGCTTCTTCAATTTTTTTCAAAGCTTCTTCATCAGTTCCGTTTCGTTTTTGAAGACGAAGTTTTACCTGAGCTTCTTTTAAAACCATTATTTTTTCTTCGTACTTATTATAAATAGGCCAAAACTTTTCGGCTTCCTCAGAAGTAAGCACTAATTTTTGCGAAATAAAAGCAATTTTTAGAGATTTGATTCTTTCTTTCCTGTCTTGAAAGTTTTCTTTTTTTGCTTCAATTAATTGAGCTCTTCTTTTTTCAATCTCTGCTTGTTTCTTCTCAATTTCAATTGATTGATCTTCAGAATTTACATTTCTCTTATTTTTTTTTGCTTCAACTAATTGAGCTCTTCTTTTTTCAAGTTCAACTTTTCTAGCATCATTTTCTTGACTAAATCCGAATTGAATGGAAAGTAAAAAAAGGAATATATATGTAATTTTATTTTTCATAATTATAATATTTTATTTAGACTAATTATTTAGTTAATATAATTTAAATCATTGTAAATCAATTCATTTTCTAATTCTAATAAATCTTCATTATCCAACATTGAACCCACTTCATAAATACCTAATTCTTCAGAATGCATTTCTAAATAATTCATTTCTGCTAACTCATTCTTTTTGATTTCCATTGAATTATACAACATTGGAGAAACTATCGTTAGTAATAAAACAGCTGCAATTCCACTAACTTTATAAAGTGTCGCCTTCAAGCTAATTACTTTTGTTTTTGAATGATTTATTTTACTTAACAGTCTTTCTTCATTCTTATCAAAATAGTTTTCAGGCACAATAAAACCAGTCGCTTCAGGAAACGAAGTTGTATTTACATCTCCGCTTATTTTTTCTAATATTTTATCTGATAAAGTATCGAAATAATCAGTTGGAGTTGAAAATCCAGTGTTAATTTTATTATTTTCTAAATTTGTGTTCATATCTATTTGACCCTTTTTTTGATAAAAGGTTTAATTTCTTTTTAAATATTCTTCAATTTTTTTCACTGCATGGTGGTAATTCGCTTTTAAAGCACCCACAGAAGTGTCCAAAATTTCACTCATGTTTTCGTATTTCATTTCTTGAAAATACTTCATTTTAAATACCAATTGTTGTTTTTCAGGTAAAATTGCAATGGCTTTTTGTAACTTTAATTGAATTTCATTTCCTTCAAAATACACATCTGATTCTAAATTCATGATGGCTTTTTGTTGCACTTCTTCGTTTGAAATTCCTTGCTTCCTAGCACGTTGCTCAATAAAAGTAAGGGATTCATTAGTCGCAATTCGGTACATCCAGGAATACAATTTACTATCACCCTTAAAATTTGCAATATTTGAAAAAACTTTAATAAACGTGTTTTGTAAAACATCATCGGCATCATCATGATTTAAAACAATATTTCTGATATGGAAATAAAGTGGTTTCTGATAATCTTGTACCAATTGTTTAAACGCAATATTTTGCGTTTTCGGGTTAATTAAAGTCTCTATAAATAGTTTTTCTTCTTGCAAAATTAACAACTGATTTTAATATTAGACTAAAGTTATACAAAAAGGTTTAATTGAGCCGTAAATTTTATAAATTCGCAAAAAATTTAAATTATGTTACAAACGGTTATTTTTGATATGGATGGTGTAATTGTGGATACAGAACCTGTACATCATTATGCTTATTTCGAACATTTTAAAGAATTAAATATAGAAGTTTCAGCAGAAATGTTTTCGACTTTTACTGGAAATTCTACGAAAAATGTTTTTCAAAAAATTAAAGATAATTTCGGAATTACAATAGATACGGAAGATTTAGTACAACGAAAAAGAGCTATTTTTAATGAAGCTTTTGATACTAAGGAAGATTTATTCTTACTTGATGGAGTAGAAGATTTAATTAAGAACTTACATCAAAAAGGAATTCAAATGGTTTTGGCTTCTTCGGCTTCTAAAGTAACTATTAATAGAATTTTCAACCGTTTTAATTTACATCAATATTTTTCTCATATTATTTCTGGAGAAGATTTCCCGCAATCGAAACCCAATCCAGCTATTTTTATTGAAGCGGTAAGATTATCAAATACGCCAAAAGAAAACTGTATTATTATTGAAGATAGTACAAACGGAATTAAAGCCGCGCACGCTTCAGGTGTTTTTTGTGTTGGATATAAGAGTGTAAATTCTAAAAAACAAGATTATACTTTAGCTAATATCGTAATTGACAGATTTGAAGAATTGGATATAGAGAATGTTTTAGGATAATTTATCCAACAGCATCTTTATAAACACGTAAACATTTTTCCCTAGCTTCTTTATGATCCACAATTGGATTTGGATAATCTAGGGTTTCTAGTTCTGGAATCCATTTTTTGATATATTTTAGTTCTTTGTCAAATTTTTTAATTTGCTCAGTTGGATTGAATATTCTGAAATAAGGAGCAGCGTCCACGCCTGAACCAGCAGCCCATTGCCAATTACCTACATTACTTGCTTGTTCGTAATCTAATAATTTGGAAGCGAAATAGGTTTCGCCCCAACGCCAATCGATTAACAAATGCTTACATAAGAAACTGGCTACCACCATTCGTACACGATTGTGCATGTGGCCAGTTGCATTTAATTCTCGCATTCCGGCATCAACCATTGGATAACCTGTTTTTCCTTCACACCATTTTAGGAATAAATCTTCATTATTAACCCATTTTATTACATCATATTTTGGTTTGAAACTTTGCGTTTTGGTATGTGGAAAATGCCATAAAATTTGCATAAAGAATTCTCTCCAAATTAATTCTTTCAAAAACGTCTCATTTTGAAATTGAAGAGCATATTGAACTAATTTTCGAATACTAATCGTTCCAAATCGTAAATGAATGCCAATTAAAGAAGTTCCTTGTATTGCTGGAAAATTTCTAGTGGCTTCATATTCAGAAACTAATTTTTCTGAAATATTATATTCTGGTAATGAAATAGTTGTTCTTTCAAAACCAATATCATTTAATGATAAAAAAGGGTAGGAGTGTTGTGTTATTTTTTCTAATAAAGTTTCCGAAGGATAATTAATTAGCTCCGTTTCTTTCAATTTAGCTTTCCATTTGTTAGAATAGGGTGTATAAACAACGTAAGGTAAACCATCGTCTTTTGTGATTTCAGATTTTTCAAATATTACTTGATCTTTACAAGTTTTAAACTCAATTTTATGTTGTTTGAATAAATCATTTAAAGCTTTATCTCTATTTCTGGCATAAGGTTCATAATCGTGATTGGTGTAAACCGAAGTAATTTTATTTTCAGTAATTAGTTTCTCATAAATTTCTAAGGGTTTACCGTAAAAAACCGCTAACGACTTATTAATTCTAGCTAATTCATTATTAATTTTTTCTAATTGATTGTGAATAAATGTAACTCGAGCATCGTTTTTTTCTAAATATTGCAAGATGGTTTCATCAAAAATAAAAATAGGTAAAACATTCTCATTATTATTCAATGCGTGAAATAACGCAGTATTATCATCTAATCGTAAATCTCTTCTAAACCAAAAAACTATCATCTCTATTAAGCAAATTATAAAGTAATACAAAGATATAAATTGTTTAATCTTTTACATAAAAAACTAAACAAAATAAATGATTTTAAAATTTTAAAACTTTATTAACTTTATTCAATACTTATTTGAGTTAAATTAGCAAAAAATATAACCAATGAAAAGATTAATTATATTCAGTTTTTTATTAATTACTGGAATTTCATCAGCACAAATTTCAATGCCACAGGCGAGTCCAATGTCAAAAGTTGATCAAACAGTTGGATTAACTCAGATTGAAGTTGATTATCACAGACCAAGCGCAAAAGGAAGGTCAGTTTATGGAGAATTAGTACCATATGGAAAAAACTGGAGAACTGGCGCAAATGAAAACACTACAATTACTTTTTCTCAAGATGTAACAATTGAAGGAAAGCCATTAGCAAAAGGAACTTATGCATTGTATACTACTCCAAAAGCTGATGCATGGGATATTATTTTTTATAAAGACATAAATAATTGGGGTTTGCCGGAAGAGTGGAGTGATGAAAAAATTGCTTTAAAAGCTTCTGCAAAACCAGAAAGTTTAAATAGATTGGTAGAAACATTTACCATTTCATTTAATAATGTTTCAACAGAATCGGCGAGTTTAGAATTGTCTTGGGAAAAAATATTAGTTTCTGTAAAGATTGAAGTTCCAACTCAGAAAATTGTTTTAAAAACGATTGAAGATGTTATGGATGGACCATCTGCAAATGAATATTATACTTCATCTCAATACTATTACCAATCAAATACCGACTTAAACAAAGCTTTAATTTGGATTAATCAAGGTATTGCATTATCTGGTGACAAAGTTCCATATTGGTATAATAGATTGAAATCGTTAATTCAGTATAAATTAGGCGATAAAAAAGGAGCAATTGAAAGCGCCAAATTATCTTTAGCAGGAGCAACTGCTGATAAAAATGAAGATTATATCAAACAAAATAAAGATAGTATCGAATTGTGGTCTAAAAAATAATTCGTAACTTTATATAATAGAAATAGGCTGTCTAATTAATAGGAAAACCAAAGGTTAGAAATCCTGGATTTACTTCAGAATAAGGTTTTCGAGACTCTTTAGACAGCCTTATTTTTGTTTATTTAAATCGTTTTTAACGTTTCGATAAAAAGATCAATTTCTTCTTTTGTATTATAATGACTAAACGAGATTCTTAAAGAAGGTTTCTTAATATTTTCTTCAGATAAAAATTCAGCTAAAACGTGTGAAGGCTTTACACTTCCACTTTGACAAGCACTTCCTCTAGAAACAGCAATTCCTTTCATATCTAAATTGAATAAAATCATAGCCGTTTTTTCTTCAGAAAAAGGCAATAAAACATTCAAAATATTATAAAAGGTATTTTCACCATTTATGATAATTCCTTCAAAATTTGCTTGTAATTGAGCTACACAATGATTTTTTAAATCTGTAATATATTCTGTTTCTTCAATTAAATGTTCATTTGCTAAATCAAAAGCTTTTGACATTCCGGCAATTTGGTGAATGGCTTCCGTTCCAGCACGTAATCCTTTTTCTTGTTCACCACCAAATAACATCGGTTGCATAATTCTATTTTTTCTGATAAATGCAAATCCAATTCCTTTTGGACCGTGAAATTTATGTGCACTCGCCACTAAAAAGTCTAATGAAGTTTCTTGTAAATCAAGTTTCACTTTTCCGATAGATTGTACGGTATCACAATGGAAAATAGCTTTATACTTTTGACAAATTCCAGCAACTCGATTTAAATCTAAAACAGTTCCAATTTCATTATTCACATGCATTAACGTCACTAAAGTTGGAATTTCATCACTCAATTTTCTTTCAAAATCAAATAAATCTAGATTTCCATTTGGTAAAACATTGATAAAATCTACTTCAATACCAAACTCTTTTTGCAAATTTAAAACCGTATATAAAGTCGCGTGATGTTCGATTTTGCTTGTAATAATCTTTTTAACTCCATTATTTTTAACCATTTCACGCAAAATCCAATTCGTTCCTTCTGTTGCGTTAGCTGTGAAAATAATTTCTTGTGCCGAACAATTTAAATGCTTGGCAATAGTTTTTCTAGAAGTCTCTAAAATAGATTTTGAACTTCTTCCAAAACTATGCGTTGATGAAGGATTACCATAATCGTGTTGCAAAACATCAACCATCGTATGAATAACTTCTTGGCGTAAAGGCGTTGTTGCGGCGTTATCTAAATATATATTTTTCATTTTAATTTTGTTTGATATAAACTTCCATAGCTCCTAATCCATATTTACCATAACTGGCTTCTTGTATCACTATGTTTTCGTATCTTTTTAATAAATATTCTAATTCACTTTTTAAAACGCCATCACCAACACCGTGAATTAAAACCACACGATTGTAGCGCTTGGAAATAGCAAAATCCATAGCGCGTTTGGCTTCTTCTAGTTGGATATTTAGCTTATCGAAGTTCGTTAAATTCTGATTTCTTCCTGTAATTATTTTTTCCAAATGCAAATCGACTTCAAAAACCATTGGATCTTTTTTACTCAATTTACTTAAAACCGAACCTGGTTTTTTTGGAATTTCTTTTTCTGCTAAAACCTTTGAAAGACTAGCTCCAAATTCAATTTTTGGCGCATCCGAAGCAATTAAAATCAATTCTTTTTTATAATAAGTTAATTCAAAACCATCAGTTGTTTCTACAATTACTCTGTTATCTTCCTTAAAACCAACTACTTTGCCTTCTAAATTATCATCTAGTACTTGTACAACATCACCTATATTCATTTTTCTTGAATTAAAATCTGCATCAAAAATAAATAATTCAAATTTAATTTGGTAATTAAAACACAACTATATACATTTGTCCCAATGAAAAATAGAATTCAAAATACTTGGTGGTGGAATAACTTACAACTTACGTCGTGAGCAAATCCTCTATTGTATTAAAATATACATCTTAAAAAGGCTTGTCATTCACGACAAGCCTTTTTTTATTTCCTAAATTCAACACAACAAAATGAACACATATAAATTACATACCAATTCTAAAAAACTTCTGGCCGATACTTTTACGCCAGTGAGTGTGTATTTAAAAATTAGAGATAAATTTCCGAATAGCTTATTATTAGAAAGTTCTGATTATCATGCTAATGACAATAGTTTTTCTTTTATTTGTTTCAATCCAATTGCGAATTTTAGTGTAGAAAATAATATTATTACGAAACAATATCCAGATAATTCAATTGTAAAGACAGAAGTTCAAAATCAAAATGTAGTTGAACAATTATCGCAATTTTCTCAGCAATTTATAACACAATCGGAATCGTTTAAGTTCATTAATAACGGGCTTTTCGGCTATATTTCTTACGATGCGATTCAATATTTCGAGAAAATAAATATTAAAGAAAAATCTCTAGAAAATGAAATTCCTTTAATTCAATATGCTGTTTATCAAAATATTATTGCGATAAATCATTTCAATAATGAAGCGTATATTTTTTGTCATTCTTTTGAAGATGAGAACAATATCGCCGAAATTGAACAATTATTGCAAAACAAAAGCTTTGCATCGTTTAGTTTTAAAAAAGAAAATAAAGTAATTTCGAATTTAACAGATGAAGAATTCAAAAGAAACGTAACTTTAGCTAAGAAACATTGTTTGCGTGGTGATGTGTTTCAATTGGTTTTATCACGCCGATTTTCACAAGAATTTAAAGGTGATGAATTCAATGTTTACAGAGCTTTACGAAGTATAAATCCATCCCCATATTTGTTTTATTTTGATTATGGAAATTATAAAATTTTCGGATCTTCGCCTGAAGCACAAATTGTAATTAAAGATAATGTGGCCGAAATTCATCCTATTGCCGGAACTTTTAAACGAACTGGAAATGATGAAGAAGATGCGCAATTAGCTAAAAAACTAACAGAAGATGCTAAAGAAAATAGTGAACACGTGATGTTAGTGGATTTGGCAAGAAATGATTTGAGTAGAAATTGCAATGAAGTACAAGTCGAAAAGTATAAAGA
>CXWL01061520.1_pt1 | contig 10172 bp, 13 predicted proteins | sample 590931 | NCBI WGS metagenome assembly CXWL01 (sample SAMEA3498368, study PRJEB10139) | groundwater metagenome | biome: water well; material: biofilm material | place: Germany | collected 2015-04-27
CGGGTGGATGTGGTTGGGCGTCGCGCGCAGCAACGCGGCCGAGACCAGCCATGCGAGTATCGGCATGACGGCGACCGCGGCCATGGCGCCGCGCCAGTCGGTGAACTTGAGCGCGAGGCCGGTGACGCCAAGCGCGATCGCGTAGCCGGCGCTGGAAGCGCCGATGAAAAAGCCGATCGCGCGGCCGCGGCGCTCCCGGGCGACGTTGTCGTTGAGCATCGCCACCACCGGCGTGTAGGCGCCGCCCTGGCACAGGCCCGTGAGCGCGTGCAACCACATCGCCGACCAGAAGCCGTCGGCGAACAGCACGAAGAAGATCGGCGTGATCCAGGCGAGCAGGCCCGAAGCCAGGTGCGTGCGCTTGGCGCCGAAGTGGTCGGCGAGGAAGCCGACGATGAAGAGCGAGGTCAGGTAGCCCAGGTGGTAGGCGGACTGCACCATGCCCGCCTCCTTTCCCGACAGGCCCCACGCGGCCTGGGTCAGCGGCAGCACCGCGGAATAGGCGACGAACCAGGTCGCGACCAGGGCCCGGCTCGCGCACACGCCCGCCAGCCACGCGTTCGATCCTGGCGCGGCGCTCAGGACGCGGGGTGCAGGCGGACGGACAGCCGCCGGCGCCCGAACGGCTTGCCGAATTTCTGCCAGTGCCCGGGCAGCTGCGCGCCGCAGAAGCCGCAGGCGCCGGTGTCGGTGAGGTGGTAGGCGTTGATCTGGTGCCAGTCGCGCACCACCAGCGCCTCCTCGCACGCCGGGCAGTAGGTGGTGCCGCCGGCCTCGTCGTGCACGTTGCCGGTGTAGACGTACTTCAGGCCCGCCAGGCGCGCGATGTCGCGCGCCCGCTGCAGCGTGCCCCTGGGCGTGGCGACGATGTCGGTCATCTTCCAGTCGGGGTGGAAGGCGGTGAAGTGCAGCGGCACATCCGTGCCGAGGTGGTCCCGGATCCAGCGACACTGGGCCTCGATCTCGGCATTCGAGTCGTTCTTGCCGGGGATGAGCAGCGTGGTGATCTCGGTCCAGACCTCCGTCTTCTTCACCAGGTACTCAAGCGTGTCCAGCACCGGCTGCAGGTGGCCGCCGCAGCTCTGCCGGTAGAACGCTTCGGTGAAACCCTTCAGGTCGACGTTGGCCGCGTCCATCTTGCGGAAGAACTCCGCGCGCGGCGCGGCGTGCACGTAGCCGGCGGTAACCGCGACGGTCTTGACCCCCAGGTCGTGGCACGCGTCGGCGATGTCCATGGCGTACTCGGCGAAGACCACCGGGTCGTTGTAGGTGAAGGCCACCGACTTGCATCCCAGCTTCACGGCGGCGTGGGCGAGGGTCTCCGGGGTCGCCGAGTCCACCAGGCGGTCGGTCTCCTTCGACTTCGAGATATCCCAGTTCTGGCAGAACTTGCAGGCGAGGTTGCAGCCCGCGGTGCCGAACGACAGCACCGCGCTGCCCGGGTAGAAATGGTTGAGCGGCTTCTTCTCGATCGGATCGACGCAGAATCCCGAGGAGCGGCCCCAGGTGGTGAGCACCATGCGGCCCTGCTCCATCCTGCGCACGAAGCAAAGGCCCCGCTGGCCCTCGTGCAGCTTGCAGTCCCTGGGACACAGGTCGCACTGGATGCGGCCATCCTCCAGCGCGTGCCACCAGCGCCCCGGATGGGACGTTTCAGGCACATGGGACACGTTCAGAGAAGTTCCTTCTGTTTCCATTTCACGGCCCGGTAACGCCACAGGCGGCAGCGCGCGAGGCGCGTGCCCCCGGCAATGCCCGCCTTCTTCATGAGTTCGTCCAGGAACGGACGCGCCTCGGGCAGGTCCTCCCAGACCTGGGGCAGGAAGGTCGCCCGCCGTCCCTCGTGCTCGAGGATGATGCCGTCCTCGCCCGGCCGGATCTGCGCGAGCAGGTCGGCCTCGTCGGCGAAGCGGATCGGCTTGGGCGCGGAAAGCAGCGAGACCTCAACCTCGCAGCGCGGCCATTCCTCGCGTGAGAGCTTGGCAAAGCGGTGGTCGCGAAACGCGGCGCCAAGCGCATTGGCGGCGACGTCCTCGCCCAGCATGCGCTCGGCGGCGAGGCTGCCGACGCAGCCGCGCAGCTTGCCGTCCAGGGTCAGGGTGACGAAGGTTGCCCCCGCCTGCCTGAGCCAGGGCGCGAGCATCGCCACCGGCGCTTCACCGGGGAATCCCAGCACTTTCGCGATCGCGGCGCGCGCGATGCCGATCAGGGTGCGCCCGGCTTCCTCCGCGCCCACCGGCGCGCCTTCATGCAGCGCGAACGCCGAGTAGCCGACCACGCGGCTCCTGCCACCGGCGGTGTCCCCTGAATTGCACGCCGACAGCAGCCGGATGGAGAGCTTGCGGCGCCGGGCCACCGCCAGCAGACCGTTGAGCGCGGTCGCGCCGCAGGCCTCCTCATGGCCGATGTCGGTGGCAAACCCGGCAATCCTCTTCAGCGTCGCGCCGTCGATGCGCTTCGCGTCGTCGTAGCCGTGGAAGTGCGATAGGTCGGTGGACAGCACGAACAGGGTTTCCGGGCCGCCCCAGAGCCGCTCGATCACCGCGGCGACCTCGACGGTGCTGGCGTGGCCCACGGCCAAAGGCACCAGGGAGAAGGCGCCCAGCACCTTCTGCAGGAACGGCAACTGCACTTCCAGCGAATGCTCCTGCGCGTGCACCGGGGCGCTCGTCACCACCTGCTTGAGGCCCGACAGCTCGCGCACCGCGGCGCGGTCAAGCGGCACGCAGCCCAGCGGCGTGTCGAAGGCTTCGGCCGCCGGCAGCGCCAGCCCGTCCACCGCAACCCGGTGCACCGGCCCCAGCAGCACGACGCGCTTGACCACGCCGCGCGCCGGCAGGAGTTCGTCATAGGCGGCCGCCGCCACCGGGCCGGAATAGATGTACCCGGCATGCGGCACCACCAGAACCTTGGGGAAGGCGAAACGGGGTTCGAAGCGCTCGATGCCGCCCAGCAGGTCGTCCAGTTCGTGGTGCAGGGACGCGGGATCCGCGGGGTAGAAGGCGCCCGCGACGGCGGCGGGGCGGATTTTCGGATTGAGCTGCGCGCTCACAGCGGTTCCAGCAACCCCTTCAGTGCGTGGACCACGGACTGGCGGCGCACGCTCTCGCGATCGCCGGCGAAATGCCGCGTTTCACTGCGGATCTTACTCCCGCGCGCCCACGCGAAGCAGACCATGCCGACCGGCTTGGCGGCGCTGCCGCCGCCGGGGCCGGCGATGCCGGTGACCGACAGCGCCGCGCCGGCGCCGCTGTGGCGCAAGGCGCCCGCCGCCATCTCCCGCGCCGTCTCCTCGCTGACCGCACCGTGCCGCTCCAGGGTCTGCTCCCCGACCCCGAGTTCGTCGCGCTTGGCGGCGTTCGAATACGTGACCCAGCCGCGCTCGAACCAGTCCGAGGATCCGGCCACCGAGGTCACCGCCTGCGCCACCCAGCCGCCGGTACAGGACTCGGCCGTGGCGAGCTTCTCGCCCGCCGCCATCAGCGCCTGCCCGGCCCGTGCCGCCAGCCCGTCCAGGGATTCCTGCATCAGAAGAACAACCTCTTCGCGAGCGCAAGGACCAGCAGCGTATACCCTGCCGCAAGGAGATCGTCGAACATCACGCCGAAGCCGCCCTTGAGGCGGCGCTCGAAGCCGCGGATCGGCGGCGGCTTGACGACGTCGAAAGCGCGAAACAGGAAAAAGGCGGCGGCCTGCCACCAGAGGTCATCGGGACACAGAGCCAGGACCAGCAGGAATGCCACGACTTCGTCCCAGCACATCGAGCCGTGGTCGGCGATGCCGAGGNNGGCCCAGATCCCCACGGCGAACAGGAACCCCAGCAGGCCGAACAGGACCAGCGGATCGTAGGCCTTGCCGATCAGGTACCAGATGGGCAGCGCGACCAGCGTGCCCGCGGTTCCGGGCGCGAAGCGCGACAGCCCGGCGCCGAACCCGAGCGCGATGAAATGCGCCGGGTGGCCGAAGGTGAAGCGGGCGTCAGGACGGAAGACGATCGCGTTCATGTGGAAAAATCGGCGGCGAAATGGTCGTAACCCCGTGGCGCCGCCATCTGGGCACCGGACGCATCCAGCAGCACCAGCTTCGGATCGCCGCGCTGGATCGAGCCGACGCGACTGAGCCGCAATGCCAGTTCCGCGCCCAGCGCCTCGATCTCGCCGCGGTGCGCCTGCGGTGCGGTGAACACCAGTTCGTAGTCGTCGCCCCCGGCCAGCACGCAGCGCCGTTCGGTTTCCCGGTCCGGGAACGGCGCGAACTTCGGCAGGTCGGCGTAGCGCACCAGCGCCCCGGCGTGCGAGCGCTCGAGGACGTGCCCGAGGTCCTGCGCGAAACCATCGGATACGTCGATCGCGCTCGTGGCCAGCCCGCGCAGGCGCTCGCCCAGTTCCACGCGCGGCTCGGGCAGGTGCAGGCGCGCCGCCGCCGCCGCAAGGTCCGGTCGCTCCAGCCCCAGCGCGGCGCCGCCCAGTTCCCCCGAGACCCAGATGTCGTCGCCGGGCGCCGCGCCGGCGCGGAACAGCGCCAGGCCATGCGGCGCCTCGCCGAAGATCGTGACGCAGATCGCGCAGGGTCCGCGCGTGGTGTCGCCGCCCACCAGGTCCACGCCGTTTCGCTCCGCCAGCGCGAAGAATCCCGCCGCGAACGCGGCAACCCAGGTCTCGTCGGCGCGCGGCAGCGCGATCGCCAGCGTCGCCCAGCGCGGCGCGGCGCCCATGGCGGCCATGTCCGACAGGTTGACGGCGAGCGCCTTGTGGCCGAGCGCGCGCGGATCGTCGCCGGCACGGAAGTGGGTGCCCTCCACCAGCATGTCGGTGGACACGGCGAGGTCCATGCCTGCGCTCGCCCGGACGAGCGCGGCGTCGTCGCCGACGCCCAGCAGCGCGTGCTTCGCGGGGCGGTCGAAATGGCGCCGGATCAGGTCGAACTCGGAGGGCATGCCCTCAGGCCGTATTCTCGGTCGCCCGTCCGGTCGCCTGCCGGGAGCGCGCGATCTCGTCGGCGCGCAGCTCGACGGCGAGCTTCTCCAGCACGCCGTTGACGAACTTGTGGCCGTCGGTGCCGCCGTAGCTCTTGCCGAGCTCGACGGCCTCGTTGATCACGACCTTGAACGGCGTGTCCGGGCGCTCGGCGAGTTCCCAGGCGCCGATCAGGAGCACCACGCGCTCGACGGGCGACAACGAAGCGAGCGAGCGGGTCAGGTGCGGCGCGATGCGCCCCTCCAGCGCGTCGCGGTCGGCGATGACGCCGCGGATCAGCGCCTCGGCGAAGGCCTGGTCGCAGCGCGGCCAGCCCTCCAGCGTGGTGGCGTGCCCCGGCGCGTCGCCGCCGGCCATCTGCCAGGCGTACAGCGCCTGCAGCGCAAGTTCACGCGAGGCGCGGCGGCGCGAAGGTTTCGGCGACCCGGGCTTCTGCGCCATGGGCTACTTCCAGCCGTCCGCCAGCCGGCTGCGCAGCTGCGCCATCTCGACCGCCACGCGTACCGCCTCCGCGCCCTTTTCCTTGCGTGCCACCGCCTGCGCCTCGTCGTTGGTGGTGAGGATGCCGTTGGCCACCGGCAGGCCGAACTGCAGGGCGACGTCCATCACGCCGCGCGCCGATTCGTTGCAGACGATCTCGAAGTGGTAGGTGTCGCCGCGGATCACGGCGCCGATCGCGGCCAGCGCGTCGAAACGGCCGGACTGCGCCAGCCATTGCAGCGCGAGCGGGATCTCCAGCGCGCCCGCCACCTCGACGTACTCGGCCTGCGCGCCGAGCTTCGCCACCTCGGCTTTCGCCGAGGCGAGCAGCAGCCCGCAGATGTCGTCGTTGAAGCGGGAGTGGACGACGCCCAGGCGCACCGCGGGCGCCGTGCTCACGATTTCGTCCGGTCGAGGTAGCCGGTGACTTCCAGGCCAAAGCCGGCCATGCTGGGCATCTTGCGCGGCGCCGCCATCAGGCGCATGCGGCCGACGCCGATGTCGCGCAGGATCTGGGCGCCGATGCCGTAGGTGCGCAGGTCCATGTTGCGGCCCTCGGGACGCTTCTCCTCGGCGACGCGCGCCTCGAGCGCGGCGTCCGTCTGGCTGCAGTTGAGCAGCACCACGACGCCCTCGCCCGCCTGGCGGATGGCGGACAACGCCTCGCCCACGCCCCAGCTGTGGCCGCCCTGGCCGGCATCGAGCAGGTCGAGCACCGACAGCGGCTCGTGCACGCGCACCAGCGTTTCCCGTTCGGGCCGCGGCACGCCCCGCACCAGCGCGAGGTGCATCGACCGCGAGGGCAGGTCGCGGAAGGCAAGCAGGCGGAAATCGCCCCATGCCGTCTGCAGCTCGCGCTCGGAGATGCGGCGCACCAGCGATTCGTTGGCGCTGCGGTACTGGATCAGGTCGGCGATGGTGCCGATCTTGAGGCCGTGCACGGCGGCGAACTCGAGCAGGTCCGGCAGCCGCGCCATGGTGCCGTCGTCCTTCATGATCTCGCACAGCACCGCGGCCGGCGTCAGGCCGGCCAGCCGCGCGAGGTCGCAGCACGCCTCGGTGTGGCCGGCGCGCACCAGCACGCCGCCATCCTGGGCGACGAGCGGGAAGATGTGGCCGGGCTGCACGATGTCGGCGGGCCCGGCATCCTTCGCCGCGGCGACGCGCACGGTGAGCGCGCGGTCGTGCGCGGAGATGCCGGTGGCGATGCCCTCGGCGGCCTCGATGGAGACGGTGAAGTTGGTACCGTGGCGCGAGCGGTTGTGCGCCACCATCGGCTGCAACCCGAGGTGCGCGGCATGCGCCTGGGTGACCGGCATGCAGATCAGGCCACGGCCGTGCCTGGCAAGAAAGTTGATCTTCTCGGGGGTGACGAAATCGGCGGCGAAGACGAGGTCGCCCTCGTTCTCGCGGTCCTCGTCGTCCACCAGCACGACGATGTTGCCGGCGCGGATCTCGGCGACGATCTCCGTGACCGGGCTCAAAGCGGCGGCTTCGCGTTTCATGGGGACATTATAAAAAGAAACGGGGCCGCCGGCCCCGTTCTTTTCCGCTGCGGCGGGAGGAGATGACCCGACTACTCCTCGGCCGCGCCGGCCGCGCCGGCCTCGGCCCGCTCGCCCAGCTTCTCGCGGATGCGGGCGCCCTTGCCCGAACGCCCGCGCAGGTAGTACAGCTTGGAGCGGCGCACGCTGCCCTTCCTCTTCACCTCGATCGAGGCGATCAGCGGCGAGTAGGTCTGGAACGTGCGCTCGACGCCCTCGCCGGAGGAAATCTTGCGCACGATGAACGAGGAGCGCAGGCCGCGGTTCTTCTTCGCGATCACCACGCCCTCGAACGCCTGCTCGCGCTTCTTGTCGCCCTCGACCACGTTGACGCGCACGATCAGCGTGTCGCCGGGCGAGAAGTCCGGGATCTGCCGGCCGATGCGCTTGAGTTCTTCGTTCTCGAGTGTCTGTATCAGGTTCATGTTCCGCTGTCTCCGCTTTCGGTTCTGGCTTCGCGCTGGAATTCGTCCAGCAGCTTCGTTTCTTCGGGGCCCGGCTTCCTCGACTGCAGCAGGTCCGGCCTTCTCAGCCAGGTCCTGCCCAGCGCCTGCTTCAACCGCCAGCGCCGGATGTTCTCGTGGTGCCCGGTGAGCAACACCTCCGGCACCCGTCCGCCTGCATCGCCTTCCGGCCACACTTCCGGCCGCGTGTACTGCGGGCAGTCCAGGAGGCCGGTCGCGAACGACTCTTCCACCGCCGACTGTCCGTCGCCCAATGCCCCGGGCAGTTGCCGCACCACTGCATCCATCACCGCCATCGCCGCGAGTTCCCCGCCCGAGAGCACGAAATCGCCCAGCGACAGCTCTTCATCCACCCGGCGCCGGACCAAACGCTCGTCCACGCCTTCATACCGGCCGCAGAGCAGGGTCACCGCACTGTCCACCCCCGGCCTGCCCGCCAGCTCCATCACCTTCGCGTGATCGAGCCTGCGTCCCTGCGGCGACAGGTAGATCACCCGGCCGCCGCCCGACTTCTTCGCCGCATCCAGCGCCTTTTCCAGCGGCTCGGCCAGCATCACCATCCCCGGCCCGCCACCGTAAGGACGGTCGTCGATCGTGCGGTAGTTGTCGGTGGTGAAATCCCGCGGATTCCACGCCTGCAACCGCCACAACCCCGCCTGCAGCGCCCGTCCGGTGATGCCGCCCTGCGTCAGCGCCGCGAACATCTCGGGAAACAGCGTGACCACGTCGAACCGGATCACCAGTCCATCTCCCACTCCACTTCGATGCGCCTGGCCGCCGGATCCACGTTCCGCACCACCGCCGCCACCCAGGGCAACAGGCGCCTGGCCCGCGCCGGCGCGTCCAGCGCTCCCGCCACTTCCATCACGTCATGCGCGCCGTAGGCGGACATCGCCTGCACCGTCCCCAGCACCTCGCCCTTCGTGTTCACCACTTCCATCCCGACCAGGTCGGCGTGGTAGTAGTAACCGGTTTCCGGTTCCGGCAGCGCCTCGCGCGCCACCGTCACCGTCTTGCCCTTCAGCCGGAGCGCTGCGTCGCGGTCTCCGAGCCCGGCCAGCTTCGCCAACAGCGTGCCGGAATGTTCCTTTGCTTCCAGGACCCGGTACTCGACCCCGTCGATCCACCAGTTCCTGCAGGCCCCTAGCGCCGCGACCGGCTGGAAGACCTTGATCCAGCCGAGCAGGCCGTATGGACCGGCAACCCGGCCCATATCAACCAGGGTGTCAGGCTGCTTTCTTGACCTTGCCAAACTGCTTGACCAGGCGCGTCACCGTGGGCGAGCACTTCGCGCCCTTGTCTTCCCAGTGCTTCACGCGCTCGACGTCGATGCGCAGCGACTCGCGGCCCTCGGGGGCCTTCGGGTCGTAGAACCCCACGCGCTCGAGGAACTTGCCGGAAGCGGCGCGACGGGAATCGGCCACCACCAGGTGAAAGAACGGACGCTTGTTGGCGCCGCCGCGCGCCAGTCGGATGACAACCATGTGGATCCTCTAGTCCTGCGAAAGGGTGCGGATTGTACACGTGAAACCGGCTGCGGGGGCCTGGAAAGGGCCCGAAAAGCAAAGGAGAAATGAGTTACCTTGTCACTTTATTCCATTTACTTTAAGATGCTCCCCCATGCCGACCATCCGGGTGGACCCAGACGTATTCGAGGGCCTGCAGAAACTGGCGCGGCCCTTCGTCGATTCCCCGAGTGCCGTCATCCGGCGCCTGCTCGAAGAACGAGGCCTCCTCGAGGCCAGGCCCGGCGCGCCGGCGCCGCAGAAGGCCCGCGCGCCGCTGGCCGCCGGGGAACGCGAGGGCCTGACCCCGCAGCCCCTGTACGAGAAATACCTGCTGGCGGTGCTGCAGCGGCAATTCGGCGGCCGCGCGCACAAGCGCGACATCACGCTCGAGATCGTGAAGCGGATGATGAACGACGGACACATCGGCGCGGCGGACCAGGAACTCGTGGCGACCGGGGAAACGAAGGCGGAGAACACGATCACCTGGGCGCGCAACGCGCTCAAGGAGCGCGGCCACATCAGCCGGACTTCTCCCCGCGGCATCTGGGAGCTGACCCCCAAGGGCGCCGAGGCGGCGGCAGCGACGCTCCTGCCCAGGCGAGGGAGCGGCTAGCGCATCCCCGGCAGCATGCCCTTCATGTTGCGCATCATCCNNATCTTCAACGTTGGATCCTCAGCGCATGCCCGGCAGCATGCCCTTCATGTTGCGCATCACGCGCTGCAGGTTGCCGCCCTTCATCATCTTCATCATCTGCTGCATCTGCTCGAACTGCTTGAGCAGCCGGTTGACCTCCTGCACCGGGACCCCGGCGCCGGTGGCGATGCGCCGCTTGCGGGAGGCCTTGATGAGGTCGGGGTGGGTCCGTTCCTTCTGCGTCATGGAGTTGATGATGCCCTCGATGCGCCGGAACTGGCCGTCGTCCTGGAGCTGCGCCGGGTTGATCTGACTCATCAGCTGGGCGGGCAGCTTGTCGGCGAAGGCCGAGAGCCCGCCCATTTTCTTCATCTGCTGGATCTGGCCCTTGAAGTCCTCGAGGTCGAAGCCCTTGCCCTTCTTGACCTTGTCCGCGAGCGCCTTCGCCTGCTCGACGTCGACCTGCTTGTGGGCCTCCTCGACCAGCGACAGGATGTCGCCCATGCCGAGCACGCGCGAGGCCATGCGCTCGGGGTGAAACGGTTCCAGGCCCGAGAGCTTCTCGC
>CXWL01041469.1_pt1 | contig 10171 bp, 7 predicted proteins | sample 590931 | NCBI WGS metagenome assembly CXWL01 (sample SAMEA3498368, study PRJEB10139) | groundwater metagenome | biome: water well; material: biofilm material | place: Germany | collected 2015-04-27
CGGCCGCGGCGGCGGCGGCGCGCTCGCCGCGCACCGCACGCGAGGACACCATATTGCCGGGCTGCAGGCGGCGCAGGGCGCGGCCGTTGCCGTCGAAGAGGTGGAAGGCCTCGGCAGGGGCGCCAAAGCTGATGGGCGCACCGCTGCGCAGCATCTGGTTGCCGTCGCCGCGCACCACGACCTCGCTGCCATCGTCGAGCGTGACGTAGATGTGGTTGACCTCGCCCAGGTGCTCGACCATGCCCACGGTGCCGTGGAAGGCGGCAGCGCCCGCGCCGGCCACCGCCATCTCACAGGCATGTTCGGGCCGCAGGCCCAGCGTGACGCATTCGCCCGCGCAGCGGCCGCTCCCGTCCACCGCAGCCCGCACCTGGCGGCCGCCGGCAAGCACGACGGTGACCGAGGCCGCGTCGGCCGCCACCACGGTGGCCGGCAGCAGGTTCATGCTGGGCGAGCCGATGAAGCCGGCCACGAACAGGTTGCAGGGCTGCTGGTACAGCGCCAGCGGCGAGCCGGCCTGCTGGATCTTGCCCTCGTGCATGACCACGATCTTGTCGCCCAGGGTCATGGCCTCGACCTGGTCGTGGGTCACATAGACGATGGTCGCGTCGAGCTGGCGGTGCAGCTTGGCGATTTCGAGCCGGGTCTGCACGCGCAGCGCGGCATCCAGGTTGGACAGCGGCTCGTCGAACAAGAAGAGTTGCGGCTCGCGCACGATGGCGCGCCCGATCGCGACGCGCTGGCGCTGGCCGCCCGAGAGCTCGCGCGGCAGGCGGTCAAGCAGGGTCTCGATCTTCAGGATCAGCGCCGCCTTGCGGATGCGCGCGTCGATGGCGGCGCGCTTCTCGCCCGCCACCTTCAAGCCGAAGGCCATGTTGCGGTAGACGTTCATGTGCGGATACAGCGCGTAGCTCTGGAACACCATCGCGATGCCGCGCTGCGCGGGCGGCAGGTGGTTGACGGTGCGCCCGCCGATCTGCAAGGTGCCCGCGGTGATGTCCTCGAGCCCGCAGATCATGCGCAGCAGCGTCGATTTGCCGCACCCAGAAGGCCCCACCAGGACCACGAATTCGCCGTGCGCGATATCCAGGTCGATGCCCGCCAGCACGTCGGTCTTGCCGTCGTACGACTTGCGCAATTGCCTGAGGCTGACGCTGGCCATCGGTGGTCTCGTGGTGCCTTGCCTACTTGACCGCGCCGGACGTCAGCCCGCGGATCAACTGGCGTGAAAAGAGCGTGTACAGGACCAACATCGGTATCACCGCCAGCGACAGCGCCGCGAGCACCGAATTCCAGTCGGTCACGTACTGGCCGATGAACTGCTGCACGCCCAGGGTCACCGTCCTGGTCGCCTCCGAGGGCGCCAGGATGAGCGGAAACCAGAGGTCGTTCCAGGCCGGGATCATGGTGAAGACGGCCACCGTGGCGATCGCCGGGCGGATCAGCGGCAGGATGATCTGGAAGAAGATCCTGAACTCGCCCACGCCGTCGCAGCGCGCAGCGTCCTTCAGCTCGGCCGGCACCTGGCGCACGAACTCCGACAGGATCATCACCGCCAGCGGCAGGCCCTGCGCCGTATAGACCAGGATCAAGGCGGCGAGCGTATTGATGAGGTCCAGCCGCACCACCAGCTCAAGGATCGACACCGTGCCCAGCCGGATCGGGATCATGATGCCGATGGCCATGAACAGCGCCAGCAGGCGCCGGCCCTTGAAGTCGTATTCGGCGAGCGCCCACGCCGCCATCGCGCCCAGCAGCACGATCAGCACCAGCGAGCCCAGCGTCACGATCAGGCTGTTGCCGAAATAGAGCAGGAAGTTGGTGCTGGCCAGCACCTTCTGGAAACCCACGAAGGACAGCGTCTCGAGTGTCGGCAGGGCCAGCGGGTCGTCGAAGATCGCGGCGCGCGACTTGACCGAATTGACCAGGATCAGCGCGATCGGAAATAGCGCCAGCGCGGTGTAGGCCAGCAGCACCGCGTGCACGCCCAATCGTCCCAGGTCGGGGTGCCACCGTTGGGCGGGGCCAGCATGGACAGAGGTGGTCATCGCCTGGCCCGCCTACAGGGCATGGCGGGTCAGCCTGCGCTGCACCGCGTAGAAGTACAGGCCGACGCCGGCCAGGATCACCAGGAACATCAGGGTGGCCACCGCAGCCCCCATGTGCGGGCTGCCGATCTGCGCCTGGTAGCCGAAGAAGGTGCGATAGAACAGCGTGCCCAGGATATCGGTGGCGTAGTTCGGCCCGGCCAGCGCGCCCTTGGTCGAATAGATCAGGTCGAAGGCATTGAAATTGCCGATGAAGGTGAGGATCGTCACCAGCCCCAGCGTCGGGTAGATCAGCGGTAGCTTGATGCTCCAGAAGATGCGCAGCGCGCCGGCACCTTCGGCATGGGCCGCGTCGATGATGTCCTGCGGCACGGCCAGCAGCGCGGCGTAGATCAGCATCATCGGGATGCCCACGTACTGCCACACCGAGACCAGCGCCAGGGTCACGAGGGCGGTTTCCTGCTGCCCCAGCCAGGGCGCGAAATGCGGCGCCAGGCCGACGAAGGCCATCAACCGCTCGCCCACGCCCCACAGCGGCGAGAGAATGAGCTGCCAGATGAAGCCGATGATCACCACCGACAGCAAGGTGGGCAGAAAGATCAGCGTGCGGTAGGTGCGCTCGCCGCGCAGGCCCGGCAGGCTGAACAGCGTGGCCAGCAGCAGGCCGATCGGGTTCTGCACCAGCATGTGCACGCCGAAGAACAGGGCGTTGTTGCGCATCGCATTCCAGAAGGCGGCGGCCCATTCGGGGTCCAGCAGGATGGTCTGGAAGTTGGTCAATCCGACAAAGCGGCTCTCGCCCGCGTCATTGGCCGCATACAGGCCCAGGCGCAGCGTGTCGAGCAGCGGCAAGGCGCTGAATACCGCATAGATCAGCAACGCCGGCGCCAGAAATACCGCCAATTGCCACGGACGCGCACTTTGCACGGCGTGCTACTTCTGCTGTGGCGCGTACCACTTCGCAAAGCCGGCCTGGATCCTGGCGGCCGCATCCTTGGGCGCCAGCTTGCCATTGAGGACTTGCGCGTTGACGTTCCAGAGCTCGTTTTCCATGCTCGGCTGGCCGCGATTGAGCACCTGCGCATTGAGGCGGATGGTCGAGCCGCAACTGGCGCGCCAATCCACCATCTGCTTGGCCACCGGGTCACGCACCGCGATCAGGTGGTTGGACAGCGAGAAGAAACCGGTGACGCGGTTGGTATAGATATCGGCAAATTCCTGCGAGCCGACCCAGGCCAGGAATTTGTAGGCATCGTCCTTGTTCTTCGACTTGCGGTTGACGCCCAGGCCGATATCCATGTGGTCCGAGATGTAGCACTTGTCCCCGGCCTTGCGCACCGGCGGTGCAAAGGCCCCGAGCTCCAGGCCCGGCGTCTGCTTGAAGTACGAGATATCCCACGACCCGGTCGGATAGATCGCGGCGCGGCCCAGCGCAAACTGGTTCTGGCTGTCGCCATAGGTCTGCGAGCTGGCGCCCTTGGCGAGATAGGTCCCCAGCCTGGCCATCTGCTCGAAAGCGGCGACGAATGGCGGGTCGGTGAACCTGGCCTTGCCGTCGATCAGCGCGCGGCGGCCCTCTTCGCCACGCCAGTGATTCGGGCCGATATTCGTAAAGACGATCTGCGACGACTCCCATTGGTCGGCCGTGCCCAAAGCCAGCGCAGCATGGCTGCCATCTTTCTTGATGGCGTCGAGCAGGGCAAAGAATTCGGCCTCGGTCTTCGGCGGCTGCAGGTTGAGCTTGTTGAAGATCTTCTTGTTGTAGAGAAAGCCGTGGATGACCGAGGCGATCGGCATGCAGAAGGTATCTTTGGCGTCGTCGGTCTGCCAGGCCACCTTGGAGCTGGGCAGGAAGTTTTCCATCCCCGCCTTGCCGTCGAGCTTTTCCAGGTGGCCCTTGCGGAACAGCGACAACGACATGTCGAAGGGGCGGCAGGCGATCAGGTCGCCGGCGGTACCCCCGGCCAGGCGCGCGGTCAGGCTGGAGTCGTACTCGGTCGGTGGGGTGGGGGAAAATTTGACGTCGATGCCGGGATGCTTCTTCTGGAAGGCGGGCAACAGCACGGTCTCCCACAGCGCCTTGTCGTCCACCCGCCAGCTTTCAATGACCACCGTTCCGGCGCGCACGGCGCCGCAGGACATCGCCGCCATCAGCAGCGCAGTGCGCACGATCCGACCCAGATACATCGCCACTCCTCAGGGCTGTTGGTGCGTGCCGCAGCCGCATGGCCGGCACATCCCGGGTCAGGCTAACACTGGCATCCGTGTGACACCATGCCGCCGCAGGCGGGCGCCAGCGCTTGCGTAAGTCATTGAGTCAGCAAGGATTTGAGGTGGCGCGCCAGCCCGGCGGGCTTACCTTTCCTGACGCTGGGGCAGGCATTCGGGCGGCGCGCAGCCGAGACCTGCCGCAACGCAAGCTCGCAAAAATATACAAATCGCCTGCGATCAATCGCGGCGCGCAGGCCGCCTTCAGGCCGGCGGCAGGGACGCAGGGCGCGCCAGGTCGTCCAGGCTGTGGCCGCGCTCGCGCAGCAGCGCTTCGAGCACCGGGCGCAGCGCGCCCAGGCGCTCGTCGATGGCATCGCGCACGGTGTCCACGAAGACCTGCGTCGCGCGCTCGATCTCGATATTCAGCGTAGCGCCCACGCCCTGGTCGGCAAAGGTCGTCATGCGCAGCGTTTCGGGGATCAGCCAGACCTCGAACCAACCCGCGCCACCCGCCTCGCGCTGGGCCTCGGCCACCGTCAGGCTGGCGCCGTTGACGGCGATATAGCCCTTGGCAAAGACGTAGCGCATCCAGGGTGCCGGCACGGCCAGGCGCAGCACGTGGTTGTTTTCAGGGCGGCGAATTTCGGCCACGCGGGCCCTGAAATCGACGTGCCCCGACAGCGGATGGCCGCCGATCTCGGCGCCCTCCTTGGCGGCGCGCTCGGCGTTGACGCGGCTGCCCACCGCCAGGCCACCCAGCGTGGTCAGCGCCAGGCTCTGCTGCATGACATCGAACTCGGCGGCATCGCCGCCGCGCAGCGCGGTGACCGTGAGGCACACGCCATCCACCGCCACGCTGGCGCCGATGGCCAGGCCGTCGGCAAAGCCAGGTGCAAAGCGCAGGGTGAAGCTGCGCAGGCCCGGCCGCTGCGTGAGTGCCGTGACCTCGGCGATACCTTGGACGATGCCGGTGAACATGGGCCCGAATCTATCAGGCCCGGCACGCCGCGAGCTGACCCCCAAGACGCCGGGTACGGCGTCGCCCCCCCAGGGGGGAGCCGGCCTCTTCGGGCGGCCGTGCGAGGCCTAATCCATGTGGAAGACCTGCACCGTGCGCTTGATGGTGTCGAAACGGCGGTTCAGCGTATCCGCCGCCGCCGCCGTCTGTTCCACCAGGGCGGCGTTGTCCTGGGTCATGCGGTCGAGGTCGCACACCGCCTCGTTGACCTGCTTGATGCCCGCCGATTGTTCGGTCGCGGCATGCGCGATCTGCTTGATCAGCGCGCCGACGCGGTTCACGGCCACCACCGTCTCGCCGATGGTGGCGCTGGCGGCATCCATTTGCCGCGCCCCCTCGCTCACCTGCTCGACCGAGGTGTGGATCAGCGTGCGCACTTCCTTGGCCGCATTGGCGCTGCGCTGGGCCAGCGAGCGCACCTCCGACGCCACCACCGCAAAGCCGCGGCCCTGCTCGCCGGCACGCGCCGCTTCCACCGCCGCGTTGAGCGCCAGGATATTGGTCTGGAAGGCGATGCCCTCGATGACTTGCACGATCTCGGCCATGCGGCGCGACGAATCCTCGATGGCCCGGATCGTGCCGCCCACCGCCTGCGCGGCCTGGCCGCCGTCGGCCGCGATCGTCGAGGCCTGCTCGCTGTGGCGCGCCACCGCGGCCGAGGTATCCGCGGTCTGGCGCACGGTACCGGCAATCTGCTCCATCGACGCCGCCGTCTGCTGCAGCGCGCTGGCCTGGGCGTCGGTGCGCGCCGAGAGGTCCTGGCTGCCCTTGGCGATGCCGGCGATCGATGCCGCCGTGCCCGCGATCTCGTCGCGCGCATCGCCGACGACGGCGCGCAGGTTGATCTGCACCTGCCACAGGCAGCGCGCCAGGTGGCTCAGCGGGTCGGGGTGGCGCAGCTCGATGGCCGTCGTCAGGTTGCAGGCGGCCAGGTCGTTGACAAAGCGCGTGGCGTCGTCGATGCGGCGCTGCACGCTGCGGTGAAACCAGAACAGGCCGGCCGCGACCCCCACCACCGCCACGCCGGCGGTCGTCAGCAGGCCGGCCAGCGGCATCGACGGCGCGCAGGCCGCCAGCACGGCGGCCATCGCCAGCGCGTGGACGGTGCCCAGCCGCTGCGTCAAGGTGAGCCTGTGCACTCGGCCCGGAATATCGCGCCAGCCCAGATAGCGCACGCGCCCGGCGTGCAGCCTGAAGGTCGGCCGCCCCGCCGCGCGCTCGGCGGCGATCTGCGCATACAAGGCTTCGGCGGCCTGGATCTGTTCACGTTTGGGTTTGAAGCGCACCGACATGTAGCCCACCGGCTTGCCGCCCTGCATGATCGGCGTGACATTGGCCTGCACCCAGTAGTGGTCGCCGTTTTTGCGCCGGTTCTTTACGATGCCCGTCCACGGCCGGCCGCGCCCGACGGTGGCCCACAGGTCCTTGAAGGCCTCCGGCGGCACATCGGGGTGGCGCACGATGCTGTGCGGTTGGCCAATCAGCTCTTCGTAGTCATACCCGCTGGCGTCGACGAAGGCGCGGTTGCAGTGTGCGATGCGCCCCTGCGCGTCGGTCGTGGAGACGATCAACTCCGATTCGGGATAGTCATGTTCGCGTTGGGTCACGGGCAGGTTGGTGCGCATGATGTGGGCGGCCTTTCTCCAGATTCGTACCGGCGGCGCTGATCTTGCCCACCCGGGCGGTGCCGCCATCGGCGGAAATTGCCCCCATAAGCCGGCCAATTTCGTGTGCGGCCTAGACTGGGCGCCCGCCACTGCCTTGGAGACCCCATGCCCGGCCTGCTGCCCGCCATCGACCCCGACGGCCTGCTCGAATATTCGGTCGTCTATACAGACCGCGCGCTCAACCACATGTCGCAGAAGTTCCAGGGCGTGATGCGCGATATCTCCACCGTGCTGAAAGAGGCCTACGGCGCGAGCTCGGCCATCGTCGTGCCGGGCAGCGGCACCTTCGGCATGGAGGCCGTGGCACGCCAGTTTGCCGGCGGCGGCAAGACACTGGTCATCCGCAATGGCTGGTTCAGCTACCGCTGGTCGCAGATCCTCGAAATGGGGCAGATCGCCGCCGAACAGACCGTGCTCAAGGCGCGCCCGGTGGCGGCGGGCCGGCAGGTGGCCTATGCGCCGGCGCCCATCGATGAAGTGGTGGCGGCGATCCACGCGCAACGGCCGGATGTGGTCTTTGCACCGCACGTCGAAACCGCTGCCGGCCTGCTGCTGCCCGATGACTACCTGCGCGCGGTGGCCGACGCGGTGCACGCCGTGGGCGGCCTCTTCGTGCTGGATTGCATCGCCTCGGGCGCGATCTGGGTCGATATGCGCACCACCGGCGTGGACGTGCTCCTGAGCGCGCCGCAAAAGGGCTGGAGCGGTTCGCCGTGCTGCGCCTTCGTGATGCTCGGCGAGCGCGCGCGCGGCGCCATCGACGGCACCAACAGCAGCAGCTTTGCGGCCGACCTGAAGAAGTGGCTGCAGATCATGGAGGCCTACGAGGGCGGCGGCCACGCCTACCACGCCACCCTGCCCACCGATGCCCTGGCGCGCACACGCGACGTGATGCTCGAGACGCGGGCCTGCGGCTGGGAGCGCCTGCGCGCCAAGCAGTTGGCGCTGGGCCGCCAGGTGCGCGCCCTGCTGGCGCGGCGCGGCCTGCCCAGCGTGGCGGCGGCGGGCTTCGAGGCGCCGGGGGTGGTGGTCAGCTATACCGACGACGCCGGCCTGCACAGCGGCAAGGCATTTCTCGCGCAGGGCCTGCAAACCGCCGCCGGCGTGCCGCTGCAGTGCGACGAGCCGGCGGATTTCAAGACCTTCCGCATCGGCCTCTTCGGGCTCGACAAATTGCACCAGGTGGAGCGCACGGTGGCCAGCCTGGACGCCGCGCTCGGCCGCATCCTGGGCCCCGCGCTGGCGCAGCGCGCGGCAGCCTGAACGACAGCCCGAGCGGCCTTGGATCAGTCGTCGAAGGGCAGGCCGACATAGTTTTCGGCCATCACGGTGGCGGCAGCGGTCGAGCCCACCAGATAGTCGAGCTCGGCGCGCTGCAGGCGCGCACCGATCGGCCCGCCGTCCGGGAAGCGGTGCGTCAAATTCGTAAACCACCACGAAAAGCGCTCGGCCTTCCAGATCCGGCGCAGGCAGCGCGCCGAATAGTGGTCGATGCCGGCGCTGCCGTGCTCGGCGAAATATTCGATCAGCGCGTGCGCCAGATAGCGCACGTCTGACGCCGCCAGGTTCAGGCCCTTGGCACCCGTGGGCGGCACGATATGGGCAGCGTCGCCGGCCAGGAAGAGGCGGCCAAAGCGCATCGGCTCGGCGACAAAGCTGCGCAGCGGGGCGATGCTCTTTTCGATCGAGGGGCCGGTGACCAGCGCCTGCGCTGCCGTCGGGTCGAGCCGCCGGCGCAGCTCGTCCCAGAAGGCGGCGTCACTCCACTGGTCCACGGTATCGGCCAGAGCGCACTGCACATAGTGGCGCGAGAGCATGGGCGAGCGCATGCTGCACAGGGCAAAGCCACGCTCGTGGCTGCTGTAGACCAGCTCGGTGCTGACCGGCGGCGTGCGCGAGAGCACGCCCAGCCAGCCGAACGGATAGACCTTTTCAAAGGTCTGGATCGCCGGCGCCGGCACGCTGGCGCGGCAGATACCGTGGAAGCCGTCGCAGCCGGCGATGAAATCGCAATCGATGGTGATGGCCTGTTCGCCGTGCTGAAAGCTTACCTGCGGGTGGGCGCTGTCGTAGCCGTGCACGGCCACCTCGGCGGCTTCGTACACGGTGGCCAGGCCGGCAGCGCGGCGTGCATCCATCAAGTCGCGCGTGAGTTCGGTCTGGCCGTACACCATGACGCGCTTGCCGCCGGTCAGGCGGTGCATGTCGATGCGGTGGCGCGCGCCGCCAAAACACAGCTCGAAGCCGTCATGCGCGAGGCCCTCGCGGTCCATGCGCCCATCGACGCCGGCCTCGCGCAGCAGCTCCACTGTCGTCTGCTCCAGCACGCCGGCGCGGATGCGGCCGAGCACATGCTCGGCGCTCTGGCGCTCGACGATGATGTTGGCGATGCCGGCCTTGTGCAACAGTTGGCCCAGCAGCAGGCCGGAGGGGCCGGCGCCGACGATGGCGACCTGGGTGCGTGGCGTGGTCATCGGGCGTCTCCTGGGTTCATCGATGGCAGGCGGCGCCCGGTGCCGACCGCTGCGCCTTTGGTTCATTATTGTGGGCGCAGCCCACCCCACGCCACCCCAGGTTCCATGGAGACCACCATGACGAGCAGCTTCTTCGACGACCCGCGCATGCTGGCGCCGCGCCAGACCGAGAAGATCGATATCGGCGGCGGCGGCTTCGTCTTGCGCTCGCCCGATCCGCTGTTGCCGTATGAGCGCTGCGTGGGCGCGTGGCTCGAACGCTGGGCCGCGCAAACCCCGGATGCGCTTGCCTTTGCCGAGCCCGCCGCCTGCGCTGGCTGGCACCGCCTGACCTGGGGCGCACTGCGCCACCAGGTGGGCGCCGTGGCGCAAGCCCTGCTCGACCTGAAGCTGGCGCCGGGCAAGCCGATCGCCGTGCTCTCCGACAACGCGCTCGATCATCTGGTGCTGATGCTCGCCGGCATGCATATCGGCCGCGCCGTGTGCACCGTCTCGAGCGGCTATTGCCGGCTGGCGCAGGGCCACTACGGCCGCATCCACGGCATCCTGCGGACGCTGGACCCGGCGCTGGTCTATGCGTCCGACGCCGCCATCTACGCGCCGGCGCTGGTGGGTGCCGGCACCGACGCGGTGGCCGTCTTCAGCCGCGGTGCGGCCAGCCACGCCGGTGCGCTGGATTTCGCGCAGTTCGCCGCCACCCCCGAGACGCCGGCGGTGATGCAGGCCTTTGCCACCCTCACCCCCGACAGCCAC
>CXWL01115091.1_pt1 | contig 10169 bp, 11 predicted proteins | sample 590931 | NCBI WGS metagenome assembly CXWL01 (sample SAMEA3498368, study PRJEB10139) | groundwater metagenome | biome: water well; material: biofilm material | place: Germany | collected 2015-04-27
GATTTCGGCGGCTTCCCGCAGGCGCTGTTCGATATGCGTTATCAGCCCGCCGGCGCGCCGGAACTCGCCGAGCACGCGGCCTCGCTGTTCGCAGCCGCGGGTATTGCCGTGGGACGCAGCGCGCAGCGCGGCCTTGACCATGGCGCGTGGGTGCCGCTCAGCCTGATGTATCCCGACGCCGATGTGCCGGTGATGCAGGTCTCGCTGATGCGCGGCGCTTCGCCGGCGACGCATGAAAAGCTGGGCCAGGCGCTGGCGCAGTTGCGTCACCAAGGCGNNCCGGTCGACGCACCTGCGCCGCTCTGGGTCAGCGAATTCGAACGCTGGATGCGCGAGCGGCTCGAGAACGACGACCGCGCCGCCTTGCTGGACTATCGCAACCAGGCGCCATCGGCGAGGGAGAATCATCCGACCGAGGAGCATCTGTTGCCGTTGTTTGTGGCGATGGGCGCGGCCGGCGCAGGGGCAAAAGCGCGGTTGCTGCATTCGAGCTTCGAACACGGCGTGCTCGCCATGGACGCTTACGCATTTGACTAACAAGAGAACCGCACCACCCATTCAACCTGAACGAAAGATAAATCATGCAAACCACGACGACAACCCACACCAATACCGACGACACCGGCAAGCTCGTCTTGCGCGCCGCGCTGGCGATNNGCCCTCGGCTACCTGGTGTATGTCGGCGAGGTGATCGCGCCGCTCATGATCCTCGCGGGCATATTCACCCGTCCCGCCGCCCTGGTGGTGGCCATCAACATGATCGTGGCAGTCTTGCTGGTGCATACCGGCCAGTTCTTCACCCTCAACCAGACCGGTGGCTGGGCGCTCGAGCTGCAAGGCATCTACTTCTTCGCTTCGGTGGCGGTCGCACTGCTCGGGGCCGGCCGCTATAGCCTCGGCGGTTCGGCAGCACGCTTCAACTAACGAAACACGGTGTAATTATGCTAACCTAGGCACACAGCAGTGCGGCAGCTAATGCGAAAAAGGTGCGTTTAATGATTCGGTTCGCAATCGACCATCAACGACACGGGGCCCGGATGGGCATGGCCTTGCTCGCGCTGTCTGCACTGCTCGCCCATGGTATCGCCGCTGCCCAGACGCGGCCGGTCCATCCGGACGCCATCCCCGCGTTCGACAAGCTCGATTCGATCGAAGCGCGCGTGCAAGGATGCGTGACCTGCCATGGCCAGAAAGGGCAGGGCACCGCCGATGGCTACTATCCCCGCATCGCCGGCAAGCCGGCCGGTTATCTCCACAATCAACTGACCGCTTTTCGCGACGGCACGCGCAGCTATCCGCCGATGAACTACCTGGTGGCCTACCTGCCGGATGCGTACCTGAAAGAGATTGCCGAATACTTCGCGGCCCAGCGCCCGCCGTTCAATCCCCAGGTGGGCGCCGCGCCTGACCCGGCGCTGACGCAGCGCGGGCAGGTGTTGGCGATGGTCGGCGACGCGCAGAAGGGCATTCCCGCCTGCATTGCCTGCCACGGCAAAAGCCTGAGCGGCATGGAGCCCGGCATTCCCGGCCTGGCCGGCCTGCGCCCGGCGTACATCGTCGGCCAGTTGACGCGCTGGCGCGTCGGTGAGCGGCGCGCGGCCGATCCTGACTGTATGAAACGGATCGCCTCGCGCCTGACCGAAACCGATATGACGTCGGTGGCGGCCTGGCTGTCGCAGCAAGCGCCGTCACCGGGCGTCGCGCCCGAACCTTCCAACCTGGTACGCATGCCGCTCGCCTGCGGCAGCCAACGGTGAACCGCATGCGAAAAAGCGTCCTTGCCGCTGTAGCCGTCGCCGTGCTCGTCGCCATCGCGGCAGTGGTGCTGCATTTCCTGCGTCCCGGCGTGCTGCCGGACAACCCGAAGCAGGGCCAGCTCACGGCTACGACGCAGATCATCAATCGCGGCGAGTACCTGGCGCGCGCCGGCGACTGCGTCGCTTGCCACACCGTGCCGAACGGCGCGGTGTTTGCCGGCGGCCGGGCCATGGCCACGCCCTTCGGCAACCTGTATGTGCCGAATATCACCCCCGACGACGACACCGGCATCGGCCTCTGGTCGGCTGACGATTTCTATCGCATGATGCATACCGGCGTGTCGAAGGACGGCAAGTTGCTGTATCCGGCGATGCCGTTCGCGTCCTACACCCAGATCACGCGCGCCGACTCGGACGCGATCTTTTCGTACCTGATGTCGATCGCGCCGGTCAAGCAGAAGAACCGCGAACACGAACTGCGCTTCCCTTTCAATAACCGCGACCTGCTGATCGGCTGGCGTACGCTCTACTTCAAGGAAGGCGAGTTCACGCCGACGCCGGGCCAGACGGCCGAATGGAACCGGGGCGCCTACCTGGTCAAGGGGCTCGGGCACTGCGCCATGTGCCACACGGCGGTCAATGCGCTGGGCGGCTCGAGCGAATCGAAGGCATTCGAGGGCGGCATGATCCCGAACCAGAACTGGTACGCGCCTTCGCTGACGTCGAATCGCGAGGCCGGCCTGGGCGACTGGAAGATCGACGACATCGCCAACCTGCTGCAAGTGGGCGTGTCGCACCGCGGCACCGTCTACGGCCCGATGGCCGAAGTGGTCTACAACAGCCTGCAATACCTGACCGACGAAGACGCCAAGGCGATGGCGGTCTACCTCAAGGCCTTGCCGCAGAAGGACACCGCGCCGCCGCCGACCAGCCAGGCCCGCCTGGTCAATCCCGAGGTGATGGAGACCGGGCGCAAGGTATATGCGGCCCAGTGCGCCGTCTGCCACGGCGTGGAGGGGCGCGGGCAGACACCGTCGTATCCGCCGCTGGCGGGCAACCGGTCGATTACGATGGCCTCGCCGGTCAACTCCATCCGCATGGTCCTCAATGGCGGCTATCCACCCGGAACCCGGAAGAATCCACGCCCGCACGGCATGCCACCGTTCTCGCACATGCTGAGCGATGACGAGGTCGCCGCCGTGGTGACCTATATACGCGTAGCCTGGGGCAATGACGGCACGCCAGTGACCGCCGCCCAGGCCAATGAACTTCGCAAGCTGCTACCCGAATAGGCGCACGTATGAACACTCCTGGCGACGACGAGTCACCCGAACTCGAACAAAAGAAGATCGATGAAATCGTCGCGAGGGGGCCATCGGGCGCTTTCGCGGTGGCGGGCGTCGCGACCTTCATCGTGGTGGCGATGTTCTACCTGTTTTACCTGCTCGTGTATCTGCCACGCGGTGCGGTGCAATGACGGCGGGCGACCATCACGCGTCCGAAGCCGTCGCCAACGCGGCGGAGCGGCGCTGGGCCATCATCGTCGGGCTGATCATCGCGTCGCTGCTGGCGATGATGGTCTTCACCAGCCTGCACTGGGCCGCCATGCCGCCGTCCCGCGTTGAAACGGTGGACGTCAGGACGCTGCACATCAAGGGCGAATTCGTCGAGAACAACCTCGGTTCGACGCTCGACAAGGACGGCCGCGTCATCGTGCGCCTGATCGCGCAACAGTATTCGTTCACGCCGCAGTGCCTGGTCGTGCCGGCCGGGACGCCGGTGACGTTCCGCGGCACCAGCACCGACGCCATCCACGGCTTTGTCATCGGGCGCACCAACGCCAACACCATGCTGGTGCCGGGGTTCGTGTCCACCTTCACCACCAGCTTTCCCAAGGTCGGCGAGCTGCTCATGCCGTGCCACGAATATTGCGGGACGGGACACGAAGCGATGTGGGCCCGCGTCCAGGTCATTCCACCGGCAGAGTTCCTCGCGCGAGCGAGAGCGTCAGAAAGGTTGAGCTGTGTTCCGCGCTAGAAAACTGGTCCTGGCCCACTTCTGGGTCGCATTCATCGCGTTCTTCGCCGCCATCGTGCTGGGCGAATGGCAGATGTACATCCGCAGCCCTTTGCATGCCTGGATCAACAACCCGGAGCATTACTACCGGTCGGTCACCGCCCACGGCACCGTGATGGCATATGTGCTGCCGACGCTGGTCGCCATGGGCTTCGGCTACGCGATCACGGAGCTGGCGCTGAAACGGCCGCTGATGGGCATGCGCTGGGCCTGGACCGGGTTCTGGCTCGTCATCGCCGGCACGCTGATGGCCGCACTGACGACGGCGGTCGGCAAGGCATCGGTGCTCTACACGTTTTATCCGCCCATGCTCGCCAGTCCCCTGTATTACATCGGCATCGTGCTGGTTGTGGTCGGTTCTTGGATCTGGGTGGCGCTGATGGCCATCAACCTGCATGCGTGGCGCAAANNGGCGCCGCGGTCGAGATCCTGGTGCTGATCCTGCCCGCGTCGCTGGGCCTGACCGACACCATCAATGCCGGCCTGGCGCGCGTGCTGTTCTCGTGGACGCTGCACGCGATCGTCTACTTCTGGCTGATGCCCGCTTACATCGCGTTCTACAGCCTGTTCCCCGCCGCGATCGGCGGCCGGCTCTACAGCGACACCATGGGCCGGGTCGCCTTCGCGCTGTTCCTGGTGTTCTCCATGCCGATCGGCATCCACCACCTGTTCGCCGACCCGCAGGTCGGCGCCGGCTTCAAGTTCGTCCACGCGGTCATGACGGCGATGGTGTCGATCCCCACGCTGCTGACGGTGTTCACCATCGTCGCCTCGGCGGAAATCGTCGGGCGGCTGCGCGGCGGCAAAGGGCCGTTCGGCTGGGTCAAGGCGCTGCCGTGGACCAATCCGATGATGCTCGCGGTGACATTGGCCTTCATCATGCTCGGTTTCGGCGGCGCGGGTGGACTGATCAACATGAGCTACCAGCTGAACGAGTCCATCCACAACACCCAGTGGGTCACCGGCCACTTTCACCTGATATTCGGCGGCGCGATCGTGATCATGTACTTCATGGTGGCCTACGCGCTGTGGCCGCAGTTGCGCAATTGCCTGCCGCTGTCGGCTTCGCTGATCCGCACGCAGCTGACGCTGTGGTTCATCGGCATGATGGTACTGACCATGCCCTGGCACCTGGTCGGCCTGCTGGGCGCGCCGCGCCGCATGGCCTATTACGACTATACGCACCCGGCGCTGCAGTCCCAGGCCATCACGGTCACGATGTCGGCCATCGGCGGGCTGTTGCTGGTCATTTCCGCGGCGCTGTTCCTGTACATCCTGGCCAGCGCCCGGCGCCAATCGGGCGAAGTCTCTTCCCTCGTGTTCAGCGTGGCGGCGCATCCGGATTCGAAGCCGCCGGCGGTCCTCAACGGCTTGGGGCTGTGGGTGGCGATGATGGTGGCGCTCACCGTGGTCAACTACGGCTACCCGATCGTACAACTGGCGATGACGCCGCAGGCTTACGTGCCTGTCATTCCTATCGGAGCGCGATGATGCAAGAACGCGACGTAGCCGCCCGATCGAGCCGGCTGGCCTGGATATGCATTTCAAGCCTGGTGGCGCTGACCATCGCGGCGATGGCCATCGGCTTCGGCTGGCTTCCTTCCACCCAAAAAGACTTCAGCGCGGGCGGAGTATGGGACAGCATCTGCCGCGCCGCCGGCGTGCCTAGCAACTGGGGCATGCAGGACAGCCGGCAGGGCGCGCCCGCGGTGGCCAGCGACGTCATCCTGTTGCCCGGGATGGCGAAGCCGGCATCGACCGCCGCGGTGGGCCGCGGCGCCACGCTGGCGCTGAACTGCACCATGTGCCATGGCGCGCAAGGCATGAGCAGGTCGGACACGCCCAACCTTGCCGGGCAATATCCCGAGGTCATCATGAAACAACTGGCCGACTACAAGAGCGGCAAGCGCGACAGCCCGATCATGGCGGCCCTGTCGAAGAACCTCACTGCCGACAACATCAACGACCTGGCGGCGTATTACGCCAGCTTGCCGAAGGCCCGCACCGCGCCCACCACGTACGACGAGTCGCTGCCCGCCCTGGTGCGCGTTGGCGACCCGATGCGCAATATCGCGCCGTGCATCTCGTGCCATGGCGGCGTCGATCAAAAGCTGGGCGCGCCGTGGCTGGAAGGCATGCCCAAGGGCTACCTGGTTCAGCAACTGCTGTTGTTCAAGCGGGGCGAGCGTCGTAACGACGGGCAGCTGCAAATGCGCAACGTGGCGCACGCCATGACGACGGAAGAAATCAACGCTGTCGCCGTTTTCTATGCGCGCAAGGCGCTGCCTGTTCGCCAGTAATCTATACTTGCGCTCGGCCTGCCGGTGGCAGGCGTAACGCGTAAATGGTAAGGGTTATGTCAAAAGCGAAAAATCCGGTGGCCGCCAATCAGGAACCGCCGCAGGCGCGCGTATCGCCACGGTCGCCGCCGCCGTTGACGGCATCACGGTCGACCTCGCCNNCGCAAGTGCTGCGCGATCGCTTCAGCCACCTGCACGTGCGGGCGAGGGTGGGCGACTATATCAATACCGCATTCGCGCCGGACCGGGCGATGCAGGATATGTCGATGTCGGAATACCTTGACCTTGTCGCTGCCGGCACGCAGGACCTGCCGCCGTATCTGGGCAACCTGGAACTGCGCGAATTGAATAGCCTGTGCCACTGGCCGACGTATTTCAGCAAGATGGGGCCGCCGCGCTTTTGGCTGGGCCCGGCGGGAACCGTGACGCCGCTGCATTGCGACTACGACGACAACATCTTTGCGCAGATCTGGGGCACCAAGCGTATTTTCCTGGCGCCGCCTCACCACGACGAATTCCTGTACCCCAGCGAGGCGAACGCCATCCTGTTCGGATCGCCGTTCGATCCCGAGGCGCCCGATTTCGAGAAATTCCCGCTGGCGCGCCAGGCCACAACGATTGAGTGCATCGTCAATCCCGGCGAGCTGCTGTATGTGCCGGCCGGGTGGTATCACCAGGTTCGCGCGCTGACGTTTTCGCTGTCCGCCAACCGGTGGGCGAGGGCGCTGCCGTTCGCATTGAGCGGCGACCCATCGCTGCAGCGGGCAGACGCTTAGTGCTTCATGTACTTGAACGCATCCTCGGGACCGCCGCGCACGGTGCGGCCGAGCGCCCGCCAGCGCGCGATGTGGGGCGCCACGCGGGCTGAAAATTCAGCCGGGGTTGAATTCGCCTGCTTGCGCCAGGCGACTTCGGCGACGGCCGCCATGCGTGGATAGAGCATGAATTCGAAGTACGCTTCGCTGCGCACCAATTCGGTCCACAGCGCCGCCTCGACGCCGAGGATGCGCCCCTTCTGGTCGGCACTCAGGTCGGCAGATAGTGGCTCCCACGCGACGATCTTTTCCACCGACATCGGACCGCCGATGTTGCCTTCCCACGGCGCGCCCGGCTCCCCCGGACCGGAAGGATAATCGAGGTACATGTGGTCGGCCGGCGACAGCACCACCGACTGTTTCTGGTCGAGCGCGGTGCGCATCACCTCCGGCTTGTCCATGCGCCACCACTGCACCAGCGTATCGGCATTCAACCCGGCGGAGATGATCTCGTCCCAGCCCATCGGCGAACGTTGATGCTTGCGGATGATCTGCACCACGCGCCGCGCGAATTCGGCTTCGACCGGCTTGAAATTCGGTTTATCGGAATTCGGGTCCAGTTGGCGCGCCATCGCCACCACGCCAGGCATCTTGCCCCAGCCGGTATCGTCGGCATTGACCTCGTCGCCGCCAAAGTGGATGTAGCGGCCGGGGAACAGCTGCGTCACTTCGGCCAGCACGGTGTCGATGAAACGATAGGTGCCGGGATTGGCGGGATTGAAGGTGTGGTTGCCGTCGAAGAACTCCGGATACGCCCGTGCGGCGGCGCCGGCATGGCCCGGCATTTCGATTTCCGGCACGATCTCGATCTGGCGATCCGCCGCATAGCGCACGATGGTGCGAATGTCCTCGGCGGTGTAGAAACGTGCGGGGCCGCGCGGATCGCTCATGTCGCCGCGTGCGCCAACTGTCGTCAGCTTCGGATAGGCGCGAATCGCCACGCGCCAGCCGGTGTCGTCCGTCAGGTGCAGGTGCAGCACGTTCAGCTTGTACGCCGCCATGCTGTCGATGACGCGCTTGATCGTCGGCACGCCGAAGAAGTGGCGCGCCACATCCAGCGTCAGGCCGCGCCAGGCAAAGCGCGGCGCATCGACGATGTCCATCGCCGGGATGGCAAGCGCGGGCTTGCCGGCGCTGCGACGCGCGGCGTCGCCGGGCGGCAGCAGCTGCAGCAAGGTCTGCGCACCGTTGAAGGCGCCCGCTACCTCGGCCGCTGTAATCGTGATCGCCGACGCGCGCACCTGCATGCGGTAGGCGCCGGCGACGGCGCCAGGCATCGGCGCAAGAACGAAGCGGATCTGCGGGCCGCTGTTCGCCGCATCAGCCGGGACCACGCGCACGTTCAGCGTGGCGGCCAACAGGCTGGCGGGCTGCAACAGGGCGGCGGGCGCCGAAACCCGGACAGTGTGCCCGAGCGCGAACGGCGCTTCGGCCGCTGCCATCGTCAGCGACTGCGGCTGCGGCACCAGTGCCGTTACCGGTATGCCGGCGACAGGTGGCGTTGCCGCCGGGGCAGCGGACGCCGCGCCGAGCGCCAGGTACAGGATGCAGGAAAGGGAGATTCGCGAAGCGGTAGCGATATGCATTTTGATCGTCGACATGAGGTTGCCTTAGCCATTTGTTAATCTGCAAACCAGAATTGGGAACGTTTCCAATTTGTCTGTGCAGCTTAGCACATTGGGCAGCGCGGCCGCCAGATCATCGAATCCACTTCTGCTGAGCGCTGCGGCGCGGCCGTCAGGCCACCTCACTGAGATTTCATTCGATTCATGAAATGGCTGCATAGACCCATGCGGATTAATGCCTCTAATCATCTGCGCCGTGGTTCGATAGACTCGGTTCTTGACCACCACAATATGAACGAGGCTGACAATGACCAACGATGTTCTTGGATACGCGGCGCACGCCGCCACCGAGCCACTGGCTCCCTACCGTTTCGAGCGCCGCGCCGCGCGTGCCGATGATGTCGTGATCGACATCCTGTATTGCGGCGTGTGCCATTCGGACGTTCACAACACCCGCAACGACTGGGGCAATGCCACCTATCCGATGGTGCCCGGGCACGAAATCATCGGCCGCGTGCGCAGCGTCGGCGCCGGCGTGACGCGCTTCAAGGCGGGCGACCATGTGGGCGTCGGCTGCATGGTCGATTCGTGCCAGCATTGCGCCGCCTGCGACAAAGGCCTCGAGCAATACTGCGACGAGGGTTCGACCTACACCTACAACGGCACCGACCGGCACGACGGCGCGCCGACCTACGGCGGTTATTCCGAGAAGATCGTCGCATCGGAGAAGTTCGTGCTGCGCATTCCCGACGGCCTCGATCACGCCGGCGCCGCGCCGCTACTGTGTGCCGGCATCACCACCTGGTCGCCGCTGCGTCACTGGAACGTCGGCCCGGGCAGCAAGGTGGCGGTGGTCGGCCTCGGCGGCCTTGGCCACATGGGGCTGAAGCTTGCCAAGGCGCTCGGCGCCGAGGTGACGCTGTTTACCCGCTCGTCGGGCAAGGAGGCCGATGCGCGCCGCCTCGGCGCCGACAAAGTGATCCGGTCCACCGACGACCGCCAGATGGCATCGGTCACGGGCGAGTTCGACCTGATCATCGACACCGTGCCGCAGATTCACGACATCAATCCGTATTTGCCGACGCTGGCGATCAGCGGCACCCTGGTGATGGTCGGCTACCTGGGCGGCCTCGAGCCGGTGCTGAACACGGCGCCGATGGTCATGGGGCGCAAGTCGGTGGCCGGCTCGCTGATCGGCGGCATCGCCGAGACCCAGGAGATGCTCGATTTCTGCGGCCAGCATGGCATCACGTCGGATGTCGAAGTAATCGCCATCCAGGACATCAACGAAGCCTACGAGCGCATGCTCGAAAGCGACGTCAAATACCGCTTCGTGATCGACATGGCTTCACTGAAAAAATAACAAGGACTCACCATGAAAATGCTTCCCGCAACCGCCGTTTTTCTCTCTTCGCTCGCCTCGCTCGCTTCGGCGGAGGAGGGCGCGGCAGTCAAGGTGACGCGCATCGGCACCCAGGCATCGGTGAAAGGGCCGGGCGACTACTTCACCGGCGCGGTCCGTGTCGACTCGCCGTTCCAGGGCGAAGGCCCGGCCAGGGCGGGCGGCGCGCTCGTCACGTTCGAACCGGGCGGGCGCACGGCCTGGCACACCCATCCGCTCGGGCAGACCCTGATCGTCACTGCGGGATCTGGCCG
>CXWL01009491.1_pt1 | contig 10165 bp, 5 predicted proteins | sample 590931 | NCBI WGS metagenome assembly CXWL01 (sample SAMEA3498368, study PRJEB10139) | groundwater metagenome | biome: water well; material: biofilm material | place: Germany | collected 2015-04-27
GGGTAACGATGCCCTTCTTATCCTTGGTCACCTTAATGATCTTGCCCTGCTCGATCACGATCTTGCTGCCGCCGTTCTTGAGGGATTCTTCGACTTCGGCCAGAATGTCCTGGTTATAGAAGACAGAGAAATCCGTCAGCTCTACCGCCACTGTATTCTTCTTGATGTGAGGTTTAACTTCAATAAAGGACACATCATGGAAAACGACCTGGCCCTTCTCGACGGCACGCTTGTCGAAGACTTCGCGGGGAATGTGCTTCATGGCCAGATCGATGCCCTTGGCCTTCGCTTCGTCCAGAATGTTCGGGAACAGGCCCATTTCAAATTCAAAGGCCAGGATGTCGGCGCGGGTAATATGTTTCTGGCGGCACTCGTTTATCACTTCTTCGACAAATAGGCGCGTGACTGGCAGGTTGACGGGGCCGACTGCGACCATGCGCCCTGCCTTCTTGCCGTGAAAGGTTGAGGTCCCTTCGATAGCCTCAGCTTTGTAGGATTTCAGGATCAGTTCGACAAAGGCCTTTTCCTTAGCTTCGAGCTGTTTCTGCTTTTCCTGGTCGCGCAGCGATGCATTAACACCGATATAATGCTGACGTTCATATTTGCCAAGGTTGAGGATTTCAAACGCCCGCCAGGATTTTCCGACGGATTTTATTTCTCGCTGCACGCCAATCATGCGCTTGCGCGTGGTATGAATAGCGAATTTCCCAAGATCAGAGCCGATCCATTTGCGGCCTGTTTTTTCGGCAGCCGCCAACGTTGTTCCAGAGCCTGCAAAAAAGTCTGCTATAAGATCACCCTCATTTGAGGATGCCTTTATAATGCGTTCCAGAAGTGCTTCAGGTTTTTGAGTCGGATAATCTAATCGTTCTTTCGCAACCGGGTTAACCGCAGGAATATCTATCCAAAGATCTTGTAGCTTTACACCCTCCATTTCATCCAAATATTGCTTGTATTGGATCCGTCCAGTTTTTTCTTTTGGGAAAATTAAACGGCCTTGCTTGTCAAGCTCTACCATCTTTTCCTGGGTCCATTTATATCCATTGGAGTGTGGCAAATAACCCTTGTAAGCGTAGTAAAGATTAGGCCTTACACCGGGGTTACCGGTAGGAATCGGGATATATAAACGCCCGTTTTCATCTGTCTTTGCTCTTTTAAGATAATCCTCTTCATAGGCATGATATTGCATATTGAAAAGGTAGTTCTCCGTCTTTGCATACCAGAAAATTGTGTCATGAAGAACACCGCAACGTTTGCTAGCGAGTCCCGTGGAGGTTGATCTTTTCCAAATAATCTCATTGATAAACTGATCTTTTCCAAAAACTTGATCCATGGCCAAGCGAATGAAAGCACTAACACGCCAATCACAATGCACATAAATACTGCCATCATCGGCCAGCAAATCCCGCATCAGGGACAGGCGTTCATAGATCATGGCGATAAAGCTGTCCGCTCCTTTCCCCCAAGTGTCGCGGTAAGCCAATTCCTCCAGAACGCTAGGCTGTTTGGTAAACGTATCTTCGCCGATTTCTATATCCATCGAAAAATCAGCGCCCACGTCAAAGGGTGGGTCGATATAAATCAGCTTGATGCCGCCCTGTTTTTCGATTTCATCACGTAACGGCCCGTTTTTCAGGGATGACAGGATCAGCTTGTTATCACCCCAGATCAGCTTATTGGTCCAGCCCGTTAACTGTCGCCCGGTCGCCGTGTCGAACAGGTCGGCTTGCAACCGCATTTCCTTTTCCGAACGCGGCTCGTCCGCCTGTTCAATGGTCTGAAAGGGCAACACGACATTGCATATTTCATTGGTCTTGCCGTTCCAGACCAGTTCGACCTCTCGCTTATCTTCAAAAAGCAGGAATCTGTATTGGTCCGGCAGAGGCTTTCCTTGCTCCAGAAGGCGGGTAATGTCTCGGATTTCGTTATCTGTCAGCCGCATTTAATGCCTTTTAAGTCCATGAACTTTGGTTATAAAGTGTCTTGAAACTGGAAATTAAGGGGTTTCCTTCATAAAAGCAACAATCGGACAATCCTGCCCAATGACATCCACTGTGCCGTGAATGCCGAGGTACTGGCAGGTTCGGTAGCTGGGATGTTCGTAAGAGCCTGTGTAGGTGTAATTGACGCGAAGATGCGGCGTTTGCTGCGGCAAGTAAAACAACGCGGCCAGCACGATAAAGGGTGAGAGCGGCAAGAGCGCAATCAGTAAACGTAACCCCACCCTGATAACCGGGCCCATATGTCCCCACCCCAGACCTAACGGTCTACGAATAGCCTTATAACTTCTGACCCTTGCCTGCTTCATGTTCGTAAGCTCCTTGTTAGTATTTCAGCCAGACTTTGGTTTTGCCTTTGAGTTTGCTGCCGAAGAGGGGGTTTGCCTCGACCCAATCAACCCATGGGGCAACCTCCTGATACCCGGTCTTAATTGCATGAATCGGGGGCAGATTGCGGATGAAGAGAATCGTATCGGCAAACTGCCTCACCTCATCTGGCGTGAGGATGCGCCGCGCATGCTCACCCACGGATTTGGTGATGGGGTCGTTCAGCGTGCGGCCCAGATTGAAGTTCACAGACTTGACGGTTTGCTCACCGAGCATCCGAGAAATCAGCTCGCACGTCTTGGCTCCGCTCGCCCCGAAGATTTGTTTCACTTCGGTCTGCGATAAAAGCGTCTCCAGCGCTTCTCTTCCATAGACGCGGGCGTATTCTTCAAGTTCCTGGATAATAAAATGCACGCGTATTCCAAATTCCCTTAAACCCGTTAAAGAATTGGAGAGATTTTCAATTCGAAAGTTTGTCGCTTCATCGAGAAGGAACAGCACTGGCTTTGTATTCTGGCAACGGGTCAGCTCGGTGATTGCGGCCCATCCTAGAAGCCCCAGCCAGGGCGAAAAAACTTTCATCTTGGTGGGGTCCGCGATCAAGTAGACTGTAGCCGGATGTTCTTTCAGGTCCTTGAACCGCACATCACAGGCGCTCGTACTTTCGGCCAGCCAGCCGCTGGAAGAAAACGGCGCAAGTGCTTGAACGGCCCCTTCTAGGAAACTCTCTACTTGGCGGCGGTCGTCCGCAATGAGGCGGAAATGTAACTCAGCCGCCATATCGGCCAGCTCGCCGTTCAGGATGGGCGAGCCCATGGCCAGCTTGCAGGTCTCAATCAATTCTTTGACATTGCGCAAGAGACGCAGCGCCTCGCTTAACGTGGCCTTCTCCGCGCCGTGATAGGTAATGAGATAAACGAGAACAAACACCAGAATCTTCCGCGAGCCGTTGCGCCAGAACGTGTTCTCTCCTGTTCCTGCGGGTTCTGGATAAAGTTGCAAGGCCATGGATTGCGCATCCGCTATCAGGTCTTTGTTACGATCTGAAGCCACCCAGTCATCCAATATGATTTGCATTGGGTTGTAGCGGGCCGGGATACCCAACTGCTCGGCATAGCAATGCGTGGGGTTAATACAAAAAACTTCGTGCTTGTGATGTTTTTCTCGAAGCGCCTTTGTCATCACGGCCAGCGTTCCTTTGAAATCGCTGACGATCATCGGCAACGGCGAATGGCAGAGCGCCGGAACGGCAAACGCAACCGTTTTCCCAGAGCCTGCCGGGGCCAGCGTGAGGCCGTGGGTTTCTCCGGCAAAGAAGAGCGGGCGTCCCCTGGTATCGCAGCCCAGGAACAGCCCGTTCGTGTCGTAGAGACCTGCCCGCTTGATATCTTTCTTGGTGGCCCAAGCCGCCGTACCGCGTAGCCCTGTGGCTCGCATGACCTCCAGCCGCAGCATAAGGGTATGAATCCGTATCAATAAAAGACCTGCGGCCCTGGTACTTACGACTACAGCGCAGAATCCGAGAAAGTATGTGATCAATGGAAAGGCAGCCAGGAGCGCCATACTCTCCCAGGCTGCCCAGATAAGGAGTGCGCTTACGGCAAGCGCCCCCATCAGTGATGACGATTGCGCTTGCCGTGGCTGTTGCATGATGTCTCCTTCCTATCTTCGGCTGATAATGTTCTGAACACTGCGCACGCCCAGCACTTCCAGCGGATCGATCACCAGCCAATTGGCGTTGGTAGCTCGGCGAAACGAGAGAGTTTCCTCCCGGCCCGCCCCGCCATTGCCGTCCTGCGCAGTGATATGAAAGGCCTTGGCGTAAGTCTGATCATTCACAGAAATCCGCAGCTCGCCCTTGACCCCGCCGGACGAGTGGCCGTTATAGAAGTTCACGGCCAGTAGCAGGGAGTTGAGATCGACCGGGACCTGATAGGCTAAAGTTTCATAGCCGTTGGCGGAACGAGGCGAGCGGGTCCAGTCCTTAAAATAGTGCCCCTCGGGTGTTTGGGTGGTGACATATGATAGCGCCGTAGCCTGCGGCGCACTCTTGCCGTAAAGGTCCATATCGCAGCTACCGCATTCCCAGGTGATCCCGACTTCCACGTTCGTAGCCTGTCGTAGTGTTTGGACCAAGACCGGCGCGGTGCTTAACGGGCGTTCATAGATCGAGGCCTGACGCTGAACCGTTGGCGGGCGAAGCTGGAACATCTCCAGCTTGTCTGAGGCTTCCAGCTTATAGTCGTGACTGGGCGAGGGTGCGTTGGCTTTAACGCGCTGAAACACGGTGGGCAGATCGTTACTAAAGGTGACTAGCAGACCGCTCTGGCCTTCAATCGCCAGCGTCCAGAAGCGATGGACTAAATACCCGTAATTCTCTCCTTGTTTCCATGTCTCATCGGGAAAGGCGAGATGAACGCGGCGATTGACCAGCAATGACTCCTGCCCCTTGATACCATAGGGCGTGGTGCTGCGAGTCCTGGTCAAATGCCCATCGCCAGGAATGTAGTTCCGGCGCATCGTAAAATCCCTCTCCTTGGGATCGTCGTAGAGTGGGCTGCCCAGGAGAATAAGATCGGAGTCCTGGGTGACCGGATAATCCGTGCCGATAAAGCGCAGCGCCTGCGGCAGTCGGATCGCTCCTACGACGGCAGGCTCTGTTTCCCCTTGCGGCTTTCGCGCCGCTTTCGCAAATTGAAACATCGCCGCCACCAGTGGCCGGTTGGCTTGAATCTTGGCCTTGGGATGGCCATAGACGGGCTTGTCTGGAACGGAATACATCCCGATGCTTTTCAGATGAAACGCATCGAAAACCAAGCAGCGATCACCCGGCTCCAGCGTCTCGCTCAAGAACAGCAACACGGCCTTGACCTGCGCTTCGGCAGGACCGGCTTCCACAAAAGGTGAAAGGCCAATCGCCATCTCACGGGCCGGGGCTGGACCTGCCATCCCGACCAGTAAGAAAATCCATACGGCAACAATGAAAGCCTTCATGACATTCCTCCTGGTTATAGGGCCATCGACAACGGACTGGCTTGATCGAACCGTCTGCGAATTGTCCAATACAGTGCCACCATCTCAGTGCCATGCGCCTTGCGCATGGCCTGAAGCTTAGCCTGTCGCTCTACCGCTTGACGGGAAACACCCGGGGTCTCAAGGCGGGTTTGAATCTGGGCGATGCGCCGGTCCAGAAATTCCATCTCATCGTTTGAGATCGTGGTATCCCTGCTATAGCGGCCATGCGTATGCGAAGCCGTGAGCGCGAGCGCGGTTCCGCAGAAGAGTTCCGCTAAAAGTTGCACGATGGTATAGATGCTCGATGTCGGGCTGGTTGGCTCGGCGTGTTGGATTAAGTCCTCAAGGACAATCGCATCATCGCCGATCTGAAAGGTCAGGCCGAACAAAATAGCCCATGCCATGAGCAACACAAAGGTGAGGCATGAGATCAGCAGAGCATAGCGATGGCGGGCGCGGTCGCTACCCAGGAACTCTCCCACTGAATGCAAGGCAACCGAGCCTGCAGGCAACAAGCAGGAGAGCAGTACGCCTAGCATCGGATGCTCCAGGAAAATCGGAATCGCCTTGGCCATGATCGCCGAATAGACGTTTCCGGCCCCGGCGCTCAACACGATGACCATGAATACGAGTGAGCAACAAAAGATCATCTGATCTTTCAGGCTCCAGAAGGCAAACGCACTGCGTTGGTGCTCATCGCTCCCGTTGCAGGCAGAAACCGTACGATAGGAATTGGTGGCCCGCCGCTGCGCTTGCAGCGCAACGACCTCCGCCTGCAGCGCCTTGTCCCGTTCCTTGGCCAGTTCGGCATCCCGTTTCAGAGATTCCATTTCTCCCGCATACACGCGGTCGAAACTCTCTCCAGCATGCCCCTCGACGAGCGTGGCCGCCTGGTTGGAATTGGGATGAATCAGCATGCCCCGGATAAAGGGCTTGGCGGATTCACGTAATGATTTGAGGATGTGTTCATCGCGCTTGTTATACGGATCGCGGGGTTTAATCATCTTCATCCAGACCCTCCCTTGAATGAAATGAACCATCGGTCAATGTGTGCCGCGCACTGTATCCCAAACCCCGCACCCTTCCGGGAAACAGCGGTCATCGCCTCGAAGGGCATATTGACGACGATTACGAGTCAACGAGAGACGGTTACTGCAGAAAAGAAGTCTTCAGGCCGTTGAGTAAAAGGCTGGAAGCTAATGATAACGGGTCAGACGGGAGAAACCGACAATGAGGTAGAGGCACCATGGGGCATGGATTGATTTGCGACACGGGTGCGGCCTATAGGCCACACCCGTGCAGTTTTGCGATAGCTACTCTCGAATCCGCTTGGCTATATGTGGCCATCGCACGCGAATTACAGCATCAAAGACTCGCAGACGACTGAAAAGTTTAAAGCGCCTTTTAGGGGAACCGTTACATCCTTCTTCGAGGTAATACGAAAACCATCGGGCAGCCCCATCCTTAAAACAGACACCCCAGTCCGGCGGCACATACGGCATCCCATTAGGCCACCGTAACTCCAATGATTCACTTGCATCTCGAAAAGTGGCGATGCTTAAACTTACCCACTGTCGGCGAGAAATGTCGTACATATCTGAAAGATTTCTCATGGTTATCCATAACCTGCGATAGTAGTGCTCGTCGGCAAGGTCCTTATTCGTTGCCACAAGGATAACCCTCTTCCCCGAAGGCAGCGGCATAGGAATGCCGCTGTTCATGCTGTCGAACCCTCTCTTACGTCTGCCATTTTGCATGAAGACCACCTCCATTTAATGAATACTTTGCCGTACCGTCAGTGAAACGTCACAACATCATGGATTCAAGAAGTACTGGTCCGTTAGTGCTGGGTAAACCTTAATCCTTAGGTCATTCTTCACTCAAGATGAATTTGTGGCTTGGTTGAAAAAATATTCCGTTGTTTTGCGCTCCAGAAGGTTGACTGGCGCTTTACCAAAGTGCTAGAGCCGGAAATAAGTATTTGCCAGTATTAAAGCATGTCGCATTCCTAATCTGTAGAATACAAGATAAGACTCCCGCCTGGAAACCGCATCCTTGCGCAATGTACGTATTATTGCTAATAATAATGGGATAGTGTGGATGCCTATCCGTCCCGCCTTCATGGGAAAGGGGAGCGCCATGTCAAATATCACAGATTTTGCGAAGGCAAGTTGCGCTTGCCCGCTTGCAGAGGATCAACCGCCATGAACAATGTAACCAGCCGCTTTTTTCTTTCAGCCGCCGCGCTCCTTGGACTCATTCTTACAATCTTGCCGACAACGCTCCATGCCCAAAGCCAGGGGGGTGCCTGCTCCGTTTCAGGGAAAGTGTATTCCATCGACACGCCGGGTGTTCCGGCTCTTTATTGCGACGGCGCGAACCTGCAAAACTTCTTCATTCCAAAAGAAAATGCCGCGATGAGCTGCACCGCCGCCCGCGAAGGCGCACTGCAATACATCGCCGCCTCCGACACATGGAATTTTTGCAACGGCAGCGGATGGACGGCGCTTGCTAGCGGTGGGTCCACTGCGATCAACGACCTGACGGACGCCTTCACCGATTACACCACGCTCAATAACCTCATCATGGGCCGCACATCCGCCGCCGCCCTCACCGCCGGGGCGCAATACAACACCTTCATCGGTGAAGGCGCAGGCGCGACCAGCGCCAACAGCACCAGCACGACAGACGACAACACAGCTATTGGCTACAACGCTCTCTCAGCGCTGACGAGTGCGCATGGCAACACTGCGGTCGGTTCACAAACGTTGACGGCAGTTTCAGGAGACAACAATACCGCTGTCGGTTGGCAAGCACTGCGTGTCAATACTGGCACAAGCAATACGGGCATCGGCGAAGGTGCTCTTTTTAGCAATACCAGTGGTAGCAATAATGTCTCCATGGGAGTTAATGCTCTCGTTTTTAACACCACCGGAGGCAATAACACTGCAATTGGTTTAGCAGCACTTTCAGGCAATCTGACAGGAGACAACAACACGGCCATCGGCTACAATACGGCGAGCACCTTAACGACCGGCAGCAGCAACATCCTGATCGGGGACAACATAGACGTCCCCGCCAACAACACCAGCAACTACCTGAACATCGGCGGGTCAATTTACGGAGATATGAGCTGGGGCAACCTCACGCTGGCCGGAACGGCGGCGCTGACCGTGCCCACGGGCGACACGTCGCAGCGGCCCGGCTCGGCGGTCGAGGGGATGATCCGCTACAACTCCCAGACCGACAAGTTCGAGGGCTATCAGGCCAGCGCGTGGCAGGACATCATCACTGCCGGAGTCACCGCCGCCTCCCCGGATCGTGGCATCCAGTTCAACTCCGGCGGATCGTTCGCGGCGGAATCCACCTTCACCTACACCAGCGCGGGGCAGCTTGGTCTTGGAACAGCGACGCCCTCTGCCTTGCTGCATATTAAAAATATCGGCACGGACACCTCTTATGACGCACTGAACATTGATGCTGATGGAGAACCGTCGTTATCGATCGAAACATCAAGTACATCATCTGGGCTTAATCCCTTAATTTTCACAACACGCTCTCGCGGAACACGCGCAAGCAAGTCCGTCGTTTCGTCCAATGACAGCCTGCTTCAAATCGTAACACACGGCTATAACGGATCGACTGACATTCCGGCAGCCGAAATAACAGTCGAGGTTGACGGCACTGTCACCGGCGGCGCGGCTGATATGCCGGGCCGAATCGAATTCCACACCCAGGCCGACGGTTTCGGCGATACGGGGCTTGAAGACAACGTGCCGAGGATGGTCATCAAGAACGACGGCAAGATCGGCATCGGGACGACTACCCCCACCTACAAGCTGGAAATAGCCTCGAATGTCGAGGACGGGCTGGTGATTAGGCAGGCCGGTACCACAGACAATCAAAACCCCTTTATCGGAATGCTGCGTTCAAAAGGCACGGTCGCGGCGCCGACGCTGGTGGATATTGACACTAAACTGATGGAACTGAGTGCCTATGGCCATAACGGCAGTGCATACAATCACGCTGGCATCATGGCCTTCGTCGTTGACGGGACGGTTACCAGCGGCGCAGCCGACATGCCGACCCGTCTTGAATTCAACGTGCAGGCGGATGGCGCGGGCGCGTGGATGGGAGACGGCGCATCGGTGCCCGAACTGGTCATCAAGAGCACCGGCAACATCGGCATCGGCACGGCGACGCCAAGTCATAAGCTGACTGTCAGTGGAGATTTTGTGGACGACGGCATACTCATCGAAAACATCCGCAATACCGATCCTGACAGCGGCAATCTTGATTTCCGTCGTGCGCGCGGCACGTCAGCAACACCGTTGGTTCCCACAAGCGGCGATGAACTCGCACATATAACATTTCAGGGATACGCCGGCGGGGGAACATACACCACGGCAGCCGACATAATCGCCACTCTGGATGGCACGTCGAGCGGCGGCGGCGACATGCCGGGCCAGTTAACTTTCCGCACAAGAGCGGATGGCGCTGGCTCTACCACTACAAGAATGGTCATCGATAATAGCGGTAGTGTTGGAATAGGGGTTTCGACACCGCCATCGAAATTCGTGGTCGATCCGCCCGCATCCGAAGTCATAGCGTCCGCAGGTACGATCACGGCGGATGCGTGCGGCACGATCAAGGAGATTACCTCCGTCGGCAACGTGACGACCAACACGACGAACACTTTCACGGCCCCCGCGACGGCGTCCTATGCGGGATGCTGCATGACCGTCATCAACGTCGATACGGCGGATACGATCACCCTCGATGCCAATGCGTTATTCAAGACTATCGGCGGGGCGACCCAGGCT
>CXWL01126902.1_pt1 | contig 10163 bp, 8 predicted proteins | sample 590931 | NCBI WGS metagenome assembly CXWL01 (sample SAMEA3498368, study PRJEB10139) | groundwater metagenome | biome: water well; material: biofilm material | place: Germany | collected 2015-04-27
GAGCTGCGGCGCTTGCGTCAAGCATGTAACCGAAGCGTTGCACGCACTCGATGGAGTCAGTGAAGTGGCCGTCGATCTGCAATCGGGTCGGGTGAAGGTCGGCGGTGATTCGGACTGCAATGTATTGCTTGCAGCCTTGGAAGAAGCTGGCTATCCCGCGCAGTCTTCGGCAAATTTCGTCCAAAAAGAGAAGAAAACCTCAGGTTGTGGCGGAAACGGCGGCGGTTGTTGCTGTCAGTAAGCGCTCTGTTTAAAACTGGAGAACCCCTGAAGACCAACCAGACACGGCCTGTCGAAGCATCACAAGCCAATGGGTACTGCTCAAGCGCAGCACCAGTCGGGCTACCTTTTGCCAACCTTACGGAAATGTAATCACCGGCCTTCCATTCATGTGGCATCTTGCGCGCTAGATAGCGGCTGGCACCGCATTCCTGAAGCGCACCCTGGCCGCACTCTGGCAGTGGTCCCGTATCTGCCTGGACTCTGACTTACTGGATACCCCTCCATGCATTCCAGAACATCAAGACGCACTTTCGTGAAAGCCTTGGCGGCAGGTGGGGTACTCGCAGGCTTTGGGCTGTGGCGCAGCCCGGTGTGGGCCATTACCAGCCAGGGGCAGCCGAATGTGCTCGCGGGTAATGATTTCGATCTATCCATCGGTGAGATGGGGGTGAACTTCACGGGCACGCCCCGCACCGCCATGACCATCAACGGCAGCCTCCCAGGTCCGATATTGCGCTGGCGCGAAGGCGATACAGTGACATTGCGGGTCAGGAACCGGCTCAAGGAAGACACGTCGATCCATTGGCACGGCATCATTCTGCCGGTGAATATGGACGGTGTACCGGGTCTGAGTTTTCACGGCATCGAACCGGGCGGCCTGTACGTTTACTCGTTCAAGGTCAAACAGAACGGCACGTACTGGTATCACAGTCATTCCGGTTTCCAAGAGCAGGTCGGAGTTTATGGGCCTCTGGTCATCGATGCAAAAGCCCCCGAACCCTTCACCTACGACCGCGACTATGTGGTGATGCTCTCCGACTGGACTGATGAAGACCCTGAGCGGGTCATGAAAAAGCTCAAGAAACAATCCAGTTACTACAACATGCACAAGCGCACTGTCGGCGATTTCATTGATGACGTGAGCAAAAACGGTTGGTCTTCCACCGTCGCGGATCGAAAAATGTGGGCTGAAATGAAGATGAATCCCACGGATCTTGCCGACGTCAGCGGCGCCACTTACACCTACTTGCTCAATGGGCTGGCTCCTGACAGCAACTGGACAGGTATTTTCAGGCCTGGCGAACGGCTGCGTCTGAGATTTATCAATGGCTCGGCCATGAGCTACTTCGATGTGCGCATTCCTGGCCTGAAGATGACCGTCGTCGCAGCAGACGGGCAATACGTGAATCCGGTCAGCGTCGATGAGTTCCGCATTGCCGTGGCCGAAACCTTTGATGTAATTGTCGAACCCACCGGAAACGCCTACACCTTGTTCGCCCAGTCGATGGATCGCACCGGTTTTGCAAGAGGTACGCTGGCTGTACATGAAGGGTTCTCGGCACCTGTGCCGTCCCTCGATCCGCGTCCGTTGATCACGATGAGCGACATGGGCATGGGTGATATGGCCGGGATGGATCACGGCAATATGACGGGCAAGACCCAGGATTCGATGCAAGGCATGGAGGGTATGGATCACAGTCAGATAGCGCCCACTAGCGACATGCAGGGTATGACAGGCATGGACGGTGGATCGATGCAGAGCATGGATCACAGCCAGATGCCAGACTCGACAAGCATGTCTGGCCACTCGATGCACAGCATGAACGGCATGGGTTCGATGGAGCCGCACCCGGCCTCGGAAGCGAATAACCCACTGGTCGACATGCAAGCGATGAGCCCCACGCCGAAACTCGATGATCCGGGCATGGGACTGAGAAACAACGGTCGCCGGGTACTGACTTATGCAGACCTGAAGAGCACCTTCCCGGATCCCGATGGCCGGGAACGAAGCCGCACCATCACCCTGCACCTGACCGGACACATGGAAAAGTTCTCTTGGTCTTTTGACGGTGTCAAATTCGCGGATGCCGAGCCGCTTCATCTCAAATATGGAGAGCGTATCCGAGTGGTTCTAGTCAATGACACCATGATGATGCATCCCATTCATCTGCATGGCATGTGGAGTGACCTGGAGGATGCAAACGGTGATTTCATGGTTCGCAAGCACACCATCGACATGCCGCCAGGCAGCAAACGCAGTTACCGTGTGACTGCCGATGCCTTGGGGCGATGGGCGTACCACTGCCACCTGATGTATCACATGGAAATGGGCATGTTCCGTGAAGTCCGTGTGCAGGAGTAGGAGCCAGACATGAACTTTCAACGAACCGCTAAACCGATACTCGCCGGCTTGGCCATCCTTGGGATGGGGATCATGCCGCTTGCGTATGGGGAGAACGAGCCGATGCAAGGTATGGACGGCAAACAGATGAAGGATATGGATCATTCCCAAATGCAGGGTATGGATCACTCCCAGATGCAGGGTATGAAACCCGCAGCGCCCCAGCAAAGCCGTACACCGATCCCGACGCTCACTAATGCCGATCGCGCAGCTGTGTTTGAAAGCCATGCGGGCCATCAGATGCACGACCGCTCGATCAACTCGTTTTTCCTGATCGATCAACTCGAATGGCAAGACGCCAACGAGGGCAGCGCACTGCGTTGGGAAACCAACGGTTGGATTGGCGGCGACACCGATCGTCTTTGGCTACGCAGCGAGGGCGAGCGAATCAACGGCGTGACAGAAAGCGCTGAGCTTCAAGCGCTCTGGGGGCACGCCATCAGCCCTTGGTGGGATGTGGTCAGTGGTGTGCGACAAGACTTCAAACCTGGCGCACCCCAGACCTGGGCTGCACTTGGGCTGCAAGGCATGGCACTTTACAACTTCGAAACGCAAGCCACCGCCTACCTGGGCGAGGCAGGCCAGACCGCGCTGCGGCTAAAGGGCGAATACGACATTTTGCTGACCAACCGTTTGATTCTGCAGCCCACTGCTGAAATGAACCTCTATGGCAAAAACGATCCACAACGTGCCACAGGCTCCGGACTGTCTGACACAGAGGTTGGCCTGAGACTGCGTTATGAAATACGCCCCGAGTTCGCTCCTTACATCGGCGTAACCTGGAACCACGCCTACGGAAAAACAGCGGATTACCTCGTTGAAGAAGGTGAAGACAGCAGCGATACACGTTTTGTCGCCGGTGTGCGGATGTGGTTCTAAAACCGAGAGATACGTGCAACCCAACGCAACTCAAACAATAAACCCCCATCCACGGTTCAGGCCGTCAGGAGCTTTGCATGTCACCTCTGAAAACTCTCATCACTGTTGCTGCACTCAGCACCGGTCTGTTGTTGAGTGGGGTTGCCCAAGCGCATCCAAAATTGCTGTCCTCTACTCCGGCCGAAGGCGCTACGGTGGCTGCACCAGCAAAAATCGAACTGAATTTCTCAGAAAACTTAACCACCCAGTTTTCCGGGGCAAAACTGATCATGACCGAGATGCCGGGCATGTCAGCCCACTCCCCCATGGGTGTCAAAGCCAGTGTCGCGGGCAGCGCCGACCCAAAAATGATGGTCATCACCCCGGCAGCACCGCTTCCGCCCGGCACCTATAAGGTTGAGTGGCGCGCAGTATCTTCCGATACACACCCAATCACAGGCGCCATGACTTTTAAAGTCAAATGACCCATGGACGACTCAATCTACATCAGCCTTCGCTTTGCGCTCTATATCGACTTGATGCTGCTCTTCGGCCTGGCACTATTTGGCCTGTATAGCCTCAAGGGAAAGGAGCGCTCAGACGGTGCCGTATTGAACTTTGGGTCGTTGCTGGTGGGAACTGCAGTTATCGGCATACTGCTATCGATGACGGCCATGCTGCTCATGGCCAAGACGATGAGCGGTGTGTCCAGCGTCATGGAGCTGCATCACCACATCCTGCAAATGATGCTGATGGACACTGACGTCGGGTTGACCTGGATGGTTCGAATAGCCTCGTTGACGGTGGTGGTCATGGCCGCCCCACTCAACCGTCGGGCTCCGGCATTGAGCCTCTGGCTCGTCTCACTATGCGGGGCCATCGCCTTGGCTACGCTGGCCTGGACAGGACATGGCGCTATGGATGAAGGCAGTCGACGCTACCTGCATTTCACCAGCGATATCGTTCATCTTCTGGGTGCCGGCAGTTGGTTGGGCGCGCTCGCCGCATTCGCGCTTTTATTGCGCGCAAACAACCTCACTGGCGATCTGCAGATACGGTTGCTGGCTCGAACGCTGAGTGGTTTCGGATCAGCGGGGGCAATTATCGTCGCGACCCTGGCTGTCACCGGAATCATCAACTATCTGCTGGTTGTCGGGCCAGCATTCGAGACGTTGACCACTAGCACTTACGGGGCCCTGCTGTCTTTAAAGATCTTCTTGTTTGCGGGGATGCTGGTATTTGCGGCGGTGAACCGCTTTCACCTGACCCCGCTGCTCGAGCGATCCATTCAGGCAGGTACTCACACCGTCGCCATCAACGCATTACGCCGCAGCATGATTCTAGAGTTCTCGGTCGCGGTTATCATTATGGGCTTGGTTTCCTGGCTCGGCACCCTCAGCCCAGAGATGGAGATGTCAGCTGAGTAGGGGCTCTCATTGCGTACCTTTGTTGTCTCCCTACACTCGGTGCAGAGTGCCTCCCATTTTTTGATCTCCAAAGGAGCCCGCTATACCCTTAGGTAAACGTGAACTTGCGCGGATTGAGCGCCGTTTAATTACAACGCTTACCGACGCGTGCGAGACAGCAAAATATGAAATCTAAGGCTTTACCTGGCTCACCCACACAGCTGACTTGCATGCATTTGCTGAAGCGCTGAAGGTGACCTGGGTGTTCGAAACGTTGGCCGACAAAAAAATCGCCCAGGCTAGCGCGAAGATGCGGGTTTTTGAGCTGACGGCTATCGCTCTCAACGAGGCAAACATCGACCTGAGGCCCTCAGATCACACCGTCCGATTCGACTCTGAGGAGGAGTGCCAAGGCACACATGGTGGCGATTGGCGGAAACGCCTGGCGCAATCATGCGTGACCAAGGGTTATTGACGATGGCTAAAGAAATCGAAAACCCATGCATTTCGGTTTGCCAGTTAAGCGGTGATCTGTGTGTGAGTTGCGGGCGCAGCAAGGAAGACATCAGGAAGTGGAAACGCATGAAGCGGCCTGAAAAAATGGCCGCTGTGCAAAAGGCGAATGTGCGCTTGAAAGGACTGAAGAAAGCACACGGATATTCGACACGAAGAGGACGTACGCCAGCGTTATCAGTACAGGTGTCTGGCGCAGCCAATGAGCCTCATCATAACGCTTGCTCTGCGACTGCCATCGTCATGAGTTGATAGTCGGAGGGACCAAAGCCGTTTTTCAGGTACGCACCGATGGCTGTTGAATTGTCCTTATGAACATAAAGCCGGAGCTCAAGCGCATTGGCGTTTGCAGCTTCTCGTTGGACTCTTTCCAGCAGCAATCTTATCAGTCCCTTTCCGCGATGAGCAGGCTCAATGAACATGCTCTGGATCCACCAGTAGTACCCTGCATTCCAATCGCTCCACTCTTTGACGACGGAGACATTTCCAATAACGAGGCCGCCGTACTCCAGGACCCAGTAGGTTGCATAGTTATTGTCCTCTAAAGCTGTGAGCACGCCCTCGCGGACGTTCGCACCGACTTCGGAACCTTCTGCATCTACGGCCTCGGCAATGGTGAAGTGCACCAGCTTTTCTAAATCGCTGACACTTGCTGGACGAACGGAATAGCTCATCGAACTTTTCTCTCTGATGCGGGTTAGAGCGCGAACGCTGGCTAAGCATATCCTTTAAAAAGTAGGTGATGACTCACACTTTTGCGTTCCGTCATCATCTCTATCGGTGTCATATGGTGGCCCTCTCAATCAGTCAGGCGGAATTGCAGATCCTGAAGGCGCTATCCGGAGGGTAGAGACAACGTTTCATTCGTTCACTTCTCCCGCATCAGGCTGATTGCTGGCTGTCGCGAAGGGAGCTATCGATTCAGTGCTGACACACAGACAGATGTTGTGTAAGGACTCATTTATCCCCATAAATGACAGTAGCTCAAAGGCCACGTCCAATTAAGTCTCAGGTGCTCGCCATAGGGTGTACTATCAATACCTACCCGTCAGATACCAGTTAGCCATGTCCACGCTAAGCGAAGAGAGCCGCCAGATCGTAGCTTCTCTGGCGCAACGTGTTGGCCCCAACGCTGACATTGCGATAGTCGCACAGGCGATCGCTTCAATATTGCAGGACATGGACGCCGCCCTCACGCCCATCATTGGCCCGCAAGGGGTTGCTGCGCTTTATCGGCGAAGCCTTCATCTGTGCGCCTCCAAACACCCGCGCCTGGCCGGAACCTATGACAGTGTTCAGGCCTCCCTGGATCTGACAGCCCTCAAGTCCGTAATCGTTGAGCAAAGCGAAGCCGATGCGTTGTTTTTTGGTGAAGTCTTGCTGATGACCTATTACGAGTTGCTAATCACGCTGATCGGGCCCTCACTCACTGCCCGTTTGCTTCGTGGCGTGTGGGAACCTTCTTTGAGCGACACCCCCTCGCAGGAAACTTCGCCATGAGCACCAAAGTGACTATCAACCGTCTAGCCACCGGCGTGCCAGGACTGGACGAGGTGCTGGGCGGAGGTTTACCGGAGTTTTCGTTCAACCTGATCGCTGGCCCGCCTGGCTGCGGCAAGACCACTCTGGCACATCAAATGATGTTCGCTCTCGCGACGCCCGAGCGTCCGGCGTTGTTCTTTACCGTGCTAGGCGAGCCGCCGCTGAAGATGCTGCGTTATCAGCAGCAATTCGACTTTTTCGATAGCGAAGCGATCAACCATTCGATTCGCTACATCAACTTGGCCACCGACACCTTGGCCGGGAATCTGGACGAAGTGCTGCGGCGCATAGTCAGCGAAGTGGAGAAGCATTCCCCGGCGCTGGTGTTCGTCGACTCGTTCCGTTCGGTGGTACTGGCCAGCCAGACTGAAGACAACCCGAACAACAACCTGCCGCAGTTCGTTCAACAACTAGGCATGTTGATGACCACCTGGCAGGCCACAACATTCCTGATCGGCGAATATTTCACTGAAACTGACACCAACCCGATTTTCACCGTGGCCGACGGTCTCATCTGGCTGCGCCAGAGCGTTCAGCGCAACTCTATGGTGCGCAAGATGGAAATCATGAAGATGCGCGGCCAGCCGACGCTGCCTGGTCTGCACACCTTCCGCATCGCCACCTCGGGGATCAAGGTGTTTGCGCCAGCAGCACTCAACCCTGTTGAAGCACCGTTGGAGTTTCCCATCAGGCGCCTGAAAATGGGCGTACCAAAGCTCGATGAGATGCTCGGTGGAGGCCTGCCCCGTGGTTACTCGCTGCTGGTAGCCGGGCCGTCAGGTTCGGGCAAAAGTATTTTGGCAGCGACCTTCCTCGCAGAGGGGGCGCGCAATGGCGAAACCGGTGTAATCGCAGTGTTCGAGCAGCGGCCTAATCATTCCCAGAACGCTACGCTCGCGGGCCTGATACGGAGCGATCAGGTAGGCCTGGTGGACAGCCGCGCACCAGACCTGTCTATCGACGAGATCGTGCACTTGCTGTTGAGCGAGATCACGCGCCTCAAGGCCACCCGCGTGGTGATCGACTCTTTGTCAGGCTTCGAACTGGCGTTGGCGCCGACCTTCCGAGAAGACTTTCGCGAGTCGTTGTCGCGTATGGTTACCGCGCTGACCAGCGTAGGTGTCAGCGTATTGCTGACCTCGGAGCTGGAAGACCGTTACACCGATCTGCGATTCAGTCCTTACGGCACGGCGTTTCTCACCGATGCAATCATCGTCCAGCGCTATATTGAAGTAGAGAGCCGCTTGTTGCGGATCATGGCTGTGGTCAAGGTACGCGCAAGCGTCCACTCAGATCAGTTACGCCAGTACCGCATCGACGACAACGGTCTTCAGATCGGCGAAATGCTGCCAGATCAGGAAGGTTTGCTCGGAGGCCGGCCTACCCGGCAGCGTTTGGTAACGACAACGGATGAATAAAAGTCATGAGTGAGGCCAATGGCACGAACGAGCTGGCGATGGCCTCAGCCACTCGCGAGCTGTTCCTGCTTGGCCAAAAAACCGTCGAGGCGCGCGCGGTGCTGGCGGCGCTGAATCAGGAACTACACGACGCCAACACCCAGCTCGCCGATAACCAGCAGCTAGAGCAACTGATCGAGGCCAATCAGCAATTGGTTCTGGGGATTTTATTGGCGCAGGCAGATGCGGAAAAAAAACAGCGTTCCACTGAGGAACAGCAGCATTACCTGGAGATGCGCGAAGCCAACGAGCAATTGGTCTTGGCCGCCCTCAGTGCGCAGCACCTACAAGCCTCGGCTGAGCTTAGCCTGGAACAGCAACGAAACACCCTGATGATGGTGGCCCATGAACTGCGTAACCCTCTGACGCCCATCAGCATGATCGCCGGCCGGCTGGTGCGGGTTCCCAGTGAAGAACTACCGAGAATGCAGGCGCTTATTGAAGACCAGGTGCAGCACATGTCTCGGTTGGTGGACGACTTGCTCGACGTCTCCCGAGCAAGCACCGGCAAGATGCGATTGGATTGCCACAATGTTGACATGTTGCAGATCATCCATCAGGCCATCGAAGTGTGCAGCCCGTTGATGACGTCTAACCATTTGCAGTTCACTGCCGAGCTTCCCAAGTGCGCGCTCACAGTGGAAGGCGACCCCGTGCGACTCACGCAGATTCTCCGCAACCTACTGGGCAACGCGGCCAAGTACACGCCAGCTGGTGGCAGCGTCATGCTTTCGGTGACAGCGCAAGCCGGTCAGCTACATATGAGCATTCGCGATGACGGCATCGGAATTTCCGCCCAGGCGCTGCCGTTTATCTTCGAACCATTTGTACAGGATGTGCATGCAGCCGGTTTCAATGGCGCAGGCCTTGGCATTGGTTTGACAGTCGTAAGGGAGTTGGTCGAAGCCCATGGAGGCACAGTGACAGGAATGAGCGAGGGTGATGGTAAAGGAAGCGAGTTTGTAGTGACTCTACCGCTGGTGAAAAATTAACCTTTTTGACATGGATATGAGGAGCGTTACTGTCCGGTAATCCTTTTTTCCAGAACTGCGTTTATCGATCATCCAATCGGACCATGTGGCCTGGCTATGAGTGAAAACCCTTTCGTCGTAGTTCTCCTATGTCTCTGCGCTGCGTGGATTTTAGTCGTCATTGGCGTGCTGCATTGGTTCGGTTTTACAGCAGCTTGATACGTCTGGCCATGGCCGTTCTGTCGGTCGTCCCTGCGGCGTCTGTTGGTCAAATCGGATGCAAATGGTTGGTCAGTAAAGCACGCTCTGAAGACGAACCCGGCCCTTACGCAGTAGTCAAAAAAAATGATGGCGTCGCGACTGCTATCACAGTCCTCACACAAAGAGGAGGCCTAATGAATCTTCTAGCCATATGTAAGGGTGTATGTATTCCTCTGGCTCTGTGCGTGGCTGTGCTCCTGGCATTGGTGGTTTCCTGCAGTACATTGCCGAGGATAGTGCCCGATATGGCTCGCGCTCCCTCTGCGCCAGTGCAGCTCGACGGGATACACGGACCTCTGTCAGCCGAGCGCAGCAAGGCCATTCTCGAGCGACTCAAGTCCACCGGCGCAGAAACCGACATCTTCGATGTACATCTCGCAATCGAAGAGTCCATCGTCGGCAGCCCGCTAACGGAAGGAAACAAAGTCGACTTGCTGCAGGATGGCCCCAGCACCTACCAGTCGATGATCAAAGCCGTGGAAGCAGCGCGCGACCACATCAACATGGAGACCTACATCCTTGACGATGATGAGGTCGGCCAGCGCTTCGCCACCGCGCTGATCGATCGGCAACAGAAAGGCGTGCAGGTCAATCTGATCCATGACAGCGTCGGAACCCTTGGAACACCCTCAGCGTTTTTCTCTCGAATGACCGAAGCGGGTATCAAGGTGCTGGAGTTCAACCCAGTCAACCCGATGACGGCCAAAGCGGGCTGGGACGTGAACCAGCGCGACCACCGAAAGCTGTTGAT
>CXWL01136510.1_pt1 | contig 10163 bp, 2 predicted proteins | sample 590931 | NCBI WGS metagenome assembly CXWL01 (sample SAMEA3498368, study PRJEB10139) | groundwater metagenome | biome: water well; material: biofilm material | place: Germany | collected 2015-04-27
TTCCTATTTATAAAGAAAACAAAACTGGGAGTTTTGACCAGTTAATGCATATCACTCCAGAAGGAATTCCAATTTACTATTCTATTGAAAATGTTGCTGCAGCAACTTCTACAAGAGTCAACTTTTTAAGAACTGGCGGAGGTTTAGGCTTAAATTTAACTGGAACAGGTATGGTTCCTAGAGTTTGGGATGGCGGACCTATTCATGCGCATCAAGAATATGTCGGAAGAATAACATTGGTTGATGCCACAACAAGAAATGCAAATAGTTTTCATGCGATACATGTTACAGGAACTGTTATTGGTTCAGGTGTTCAGGCTAATGCAAAAGGTATGGCGCCTACTGCAACTGCTAGAACTTTTGATTGGGATGCAGATGAATCTGAAGCTATAACTGAAGCTATGAACGGAATGTTATTATCTAATCATTCCTACGGAGTGCCAGTTGCAAGTGTTTCTGCTACACCTTGGTATATTGGAGCCTATTCTGCTGATGCATATAATTGGGATTTAATAGCTTATAACTTTCCATATTATTTGCCAATAATGTCTGCCGGAAATGATGGCTCAGTTGCCAACCCAAACCCAACTACAGCAAACTATGATAAGTTAAACGGAAATAAAAACGCAAAAAATATATTAACTGTAGCCAATTCAACTGATGCAACAGTTAATGCAACTACCGGAGCAATAACTGCTGGTGGTGCTGTAAATACAGGTTCAAGTCAAGGTCCAACAGATGACCGAAGAATTAAACCAGATGTTGCAGGAAATGGAACAGGTTTAACCTCTGCAGGAAATGGTTCTGGAACAGGTGGTACAATAACACAATATTCGTCATTGACTGGAACATCTATGGCTGCGCCAAATGTTACAGGAACATTAACACTTTTACAACAACACGCAAACAATGTTACTGGGAAATTTTTTAGAGCAGCTACATTAAAAGGTGTTACTTGTCATACCGCTACAGATATGGATGCAGTTGGTCCAGATGCTAAATCAGGATGGGGTTATGTTAATGCTAAATTTGCTGCTGAAACGATTACAAATAACGGTTTGTCGTCTTGGATTTCAGAAGAAGAATTGAGTCAAGGACAAACCATTACAAAACAATTTGTAGCAACAGGTGGAACAACTCCACTTTTAGGTTCAATATGTTGGACAGACGTTGCTGATGCTTCTAAAATTAATTCAGGTGTATTAAATGAAGCTATTGCTGATTTAACTAATGATTTAGATATAAGAATAACACAAGGTGCTTCAACTTTTTATCCGTGGAGATTAACAAATAACGCAGCTGCTGTCGCTACAAGAACTGGAGATAATCCTGTTGATAATGTAGAAAGAATTAATGTAGATGCACCAACTGCAGCGGCAGTTTATACAGTTACGATAACACACAAAGGTACTTTATCTGGCGGTCCACAAAAATTTGCTTTAGTAGTAACTGGAGTGACTTCTAATTTTACCTTCAAAACATTAACAGATACACAAACAAAATGTTCAAATGCAGGTAATGCAATATATCCATTTTCTTTAACAAAAACTGGTGGAGCTAATGTAGTAATGAGTTCAGCAAATGTTCCAGCTGGAGCTTCTTTGGCTTTTAGCGCAAATAATTTTGCTGCAAATGGTACGTTTGATGTTACAATTAGCAATTTAGCTGCTGTAGCCGCAGGAAGTTATACGATTGATATTATCGGAAATAATGGAACAGAGTCTGAAATTAGAAAAATATATTTAACTGTGTTTCACCCTACATTTGCTGCTCCAGTTTATACTGCTCCAGCTAATGGATTAACGGGTGTAACAACTGTAAGAACCTTAACATGGCAAAATGATATAAACGCAACAAGTTGGGATGTTCAGGTTTCTACTTCTCCTACATTTAGTGTTTTAGCTTTTTCTGGCAATGTAACTACGCCTTCATTTAACGCAGTTGGTTTAGCATCACAAACGATTTATTATTGGAGAGTTCGTCCAAAAAATAGTTGTGCAACACCATCATATTTAGGAATGCAAAGTTTTCAAACAGCAATTATTGATTGTGCTCCAACTTCATTTGTAGCAACTGATTTTTCTAATGGTGTAATTGATGCTACTGCAGGTTCTAGTGGTTCTGTACCTGTTACAGTTACTGGCGGTTATACAATTGGTAAAATTACAGCTAGTGTAAATATTACGCATACTTATGTTCAAGATATGACAATTACTTTAACTGGTCCAGCAGCAATTGGAAGTCCAGTAGTGATTTTACAACAAGAAGCTTGTGGTGCTCAGCCAAATATTAATTGTACTTATGATGATGCCGGAATTGCTCCTGCATGTAGTGCAACATCTCCAGCTATTTCTGGAAATATAATAAGTTTTCAATCCTTGTCTAATTTTGATGGATTAGCAGCAAATGGTGTTTGGACATTAACTGTAAACGATCCTTATAATGGTGATGGTGGAAATGTTAATACGTTTAGTTTGAAGATTTGTAGTAAATCTGCAATTACACCAGTTCCAGTTTTAACGTCAAATGTCATGAACGTTGTAGCAACTTCAACAGCAGTAGTAACTAATGCAGATTTAAATGCTACATCAACAGCTCAAACGGATGTACAACAAACATATACTTTACTAGAAACACCAGGTTTAGGGAATTTAAAAAAGAATGGAACGAATTTAATTGTTGGAGGTACTTTTACACAAAAAGATATCAATGATGGAATTATTTCTTATTCAAATACTGAATCTACAACAACGTCAACGACATTTAAAGTGGATGTTAAAAACGCAACTAACGGTTGGGTTCCAAGTAGAACGGTTACTATAAATATTGTTCCTTGTGGAAGTGTAGCTACTTCATGGAATGGTACTTCATGGACTAACGGCGCTCCATCGAAAGTTACTGCCGTGACTTTTACTGGTAATTTTAATTCAACAGCAAATATTGAAGCATGTTCAGTAGTTGTAAATACAGGTGTAAATGTAACTGTAAATACGGGTCACACGTTTATATTAAATGGTGCCTTAACAGTGAATGGAACCGGAACTTTTACAGTTAATAATAATGCCGGATTAAGACAAATTGATGCAACAGTTGTTAATGTTGGAAATATTATTGTAAGAAGAAATTCGGCTCCTATGGTTCGTTTAGATTATACAGCATGGTCTTCACCAGTTGCAGCACAACAATTACAATCTTTTTCACCAAATACAGTAGCCACTCGTTTCTATCAATATTTATTTACTGGAACAACTACGCCAACAGCCTATCAACCAGTAATCTCAACTAATAATTTTATTGCAGGAAAAGGATATATGATTCGATCAGCAAATAACTGGCCAGTTACTGCTACAGTATTTAACGGTCAATTTACTGGAAATGCAACCAATGGAAATATTTCTCAAAGCGTTGGAATTGGATATAACTTATTAGGAAATCCTTATGCGTCTCCAATTGATGCTAGAGCGTTTTTAGCAGCTAATCCATCTGTAGGAACTTTATACTTTTGGACACACACAGTTGCCGCAGTTGGAAGTACATATCCGCAAAATAACTATGCTTCATTTACAACATTAGGTGGTGTTGCTTCTGCGGCTGGTGGAGCAGTTCCAAACGGAACTATTCAAACAGGTCAAGGGTTTTTTATAAATGCTTCAGCAGCTGGAAATGCTAATTTCTTTAACGCACAACGTGTAAATGCATCTGTAAGTACTCAGTTTTTTAGAAATTCTAATGATGCTTTAGCAATTGATGAAACAGAAAAGCACAGAATATGGTTAAATTTAAATGACGATACCAATTCATATAATCAAATTTTAGTAGGTTATACCAACCAAGCAACTAATGGTTTTGATAATGGAATCGATGGTGAAGTCTTAGATAAATCTAAAACGATGTTGTACAATGTGATTAACGATTCTGAATTTGTAATTCAAGGGAAAGGATTGCCATTTGAAGATACAGACGAAATTCCATTAGGTTTAAAAGCAACTACAGCTGGAAATTACACTATTTCTTTAGAAAATGTTGATGGATTATTTACAACTCAAGATATATTCTTAAAAGATAATATAACAAATAGTGTTCATAATATTAAAACCACACCATATGCATTCTCAACAAATGAAGGGGTTTTTAATAATCGATTTACTTTAGTTTATAAAAACAACTTGTTATCAAACACAGATTTTGCTTCAAATGAAAGTGTTGTTATTTTTACAAAAGAGGAAAAAATACAAATCAATGCGTCGCAGGAAATTTCTTCTGTACAAGTATTTGACGTGTTGGGAAGATCAGTGTATAACATTAATAATGTGAATGAAAAAACAATAAGTATTTCTTCAATTACAAATAATAACCAAACATTGATAGTAAAAGTAGCTTTAAAAAACGGAGACATAATAGTGAAGAAAATCATCATATAATCGGTATTAAAATATAAATTTAAATTGGCTCCAAATCGGGGCCAATTTTGTTTTTTTTGACCATATGTCGATTTTATCTTACACTTAACGTTGTTTTTTAATTTATTTGTTATATTCGTAACCTCAAACCCAACAAACCTACTAAGTGAAATGAAAAATAAACTACTTAAAATCAGCGCTTTATTTCTTTTAATTGCCGCTAGTTGCTATTTTGTCTATCAAAATGGTTATTTACAGCCGGAAACAGCTTCTGAAAAAAAAGAAATAAAAAAGATTACTACAGAAAGTAATCAAAATGTTGTTGAAAGTACAGTTGTAAAAACGGAAGAAAATTCAATCGTAGAAAATTCAATCGTAGAAAATTCAATCGTAGAAAATTCAGATCAACTAATTGCTACAACATCAAAACAAAATTTCACTAAAAAAACAAAAATTTCTTCACTACATGAAACCCAATCTGTAGAGGATAATGCTGCTGTTTTAAGTAAAGAGAAATTAGATTCTGTAGAGAAATTAAGAGAAAAATACACTACATATCTTCGAAATCATCCTTTTGCTAAAACAAAGCATTTATCTAAAAATGAGAGAAAGGAATTAGCTTTACCTCCAAATGCATTTTATGAGCAAGAGTGGTTGTATTCAACTAATCCAAATTTAGATAGACCAGAGCCAGAAGCTACCTTGCAATTACAAGAAAGCTTAAGACAAGATGAAATATCAGGAAGAGTTCCAGGTGATGGAATGGATAACCAATGGGTTGAAAGAGGACCAAACAATGTTGGTGGAAGAGTAAGAGCATTAATGTTTGCGCCAGGAAGTACAATAAAAGTATTTGCAGGTGGTGTTAGTGGCGGATTGTGGGTAAATAATGATATTACATCAGCAGCTACACAATGGCAATTAGTGAATGGAGTTCCAGGAAATTTAGCGGTTTCTTGTATTACAGTTGATCCTAACAATGCAAATATTATGTATTTAGGTACAGGTGAAGCTTATACTTGGGGAGCTGTTAATGGTAATGGGGTTTATAAATCGATTGATGGTGGACAAAATTGGATTAATATTTATGGTGCAGCAACAGCAACAGTAACTAACAATATTGTTTATATTCAAGATATCATAGCTTGGAATAATCCAACAACTAATCAAACTGAAGTGTTTTTTGGATGTGATGCTATGTATTATTCTGAAGAAGTTACGCAAGCCTCTGGAGGTACTGCCAATTATACTTTTCTTGGATCAAATGCTATTGGTTTGTATAGATGTACTGATGGCGTAAATTTTGCTAGAATTGACCAAGCTTCTTTAAAAAATGCATCAAATAGATTTTATGCACCAAATAAGTTTACAATTGGAAGTGATGGTAAATTATGGATGGGATCAAAATATAACTATATATATGGTACAGCAGGTGGAATGGTTTTTTCAACAACTAATGGAGGAACTTGGACAAATGTTAGAAATCTAGGAAATAACGGACGTGTTGAAATTGTTGCTTCTAAACAAACAGCTAATAAATTATATGTATTATTACAAAATGAATCAGGTGCAGGTGATTTAGCTCAATTTGCTGTAACAACTGACGGTTTTGCAACAGCTCCAACTTATAGAACAATTCCAGATGATGTAGATACTGGAATTCCTGCGAATGACTTTACAAGAGGACAAAATTTTTACGATTTATTAATCGGTATAGATCCAAATAATGACAATACTCTTATTATTGGTGGAATTGATTTATTCAGAACAACAGATGGTGGAGTAAATTTTACTCAAATTTCTAAATGGTCAAATAATAATAATTTAGCCGCTTTAGGTGTTCCTTTAGTACACGCCGATCACCATTGTATTGCATTTGCAAATTCTTCAAGATTAGTAATGGGTAATGATGGAGGTGTGTTTTATTCAAATACTAGTGCTGTTGGTGCAGCCTCAATCGCTTCAAGAAATAATGGATTAAACATTACGCAGTTTTACAAAGCTGCAATTAATCAAACGGGTGTAAATCAAAAATTATTAGCTGGAGCTCAAGACAATGGTTCTCAGTTTATAGATAATGCACCAGTTACACCAGCTGGTTCTGTATCGGTTTCTGGTGGTGATGGTTGTTGGGTTTTTATTGACAAACAAGATGAATTTATGATATCTTCTTATGTTTATAATGTTTATTATAGAAAAAACATGACAGGAGGTGCGTTAAATACAATTGTAAGTAATACAACTGATGGTGATTTTGTTAACCAATGTGGGTACGATAGTAATGCCAATATTCTTTATACAAATGGTACTTCAGGAGCAACCTATAGAATTTATAGATTTTCTGGAGCAAATTTAACAACTCAGGCTACTTTGTCTGATGCTTTGTTAAATACTATTCCTACGTATTTACAACCTTCGCCTCATACCGCAAATAGATTGTTAGTTGGTTTGGCTAACGGAAGATTACTACGTGTAAATGATGCAAACGGAGCGCCAACTTGGGCTTCAATTGGAGATGCAACATGGGTAGGTACGGTTTCAGATATTAGATATGGTGCAACAGAAAACGATATTTTTGTAACCTTTCATAACTATGGAGTAGTTAATGTTTGGTATTCTTCAAACGGTGGAACTTCATGGCAAAATAAAGAAGGAAATTTACCAAATTTACCTGTAAAAACAATTCTTCAAAATCCAAATGCAACAAATGAAGTAATTCTTGGTACAGAACTAGGAGTTTGGTACACAGTTGATTTTAATGCAGCTGCTCCAAATTGGAGAAGAGCAAATAATGGAATGAAAGATGTAAAAGTGTTATCTTTCGATTATAGAAGTACCGATAATACAATTTTGGCTGCAACTTATGGTAGAGGAATGTGGACAGGTCAATTCTGGCAATGTGGTGCCACAACTAAAACTTGGAATGGTTCAGCTTGGTCACCAGTTGGAACCCCAACTTATAAAGATGCTGTTGTTTTTGCAGGGAACTATAATTCTACAGCAACTTTAGACGCTTGTTCTGTAACTGTAAATACTGGCGCAGCTGTAACATTTCTTGCTGGACATTCTTTGAGAGTTGGAGAAAATGTAACGGTAAATGGAACAGGTTCGTTAACAATAAATAATGATGCGGCTTTAGTTCAATATACAAAACATGCGGTAAATACGGGTAATATTATTGTAAAACGTAATTCTACTAATATGATTCATAACGATTATACGGCGTGGTCTTCTCCAGTTGCGAATCAGAATTTATTAGCGTTTTCGCCAAATACTTTAGTTGGAAGATTTTACCAATATTTATTCACAGGTACAACAACACCAACTGCTTATCAATCTGTAGTGCCTTCAACAAATACTTTTGCGTTAGCTAAAGGATACATGATTCGTGTAAATAATAACTGGACATTTACACCAGCAGTATATAATGGTCAATTTACTGGTGTTCCAAATAATGGAAGCATTACTTATGCGGTAGGGCAAGGGTATAATTTATTAGGAAATCCATATGCTTCGCCAATAAGTGCTAAGCGATTTTTGATTACAAATCCGAAAACAAGTACACTTTATTATTGGACACATACTGTAGCTGCGGTTGCAGGTTCGTTTCCACAAAATAATTATGCGTCATATACAATTTTAGGAGGAACTGCTTCAGCTGCGGGTGGAGCCATTCCTAACGACAAAATAAATGTGGGTCAAGGTTTCTTTGTGAATGCTTCTTCAGCTTATACAGTTACTTTTGAGAATGAGCTAAGAGAAGATGCTGCAACAACGACTCAGTTTTTCAGAAATCCAAATGCTGTTGCCGAAAATCAAGAAACGGAAAAACACAGAATTTGGTTGAATTTAAATGATGGTACAAAAAGCTACAATCAAATTTTAGTAGGATATACGCAAAATGCTACTGACGGAATTGATAATAAAGTGGATGGTAAAATGTTTGATACCTCTAAAACCATGCTGTATAATTTAATCAATAATAACGAATATGTAATTCAAGGTAAAGGTTTGCCTTTCTCTGATGAAGATATAGTGAAATTAGGTTTAAAAGTTACGGAAGCAAGTAATTTCGAAATTAATATCCAACAAGTTGATGGCTTATTTACGAATCAAGATGTTTTTGTAAAAGATAATTACACGGGTGCGATTCATAACTTAAAAGAAGGTTCATATTACTTTATTTCTCAAGCAGGAACATTTAATGATAGATTTGAATTAATCTACAAGAAACCAACTAAAGAAGTAGAAGTAACTTCTGCAAAATCGGTTGATGTTTTAGTGAAAAATAACGAATTAACCATTCAAACGTATCAATCTGCTATAGCAAATGTTGAGGTATATGATGTTTTAGGAAAAGTAGTTTTCACTAAAAACGGAATCAATAACAAACAATTTAATACCAATCAAATCAACGCTACAAAACAAGCTTTAGTTGTGAAAATACAATTAGAAAACGGGGAAGTAGTAACGAAGAAAATTATAATGTAAATCTTAATTATTTATAATAAAAAAGGCTCCGAATTTCGGAGCCTTTTTTTATGCTTTATTGATTTTTATGTAATTCTGTAAAGTATTTATAGAATAACGGAATCGTTTCAATTCCTTTCATATAATTGAAAATTCCATAATGTTCGTTTGGTGAGTGAATGGCGTCACTGTCTAAACCAAATCCCATCATAATCGTTTTGCTTTTTAATTCTTTCTCAAACAACGCTACAATCGGAATACTTCCACCAGAACGAACCGGAATTGGCGTTTTTCCAAATGCTTCTGAATACGCTTTTGAAGCCGCTTGATATCCTATACTGTCAATTGGAGTCACATAACCTTGTCCACCATGATGAGGTGTAACTTTTACTGTTACGGCACTTGGAGCAATACTTTCAAAGTGTTTTTTTAATAATTCTGTAATGTTTTCCCAATCTTGATTCGGAACTAAACGCATAGAAATTTTAGCGAAAGCTTTACTTGCAATAACCGTTTTTGCACCTTCACCAGTATAACCACCCCAAATTCCGTTTACGTCTAAAGTTGGACGGATTGAGTTTCTTTCATTAGTTGTATAACCTGCTTCACCAAATGTGTCAGCAATATTTAATGCTTTTTTGTAATCGTCTTCAGAATACGGTCTTTTTGCCATTTCGGCTCTTTCTTCTAACGATAATTCTTCTACACCGTCATAAAAACCTGGAATCGTAATGTGATTGTTTTCATCGTGTAAAGAAGCAATCATTTTCGTTAATACGTTAATTGGATTCGCTACAGCACCACCATATAAACCAGAATGTAAATCTCTATTCGGACCAGTAACTTCCACTTCCACATAACTTAAACCACGTAAACCAGTTGTAATTGATGGTTGTGTGTTAGAAATCATACCTGTATCTGAAATTAAAATTACATCACAAGATAATTTTTCTTGATTGCGTTCTACGAACCAACCTAAACTTTTTGAACCTACTTCTTCTTCACCTTCAATCATGAATTTCACGTTACAAGGCAAGTTGTTATTCGCAATCATATATTCGAAAGCTTTCACGTGCATGTACATNNCCACGAGCAAAAATCGCACCTTCTGGGTGAATTTCTGTAGTTTTGATAACTGGTTCAAATGGAGGAGAGTCCCATAATTCAATTGGATCCGCTGGTTGCACATCATAATGTCCGTAAACCAAAACTGTTGGTAAGCTCGGATCAATTATTTTATGTCCGTAAACGATTGGGTAACCTGGTGTTTCACACATTTCTACCACATCGCAA
>CXWL01003937.1_pt1 | contig 10162 bp, 10 predicted proteins | sample 590931 | NCBI WGS metagenome assembly CXWL01 (sample SAMEA3498368, study PRJEB10139) | groundwater metagenome | biome: water well; material: biofilm material | place: Germany | collected 2015-04-27
CAAAGTGGTCAAGTTTTCTGAAACCGTGGCCGCCCCGCATGGCGCGGTCCTGCACGTCCACACTGTCGAGCAGGAAGCCGGGGCCGGCATTCGGGAACTGGCCATGCTGATTCACCGCCCGACCTGTAGTACATGTGGAACGATCAAACGCTACCAGTTCAATCGCGTGGCGCTGGAACAGAAATACGATGTGATGGCGACGGGCCACAATCTCGATGATGAAGCCGCCCGCCTGTTGGGCAATGTGCTCCGCTGGCAGGAGGAATATTTAGACAAGCAATCCCCCAACCTGCCGGCATCCCTCGACGGGTTCGCCAAGAAAGTGAAGCCGCTCTTCCGCCTGTCCGAGCGTGAATTGGCGGCCTACTCGGTCTTGAACCGGATCGACTACATCGTCGAAGAATGTCCGATGGCGAAAGGCGCCCGAACGCTGCTCTACAAGGAAGTGTTGAACCGGCTCGAAACGGAATCGCCCGGCACCAAGCAGGCCTTCTATTGCGGCTTTCTCGATAAGCAACGCAAGCCGGAAGCCTCCCCGACCACCATGGCCGAGAAAGACCAGGCCATGCTGCACCCCTGCTCCGTCTGTCAGCAACCGACCACCGCTGAAGTCTGCTCTTACTGCAAGATGATGGCACGCGCCAAAGTCCATTCTGCCTCATAAACTCTTTACTATTTCTATACTCATGACCCAACGATCTTATTTGATCCACATTCTTAGCCTTGCCCTGCCACTGGTCCTCACAATACACGTTCTGCCCTCTTCAGCCGCCGCATCTGATGAGCCCGCATCAACACCGATCGGCACCCACACCATAGGGCTCACAACCGGCCCATTCTTTCCCCTGCGCGTTGGGCCCAGCCAAACGTCAAAACTCTTCGGGGAAGCCTTCATGCCTTCATGGATGGTGACCCTTACGGAACCAATCGGATCGAGCTGGTACCAAGGCCAACTGGCTCTCGGCGCAGAACTCGTCGCCTTCCATACTCATAGTCCGATGACAGCCTATGGGATCGGGCTTACTCCGAAAATGGTCTACACCTCCACGGCGTTTGGACGGGTGCGCCCGTTCATCGAAGGAGGCGCAGGACCGGTGTGGACGGATCTGGGCGGCCGGATTCCAGAGCAGCCGGGACAGTTCAATTTTCTCGTGTGGGGCGGCGCCGGGGGCGCGTACGACTTCGCGCCTGGCTGGGCCGTTCAAGCGGGGTATCGCATCATGCACATCTCCAACGCAGGAACTCGCTCCCCCAATTCGGGACTGAATTTCGGACTTCCCTTTATTGGCCTCACCTACCGGAAGTTCTGATCCCTTTCATTCCTGAACGCGGCCCCCTACGCCTTCCGAACAACTGCTCCAGCTCCTGCACGGCACCCTCTACAAAATTGAACATTTGCCGTGAATGAATCCTAATATTCTGGGGCAGCCCCCCTCTTTTGGTGTGTGGTAACGACTCAGCCAATATGATGTTATCGGCTCCATCAGCCAAGGCGCTGGCAGCGCCCCCTGAAACCGCGAGGCCTATTATGTTCGAACGCGTCCTATATGTGGTGAATCTCGACCCTTCAAACAAATATGGGTCACTCGAGGAACAGATCTTCCTTACCAGCGAAGCCATCGCCAAACAAGGCGGTGTCTTTATCCCTGTTTTTTCAGCAGCACTGCCGGGGAAAGAGGCGCAGCGGTACGAATCTGCTGGACTCACGGCTACCGCCCTTACGCTCGGGCGGTTCAACCTCCTCACTCTCGGTAAGTTATTGGCCCTGATCGACCTCCATCATATCGATGTGGTCCACTGGAACCTCTACCATCCACTGAATGGATATGCACTCCTCCTGCGCGTGCTTCGCCCAACGGTACGGCATTTCTTGACTGACCACAACTCTCGCCCCCAGTCACTGATGAGCTCTCAAACCGCCCTCTCAAAAGCCTGCAAGAGAGCGTTGTTCGCCGGATACTCTAAGGTCCTCGCCATCAGCGAATATGTGCTCACGGAGTTACAGAAACAGGCCGTCTGGGGAAACCCCGGCCGGTTCTACTACTTTGTCAACACGGATCGCTTCCGACCGGATCAGTCCACGCGTTCATTGGTACGCCACTCTCGTAATTCTGATGAGTCGTTCATTATTCTTGTTGTCGCCTACTTGATCCCCGAAAAGGGGGTGGATGTTGTCATGCGGGCCATGACAGGACTCCCTGACCATGTCGTACTCTGGATCGTTGGGGATGGGCCTGAGCGCCAAGCACTCCAGCACATCGCCGAGTCTCTAGGGCTTGAACAGCGAGTGTGTTTCAGCGGCCTACAAGTCGACGTCAGCCCGTTCATGCAAGCAGCTGACTGTCTTGTGATTCCTTCTTTGTGGAAAGAAGCCGTCGGCCTCGTCATTCTTGAGGCGATGGCATGCGGCCTACCAGTGATCGGCAGCGCCATCGGCGGCATTCCTGAATTCGTCATTCCTGATCAAACCGGGAGTCTCTTTCCAGTAGGAAATCACGAGGCTCTCGCGGGCCGCATTCAGGAACTCTGCACATCCCGTACACAGTGGGAACACATGCGAGCGGAAGCCAGGGCATTGGCCGTCTCACAGTTCTCTCACCAATCACGAGTATCCGACGCCGTCGCAATTTACAGAACCGCGCGCTCCTGAGGAATCGCAATGACACATGATCTGACAAATCAGCTCGATCGTGACGGCATCGTGACACTCCCGGGATTTGTCGCGGGGCCTCAACTACTGGGGATGCAACAAGCCTTTGAAGCCCGCTTGCGGCACATGGCATGGAACGACACGATGGGGTATGAACGTACCGAGATGTATCGCCACATGATCCAGGATGTACTTATTCTGGACCAAGGATTTCTCGACGTCGCCCTGCACCCGCTTGTCCTCCAAGTGCTCAAGGAATATATCGGGCCTCAGTTCCAGCTTGTCGAAGCAAAGGGGTGGTTATCTCTCCCGACCAAGAAAAACTTTCATGGATGGCACGGTGATGCCTGGTATGATCAACACACCGTCTCCACAATACCCAGAGAAGTGAAGCTTGCTATTTACCTGACCGATGTTCGTTCAGGCGCGTTCACCTACATCAAAGGGAGCCACCGTAAACAACACCCCCGGCTTGTTCAGAGTCATGAACTCGCACAAGTTCCCAGAGAGCGGATCATGGAAGTTCCGGGGACTGCCGGCTCAGCTGTCCTGTTTGACACCTCTGGAATCCACCGGCAGGCCACGCCCGTCTTGGAGCCCCGACAAGCGGTGTTCCTGAATTATCACGACCCCAGTATCCCGCTCCAGCAAGAGGACATTGAATATTATCGATACCACCCTCTCCTCCTCAATGCGGCTTTTCTGGGAAATCTCACGCCGGAGGATCAGCGGGTATTGGGGTTTGGAGACAAGAGAAACTATCAGCACGGTTTCGAGCGACGGCGTCGCCATGCGTTCCTTGAAGGAATCAGTCGGTCGCTGCTCGAGACTTCGTTGCAGATCAATCAGGCCCTCTACTATCCGCGAAGAGCCCTGGCCAAAGCCAGAACTCTCTTGGGTCAGTAGGAGATCAGACTATGTGTGGCCGCTTAGGACACACAACCTGAAGCGGCAATACCCGCAGGATCCGAGGCGCATAGCCGCACGCTTCACCACATTTCACGAAGGTGTCCATGAAGTCCCGACAAATAGTTCTCTTGGGTTGCTTTTCAGGTCTGCTACTCATCCTTACAGCCTTGGCATCTGAATTCGTGCTAAGAGCCTCGGGACATATTTCTACGGCCAGCATCCATGCCATCTCGGAGGCTGACTTCGATCGGGTACCAGGTATGTTTGAGCCAAGTCAATCGGCATTGGAGACGCCACATCCACAGCTGCAGTATCAAGCAAGCACAAATTCCCTTGGTTTTCGGGGAGCGGAAATCAGCAGAGAAAAACCACGCGAGAGAAGAAGAATTCTCTGCATCGGTGACTCCAGCACGTTCGGGCAGTTCGTAAATGATGAGGATACCCTCGCGGCAACCCTGGAACGCCTCTTACGACAAGAGCATGTTCCCGTCGAAGTAATCAACGGAGGAGTACCTGGCACGACTATCGTGGATCAAATAGAAGTCTTGAAGCGAAGTATTTCCACACAACCAGATGTTGTCATTCTGACATTCAGCGAGAACGACATTACGGATTTGGAGGCGGAGCCCACTCAGTATGCCGCCCTTGCAGAGAACCGCCGGCTGAAAAGCGGACCGATCGTGAAGCCCATCTACAACCTCGTTAGAGACACCGCTCTCTTCAATTATTTTCTGAAAGTTCGAGCGACCTGGAGGACCTACTCGGCAGTACGCTCCTCAGAGTCCGTACAAATATCCGACCCCCTTCGCTCAGAAGGAAACTACGAACGGCTGTGGAAGCATTACGCGGACCGACTGAAAGACATGCAACAATACTTGGCCACAAAACGCATTCAACTGATTTTTAACGCATACCCGACACACCAACGGATCGGTACGGACACCTTCACCACCGAACGCGACCGTGAACGGCTCGGGCACGTAGAATCTCTGGCCAGAGAGTTGAACATTTCCACGGTTTCAATTCTTCCGGTGTTTCAAGAGACAGGACTTTCGAAGGAGGCCTTATACCACCTACCTTATGATGGACACGGAAGAAAAACAGGCTATCTGCTGCAAGCCCAAGCACTCCTGCCCGCAGTCCTGGAGACGCTTCGCTCAACGCCCCCTGATCCTCAAGCAGCGTTGCCTTAAGAGAAACCAAGATGGTTTGCACATCCCTCCATCTCAAGACATCATTCGAATATGCGACACGGTGTGTTTTTGTTCTCTTGCTTGTGCTGATTGGCCTACCGCCAACGCCCTCCGAGGCCGAATCTGATTTTACCGGGCGCTGGGATCTTACCCTCCTTGACAACGGGGAATACGCTTCGGCCTGGCTAGAAATTCGCTCCGGCACGGCCGCGCCCAAAACCGGCCAACTAGTCTGGATCTGGGGTGGGGCCGAACCACTCAACGACGTAGCGATCACAAAAGATATCTTAACCTTCTCCCACTTATTCATGGGAAAACATCTCCGCTTCACCGCCCAGCTTCACGACGCAACCCTCACGGGAACGACAACGAGCGTTCACTCAACGGTTACCTGGGTGGGAATTCGAGCCCCTAGCTTGCCGAAGCCCACGGCTTCTGTTCGGGGAACCTCTCTGAATCTGCTCGCCGACCAGAATCTCGCAGGGTGGAAGTTGCGAAATGGAGCCGCACCAGATTGTTGGCATTCCCGAGAGCGCGTTCTTTCCCACGACATCCCGTGCACTGACCTGAAATCAGATATGGAGTTTTCAGATTTTCAATTGCATCTGGAATTCAGAACGGATGACGAGGGAGGAAGTGGAATCTTCCTTCGTGGCCGATACGAAGTACAAATCGTCAATGATACAGAAAGCCAACTCACCCCCCGCTCAACAGGAGCAATTTTCGGACACATCGCCCCTTCCATCTCCGCAGCTAAGCGAAAAGGTGAATGGCAGACACTTGATATTACCCTCCTTGGGCGGACTGTGACCGTTCAACTAAACGATCACATCGTGATCGCCAACCAAGAAATTCCGGGATTAACTGGAGGCGCCCTCGACAGTAATGAAGGCCGGCCAGGCCCCATCATGCTGCAGGGGGATCATGGTCGTGTATCTTTCCGCAATATCGTGATCACGCCTTTACTCAAAGAAATTCCTTAGCATCTCGATCCCGGTAACGTTAACTCGTCCTGCACTGTGCGACACGGTCCGGAGTTCTCCCATGAGTCCTCCTCTATGTCACACTCCTCTGGAATAGCTCCCCTCTAAAGAAGCCCGGTCTGATCGTGATCATTGCAGACCAGAGCCGTATAGAACGGGTCCTCCCTTGCAAAGCGGGTATTGACCCCGTAAGCTGCATAATTATCTTCTCTTCCAGAACACTCGACACGAAAGCACTGGACCATGGCAAATTCTGGTCGCGACTACTATCAGGTTCTCGGCATTCCGCGCACGGCTTCGGCCGATGAGATCAAGAAGGCCTATCGCCGTCTGGCCCGCCAGTTCCATCCCGATATGCACAGTGGCGCCAAGAAGGCCGAGATGGAGAAGAAATTCAAAGAGATGAACGAGGCGCATGAGGTCCTCTCCGATCCTGACAAGCGCAAAAAATACGATCAACACGGCGCCCAATGGGAGCAGGCCGAGGCCTATGAGCGAGCCCGCCAGGCCGCCGGAGCTCAAGGCCGTGGCCAGGCTCACTCGTTCAGCGGCGAGGGGTTTTCCGATATCTTTGAGAATCTCTTCGGGGGCCGCGGGCGAGCCGCCGGCCAGCGCGAATTTTCGGCATCCGGAGAAGATCTGGAAACAGAAGTCGATCTGTCTCTCCGGGAAGTCCTGAGCGGCGTCACCAAACGGATCAACCTCATGGAGCCGATCCCCTGCTCCACCTGCCGCGGAAGCGGCGCGGTAAAAAACCGGCCCTGCCAGGCTTGTCTGGGATCAGGCCATCGNNGGAAAAGGCCAGCTCGGCATGAACGGCGGCCGTCGCGGCGATCTGTACCTGCACGTCACTCTCATGCCGGACAAGGTCTTTCGGCAACAAGGCAGTGATCTGCATGCCAATCTCCCGGTGTGGCCATGGGAAGCCGCCCTCGGCGCCGAAGTTATGGCGCCCACATTAACCGAGCCGGTCCGCGTGAAAATTCCCGCCGGGAGCCGTGCCGAAGGCAAACTACGCTTGAAGGGGAAAGGGCTCCCGACTGCGGCCGGAGGCCATGGCGACCTGTTCCTCACGCTGCAGATTGTCTTGCCGTCCCCTTTGACTGAGGGGGAACAAAAGCTGTACGAACAATTAAGCCACTTGCGAACGGGCGATCCTCGCGCGGAGTTACTGGCCGCCGCCCAACGAAGCTAGTCTCCTCCACTGTTCCCGATACAGGATTCTGCATGCCGCTCGCCGAATACGCTCTGCTGGCCTTCAGCTCTCTGTTCGTGATCGTCGATCCGCTCGCAACAGTGCCGGCGTTTCTCGCCATGACACCGCGCGATACGGTGCAGCAGCGCCTGCGCATGGCCCGCGTCGCCTGCCTGGTGATGGTCGCGGTGCTGGCAGGATTTGCGCTGGTCGGCCAATCCCTCTTTCATTTATTGGGCATTACACTCCCCGCTGTGCAAGTCGCCGGAGCGCTGGTGTTGCTCCTGGTGGCATTGGACATGCTCCGGGCCCAGCGTTCACCGGTCATGGAAACCGCCGCAGAAACAGCCGAGGCCAGCGGGAAAGACGATATTGCCATCACCCCCCTGGCCATCCCCATGCTGGCGGGCCCCGCGGCCATTTCAACCGTTATCCTGCTGGACGCCCAGGCAGCCGGATGGGCTCAGCGCGGCATCTTGCTCGCTTGCCTTGCGGTAGTCGGTCTGGCAAGCTACATTATCCTGGCGCTCGGGGCGAAGGGGGCCAAATGGCTGACCCCGATGGCGGAGAAGATTATGACGCGCCTCATGGGGCTGTTGCTGGCTGCCCTCGCCGTGCAGTTCTTGTTTAACGGACTCAAGGGAGAAGACGGGCTGTTACAGCAATAGCGCATTTTCATCGTCATTACACGCGAGTTTAACCGAAGGAGGACACATGCAACGATCCCGTGCAGCAATTATGACTCTGACTCTCGCAGCCGCAGTGAGCCTGACCCTGGGCACATCCGGCGTCTGGGCCGAAGGGTACGGCAAGGAAGGACATGCCGGCGGCGGACACAGCGCCATGGGCGGACACGGCATGGGCGGCATGATGCACAGCAGCGCCGGCCACCTCATCCGTCATCTCCTCAAGCACGAAAAAGACATCGGCCTCACCGCCGAACAAGTCGCCAAATTGAAAGACATCCAGCTCAACCTGGACAAGACCCGGATCAAAGTGGAAGCGGATATCCAGGTCGCGGAACGCGAGCTGAAGGCTCTGACCGACGACGAGAAGTCCGATCTCGGCGCTATCGAGGCCAAACTGAAGCAGAGCGAGGATATGCAGGTCGGCCTGCGCCTGACCTCCATCAAGACCAAGCGCGACGTCCTGGGGCTCTTGACCCCCGAACAGCGCGCCAAGGAAAAGGCCGAGCACGATAAAGTGATGCAAGAACACAAAGGCGCCGGCAGCGGCCACGGCAATCCCCATGGCGGTGGGGCCGCGAACCCCCACGGCGGAGCCAGTCCTCACAAAGGCGCCGGCACCCCGTCGGCTCCCGGCAACATGTCCGTGCAATAAACCGTCTCCTGAAGGAGGTCGCCGATGAAATCTCTCACGCTCATCCTCACGCTCGCAGTTGGAACCGTCTTGGCACTCGGCACGCCCGCTTGGAGCGACAAGAAGAAGGGCGGGGAAGGCGATATCGCCGCGCTGGCCAAAGAAGCCAAGATTACGATCGAGCAGGCGGTGAAAACCGCCGTGGAGAAAGTGCCCGGCACCGTCGTCGAAGCGGAGCTTGAAAAGAAGCACGGCAAAACCACCTGGGAGGTGGAAGTGCTCGACGCAGACGGGAAAGTCACGGAAGTCTGCATCGATGCCGCGACCGGAGACGTGATCGGAACAGAAGCCAAGGACAAGAAGGACCAAAAGAAAAAAGAAGGGAAGAAAGGCAAATAGTTTTCCCTCTCTGATTTCTCACCAACAAGTCGACCACTCCCCAGGCTGATCAAAATGCCGTCCAGCAAGGCCGCAAGGAGAGAGGACCCCGAGGCGTACGCGGGCAGGGTACGTTGAGGGGTCCGAACGACTAAGAACGAAGCTGGACGGCATTTTCAGCAGCCTGAAAGAGGATGTTATGCCGAAAGAGTTGCATCTGAAAAGTCACGATTTGCTGGTCGGGCCGGGCCGGGCACCGGCGCGAGCGATGCTGAAAGCCGTCGGGTTCACCGACGAGGATTTGTCCAAGCCGATCGTCGGAGTGGCGAATACCTGGATCGAGGTCATGCCCTGTAATTTCCATCTCCGCCGGTTGTCGGAGCGGGTCAAGGCCGGTATCCGCGCAGCCGGCGGGACACCGATCGAGTACAACACGATTGCCGTTTCCGACGGTATTTCGATGGGCACCGAAGGGATGAAAGCTTCGCTGATCAGCCGCGAAGTCATCGCGGACTCGATTGAACTGGTGGCCCGCGGCCACCTGTTCGATGCGGTCGTCGCTCTGTCCGGTTGCGACAAGACCATCCCCGGCACCGTGATGGCGCTCGCACGATTGAACGTCCCGTCATTGATGCTGTACGGCGGGTCGATCATGCCGGGCCATTTCCAAGGGCACGATGTGACCATTCAGGATGTCTTTGAAGCGGTCGGCAAACACGCATCGGGCAAGATGACGAATGCCGAGCTGAAAGACCTCGAAGACCATGCCTGTCCGGGACCCGGCGCTTGCGGCGGCCAGTTCACCGCCAACACCATGGCCATCGCATTTGAGTTCCTCGGCATGTCGGCTATGGGCCGCAACGGCGTGCCGGCCATGGATCAACACAAAGACGATGTCGCCTTCGAAAGCGGCAGGATGGTGATGGAGCTCCTCAAGAAGGATCTGCGTCCCAAGCAGATCATCACCCGCAAGTCGCTGGAGAATGCGATCGCCGCCGTGGCGACAACCGGCGGATCGACCAATGCCGTGCTTCACTTGCTGGCGGTGGCCCGAGAGATGGGCGTGAAGTTGACCATCGACGATTTCGACAAGCTGAACCGGAAAGTTCCGCTCCTCGCGGATCTCAAACCGGGCGGGCGATTCACCGCGGCAGACCTCTTTGCCGCAGGCGGGACCACGCTTGTCGCCAAGCGGTTGCTGGATGCCGGCATCTTGCATCCCAATCAGCCGACTGTCTCCGGACGAACCATCGGCGAAGAAGCCGCCGATGCGAAGGAAACAGCCGGACAACAGGTATTGCGGCCGCTCTCGAACCCGATCAAACCCACGGGCGGCCTGGTGATTCTGAAGGGCAACCTGGCACCAGAAGGCTGTGTGGTGAAAGTCGCCGGCCATTCGATCATGAAGTTCCAAGGCCCGGCCAAAGTATTTGAGCGGGAAGAGGATGCCTTCGCCTCGGTCAAAGCGGGGAAAATCAAAGCCGGCGATGTGGTCGTGATCCGCTATGAAGGCCCGTCAGGCGGACCGGGCATG
>CXWL01016107.1_pt1 | contig 10162 bp, 7 predicted proteins | sample 590931 | NCBI WGS metagenome assembly CXWL01 (sample SAMEA3498368, study PRJEB10139) | groundwater metagenome | biome: water well; material: biofilm material | place: Germany | collected 2015-04-27
GCCTTGTACTTGGCGCGAAACTCCTCGGTCGCCTTGGCGATCGCGGAGTCCACCGGCATGGGTGCGGCTGCGGGGCGAGGTTCCTTTCTTACGGCCATGTCACTCCTTCATTCGATGTTGAGGCATTGTCGCATGACAGGGGGTCGCGCTTCAATCCTTCGAATCCGCTGGTGCTGATGTCGTCGCCGAAGTCTTCAGCCCTTCGCCCAGCCGATCGAAATAGCGCTTCACGCCCTTGCGATATGAGCGGGGAATGCGATCGCGGTTGAGGGCGTCGGTCGCGTCGATCTCGGCCGCCGACGCGGCGTCGTAGATTTGCATGTCGGTCTTGCCCCGGATCGCCTCGCCCTTCACGTATCGCTGCCCGATGATGCCGCCGCTTCGATTGATTCCTGTTTTGACTTTCTTGCTCTGGTATGTCGCCTGTCTATTGTCTTCAGAAGCCTTCTCGCCTTCGACATGTCCAGTACCCGGCCGGCTTCCGCCTTTTCTAAGACCGCTGCATTGGCCGCAATTCTTGCCATTGGGGCAATGGCCGGTCCCGTTGCATTGCGAACAGGTTGAGCTTTTCTCCAGTTTTTGCTCGAGATCGTCGCGGGCTTCGTCAATGTCGGAAATCTGTGCGTCGAGATCGTTGAGCGACTGCTCCATCTGCTCCATTTCGCCCAATTGCTCGGAGGCCTCGGTCAGTTCCTGCTCTGCCCCCTGAGAACTGTTTTCACCCATCTGCTTGGCGGCACTGGACATCTTCTGGGCGAGCTGCTCGATTTGCTTGCAGGATTTCTGCCGCTGCTGAATCTTCCTCAGCATCTGCTCCACCTGCTTCACGTCGGCGCCCTTGTCCTTGAGTCTCTTCGTCATCTCCCTGGCGAGTTGCTGGAGTTGTTGGGAATCCTTCTTGGAGAGCGAGTCCAAAATGCGCTTGGCTTCCTGCTCCGACACGCCGGCGTTTTGCAGTTCGCGCTGGCTCTGTTGGTCCTGGCTCGCTTTGTCGAGTTTCGCAGCCATATCGTCGAGCTGTTTCTGCATCTCTTTGGCTTGATTGGGATCGAGCTTCTTTTCGTGAACGCGTTTGGCCAGCGATTCGCGGAGTTCTTCGATCGACTTGCGAGCCTCGTCGAAGTTGCCGTTCGACAGGCTGTTGTGGAACTTGCTCATTTCGTTCTTGGGGCCGGTCAGCGCGTCCATCTGCTTCAGGCGGTTCCTGGTTTCGTCGAGCGACTTGAATTGGTTCTCATCGCGCTTCTTGCGCAGGGCGTCTTCGAGGCGATCCAGCTTCTTGGCCGTCTCGCGCCGCAAGACATCCGGGTCAGAGCCGCCATCGCGCTTCAACAGGTTGTCGAGCGACTTGAGATCGGTCTGCGATGCCAGGTCGGCGTTCTTCTCAAGCACTTCCTGCATGACCGACACGGGCTTGGCGACGATCGAGGCAACCCGACCGGCCGCGCGCTGCCGAGCCTCGGCATTAGCGCGCGACGCGTCACGACCGAGGATGTCCCACACTGGTAGCAACAGCGATAACAGGGCGGCCGCAAACAGGGCAAAGCTGAACGTCAACGACCTCGACCAGCGAATCGGCACGAGCTTCCCGGCAGCGAGACCGGCCGTGACGCGCTGGGCGTCGGCGATGACGGCCGCCGAGAACTCGTCGTCGCAATGACTGGATAGCGTCAGCGCACTGGAGACGCGCTCGCGCAGGCCCGCCGCCTTGTCGAGCACCGCGGCGGCGACAATCTCGCCGTCGCGCCCCCGCCAGCACCCGATGAATGCACCGATCGCGCAAGCCGCCAGCAGCCCTGTCGCGGCCAAGCCCATCGGCCAGCGCAGGGCGAAGAGGCGATCGCACAACCAAATGACGAACCACGCGCAGATGGCGACCGCGAGACATCGGCCGATCTGCACCAGCCAGCGATTGATCCACAATCTTCGCTGAACCTGGATCACTTGCCGGCGAAGCGGATTCATCGCACGCGACCCTTTCGAGCCAACAAAGACGCTATGTCGACGGGCATGCAGCCCCTGGCGTGAAACACGGTATAAGCTCGTATGATCTTAAGTCATCGGGCGTGTCGAGGCAACTTGATCCGAGCGGCCGTAGTGGCTGCCGATCGTGCGGCAGTGCGATATACTGATCCGACTCAAACGAGAACCGCATGAGCCCGCCGTCAACGACAACTCCCGTTACACCGAGCCGAAAAGGATCGGTCGCTCCGCGCTCGTTTCGCGGCCGCATCGTCGCGGGTGTGCTGCTGGTCATACCGCTTGCCGTGACGGTCATGCTCATTCGCTACGTCTACGACGCCGCGCTCTGGGCGGGCGTGAAGCTCGTCTATGTCATCAGTCAGGGGTTTTGGTGGGCAGGCGTGAGCGATGCAGCGCGCAAGATCGATCCTATCAACGCCGAATGGTACGAGAAAGGCATCGCCGTCATCCTGACGGTCATCATGCTCTACCTCGTCGGCTGGCTGGGTACGAATGTCGTCGGGCGGCGAATCATCGAGCTGTTCGAACACCTTCTCGAACGCATCCCGCTCGTCGACACGGTCTATGGCGCCCTCAAGCGCATGGTTCAGGCCCTGTCCGGCGCGGGCAAGGGCGACGGCGCTCAGCGCGTGGTCCTGGTGGACTTTCCCCACGAAAACATGAAGACCATCGCCTTCGTGACCAACTCGATTACCGATCTCAGTACGGGCAAGAAAATGCTCGCTGTCTACGTGCCGACCACCCCCAACCCCACCAGCGGCTACATGGAGTTCGTCCCCATAGACAAGATCACCTACACCGACTGGACGATGGACCAGGCCATGTCGATGATCCTCTCCGGCGGCGCAACGGCCCCCTCCGAAGTTCGCCTCTCACCCGCCAAGCCGAGCCTGCCCAAGAAATCAGATTGATCTAGCCGGCTTGCGTTCACACACTGCAAACTCTAAAATGCCAAGCTCTCAACGACCCGACTTTTCCGGGCGAACAACCGGTTTTTCAACCTCGCAAGGAGCCTTGCCGTGAGCGCCAATGGTCAACTCAATCGTGGACGCCATCTCTTCACCTCGGAATCCGTCAGCATGGGCCATCCCGACAAGGTGGCCGACCAGATTTCCGACACTGTGCTCGATATTTTGATCGCCAAAGACCCCAACGCCCGGGTCGCCTGCGAGACGCTGGTCACCACGGGCCTCGTCGTCGTTGCCGGCGAAATCACCGTACACAACAAGGCGGCCGAGTTGGCTCTCAATAACATCGAGGGCGACATTCGCGAAATGATCGCCAAGATCGGCTACACCGACCCCGCCTGCCAGTTCGATCACAAAAGCTGCGCGGTCATCCGCACGCTTCACAGCCAGTCGGCCGACATCAGCCAGGGCGTCACGGCCGGCAAGAAGAAGAAGCAGGGGGCCGGCGACCAGGGCCTCATGTTCGGCTTCGCCTGCCGCGAGACGAAGGCGCTCATGCCATTGCCGATTCATCTGTCGCACCGGCTCGTCGAGCGCCTGGCGCGCGTGCGCGAGAGCGGCGAGATTCCCTGGCTCCGCCCCGACAGCAAGAGCCAGGTGACCATCGAATATCTCAATCACAAGCCGGTCAAGATCAGGACGATCGTCATCTCTACGCAGCATGAAGAGCGCAAGGATCTTCTCGACCGCAACGGCAACGTGAATAACAAGTTCAGGAAGATCATCATCGACAAGGTCATCAAGCCTGTCGTCATGAAGGAATGCCCCAAGCTCTGGAAGCCCGGCATCACCTTCCACGTCAACCCCACCGGCCGATTCGTCATCGGCGGCCCGCACGGCGACACCGGCGTCACCGGCCGCAAGATCATCGTCGACAGCTACGGCGGCCGCGGCGCGCATGGCGGCGGCGCGTTTTCCGGCAAGGACCCGTCGAAGGTCGATCGCAGCGCCACCTACATGGCGCGGCACGTCGCCAAGAACATCGTCGCGGCCGGCCTGGCGGACGTGTGCGAAGTGCAGCTCGCCTACGCCATCGGCGTCGCCGAGCCGGTGAGTGTTCTCGTCGACACCGAAGGCACGGGCCGCATCTCGAGCGATCGTCTGGAGAAGCTCGTGCGCCAACACTTCGACCTGACGCCCGCTGGCATCATCGACTACCTGAAGCTAAAGCGCCCGATCTACCGCGAGACCGCCGCCCACGGCCACTTCGGTCGCACCGGCGCCGGCTTCACGTGGGAGAAGACGAACATGGCCCCCAAGCTCCGCAAAGCAGCGGCGAAGTGGATGTAAGCTTTCCACGCGATCAACTCTTCACGCAAACAGAGCCGGGCTGTCCTCAGCCCGGTTCCGGCGTGAGGACACGCGGGCTGTCGTCCGGCGTGAGGACACGCCGGCTCTGTTGGGCAATCGAGTGACTTGTGGATGCCTGGCGCACCTCTTGCTTACCACATCACGTTTGGCACATATGGTACGCGCCTTCACGGCGATGCTCGCCCGACCGTCGATCGAAGTCACAATCAATACGGCGAACCATTCATCGAGTCTGACGAAGACCGCCAGACGTGGGAAAACCGGGCAATGCGGCTTGCGCCAGTATTACTCAGCGCGCCTCAACTCGCGCAAATCGAAGCGCTTGTTCCAAGAGTTTGCCAGCGAGGTGGTTGGACCTACCACGATTGCGCCGCACAACCCAACCACGTTCATGTCCTCTTGTCGGCGGATGCAGACGGGAAGGTTGTCCGACGATTGCTGAAACGATGGCTGAGCGAGGAGCTTTCTCGAAGTTGTCCCGGTCATCCGGGAGGCGTTTGGTGGGCGGAGGGCGGGAGCGTTAAATGGGTCTGGGATCAGCAGTACTTCGATCAAGCCCTTCAATACATCAAGCTACAGCGCGCGACTCAATGAAGGGAATACAGAGCCGGGCTGTCCTCAGCCCGGTCCCGGCATGAGGACACAAGGGCTGTCGTCCGGCGTGAGGACACGCCGGCTCTGTTTAGGGCTATAATCCGCAGCGAGTTATTGGGTACTTTCTATGTTCGATGCGTCGATCATCCTTGCTTCTCGTCGCGACGACGGAATGGACCTTCCGTACATTGTCGCGGTCGTCGTGTTCAGCATTGTCAGCATGATCGTCAGCGCCGTGAAAAAGCGATCCGAGAAGAAGAAGGCCGAGTCGATCAAGCCTAAGACAGCTGGTCGGTTCGAGATCCTCGAAGAGGTCAAAGAAACGCGGCCGACCAGGGGCGTGCTCGCGCAACTCGTCGAAATGATTGAGCGGGCCAGCGACGTCAACAAGCCCCGGCCCGGCGCTACACCACCATCCGTGATCCGCCCGCCTACTGTCATGCGGCCTCAGCAACCAACTCGACCGTCGGCCCCGGCCGCCAGAACTGTACCACACAACCGCGACATGGAGCCCAAGGGACGCGCCGTGGCAGCTCACGCCCGCACGTTTCATGTTTCGGGCGAATCTTCCGAACCGCAAAAGCCGCGGGTCAAGACGGTGGATGTGACGGCGTCGGTCAGACAGAGTCGCATCGCCCGGATTGCACCTTCCGAAATCGGCGCAATCGATCAGGATGCGAGGCCACGCCGACGGTTTACGATCGGCTCACTGAAACGGGCGATGGTCATGAAGGAAATACTCTCGCCGCCCATTGCGCTGCGTGCGGACCACGATTAATCCCGGCATTATCGCGACCCGGTCCAGCGCCGACCTCCCTTTTTCTTCGGGCGCGTCAGCGCGACGATCGAGGCGAAATTGTTTTTTGGTGGCAATATCGCGGGGATCGAGGCGTTTGGCGTCTCGTCCCGACACGAGAGCGCCGCGTGGCGCAATCATCACAGTCGGTGAGATAACCTACGCCCGGCACCAGACATGCGCGCGATTCGCCAAGCCCTCGTTGCTGCCACGATTGTCTGCTTCGCCTTCGCTACTACAGCCCCGGCGCAAGCGATCGACCCGCTGCTCGACTTATGGGTCTTTAACAACAACAACCGCCACGGCACAAGCACGAACCCGACGGTCAATGCAATCGTCAGTCTGATCAGCGCCGACGTCACGCGCATCCGTTTTACCAGCACGAACATCTACGTCGATTCAAGCGACATGCCGAGTTACCCTGTGGGCCCCTGGCCCGGCAATCCAAACACCGTCACAGCCCAGAACGTCCTCATTCGCATTCCGCGAACCCCCACGCCCGCGACCATACACACGGTGGTCGGCCTCGGCTCCATCGGCATCCTCGTCAACGGCTCGTATTTTTACAATCCGACCGATGCGATGTCGTACAACAATCAAAACATCTGGCACAGCGTCGCCATGTTTTCGATCACGGGGATGGACTACAACATGGGCCACCCAAGCCCCAATGGCGCATACCACCATCACAGTTATCCCATGGGATCGCACGACCAGCTTGCCGATCACGGTCATTGCCCATCGCCGCTTTTCGGCTTTGTCTTCGACGGCTATCCGATCTACGGAGCCTATGGTTACAGCGACCCGAACGACGCCGCCAGCGAGGTCGTCCGCATGGTTTCCAGCTACCGCGTCCGAACCGACATCGTCGCGACCGGCCTTCGCCACTCGCTGACCAACGGCGGAGCGACGCTCCCCGTGAACCAATGGGGACCTGATGTCAATGCTCAATACGTCGCGGGTTATTTCGTTGAAGATTATGAATATGTCGCCGGCCTGGGCACGCTCGACGAGTACAATGGTAGGTTCTGCAAGACACCCGATTATCCCAACGGGACCTATGCCTACTTCACGACAATCGATGCAAACGGTAACGGCGTCTACCCCTATTATGTGGGCCCGCGTTATTACGGCGTGGTGCTCGCCGACAACACGGCCCACAACGTCGTCGTGCCCGCCGGCGCGACGGACCATGTTCCGGCCACGGCGTTTCCATGCGTTCAGATTTGTGAGAATCCCTCATCGGTCAGCACGTGCGGCGGCGGCGTGGCCAGCTTCGACGCTCACGGCCGTTACGAAGTCGGCGCTGGCTATCAGTGGCGTCGCAACGGCATTGCCGTCTCAAACGGTCCAACGGCATGGGGCTCGACTCTTTCAGGCACCACAACGCGAACCCTCACCGTCAGCGGTATCGTGCCCGACGACGCCGGTTCGTACGATTGTGTCATTACCGGCGCGTGCGAGAGCCTCACGACCGACCAACCGGCGATCCTGACGGTCTTTGCCGGCGGAAGCGGCGATGGAAACGCCAGCGGCGCTGCTAATGGCAACGACCTCCAGGCCTTTGTAGCAACGATCATGCAGGGAGGGACCGCCGGCGAGGGCTACTGCGCGTTTGACATGGACGCGAACGGAGCCGTGAATATCGAGGACTTGCCGATCCTCGTCGCTAAACTTCTGGAGTCGTAACATACATTACTCGACCGCCTCGCGCCTTGCGATCCACGGTGAGGCTGGACAATCTGGAACATCATGCAGCCGCCTGTCCGAATCTTCATGTTTGCCTTCGGGATGCTCGCGTTCGTTCTCCCGACGACGTCCGCGTTCGCCGATCCGCCCCAGCCGGAATGGACGCTGTTTTCGCCCATAACCTCCACGACCACCTATCTCATCGACCTGAATGGGGTCGTGCAGCACACTTGGCCGAGCGCCTACCGACCCGGCCAGGCCGTCTACCTGCTCGATGCCGGTGGCCTGCTTCGCACCTGCAACGACATGAGCGTCGGCGGTTGGAACGCCGGCGGGCGCGGCGGACGCCTTCAGCGTCTGGCGTGGGATGGGACCGTGGAATGGAACTACCCCCTGATCGACGCCAACAAGTGCCAGCACCACGATGCCATTGTCCTGCCCAACGGCAACGTCCTGGCGATCGTGTGGGAGAAAAAGACTGTAGCGGAAGCAGTCGCGGTCGGCCGCAATCCCGCGACGCTCGGCGCGGGCGAACTCTGGTCCGAGATGCTCCTCGAGATTCAGTCCATCGGGGCCACCGGCGGAACGATCGTCTGGGAGTGGCACGCGTGGGACCATCTCGTGCAGAACTTTGACGCGACCAAGCCCAACTTCGCTCCGCCCAGTTCCCGTCCCGAACGGATCAACATCAACTATGGGGCGCTCATGGGTTCCGCGGAGTGGCTGCACATCAACGGGCTGGATTACAATGAGTCGCTCGACCAGGTCGTGATGAGCGTTCACAATTTCGACGAGATCTGGATCATCTCGCGCGCCCCCGCCGCCTCGGGCGACCTGCTCTATCGCTGGGGCAATCCCGTCACCTACGGACACGGCACGGCGGCGGATCAGAAGCTCTTCGGCCAGCACAACGCCAGATGGATCGCCGACGGTCAATCCGGCGCGGGAGACATCCTGCTCTACAACAACGGCCTGGGCCGGCCCCAGGGCGCTTATTCGAGCGTCGAGCAAATCCACCCGCCGCTGCTGCCCAACGGAACATACGCCTACCAGACCGGACAGGCATACGGCCCATCGGCGCCGGTCTGGTCGTGCGTCAGCGCGAGCGGCGCTCAGTTCTACTCGTCGAACATTTCCGGCGCCCAGCGCCTGAGCAACGGGAACACGCTCGTCTGCGTCGGCTCCTCAGGCCGATTCATCGAACTTGATTCCGCCTGCGAGATTGTGTGGGAGTACGTCAATCCGTTCGTCGGGGGCATGGGCAGCAACGCGGTATTCCGCGCCACGCGAATCGAAAGCGACGACCCACGACTTGCGGGGATCCTCTTTTGCGCGGCGGGCGCCCTGCTCGCGGATACCAACGATGACGGGCTCCGCAACGGAGGCGATATCCGCGCCTTCGTGGAGGTCTTCCTCGCCGGCTCTTCAGGCCCGCCTTCGACACCGCGCTGTGCCGCGGACATGAACGGCGACGGCAACGTCGATGAGGCGGACTTGTCGTTATTCGTCGCGACGTTATTCGAAGCGTGATCCTCAATTGATGGAAGGCGATCAGACCGGGCCGTGCATGTATTCGTGCAGGTAGCGGATGGTCTCGTCCTGATCGGCCAGTTCGCGCGCCAGGATGTCGCCGCTGGAAATGATCCCGACGAGCTTGCCATCCTCGACGACGGGCAGATGGCGCATCTTGTTCTTGGTCATGGCTGTGCGACATGAAGACAGCAACGTATCCGACGTACACGCAGCCACGCGCTCGGTCATCACATCTTCGACTCGGGTATTGGTCGGGTCCTTCTTTACGGCGACAACGCGATTGAGAAGATCGCGCTCGGTGAAGATGCCGATCACGCGGGATTGATCGATCACTACGACCGCGCCGACGTGCCGCTCGTGCATTTTCTGCACGGCCGCGATCACCGTTTCGCCAGGACCAACCGTGGCGACGGCGCCGCCCTTCTCCTTGAGAACATCCCGAACGTAAGACATGACATGGCTCCGTTCAGAAAGACTTGATGACGCTCTGTTATTATACCATCGTGGCGTGGAACACCAGAGAAAAAGCAAATAGGTTGTGCAGGATTTCACAGGCCTCCGGATTACGTCTCGCGCCGAGCCGGTCCGTGAGTCGCGGCGCTGTCTACGCCTTGAGCCGGATTGGCGGGAACGATGACCCGGATCAACGTGCCCTCGCCAGGCTCCGATGTGACCTCGATCGAGCCGCGATGTTCGTCGACGATCTTTTTGGCCACAGCCAACCCCAGGCCCGTCCCGCCGTGCCCCTTCGTCGAATAAAACGGATCGAAAAGATGCCGCCTCACCTCGTCGGCAAAGCCCGGACCATTGTCGCCAACCGTGAGCTGCGCCGATTCGGTGGTCTGATCGAACCAAGTCTTCACGTTGACCACGCCGGTCCCGCGGGCCACGGCGTCGATCGCGTTGCCGACGATGTTGAGCACCACCTGGTGAATGCCATTTTCGTCCATCGTGATCGCCGGCATGGGTTCGCCCAGGGTGTGTTTCAGGGCGATGCCGCGATCCTCGGCGCGCTTGCCCACCAGCTTCAAGACGTCCTCGACGACAAGATTGAACTGGACGGGTTCGAGCAGCGGCTCGCGCTTCTTGGCGAAGGCCAGCATGTTCATGGTGAGCGAGTAAATCTTGTCGAGGTTGCCATGCACCACCTGCCAGCCTTGATCGACGGTCGCCAGGTTTTGCGAGCGCAGCCCCATTTCCACGACGTCGCTGCCGCCCATCACGCCCTGGAGAATGTTCTTGATGTAGTGCGACAGGGCCGCGACCGTTTCGCCCGCCGCCGCCAGAC
>CXWL01118486.1_pt1 | contig 10161 bp, 8 predicted proteins | sample 590931 | NCBI WGS metagenome assembly CXWL01 (sample SAMEA3498368, study PRJEB10139) | groundwater metagenome | biome: water well; material: biofilm material | place: Germany | collected 2015-04-27
GCCAGTTCGGCCGCCTTTTCCATCTTCAGGCGCGCATATTCCACGCTCGACGAAGCCGGGGTGCGCACGTCGATCACCAGGTTGCCGGAATCGGATGCCGGCAGGAAGCTCGAGCCGCCGAAGAAGCTGTGCAGCGTGATCGCGCCGACCAGGCTGGCCACCGCGATGATCGACATCCAGCGCCGGTGGTGCAGCGCCCAGGCGATGACGTTGCCGTAACGGTCGGCCTGGTGGTCGAACCAGTCGTTGAAGCGGCCGAGCATGGCGCTGATGCCTTTTTTCGGCGCCGTATGATGGTCGACCGGGTCGCCCCAGTAGGCCGACAGCATCGGGTCGAGCGTAAACGAAATGCCCAGGGAAACGATCACCGAGCAGGTCACGGTCAGCGCGAACGGCCGGAACCACTCGCCCGAGATGCCGGGCATGAAGGCCACCGGAATGAATACGGCGATGATCGAGAAGGTGGTCGACGCCACCGCCATGCCGATCTCGGCGGTGCCTTCGAGCGCGGCCTTCCGGCGGTCCGAACCGCGCTGCATGTGGCGCACGATGTTTTCCCGCACCACGATCGCATCGTCGATCAGCACGCCGATCGCCAGCGACAGCCCGAGCAGGGTCATGAAGTTGAGCGTGAAGCCGCACAGCCAGACCGCGATGAAGGCGGCGATCACCGAGGTCGGCAGCGACAGCGCCGTGATCAGCGTCGAGCGCCACGAGTTGAGGAAGGCGTACACNNGCCCAGCACCAGCGACTCGATCACGTTGTTCAGGCTGCGCTGCGACTCGTCGCCGCCGTCGCGCGTGATTTCGATCTTGCTGCCGGCCGGCAGCTCGTTCTGGATTTCCTTGACCATCTCGCGCACCTTGACGGCGATCGAGACGGTGGAAGCGTCGCGCGAACGGGCGATCTGGATGCCGACGTTCGGCTTGCCGCTGCGGATACTCAGGCTGTCGATTTCGGCGAAACCGTCCTTGATTTCGGCCACCTGCGCCAGCCGGACGATTTCCTCGCCGCGCCGCTTGACCACGATCTGCTGGAAGTCCTCGGGACGCTCGATGCGCCCGACCAGCCGGATACTCTTCTCGTCGAGCGTGCCGCGCACCTTGCCCACCGGGGCGTTGGTATTCTGGTTGCGCAAGGCGGCGACCACGTCGCTGACCGCCACGTTGTATTCGCGCAGTTTCTCGGCGCGCAGCAAGACCGACAGTTCGCGCTTGAGCGAACCGTTGACGCTGACCGTCGAGACGCCGTCGATGCCGCGGAAGCGGTCGGCCAGCGTGTCTTCGGCCAGGCGCGAAATTTCAGCGTGCGACATGCTGGTCGACGACAGCGCCAGCGTCATGATCGGCTGGGCCGACGGATCGATGCGGCGCAGGATCGGCTCGCGCATCTCGATCGGCAGCTTGTAGCGCACCGCCGCGATGGCGTTGCGCACGTCGTCGGACGCTTCGATCAGATTGCGCTTGAAGTCGAACTTCATGAAAATCTGGGCGCCGCCTTCATAGGCCGAGGAATTGACCTCCGTCACGCCGGAGATGCTCTGCATCGACTTTTCGAGCCGGTTGACCACTTCGCGCTCGACCGTGTCGGGCGAGGCGCCGGGGTAAGGGATCGTCACCAGGATGAACGGCACCTCGACGTCGGGGATCTGGTTGACGCGCAGCTTGGTCAGCGCCAGCAGGCCCAGGCACATCAACGCCAGGATCAGCACGATGGTCGGTACCGGCCGCTTGATACTGAAATTCGACAGGAACATGGCTTATTTCCCCTGCACTGGGGTGGCGGCGGTGGCGACGCGCGCCGGTGCCATGTCGACCTTCTGGCCGTCCTTGAAGGCCAGGCTCGGGGTGCGCATCACGATGTCGCCCGCCGCCAGCCCGCCCTTGACCTCATACGTGCCGGTACGCTGGTCGCGCACGCCGATCTGCAGCGGCGCCTTGGTCAAGGTCTTGTCCTTCAGGCGCCAGGCATATGCCTGGTCGCCGGCCTTGACCAGCGCCGCTTCCGGCAGCATCAGCGCGGCCTTGGTGTCCGAGTCGATGCGGCCTTCGCCGTACAGGCCCGACACCTTCGGCTGCACCGCGTTGGCGAAGCCGACCAGCACTTCGACCTGGCGGGTGACGTCGTTGGCGGACGGGTCGATGCGCTTGACCGTGCCCTGGAAGTCCTGGTCGTAGCCATTGATGCGGAAAGTGACCGGCTGGCCGACCTTCACCAGGCTGATCTTGTCGGCCGAGACGCGGCCCTCGAAACGCATGCTGGTCGGATCGATCACCTTCAGCAGTTCCTTGCCGATGGCAGCGGTGTCGCCGGCCGACACCTTGCGGTCGCTGACCACGCCGTCGAACGGCGCGCGCACCAGGGTGCGCTGCAACTGCTGGCGCGCCAGCACGGCGCGGGTGCGCGCCGCCGCCACTTCGCTCTGCGCGCTGTTGCGGCGCACCTCGGCGTCGTCGAGCGTCTGCAGCGACGTCATGCCGGAGGCGCGCAGCGTCTTCAGGCGTTCGAGCTGGCGCTCGGCCTGCTCGAGGGCCTGGCCGGAGGCGCGCGCGGCCGCTTCGGCCGAGTTCAGGCTGTCGCGGATCGCCGTTTCGTCGAGCTTGACCAGGACGTCGCCGCGCTTGACGGTCTCGCCGTTTTCTTTCAAGACTTGCAGCACCACCGCCGAGACTTCAGCGCGCAGGTCGGCCTTGCGCTCGGGCTGGACCGAGCCGGTGATGACCGGGCCGGACGCCAGCGCGTTGCTCTGCACCGTCAGCAGGTCTTCCGGCGAGACCTGCAACTGGACCGCCTTGGCGTCTGTCTTGGCGGGGTCCTTGCCCCCCTTGCAGGCGACGAGCGCCGAGGCGACGGCGAGGACGAGCATGGTTTTGCGCAGCATTGTTAATTCTCCGGAAATATTGATTTTTTAGGCGTGACAAGCGACGGCGATAACGGTCAGCGCCAAAGTATCCTTGAGCGCCCGGGGCGCGTCAATCGGCGGGATTCGTAACGACGTTTTGTATGGATGAACTGCAAATGGGGACGATGAACTGCATTTTGCGCCGCCTGGAAAGCGGCGCCGTTCGCCTCAAAATGCGCGCGAGAGGTAATGAATGGCGAACGCGACGGCGATGCCGGTGCAGATGCCGCCGCCGATTTCCACCAGCGTGTGGCCCATCCGCTCGCGCAGCGGCATGGCGGCGCCGGGGCCGGCCAGCCGGTTGATGGCGGCGGCCTGGCGGCCGACGTGCTGGCGCAGGCTGTTGGCGTCGATCATGACGATAAAGGCGAGCGTGACCGCGACGCCGAACGCCGGGTCGGCCATCCCCTCGCGCAGGGCGATCAGGGTCGCCATGCTGGTCACCACCGCGCTGTGGTTGCTCGGAAAGCCGCCATTGCCGACCAGGTCGAAGGCCAGCCGGCGCTGGCGCACGCTGGTGATCAGGAACTTGATCGGGCCGACGGTCAGCCAGGTGAGCACCGGGGTGACGAGATAGGTGATGTCCATCGTATTCTTTCAGTAAGTAAATTCCGTGCGGAATTATGGCAGAAGCGGCAAGCGGCGGCGACCTCGAATGCACGCGGCATGGCCAAGACGCGTTAAACTCCTGTCCACTGTGGCATTTCCACCAATTCGAGGGCAAGCATGCAATATTTCAAACTGTCGATCATCGTCACCGTCGTGCTCATGGCGCTGGCGGGCTGGTGGGGCTACGGCCATGGCGGCGCCGCCGGGCTGGCGCAGGCGCTGTGGATCACGGCAGTGCTCGGCGTGCTGGAAGTGTCGCTGTCGTTCGACAACGCGGTGGTCAACGCCACCGTGCTGCGCCATTGGAACGACTTTTGGCGCAAATTGTTCCTCACCGTCGGCATCCTGGTGGCGGTGTTCGGCATGCGCCTGCTGTTCCCGCTGGTGATCGTCGCCGTCGCCACCGGGCTCGGCCTGGTCGATGTCTGGCACATGGCGATCAACACCCCGGCCGAGTATGCGCGCCACCTGGGCGACCATCACGCCGAAGTGTCGGCCTTCGGCGGCGCCTTCCTGCTGCTGGTGTTCCTCAACTTCCTGTTCGACGACGAGAAGGAACTGCACTGGCTCGGCTGGATCGAGCAAAAGGTCGGCCAGTACGGCACCGAGGGCCTCGCCGTGCTGCTCACCCTGGGGGCGGTGTTCGCCTCCATGACGCTGGTGCCGGAATCGCGCAAGCTGGCCGTGCTGATCGCCGGCATGGTCGGCGTGCTGGTCTACATCGGCGTCGACTGGATCAGCGGCCTGCTCGAAAGCGGCGAAACCAGCACCGACCCGGCGCTCGGCAAACTGGTCTCGCAAGGCAGCATCGGCGGCTTCCTCTACCTCGAGGTGCTGGACGCTTCCTTCAGCTTCGACGGCGTGATCGGCGCTTTTGCCATCACCAACGACGTCGTCATCATCATGCTCGGGCTGGCGATCGGCGCCATGTTCGTGCGCTCGCTGACGGTCTACCTGGTCCACCGCGGCACGCTGGAGGAATTCGTCTTCCTCGAGCACGGCGCCCACTACGCCATCGGCATCCTGGCGCTGATCATGTTCGCCAGCGTCGAATACGACATTCCCGAGTGGTTCACCGGGCTGTCCGGGGTCGCCTTCATCGTCGTCTCGCTGTGGTCGTCGATCCGCCACAAGCGGCGCGAGGAACGCGAAGCGGCCGCCCGCCAGATCGCCTGAGCCAACCTTCATCATTCGACCAACCGCCACCTGAGAGATCCATGACAAGTCCACGCCGCATGTCCCTTATCCTGCTGTCCCTGATCGCCGCCGCGGTCGCGCTGTTCGCCGCCTATACCTGGGTAACCCTGCACATGTCGTATTCGGACGGCGAACGGGCCGGCTTCCTGCAGAAATTCTCGCGCAAGGGCTGGATCTGCAAGACCTGGGAAGGCGAAATCCTGCTCTCCAGTATGCCCGGCGCGATTCCGGAACGGTTCGAGTTTTCGGTGCGCGACGACCTGGTCGCGCAACAACTGATGGCCGCGATGGGCAAGCGCGTGCAGCTCACCTACTCGCAGCACAAGGGCGTGCCGAGCGCCTGCTTCGGCGAGACCGAATACTTCGTCGAGAAAGTCGCGATCCAGCCTTGAGCGCGGCTTATTTGTAGCGCGCCGTGATGGCGCTGACGGCGCCTTCGCGCACGATCTGCGCCACGGCGCGATCGACTTCGGCCAGGCTGACGCGGCCCTTCGGCGACACCGCGCAGCCGGTCATGTGGGTGTTGACCACCAGCTGCGGGTGCAGCGACAGTGCCGGATCGCCCATCTTCAGGCGGTAGTCGATGAAATCCTTGATGGTCACCATGTGCTGCAGGCGGCCGAGCGACAGCTTGCGCAGGTTGAGGTCGGAGCTGGGGCCGTCGGCCCGCACGAAGCCCTTGCCGAGCGCACGTTCGAGGTCGGGGTAGGCAAAGCCGAACACGGTGCCGAGCGGCTGGCCGGCCAGGTCGGCGATGCTGCGCGGCCGTTCCGCCGAGCGGTTGGTGATGACCACCTCGACGTGCGGCAGGAACGGCTGGCTCCACGCGAAGCCGCCCTTGATCCAGCCGGGGATATAGCCGCACAGGATATCGGCATCGCCCGCCTCGAGCGCGCCGACGATGCGCATGCGCGGCAGCATGAGGAATCGCGGCTCGCGCCCCATCGCCTTCGCCAGCGCCAGGCCGACGTCGCGGTGCATGCCGTCGACGAGGCGAAAATGTTCGACGTGCGCCATCGGCATCTCCGTGGCGGTATCGACCAGCACTACCAGCTCGCCGGCCTGCGGCAACAGCGGAAACAGCAGCGCGCAGCAGAGCGCGAATCGACGGCAGGCAAGCATGGGATCTTCGGTTATGCAAAAAACCGAATAATACTACGCGGGGGTCCGACCCCGGTTTTTCCGTTGCGGGTCTGACCTCGGTCTGCGCACGCCAGCGCAACCGGGGTCAGAGCCCCTGACAGAAACACCGGGGTCTGCCCCCTTACTTCGACGGCGTCGAGGATGGCTGCGTCAGCAGGCGGCCGATCACTTCGCGGGTGATGCTCTCGGAGGCGGCGCGCTGCTTCGCTTCGGAGCTGCGCTGGGCCACCGCCTCGCCGGTGGCGGCGAGCGCGCGGCGGTCGGCGGCGTGGCGGCCGGTCTCGAGGTCGAGCAGCTGCTGCTTCGCTTCGGCCATCGCCTGGGTAGTCAGCGCGACCTTGCGCTGCATCGCCGCGTGCGCCTGCGCGCTCTCGAGCAGCAGGCGCTGGGCATTGAGCTTGTCGGTCATGGCCTGGGCGGCCACTTCCTCGGCGGCGGCGATCTGCTGCGCCAGTTCGGCCTTGTGCCGCTCGGCGGCGGCGCGCTGCTGCACCGCCTGGCCGGCAGCCCGCTCGGCCTCGATCCGTGCTGCCATCGCTTCGTTTTCCTGCGCCAGCGCGGTGGCGGTCTCGCGTTGCGCATCGAGCATCTGTTCGGCCAGCGCCAGCGCGGCGCGCTCGGCATCGGCGGCGACGCGTTCGGCGACCAGCGCCTCGACCGCCAGCGCCAGCTTGCGCTGTTCCATCGCGTTGCGTTCGGCCTGCACTTCGGCCAGTTCGGCGGCGGCCTTCAATTGCTCGACCACGGCGTCGGCGGCGGCGCACTGCTGCGCGCTGGCGCATTCGGCCTGCTCGGCGAGCGCGCGGGTGGCGTCGACAACAGCGAGTTGCGCCTGTTCGGCGCGGCGTTCGGCGTCGGCTTTCTGGCGCAGCAGCGCGGCCTGGGCCTGCTGGGCGTCGGCACGCGCCTGGGCGGCGGCGGCCAGTTCCTGTTCGGCGGCCAGCTTTTCCTGCAGCGCCAGCAAGGCCTGCTGCTCGACCAGCGCGCGTTCGCGTTCGGCCTGCTCCAGCTGCGCCGCCTCGCCTGCCTTGCGCTCTGCCAGCTCGGCGCACTCGCGCTGCACCGCGACCTGCTCGGCCAGCGAGGCCAGCGCCGCCTGGCTGGCGGCGTTCTCGGCGCCGACCAGCTCGGCCGCCTGCTGCGCCAGCGCGGCGCGTTCGTCGGCCAGCGCGCGGGCGCGCTGCTGCTCCTGCGCTTCGAGGACGGCGGCATCGGCCGCCGCCTGGTCGGCGTCGGCGCGCAGGTGCGCTTCCTTGGTGGCGACAACTTCGGCTTCCATCCGGGCGTGCACCTGCTGGCCGGCTTGTTCCTCGGCCAGCGCGCGCGTCAGCGCCACTTCGCGCAGCTGGCGGTCGACTTCGATGCGCGCTTCGGTGGCGGCCATGATGCGCCCTTCCGCTTCGCGCCGCGCTTCGGCGCTGGCGGCAGCCATCTTCTCGATGCGCTCGCGGTGGATGGCGGCGTCGCGCAATTCTTTTTCGGTCTGCAGGCGCAGGTGGATCGACTTGGCGGCGACCCGCTCCGACTCGGCCTGGGCGATGGCGATCGCCTCGCGCTCCTGTTCGATGTGCGCCAGTGCGCGCGCTTCTTCCAGCGCGCGCGCTTCGGCCACCGCGCGGGCGAAGGCGGAGGCCAGCGCGATCTGGTCGGCCTTCTCGCGCTGCACCGTCAGTTCGAGCGCTTCGGCTTCGGCTTCGGCCAGCAGTTCGGCGGTCTGGCGCGCGCCCTTGGCCTGGCGCTCGCGTTCGCGCGCCAGCGTCGCCACGCGGGCGTCGGCGCTGGCGATATGCAGTACTTCTTCCTTGGCGGCGTGCACCGCGGCGACCCGTTCGACCGCCTGCAGGCGGGCCTGCTCGGTGTGCACCTCGAGGTCTTCGACGGCGCGCGCGGCGCGTTCGGCCATCTCCGCTTCCGCTTCGATCTGGTTGGCGGCGCGGCGGCGGGCTTCTTCTTCCGACTTGGCGCGCGCTTCGGCGGCCAGCTTGATCAGGGTGTCGGCTTCGACGCGGGCGCGCAGTTCGGCGGTCTCCTGGCGCACAGCCTCCAGGCGCTCCATGCTGGCGGTGGCGGCGGCGCGCAGCGTTTCGAGGCGGTCGCGGTTCGCTTCGATCGCGTCTTCCGACGCCTGCGCGTGCTCCAGTGCGGCGGCGGCGGCGGCGGCGTCCATCGCCGCGCGTTCTTCGGCCAGGCCGCGCGCGCGCGCTTCGGCGTGGGCCCGGCTCTCGGCCGCGCACGACGCTTTCGCTTCCGCTTCGACCCGCGCGATCGCCTCATGGATCGCCCGCATTTCCGACTTGGCGCGGCCCGGTGCGTCCGGCGCCTGCGGCTCATTGGCTGCCGCCGGCAGTTCAATGGTGAGGGTGGCGTCGTCGTGCAGGGCCTGTACTGATTCCATGGTCGTTCTCGCTAAAGGTGGCCTTCCGAGACGGAAGACATACCTTGGATTATCGGCCAGCCGGGGCCCCGGCCGAACCGCAAGAAGACACGGGAAACGGCCTCACTTCCCCCTTTAGAAAATCAGGCGGGCCAGAGGGGCGGTTCGTCCATCAGCGCGATCTGTTCGCGCAGCTCGAGAATCCTGTCTTGCCAATAACGTTGCGTGTTAAACCACGGGAACGCCGCCGGGAAGGCCGGATCGTCCCAGCGCATCGCCAGCCAGGCCGAATAATGGATCAGGCGCAGCGTGCGCAGCGCCTCGACCAGGTACAGCTGGCGCGGGTCGAAATCGGCGAAATCCTCGTAGCCGGCCAGGATGTCGGCCATCTGGCGCACCATCTCGGGCCGTTCGCCCGACATCAGCATCCACAGGTCCTGCACGGCCGGGCCCATGCGGCTGTCGTCGAAGTCGACGAAATGGGGGCCGTCGCCGGTCCACAGCACGTTGCCGGCATGGCAATCGCCGTGCAGGCGCAGCACCGGCTGGCTGCCGGCCCGCTCATAGCAGCGCGCGACGCCCTCGAGCGCCTGGTCGACCACGCTGGTGTAGGCCGCCAGCAGCTCGGGCGGGATGAAACCGTTCGCCAGCAGGTAGTTGCGCGGCTCGCGCCCGAAGGTGTCGATGGTCAGCGCCGGCCGCTCGTGGAACGGCTTGAGCGCGCCGACCGCATGGATGCGGCCGATGAAGCGGCCGATCCATTCGAGCGTTTTCGGGTCGCCCAGTTCCGGCGCGCGACCGCCGCGGCTGGGGAACACGGCGAACTTAAAGCCGGCAAATTCGTGCAAGGTGCGGCCATCGATCATCATTGCCGCCACCACGGGGATTTCGCGCTCGACCAGTTCGGCGACGAACGCGTGCTCCTCGAGGATGGCGGCGTCGCTCCAGCGGTTCGGCCGGTAGAACTTGACGACCACCGGCCCGCCCTCCTCGCGGCCGACCTGGTAGACCCGGTTTTCGTAGCTGTTCAGCGCCAGCAGGCGGCCATCGCCGTGCAGGCCGACGGCGTCGAGCGCATCGAGCACGCAGGACGGATCGAGGGCGGAGAAAGGATGTTGGACAGATTCGTCCGAGCCGGGGGAGAGAATATTCATAGGTTCATTGTAAGGCCGCCGAAGAAAAAACGGGTCTGTCCCGATTTATTTCGAAACCCGGGCAGCCCCTTGGATTTGCGTAGCGCCGGGGCAAACGGCGGTTTTCAAAAAACCGGGTCAGACCCCAATTAAATTCGGCCGGCGCCAATTAAATTGCGGTGCGAACCGGGTTGGCGGGCGCGCAGGCGTTAAACTAGCGCCTTCACTTCAAGAAAGAGCACGCCATGCAATACGACCAGCCCCTGTCAGAAAAAGAATTCAACGAACTCGACCAGTTCCTGTTGTCCGACCGCAGTTCCGACGACGCGATGACGATGGACACGCTGCACGGCTTCCTGACCGCCATCGCCATCGGCCCGGAAACGATCATGCCGACCGAATGGCTGCCGCACGTATGGGGCGAGGACGCCACCAGCGAGCCGAAGTGGAAGAATCCGAAGGAAGCCGACCGCATCTTCGAACTGATCATGCGCTTCATGAACGAAGTGTCGGTCACGTTCGAAGTGGCGCCGAAGGAATTCGAGCCGCTGTTCTGCGAACACGAGCATGGCGAAGAGACCCTGATCGACGCCGAGGCGTGGTGCTGGGGCTTCTGGGAGGGCATGGAGCTGCGCCCGGGCTCGTGGAACCCGATCTGGGAATCGGACCTGGCGCCGCTGATGCGCCCGATCTACCTGCTCGGCGCCGACGAGATCGAGGAAGCCGAACTGAAGGAAGTCGACGATCCGGTCAAGGGCCACAAGCTGGCGCTCGAGATCGAGGCGAACCTGCCGGCGATCTAC
>CXWL01029287.1_pt1 | contig 10159 bp, 9 predicted proteins | sample 590931 | NCBI WGS metagenome assembly CXWL01 (sample SAMEA3498368, study PRJEB10139) | groundwater metagenome | biome: water well; material: biofilm material | place: Germany | collected 2015-04-27
TCCGGCCTGTGGCGCGCTGCCGTTTTGCCCGATCGCCGGCAGGAAGAACGTCGTGTCGAGGATTGTCCGGGGGACGAACATCTGTGCGTTGTCCTGTCCGCCGACCTGCGACGGCGAGGTGACAAATGCGTTGGCCGGGTGGTTGTTAGGCGGCAGCGGGTTTGAGGTGTCCGCCGGCCCAAGCTGCGCGTCTGAATTGAGGTTGAAATTGAAGTCCACGCCGATCCGATTGAAAAAGTCGTCGGAGACGCCGATGAAGCGAACTTCGATGGCGACTTGAAGGTCCTCGGTCTTTCTGGCTCCGAACGGTCCGAACGCGTTGCAGGTCTCGTTTGGCAAGCCGAAGGAACGGCACAGCGCTTCGCAGCCGCCACATGGCAAGAGCAGGAGGACGATGACCGGCATGATCCCCAATCGCCCCAACCGCAGGCACGCTCGATTAAATGGACTTCGCATGATCCGTTCTCCTTTCGATTTGGGCACGCAACAATGGCAGTGATGAGTGGAGGGCCGACCTGTATATGCGAGTAACCATTATACCGCGACCTACATCCTGCGAAATCCCTTTTTACGCCATTCATGAATCATTCTGTATAATGATTGAGGCGTTGGCGAAAAAATGGGGGCACACCCCGGAGGCCACTTGAAAGAAGACAGGCGACTGACAACCGGAACGACGGCCGAGCGAGCGGTGCTGGTGGGGCTGATCCTGCCGGGCGGGGAGCCGGGCGGGACGCGATATGATCCGCTGGCCGAACTCGCGGCGCTCTCGCTGGCGGCCGGTGCAGAGATTGTCGGGCGCGTGATTCAAAAACGCTCGCGGCCTTGTCCCGGCACGTACATCGGCAGCGGCAAGGTGAAGGAACTCGCCTTGTACGCGGTCGAAAAAGAGGCCGACGTTCTCATCTTCGACAACGACCTGTCTCCTTCGCAGATGCGCGAAATCGAAAAAGAGACGCAGCGGCGCGTCATCGACCGCACCGAACTCATCCTCGACATCTTCGCCACGCGGGCACAGACCAACTCCGCCAGGCTGCAAGTCGAACTGGCCCAGCTCGAATACACCGCGCCGCGCCTTCGCGGCATGTGGACCCACCTCGAACGAATCGCCGGCGCGGGCGGCGCGACCGCGGCGGGCGGCGTNNGGCGGCATCGGCACGCGCGGACCGGGAGAAAAGCAGCTCGAGATCGACCGCCGACTGGTGAGCAAGCGCGTCTCCTTTCTGAAAGAGCAGCTCGCCAAAATCGATCGGCGAAAGCTGCGCGAGGTGCGCTCGCGCGGCGATCACTTCACGGTGAGCATCGTGGGCTACACCAACGCCGGCAAGAGCACGCTCATGAACGCGCTGACCGGCGCGGGCACGCTGGTGGCCGACAAACTTTTCGCCACGCTGGACACGAAGACCCGCCGCTGGGACATGGGCGGCGGCCGAGTGGCACTGCTATCGGACACGGTCGGCTTCGTGCGAAACCTGCCCCACCATCTGGTCGCGTCGTTCCGGGCAACGCTGGAAGAAACGATCAACTCCGACTTGCTGCTGCACGTCGTGGACGCCTCGGCCCACGACGCCCTAGCCCAGGCGGCGGCGGTCAAAGCCGTGTTGGAGGAGCTGGGCTGTCACGACATTCCCACGATCACCGTGCTGAACAAGATCGACGCAGTCGGCCACGACGGGGCGCTGACGGTGCTGCGGGTGGCCATGCCCGACGCCATCGAGATATCCGCGTTGACCGGTCAGGGGATCGACCTGCTCTGCGAAAACGTGATGCAGAGGATGCAGAGCCGATATGTGCGACTGCTCATCGACGCGGACCAGGCCAACGGCCGGCTACTGTCATATATAAGTCAGCACGGCCACGTCCTGGGGCGGGAGTTTCTGGACGGTCTCGTCCGGCTCGACCTTCGCCTGCCCAACGGCGAGGTGCAACGGGTGATAAACCTCGGCGGCAAGCTGGTCGAGTGATCGCTCGCGGCCAACCCGCGCGGCCCACCGGTCGTCGCGCTCAATTCCGATATTTCGATAACTCNNGCGGGGCTGCCGGGTGTGAGCATCAACGGCTATCTCATCTCGGGTGACGATCTGGCCCTCTTGATGGAAGTGACCGGCCAACCGGCCGTCGAGATGGGCAAGCTGATGCAGGCCCATTGCCAGGCGACCCTGTTTTGCGATCAACAGTATTTATTCAACACAACGGTGACCGGCGCGCCGGCATGGGGGCACAGCCGGTCATTGGTGATCGCGCGGCCCGATCTGTTGCGCGTCGTCGAGCGACGTCGATCGAACCGGGCGCAACTCGCGCCTTCGTCACGCGTGCTGTTGGAGTGGACGCGCAGGGGTGTATCGCATCGGCAGATCGTCGCGCTGCTCAACGTCAGCCCGGAGGGTTTGGCGTGCCGGGTCGAGAACAATGGCGCGGCCATCGACATGGGCGCTGCGTTGCGAGTGGGGTTCAAGATTCCCGGAGGGGAAAGAAGCTTTACATTTCGTGCGACGGTCGCCAACAAGACGCCAACTCCGGAGGGGTTCGTCATTCTCGGTCTGCATTTCGTCGTGCCGCCTGACGAGGTCTCGGAGTGCGAGCACCTTCGAAAGGCGCTGGACGAGGGCGTGCGGATCGAGGCCGGCCGACCCGTTTGCGTATGAGCCGAGACGCGACGCTGGATGCCAAGACGCGCTGCTCCGTGTTGGAGTGGGCGGCGCAGCGGCGGTTGCCGCTGACCGTGTCAATTCTCTCCGACGGCCGCTGGTGCAACATGCGGTCGCAAATCCTGGCGTTCGACGCCAGGCAGCAAGCCATTCAAATCGTCTACCCCATCGCCGCGACACTAGAAGCGCCGCCGGAGATTCCGGCCGGTCAGAAGCTGGGCATATCGTTTCGTCGCGGCCACAAGAAGTGCGTGTTCGTGTCGATCGCGGTGGTGCGGCGAATGGACGTGACCGAGGGCGGGCAGCCGGTTGATAGTTTGATCGTGACCGCACCTGAGCAGATGCGCGAGCTTCAACGGCGGGCTTATCAACGCGTGATGGTTCCGGCGGATCGCTTTATCGCGGTGAAGCTGTGGCAGGGCGGCGCGCCGAGCGGCGATGATAATACGTGGCCGCTTTGTTCGGGGCGCTTGTCGAACTTGTCGCTGGGGGGACTGTTGGCGGATGTGCGGGTGGATCAGAATCCGCGGCTCTCGGCCGGCGACATTGCTGGCGTCGAGATCAAGCCACTGGCCACGGGTGAGCCGTTGATTGCCGAGGCACAGTTTCGGCACTGCACGCTGGCCGCGCCCGAGCGGCTGGGCATCGGGCTGCAATTCATGGGGCTGGAGCACGACACAAAGGGGCTGTCGTCGATCACGCAAATCGCGGAGCTGGTCGCGGAATTGCGGCGAAGCGGCGGACGCGAGCAGGCCGAAGAGTAATTCACCGACAAGTCAGGGAAGTGAAGACGGCATGCGGGGGCGCAGGCCGCTTCGAGTTAAATCTGCGCGCAAAAAAAGAGGGTCCGAGCTCGCCGTTACTCGGACCCTCCAAGCCAGGCTGTCCCGCCTAACAGCGGAAGACCCACAGCCTCGCGGGTTATATCGGCACGTCGGCGCGCGCGCTTGAGAGGTCCGAGGATGTGTTCGCGGTGAAAGACGATGCGCGATTTACTCGGACGTTCGCGCGCTGTGCGCATTCTTGCCGATGTCGCGCAAGAATGGACGCAAAGCGCGCGTGAGCGACTCCTGATCGAGTGCTCCGTAGCGCAAAATTGTGCCGGCCAGGTCTTCGCCGGTGCGTGTGTCGATGAGGCGCGGGAAGAACGCATCGTCGGGAAGAAGCTCGACGAGTTCGGGATCAATGCCCTCGGCCATGTCGATCTTGATGTCGCGCCAGTCGCAATCCCGCCTGCCGAACGGGCCGAGCTTCATCGAGATGCGGTCGGAAGTGACTTGTATTTTCAGCGGGCCAATCCAAAACGCGAGCATGAGCCATCGCAGCGCCGCGACGGCGCAAGCGATCGTGCAGACGACGGCAACGAGATAGAGCGTGCCGATGGCGAGGGCCGATGCGCGGTCTGAGAGCCACAGGAGTTTCCAATCGGTCTGCCAGAGCAGGACGGGCAAGGCGGCGACGAGCGCGACAAGCAGCCGCCAAAACGCCCGCATGGCCGCAGCGGATCGGTCGATGTCGAGATTGCTAACAGGATAATCCACGGTCATGTTCGGGTAGCATAACGTGTACCTGCGGATCGTCGGCCTTTGGGTTTGGGGCGGGCGATGCGAACGGCATCGGGATTACGTATGACAACTCAATCCGTCGAACGCATGCAGTGCATGGAGGTTTGGGGCGGCAATCAGCAGGCCGATCTCGGCGTCAGCATGGCCGGACTCGATGCGTGGGTGTATAGCAGGCCCTATCAAGGTGCGACGGGCGGCGGGGACGTGCATTACGTCTCTTCGTGCGCGACCGGGCGGATCACGCGGCTGCTGCTGGCCGACGTGAGCGGGCACGGACAAGCGGTCGCCCCGATCGCGACATCACTTCGCGGGCTGATGCGCCGCTATGTCAACTATCTCAACCAAACGAAGTTTGTCGATGAGATGAATCAGCAGTTCGCCGACCAGTCAAAGGACGGCACGTTTGCCACCGCCATCGTGACCACGTTTTTTGCGCCGACGTTGGATCTGACGGTGTCAAATGCGGGTCATCCCCCGCCGATGATTTATCGTGTGAAGAAGGGGCAGTGGTCGATTCTTGAGGCGATGCACGAAGAATCAGCGCGGGTGTCGAATCTGCCGCTGGGCGTCATCGATGAGTCGCACTACGAACAGTTCGGCCTGCGGCTCGATGTTGGCGACCTCGTATTGTGTTTCACAGATTCGCTGATCGAATCGAAGGGCGCGGCGGGAGCAATGTTGGATTCGCAGGGCCTGCTGAAGATTGTCCGCTCGATTGCGCCAGGCGATCCGGCCGTGTTGATCAGCGCGATTCTCTCGAAGATCGCCTCGCTGCACCCTGACAATCTGATTGAGGACGACGTCACGCTGCTGCTGTTTCGGGCGAACGGTAAAGGGCGACGGCTCTCGATCGCCGACAAACTGGCGACGCCGGTTCGGCTGCTGCGAGGATTGATCCGATCGCTGAAACCCGGTGGAGAGGCCATGCCGTGGCCGGAATTGAGCCTGCCGAACATCGGCGGGCCGATCCTTCAGTGGANNCTTCAGGCCCTGAATCGATCGTGGTCTCGGCAGAATCGGAGCATCGGGGGTAAGGGAGCCAATGCGATGAAGGGGGCCGCGGAGTGACGAGGCCGGATTAGTTCAAGCAGCGCGAACGAGATCAGCTTGCGCCGGCCTCACGCCACTCGTCGAGCCCTGCGTCGAAATCTCTGACTGGCGATCAGGGGCACGGCGCTGAAAAGGCCAAGAGCGGCGGTCGTCGGCTCGGGTACACAACGGGTGTCCACAACGACCTGATCGATATAAACACTTCCCGCGCCTGAACCGTTCAAGCGGACGACTTCCATTGGAGGACAAAACGAGAAGCCCATCTGGTAAGTCGTGTGCATCCATCCGTTCCCGTTGGGCGCCGGGACATCAACCGGCGGCGCCAGATTCCCGGCCTGTGCAATCCCTCCGCCCGGGACTTGCGCTTGAATGTCGATCGCGGGCCTGAATCCCTGCCACTTCACCTGAATCCATATTTCCTTGGGATTGAGGTCGTCCTGAATATTAGGGATATGGAACTCCAGAAACGACGGGGGTGGAGTAGGTCTTAATTCCCAAATGCCGGTTTTGTTCGTCGTACCAAAGGGGTCGGTCCCGTGCCAGTCGGCTTCGGACGTGTTCGCCAACAAGGGCAGGCCGGGGCTGACATAGGGCACGTCCGGCTGCGCGGGCACATTATTGGTCGGAAAGTTCCAATGTTGAAAAGTCCAACCGGGTGAACCGCGCCACGGCGGCGGGTTAATGTCATCCGCGAGCGTCGGCGCGGCGGACGAAGCAAACAAAAGGGCGCAGAGTGTCCCGGCAATTGTCGTCACATGCGGACACCTCCGCATCGAAGCCGACGGGTTCGACGACAGCCGAGAAATGTTTGATCGAGTTAGCATAGAGAAATCTCTCCTCTCAACATACCGTTTATCAACTGATGCGCGCGACCCCTCGCGCCAGCCAGAGGTCGTTTCAGCGTTACCGCAGGGAGTTCTTCATTCCCGTTATCCTTAATCAAGGATACACAAAGTGCCCGTGCTCATGACAGTCGGCTATCCAGCCGTCGGCTGATCAGTGGACATCGCGGCGAGCGGCGCTGGGCGCTTGGCAGCCGCGAGCGCGATCCTGGAAATAGGTTCATATAGGTTGCGAAAATGTGAACGAGCAAGCCCGTCCGGCTGGCAACTCGCAATTTTTTGAAGAGCCGCTCCAGGTGGGTGTGGACTGTGTGGTGCGAGATGCCCAATTCGCGGGCAATGGCCAGCTCTTTGAGATCGTCGAAAACCAACATAGCGATTTCGAGCTCGCGCGGGGAGAGCCGCAGAGCGCGGGCGATTCCTCGCCAGTCCGTCTGGGCGATCATTCGCCGACCCGCCGGGCAGGCATCGCCGGTCGCGCCAGCGTGGTTTCGATTGTCGTCTCGTGGGGAACGCATCTTCTTCACCGGTCTTTGCCGTACCCTGGGCATTACAGGAATGGGTTAAGCCGTCCCTTCATTGAGTGAAGCGATTTTCATTCTGCAAACCGGCGCGAAAATAATTGGATCGGGCGTGACGGAGTTGCGAGGCGACTGGCCGGGCGTGGACTGAAGCAGACGCGATCGTTATTGGACGGCCTGAGACGATCGGCCAGCGGACAGGGCGAGGGCGATTTCGATCAGGCCGGCGGTCATCAAGAAAACGCCCCACAACGCGCGGGCGTGAAAGAGCGACGATGAATCGAGCGCAGCCCGCGCCACTTCGCCGATGCCTTGATCGTGCGGCATGATGAACAGGCCGGCGGCGATGCTGAGCATTCCCACGGCGGCGAGCTTGAGGAATGCGGGGGTGCGCGGCGGGCGGCCGAGTTGTCGGCCGATGGCGCTATGCGAGTAGCCGTAGCCCAAGTACACGGACATTCCCAGGATCAGCCAACCAACGAATCGCCACCACGACGCCTGGGGAAGATAGCAAATCAGAAAGATACACGATCCCACGCCGAGCACGGGCACAAGATATGAGCCGAACGGGACACGGAAGGGCCTGGGCCGGTCAGGATCGGTGAAACGGAGGATGGGAATGCCGATGCAGACGAGAATGAACGCAAAGAGCGTGCCGATGTTGGTGAGATCGACCATCTCCTCAATGTTGGCCAGCCCCGCGACGAGGCCGACGAGTGCGCCGGTCATGATGGTGGTGATGTGCGGCGTTTTGAATCGCGGATGAACCCTTGCGAATGTTTCGGGGAGAAGGCCGTCGCGGGCCATCGAGAAGAAGATGCGAGGCTGGCCGAGTTGAAAGACGAGCAGCACGGCCGTATGCGCGACGACGGAGCCGAACGCCACGATGGCGGTGGCCCACTTGGCCTGCGGGGCGACGTGTTGCAGGGCCATGGTCAGCGGCTCGGCCTGCTCGGTCGCCAGACGAGTTTTCAATTCCTCGTAGGGCATGAGTCCGGTGAAGACGGCGGCGACGACGATGTAGAACACGGTGCAGATGATGAGCGAGGCGATGATGCCGATGGGAACATCGCGGCTGGGGCGCTTGGTTTCCTCGGAGACCGTCGAGACAGCGTCGAACCCGATGTAGGCAAAGAACACGACGGCCGCTCCGGCGAATGTTCCTTTCCAGCCGTTGGGTTGAAAGGGATGCCAATTGGCCGCCATCTTTTCGGCAGGCATGAAATAGAACGCGAGACACACGAAGAACGACAACACGATGATCTTGATGACCACCATGACGCCGTTGAAGCCCGCCGATTCCTTGATGCCCCAGACCAGCAAAATTGTGATCGCGGCGACGATGCCCGCGGCGAGAAGATTGAAGATGATCGGCACGCCAAAGATTCTCGGCGCAGCGTCCCAGACCTCTGGCATCTTCATGGCGGAGCGGTAGTCGACGCACAACCATCCGGGAAAGTGCCACTCCTGGCCGAGTAGCTGGCCCGTGTCGGCGATGAATGTCTGGAAATAGCCCGACCAACTGATGGCGACGGCGGTGTTGCCGACGGCGTATTCCAGAATTAAATCCCATCCGATGATCCAGGCGATGAGTTCGCCGAGTGTCGCGTAGGCATAGGTGTAGGCCGAGCCGGAGATGGGCACGAGCGAGGCAAACTCGGCATAACACAGGGCGGTAAAACCGCACACGACGGCGGTGATGGCGAAGCTGAGCGTCAGCGATGGGCCGGCCCCGGGTCGCAATGCGTCGCCGGCGGCAGCGGTTCCGACGGTGCCGAAAATGCCCGCGCCGATGATCCCGCCGATACCTAACAGGGTGACATTGAAGGCGCCGAGCGAGCGCTTGAGCATGTGGGGCGATTGGCCGACGCTGGCCATGATGGCGTCGAGGCTCTTGGTTTTGAATAAGCCCTTCATCATCTCGAAGACCCGCCGTGGCGGGCGCGGCTCGCCCCATCCACTCCAGCCGCACTGGCGTTTGCCGTGCGAATGGTCTACTCTACCATGACTTGGGATCAGTGCCGGGGATCGAAAAGGAGTTCCGATTTTGGCGATGGATCGCGTTGAAATCCTCAAGCAAAACGGGCTTTCTTCCGCCCCTCGCGGGCTTCAAGCCGCCTTCTGGGCAAGCTATAATGCCCGAGGTCGAACGGGGCGTCGCCGGCCACCCTCCCTGCTTGGCGAATCGGCCGAGCGGGTGCTGGCGGGCCTGGCTCTCGACGACGAGAGCGGGGTCGCCCTGGNNGCCTTGAGCCGCGAGATGGGCAAACGCGTGGTGCGAACGATCGACTTTCGCATCGGTCGCGTCGATTGCAGCGAGAGTTAAGAAGAATCAGACTTTTTGGCTTCTGATCGAGACATGAGCACGACACCGACAGATACCAGCGCCGTAGTGCAAGAGCCTACAGCCCAACACCAGCCCGACGATTACGGCGCCGACAACATCAAGGTGCTGGAGGGGATGGAGGCGGTTCGCCTGCGGCCGTCGATGTACATCGGCGACACTGGGCTGCACGGCCTGCACCACCTGATCTGGGAAGTGGTGGACAACGCGGTCGACGAAGCGCTCGCCGGCTTTTGCAAGAAAATTCTGGTCAAGATCAACGCCGACGGAAGTTGCACGGTCACCGATGACGGTCGCGGCATTCCCGTGGCGATCAAGCGCATCCCCGAAAATCCGCAGCTCGACGGCAAGACTTCTCTCGAAATCGTTTTGACGGTGCTTCACGCGGGCGGCAAGTTCGATCGCGACAGTTACGCGGTGTCGGGCGGCCTGCACGGCGTGGGCGTCAGCGTCGTCAACGCTCTCTCCGAACAGCTCGTCGTCGAAGTTCAGCGCGAAGGCAAGGTCCACCAGATGCGCTTTGCCCGCGGCAAGGCGACCACGCCGCTTGAAATCATCGGCGAAAGCACGCGCACGGGAACGCGCGTCGAGTTCAAGCCCGACCCCGAGATTTTCGCCGACACAAATTTTCGCACTGAAATTGTCTCGACGCGACTGCGAGAGCTGGCCTATCTCAACGAAGGACTCCGCATCTCCTTCGTCGACGAGCGCAGCGGCAAGAGCGAGGACTTTTTCTATCAGGACGGTCTCCGGGCGTTCGTCGAATACATGAACGAAGGCAAGGAGGGCGTTCACAAGACCCAGGTGCTCAGCGGCCGCGACGAGGCGCAGGGGCTGGCCTGCAAAGTCGCCTTTCAGTTCAACAACGGCTACAACGAAAACATCCTGGCCTTCGCCAACAACATCAAGAACCGCGACGGCGGCACGCACTTGTCGGGCTTTCAAACAGCCCTGACCCGCACGCTCAATGTCTACGCGAAGAAGGCGAATCTGCTCAAGGGCGATTTGCAGATCAAGGGCGAAGACTGGCGCGAAGGTCTCACCGCCATCGTCTCCGTGCAGGTGGCCGAGCCGGATTTCCAGGGCCAGACCAAGGACCGCCTCATGAACGCCGAGGTCGAGTCCTATGTGCAGACCGTCGTCAACGAGCAACTCTCCAACTGGCTCGAGGAAAATCCCGGTGACGCCA
>CXWL01008986.1_pt1 | contig 10158 bp, 10 predicted proteins | sample 590931 | NCBI WGS metagenome assembly CXWL01 (sample SAMEA3498368, study PRJEB10139) | groundwater metagenome | biome: water well; material: biofilm material | place: Germany | collected 2015-04-27
GGTTGTGGGTAATTCTGACGCGGCCTCAACGATCCGGCCTGCATCCATCGAACGGATCGGTCCGGTCCGAATGCCGCTTAATCTAAAATCAGCCCTATCGATCAGTAATTACATGCCGGGTCCGAGATAAGCCCTGCCGCCGCTACAATTTCGCCTAATGGCCATACCCCTTGATGATGCAGCTCGAATCGCCGCGTTGCGCGAGAAGATCGCCCTGTTCCCCAAGACGCCCGGCGTCTATCTGATGAAAGACTCTCAAGGCCGGGTCTTGTACATCGGCAAGGCCAAGGACCTGCGATCGCGGGTCGCGTCTTACTTTCAGGAATCTGCGGATCTCTTGGGGACTCGCGGGCCGGAGATCGCGCGGATGGCGGCCATGGTCATCGAGATCGACTTTCTCGAATGCGACAGCGAAGTGGACGCCCTGCTTCAGGAAAACCGGCTCATCAAGGACATCCAGCCGCCACACAACGCGATGCTCAAGGACGATAAGAGTTTTCCCTACCTGGAGATCACGACGGGCGACGACTTTGCGGGCGTATTCGTGACGCGCGCCCCTCGGTTGAAGGGAAGCAAGTTGTACGGCCCGTTCACGTCGGCAGGCTCGCTGCGCGATGCGGTTAACGCGCTTCAGAAGGTGTTCAAGTTTCGCACGTGCGAATTGGATATCCGCGAGGATGACGACAAGCGCCGGTTCTTCCGCCCATGCCTGCTATACAACATTAAACAGTGTACGGCTCCCTGCGCCGACCGAATCAGCCGCGAGGACTATCGCAAGGACATCGAGCGGCTCAAGCGTTTCATGACATCGAAGAAGAGCGTTGTGCTGAAGGAGATGGAGGCCGAGATGAAGGCGGCCGTCGCGGAATTGAACTTCGAGGAGGCCGCGAGAATCCGCGATCGGATCAAGGCGATCGGCAAGCTGGCGCTGTCAGGCGACGTGGATGAAGACGTGCAGCCCGAGGTATTCCATGTCGATCCGCGCAAGGGGCTTGAACGTCTGACCAAGGTGCTGGACCTGGAACACTCGGTGCGGATCATCGAGGGGATCGACATCGCCAATTTGCAGGGCGAGGAATCGGTGGGGGCGCTGGTGTGCTTTATCGACGGCGTGCCGTTCAAGAACGCGTACAAGCGATTTCGCATTAAGAGCGTCGAGGGGCAGGACGACTACGCGATGATCCGTGAGGTTGTGCAGCGGCGCTATCGACATGCAGCCGAGGGTGAAGAGCTATATCCCGACGTGATCCTGATCGACGGCGGCCTCGGACAGCTACACGCGGCGTTGGCGGCCTGCGAGGAAATGTTCGTGAAGCCGCCGATGGTCATCGCACTGGCCAAGCGCGAGGAGGAGCTTTACATCCAGGCAAAGGGGCTGCCGATCCGGCTGGCGCGGAATGACGCGGCCCTGCGATTGCTGCAACAGGTGAGGGACGAGGCCCACCGTTTCGCACAACACTATCACCATATCCTGCGCCGCAAGCGGCAGTTTGACGAGGACGTTGAGGCGGGAAAGCGGACGCCTCGAAAGAAGAAGGGTGCTTCGCCGACAGAAGCGGATAAGTCCCCGGAATCGCCGGGAGACGAAGCGCAGGAGCACCCGCCCATCGAGTGATTGATCGGCACTGGTACATTTCGATGGAGGACAGCCGCCCTCGGCTGTTTTATTGGCGCGAACCTTACCAGTGCCGATTGATCCAGCGGGCTTGAGAAAAGTGGCGCGCGGCGCTATGCTGATCGTGAAGGAGTCCTCATGAGCTTTGAAGAACGCGCCGATGCCGTGGTGGCCGCACTGGATGGGCAAGAGCTAAAGCTGATCTATCGCGTGCTTCATCAGCACCTCGGCGATCATCCCGAATTGATGGACACCGACTTTCTCATCGAGCTTCAGACATACCTTCAGCGCTGCGCCAAGGCGGCCGGTGTGGACATCGCGGATCACTCCGCGTGGGACCGCTGGATCGGCAACGACGGCGCGGCGACTTGCGAGGGTCGCGTGGCGCGTCGGCGTCAGATCGAGCCCTGATTTGGGCGCCAACAAGTCACTACTAAGAATACTTGTACCGGCGGCGATTCAAGCACGACGGGCGCGCGGAAATTCAGTGTGATTCCAAGGCAGCTTCCCTGGTCGCACATCACAATGAGACCCCAGTCGTTTTCATGCGGCGCAGGCCAACCCCTCCATGCCAGGACGGACTTGCCACAATCCAAAGATTGCCTGATGAAGGGCATGTAGCTGTCACGAAAATGGGCGGCGAATTCTGGCGGGGTGATCGGCAAGGGAGCGACACTGGGTGGATGAAGACCGCGAAGTTCCAGACCGAAGTGCCGAGCGGCACGTTCGACCAGTTCGTGTCGGCGGTGCGGGTCGATTCCTTCAGCACCAAGCCCAGTGAGTCTCGCAAGTTCGGCCTCCGGCGCGCGAATGTCGTGAAGGTCGAGAATCGCGCGCAGAGAAGCAACGAGCGAATCGCCGGTCTTTCCGGCTTCGATTATGAGTTGTTTTCCCGGGCCTAGCACCACTTGCCCTCGCTCTCCAACAACTCGTAGGGTTGAAACTCAGCCTTGTAGTTCATCTTGGCGCAGTCGCGGACGTAGAAGCCGGCGTACCAGTATGCCAGTCCCCGTCGGCGACATTCCTCGATTTCGCAAAGCGCGCCAAACGTACCCAGGCTTCGGTGGGACTCGGCGGGGTCGAAGAAGAAATAAACGGAAGAGAGCGCGTCTTCGCAGGCATCGACGATCCCGACGGCTACGAGGCGATCGAAGACGAAGTAATTCATTTCGAGTGTTTGCGTCGGCGAATCGTAAAGAAAGCCGCGCAGCTCGTCGGTGTCGCCGTCCATGGCGCCGTTGTGTCTTGCCGACAAATAGGCGGAGTAAAGGCGCTGCTTGTCGGGCGTGAGATCGGGCGAGGCTGCGCGGACGAGTACTTCATGATTGCGCCGCATTACGCGGCGCTGCGATCGGCTGGGCGCAAAGCGGTCGACGGGCACGCGGATCGGTATACACTCGCGGCAACCCTCGCAGGCGGGACGATACACAACCTGGCCGCTTCGGCGAAAACCCAGGTCCATGAGACTGCGATTGAGGCCTGGCGAAAGACTTTGCACCCACAGGTATTCATTTTTCGCCAGCCGGCCGGGCAGGTATGAACAGGGGTGGGGCGGGCTCTCCAGGAGAGGCAGCGATTGGATCGGCGTGAGTTCCTCTGGCTGGCGCACGTTAAATAGCATAACATCAATGTGCCTGAATGTCTGAACATGCCTATGATGGTGCAACTGAAATTGTCCGCGATCCTTTCGGATGCGCGGCGAAACATTGAGAGAAAGCCGATGCATAAGACTGTTTCCAAGATATTGATTGTGACAATTTGCGTGGGATTATCCGCATCCATTGCGTCCGGCGCTCCCCAAATAGGAGACAAGGCGCCGGCCGTGAAGATCGCCAAGTGGATGACGAATACGCCGCCGGCCGTGCCGGGAGGGAAGGATTCAGACAAGCACGTTTACCTCGTCGAGTTCTGGGCGACGTGGTGCGGTCCGTGCAAGCGGAGCATTCCACATCTGGCGGAGCTGCACAATCGACATTTGAAGAGCGGCCTTGTCGTCATCGGCGTCACCAACGAAGAGCCGGCAGACGTGGAGAAGTTCTTCAAGAATAATGCGAAAAACAAAACATTGCAGATGCCCTACTTCGTGGGCTGCGACGACAAACTGGCGACGAGCAACGCGTGGACGAAGGACCTCGAAGGCATTCCCCACGCCTTTGTGGTAGACAAGACGGGCACTGTGCTGTGGCAGGGCAATCCGCTTGCCGACACGTCGGCGATGGACGAGGCAATCGAGCGCACGCTCTCAGGCAAATACAGCGTTCAACTCGCCAAAGAAGCGGAGGGTGTGTCCAAGAAATACCTCGCGTTGATAGAGCAGCTTCAGCAAAGTTACGCGTCGGGCGATAAGGAAGGCCCGTTCAAGATTCTCGATCAGATGAACATCCTGCGGCCCAACGAGATGCAGCCGTACTTGATCCGGCGGCATCTGCTGGCGGAAAATCAGCAGCGCGACAAGATAGGCGCGTGGGATATTCGCATGGAATCGGCGGCGCAGGATAGCGCCCTCCGGCTCATGGAAATCGTGGGATTCATGCTTTCGCAGGAGCCGGAGAACCGCAATGCCGAGTTGATGCATCGCTCCGCGGTTCGAGCCTGTTCGCTCACCAAGGACGCGGACGAGGACGCTTTATCGATGCTCGCCAGCGCACAGTGCGAGTTGGGCATGATCGACGCGGCGATTGTCACGCAGAAAAAAGCGCTGGCGCTCACCACGGGCGACGACGCGGAGCGCTGCAAGCGCGTTCTCGCATACTACGAGGCGGCGAAAAAGATCGCGACATCGCCGGGCGCGGCGGGCGGGGCGGCGGCGTCACGCTGACAGGCCGTTGTAGTCTTCGGGGGTGTTCACATCGATTGGCGCGGATGCGCCAATGACGATTTCTCGCACACGCGAGCTGTGCAGGGTCGCCAGTTCGCTCAGCTTTCGATCAGCAGGCCAATTCAGGACAGGTTGAATCACCTCCCAGGAAAAGATCGCGGGATGACCTCGACGGCCCGCGTATGTGGCGATGACGATGGCCGTGTCGGACGAATGGCGGTAGGCGCTTGCGCATTTCAAGATCGTGTCGGTCGTCAACTGCGGTTGGTCGCCAAGCAGCGCAAGCACGCCATCCCCTTGCGAGGGCGAGTGTTTCGCGGCGATCGCTTCGATTCCGAGTTTGACCGAGGCGAGCATTGCACTGTTGGGATCGTTGTTCACGATCAGCGTGCATCGGCTGGATGGGCCGTTCTTGATCGCTTGCGCGATGGCGGGATTCACTACCGCGATGCAGTCATCCAGCCGGGCGGCGATTGCGTTGTCGATGACAGTTTCGATGAGCGTGCTTGAGCCGAAGGGGAGAAGCTGCTTGGGGAGGCCCATTCGACGGCTTTGGCCCGCGGCGAGGATGAGTCCGAAGACTCTAGGAACACTGTCCGAATGAGCCGTCATCAGCCCGAAGCGCCAGCGAGGGACGAGGAGTTTCCCCTGCCTGTGAACGGACCCTCGACGCGGGTGGGTTTATCGGCGCGACGAACCTGAACGAGCTGAGCCAGGATGCTGACTGCAATTTCCGGGACAGTGACCGCGCCGATGGGTAGGCCGATGGGGGCGTTCACGCGCGAGAGTTTCGCGGGGTCAATGCCCAGGGCGATCAGATCATCGAAGATGAGTTTCACCTTGCGGCGGCTGCCGATCATGCCAATGTATTTGGCGGGCGAGTCGATCACCGCGTGCAGCGCCTGCTCGTCGTGGTTGTGGCCTCGCGTAACGATAACGACGTAAGTGTTGGCATCGATCGGCTGCGAGCGAAGCGTCTTCTCGATGTCGCCAGCGAGCGGACGAATCGGCGCGGGCAATCGAGCCGGCCCCATCATGTCGCCGCGGTCGTCGATAATGCTGACGTCGAAGTCGAGGCCGGCCGCCATTCGCGCCAGCTCAGCGCCGACGTGCCCCGCGCCGGCAATGATGAGCTTGGCCGGGGCTTCGATGTGCAGACGGTATTCTTTTGCGACTCCCTCGTCTTCGACGCAAAGAGGCACGTCGGTGGAGAGATTGTGCTCCAAATTGGAGGCAGCGTGTGCGAACGGAATGGACTGTTCGGGAGAAGAGAGCGACATCACGGCGACGCGCATCGTGCCGCCGCAGATGAGGCCGTCGTCCCAGCCGTAGTCATGATCGAGTTGAAAGGTAAGCAGGCCGGATTGATTGCGTTGCAGCAGAGCGAAGGCGCGTTTTCGCACTTCGGCCTCGACGCACCCGCCGCCGAGCGTGCCTTCGGTGGTCATGTTTTCATGGAGCAGCATGGTGGCCCCGGCCGCCTGAGGCGTGGAGCCGTGAGAGCCGACGACGGTGCAGACCGCGACACGGCGCTTCTGTTCGAGCTGACGAGCAAGAGAACGAAATAGTGCGGCGAAGGGGTTCATTGCATTACCGACGACGGCGTCTGCGGCGGGCAGCACCGTTTCCCCGATGGTCGTTCGTGCCAATCTCAAGGGACGTAACCAGAAGTAGATCGATCACGCGATATAACCCCGAACGATCAAACACAATGACCGTTCTTCCCTTACCGGGATGGGCAAGAAACTCAGGGTGAGGGACTGTCACGCGGCCGCCGTCAGCGAGGACAATCCTGAAGGGTTGAAACGGCTGTGCTTCGTGCGCCTTGCGAATCTGTTCAATGGTCATTCGTGACGATCCCATCGGCTATGGTGCAGAACTATTTTGCGGCTTCAAAATCGCGCGTGCCGCCGGCGAATCTTTCATTGGCAGCTTGAATCGGCGAATCTTGTCGAAGGAATATAGCGCTCCCGCGACGGCCGGGGCGGTGGGGACCAGGCCGATCTCGCCGACGCCGCGAGCGCCGTAGGGACAATCGGGGTCAGGCTCTTCGACGAGGACGACTTCGATCTCCGGCATGTGATGGGCGCGCAGGACGCCGCAGCTTTTCACGTCGTTGGTGACGAGCCGGCCGCCCTCGACGACGAATTCTTCGGTAAGGGCATACCCCAGCCCCATGTGAATCGAGCCTTCGACCTGGCCTTCGAGCAGAGTCGGGTTGATCGCCCGGCCGACGTCGTGGGCGGCAATCACTTTCTTGAGCTTACCCTCATCGTCGAGAATGACGACCTGCGTGGCGAAACCGTATGTCAGATGCGTCTTCGGCTCGGGCACATCGGCGCCGAACTTATCCGTCGGCTCGGCGGTCCACTGGCCGAGATACTTTCGACCGGCAGATCGGGCGAGTTGTTTGCGAATGGCAGGAAGTGGCGAGCCGTTCAGCGAGCCGAGTATCTCGGACATCTCGGCCTTGAACTTCTTGCAGGCGTCGATGACGGCGTGACAGGTCATGACGGTTCCTCGGCTGCCAGTGGTTTGGCCGCTGTCGAGGTCTTCGATGCTGTCGGCGGCGGCGCGGAACAGATCGGCCGGCAAACCCGTTTCCTGCACGGCCGTCTGGATGGCGACGGTGAAGAGGCCCTGGCCCATTTCGGTGTGGCCGGTGCGAACGGTGATGCCGCCATCGGGGTCGATGGTGAGGCTCGCCTTGCCAACCTCGGGAAGACCGTTGCCGATGCCGACGTTCTTGATGCCGCACGCGATACCGGCGTACTTCGCGCCGCGATAGGCGTCTTTCACGGCTTCAAGCGTCTTTCGCAGGCCGAAGGGCTTCGTCAAACGCTGACCGGTGCAGAATCGCTCGCCGGGTTCGAGGATGTTTCGGCTGCGAATCTCCCAGCAGTCAACACCGACTCTCTCGGCGAGCATGTCGAGACAGCCTTCGATGGCGAAGGCGGATTGATTGGCGCCAAAGCCGCGCATTGCGCCGCATGGCGGATTGTTCGTGTAGACAGCGAGCGATTCGATATCGACGGCAGGCACGCGATAAGGTCCGGCGGCATGACCGGCGGCTCGCTCCAATACTTTTGCGCCAACGGAGGCATACGCGCCTTTGTCGCCGATGATGCGTGCGCGGAGGGCCGTGATGTGGCCGTCTTTATCAGCACCCATCTTCAGGGCAATGCGCAGCGGATGTCGTTTGGGATGGAGTCGCAGACTCTCCTTGCGATTGAGGACGGTCTTGACCGGCGCACCTGTGAGCGCCGCCAGCAGGCCGGTCTGCGCCTGGATGGACATGTCTTCTTTGCCGCCGAACGCGCCGCCGTTGGAGACGAGTTCGACGTGCATTCGCTCTTTGGACCAGCCGAGCATTTTGCAGACTTGTCTGCGGTCATCGAAAATGCCCTGTCCCTGACTGAGTAGGTGCAAGCCGACATTCGGCGCGATCGGAGCGTATGTCTTGTGATGGCCGTTGTGACCGTTGCCGCTGCCGTGGAGCGAGGCGAGGTAATCGGCACTGGCGGATTTCCAATCGAAGGGCTGCGCCTTGCCGTTCACGATTGAAGTCGGGATGACGATACTCGCCTCGGGTTCGAGATACATGTGCTCGATCGCCTGCGTCTGCCAATCGCCTTCCACGATGTGTGCGCTCGAAGCGAATGCGGCCTCGACGTCGCCACGAAGGAGTGCGGCCTTGGAGAGCAGGTTGCCCTTGGGATGAATCTTCGGCGCATCGGGCTTAAGCCCATCGCGCGGATCGGTGACCGGCTCGNNATTCAGCCGCGCGGCGGGCGGTTTTTTCATCGACAGCAGCCACCGCGGCAAGAATGTCGCCGACGCACCGTGTCTCTTCTCCCTCGGCGATGAAAACGGGCCAATCGGAGACGATCAAACCGACGAAACGGTCGCCGGGCACATCGCGGTGGGTGGCGATCTTGACGACGCCGGGCAGCGCAGCGGCGATTGACGTGTCTATCCGCTTGACCAACGCGCGAGGGTGGTCGCTGAATCTCATCACGCCGTGCAACATGCCGGGCAGATAGATGTCGTCGATGTATTGGTGATCGCCGAGGACAGCCTTTCGGCCGTCATATTTGGGAAGCCGCGTGCCGACCCCGCCCAATCCACAATCCGCAATCCGCAATCCGCAATTATCTCCTGCACGGGCGCGGCTCAGCAATTCAATGGCATCTACAATCTTGGTGTATCCCGTGCATCGGCACAAATGAGCGCGAAGATCGCCGGCGATCTCATCGCGCGACGGCGCGGGATTCTTCTCACACAGCGCGTGCGCCCGCATGGCGATGCCGGGGATGCAAAAACCGCATTGGACGCCGCCGGCCTGGACGAAACATTCGGCAATCTGTTTGCGAGTTTCTTCCGGCAACCCTTCGAGCGTGGTGACTTCCTTGTCCTGAACGCTGGCGGCTTTGGTGGTACAGGAAAGTCGCGGCTTGCCGTCGATCAGGACGGTGCAACACCCACACTGACCGAGGGGCTGGCAGCCATCCTTGGGTGAGATGTTCCCCAGTCGATCGCGGAGGGCGTCGAGCAGCGAAAGGCCGTTGACCTCGTTAAGGATGACCGCCCGGCCGTTGAGGGTGAAGGAAAGGACATCACATTCCGGCGCGACGGCCATGAGCGCACTCCTGCAAGACGATGCCGCTACTCATGTCATTATTACGCATAAGCCGAGAAATCACAAGATGTAATGAGTGCGTCATGCGAGCAATCGTGGGGAATCGTCCGCTATTTCACGAGCTTGGCGGTCAGTCGATCGTGGGTCTGCTCGGTGATCTCGCACGACTTGCCATCGAAGCGCAGGTCGTCGATCCGGCCGGCGAGCGTGGCCATGTCGTAAGACCACTCGACTTCCGCCTGGCAGACGTTGTTGACGAGTTCGCGCATGCGGACGGCCTGTACCCCATCGACTTTGGCCATGGCCTTTTCAAAGGCGAGAAAATCGCGGCGAGAGCAGCCCTCCAGCGTGATCTGGATGGAGCGGCGAACGAATTGGCGCTTCGACCATGCCCCGGCGATGTCGCGCAGGATGGCGGAGGCGTTCTGCTCGATGCAGGCGCGCAGGGCCTCGTCGCCGCCCCCGTTTTCGTGCATTGATGCTTTTGTTGCGGAGTAACTATTTGAGGAGAGCATCTGCGCGCTGTCGGCGTGATAGGCCTTGACGTTAATGGTGGCCTGCCATTGATAGACGGTATGGCCGCCGAGCTGGCTCTGCCCCGCACGGCGCGACTGGGCGTTGCCCTTCACGAAGACGTCGGCCTTAAAGGCGGTGGCCATCGCCGCCAGTTTGCGCACGTCGTCGTTCAGTGCCGCCAGCGAGACATCTCTCTGGCGTACCTCATCGGTGGCTGACTTGTCCATCAGTTGCACGCCCTTGGAGAGCATGAAGTTCTCGAGGGCGCTTTGAACGACGCCGCCAGTCTTGGGCTTGTTGAGATCGTCGGCATCGTCATCTTCCACCACCACTACGATGCACCGCGGATTGTCTTCGCGTTCGAGCGTGTGCGCCAGGCGCGTCCACTCGCTTTCGAATGACTCGGTTGAGACCGTCGCGCGGACGACGCAGATGCTGACGCCCCCTTCGACGCGCTGCGAGACGACGTTCGATTCAGTCACGTAGCCGGCCGCGGATGCCATGACGCGGTCGTAGATCGCGGCATAATTCTTCGCCACGGTCTGCGCGTTGATGTACTCGCCGCAGGCC
>CXWL01044768.1_pt1 | contig 10158 bp, 7 predicted proteins | sample 590931 | NCBI WGS metagenome assembly CXWL01 (sample SAMEA3498368, study PRJEB10139) | groundwater metagenome | biome: water well; material: biofilm material | place: Germany | collected 2015-04-27
CCGCACGATCCATGCGCGCACGGTGGTCATTGCAAGTGGCGCGCGCTACCGGCGCCCCGACGTCCCGCGCCTTGCCGAATTCGAAGGCCGCGGCATCTGGTACTGGGCCTCGGCCATCGAAGCGAAGATCTGCTCGCAGCAGGAAGTGGCGCTGGTCGGCGGCGGCAACTCGGCGGGCCAGGCCGCGGTGTTCCTCTCGCGCCACGCGGCCAAGGTGAACGTGCTGGTGCGCGGACCGTCGCTCGCCGCCAGCATGTCGCGCTACCTCATCGACCGCATCGAGGCCACGCCCAACATCGAGCTGCAGCCCCACACCGAACTCGTGCGCCTGCATGGCAGCTCCGACGAAGGACTCACCGGCGCGACGTGGCGCTGCCACACGAGCGGCAACGAGCACGATTGCCCGGCACGCAACATCTTCCTGTTCGTCGGCGCCGAACCCGAGACCTCGTGGCTCGAAGGCTGCGCGGTCGCGGTCGACAAGCACGGCTTCGTGCTGACCGGCGCGGCGGCGAGCAGCGGCTTTCCCGCGCGGCCGGCCACGGCGCTCGAATCCAGCGTGCCCGGCGTGTACGCCGTTGGCGACGTGCGCTCGGGCTCGGTCAAGCGCGTGGGTGGCGCGATCGGTGAAGGCGCGGCGGCGGTGGCGCTGATTCATCAGCACCTGTCGCAGACAACGGCTGTGGCCTGACCTGCTTTTTCAATCAAACATCCATAGGAGTTCTTCGGTGTCCATCAAAGCTTGCGACCACGTGCCCGCCACCATCGCGCAACCGCACACCGCGCGCGGCTGCGAAGACTGTTTGAAGACCGGCGACACCTGGGTCCACCTGCGCCTGTGCGTGCACTGCGGCCATGTGGGCTGCTGCGACTCCTCGAAGAACCGCCACGCCACGCGGCATTCGCAGGCCGAGGGGCATCCGGTCATCCAGTCGCTAGAGCCCGGCGAAGACTGGATGTGGTGCAACGCGCACCAGTTGCAGGTGGGCTGAAAGGCGCTGCCGCAAGGCGAATTCCCGCGCCGGCACGGGTTTGGAATCGCACGTATATGCTGCGGCCCTCCCCTCATACCCATCCCTTTCCGGAGCCCGAGACATGCCCGCATCGCCCATCGAGGTCTATTCCTGGCCCACGCCCAACGGCCACAAGGTTCACGTCATGTTGGAGGAGTGCGGCCTGCCCTACCGCGCACACCCGGTGAACATCGGCAAGGGCGACCAGTTCGCGCCCGAGTTCCTGCAGATCAGCCCCAACAACAAGATCCCCGCCATCACCGACCCCGAGGGGCCAGACGGCAAGCCGATTTCGCTGTTCGAATCGGGCGCGATCCTCGTGTACCTCGCGGGCAAGACCGGCAAGTTCCTGCCCACCGGCGACCGCGAACGCTACGACGTGCTGCAGTGGCTCATGTTCCAGATGGGCGGCGTCGGCCCGATGCTCGGCCAGGCGCATCACTTCCGCCTGTACGCGCCCGAAAAAATCGCCTACGCGATCGACCGCTACACCAACGAAGCCAAGCGCATCTACGGCGTGATCGACAAGCAGTTGTCCAAGAACAAGTTCATCGCCGGCAAGAGCTATTCGATTGCCGACATCGCCATCTTCCCGTGGCTGCGCAGCTGGGAAAACCAGGGCATCACCCTTACCGATTTCCCGCATCTGAAGGCCTGGTTCGACGGCATCGCCGCGCGTCCGGCCGTGCAGCGCGGCGTGAAAGTGCTGGCCGATCTGCGCCAGCCGCTCACCGGCGACAAGGAGCGCCAGGTTCTTTTCGGCAAGACTCAATACGAGAAACGTTGAGAAATCCCGGAACTGGTCGATATCCGGGCTAGAATCGAGGGCTTGTCGGGGTGTAGCGCAGCCTGGTAGCGCATCTGGTTTGGGACCAGAGGGTCGAAGGTTCGAATCCTTTCGCCCCGACCAAGTTTTCTTTTCGGTATTTCTCGTTTTTGCTTCTGTCCGGCCCGGAATCTGCCCGTAGCTCAGTTGGATAGAGCACCTGCCTTCTAAGCAGGTTGTCGGGGGTTCGATCCCCTCCGGGCAGGCCAATCCCNNCAGGTACCTGCACGTGGCGGAAGCCAAGTACCGTCAGCAGGAGATGCATCGAAGAGATGCTGGAAGCGCGCCTGTTCGATCGCCTGCCGCGCGACATGCAGCCGAACGAGCTGGGACTTTTCACCTTGCGCTATGCGCACTCGGCACTGGACGGCCACCGCAAGTTCGTGGACGAGGGCGGACCACGAGGCCGAAGCGGCATTGACCGAAAGAGCGACGCCCGGTGTCAGGCCCAAGCCACGGGGTCGCGCGTCTTCTCGCTGTTGACCAGCCGCTCGAGTCCAGCTGGTTGCTTCTTCTGCGCATCTACAACGGCGCGTCCAGGAGGATGCCTCGATATCAGCACAGCCGCTTTGGAGCCACGCCCAACCCAGATCGGAGGCGCTCGGGGGCCCGCCGCAGCCGCTCTGAACATCCTGTGTTGATTTCCGCGCGTACATGGCCCACATTTCCGCCGACGCTTGATCCGTCCATGTCCCAGAGCACGCCCGACCGCAACCAGCTTCCGCCCCGAATACGAATATGCAAAATCCTGCTCCTTCAGCTCCGCAAGTTGCAGGCATCCTCGTCGGACTGCTCGGCGCGGCCACGGCCACGCGCTGGATCTTTCAGGTCGAAGCCATCGGGCATCTCATCCCTGGCTCCGAGCAGGTGGGTATCGTCAATCCACTGCTCTTCATCGCGGTCGGCATCTGCTTTTTCAACGCCACCCTGCCGCAAAAGTCCGGCGGCTGGCTCACTCGACTCTCGGCGATCTGCATCGCTGCCCTGATCGCGCTGCCACTGGCATACCTGTTCGAAAGCGCGTCCGGTATCGGGCTCGGGGTCGACCTCGTCCGCGCCGGCACCATTCCCACGGCCACCAACCCACATCCCGGGCGACTGTCCCCGAACGCCAGCCTGGCGTTCCTGCTCACCGGCGTCGCCTTCTGGCTGCATGGACGACGACCCACCCGGGTCGGCAAACTCATCTTCCTCACGTCGGTCCTGGCAGTTTCCATCATCGGCCTGGGCGGCCTGGTCGGATACCTGGTGGGTCTGGAGACGCTGTATCAGGTCGCGAGCGTCAACCGGATGCTGCCGGTAACTGCGGTCGGAATTTCGGTTGTCGGCGGCGGCTTGTGGATGCTTCACGAAGCGTCTCAGGCGTTCGACCGCAAGGCACTGGACAAGAGCGAGCGGCGCATCAAGCGGCGCTCGCTCGCAGTCATCATCTTCGTCGCGCTGGCGGGCGGCGTGGCGGGTTTCGCGGTGATGCGCGACACGTTCGAGCAGTCGATCTCGCAAAACATGTTGCTCACCGCCACGACGAACGCGACATCGCTCGGCCACGCCCTCGATGCGAGCCTGTGGTTCCCTCGGACTGTTGTCACCCGGCCGACCGTGCGCCAGACCCTGGACAAACTCAGCAAGGCGCCCGACGACGCTGCCGCCAAGGACGCCCTGCAGAAGGCCGCCGACAGCTTCCTGAGCGCCGACTTGACGGGCCTGGAGATCTTCGATGCGAACGGCATGCGCCTGGTCCAGGCTGGCGTGATGGTGCGGGCACAGGCGCAGATCGTTCAGCGTCTGGCGAATGCGGGGCAGACCGCCGTCCTGGCCTGGAAAGACGGTTATGTGCTCCTCACCGAAAACGATGTGCTCGTCGATGGCCGGACGATGGGGCGGGTGTTCACCGAGCAGCGAATGCCGCTGTTCGACAGCCTCCTGGCCGACGTTCGAGCCTCCAGCGATACGTCCGACGTGGCGATCTGCGGGCGCGACAAGGACAGACTGGTCTGTGCGCCGAATCGGTTCCGGCCGTCCGGGTTCGATCTGCCGATGTTCAACGCGGCCGGTGGTGCTGCCCTTCCTGTGGCCAGAGCACTGCTCGGTGAACGTGGCGTGCAATTCCTCAAGGACAGGCGTGGCGTCAACATCCTGTCGGCCTTTACGCCGGTCAGGAATTTCGGGCTCGGTTTGGCGATCAGGACCGATGTCGATACGCTCTATGCGCCGCTGCGAGCGCGCTTGAAGCTCCTGGCCCTGGCCCTCGTGGGCATCGTCGCGCTGGCCGTCTATGCCCAGCACAGCCAGGTCAGGCCGGTACTCAAGCAATTGGTTGCGAGCGAACAGCGAGTCAAAGCCATCGTCGAGGACCAATCCGAACTCGTGTCGCTCGCGATGCCCGATGGCGAACTGAGCTACGTCAACCCGGCCTACGCGAGGCACTTCGGGCTGACGCCCGCGGCGATGACCGGCGCGAATCTGTTCGACTACGTCGAGCCTGCGGACCGTGTGGCCGTTCGGCAGGTCGTTGCGCAAGTCCTCTCGACGGGCACGACAGTGACCAGCGAGAACCGCATGACGGGTGCCAACGGCGCCCAGCGGTGGGTCGCCTGGACCCACAGCCTGCAGCGCGATCCCTCGGGCGAGCCGATGCTTCATTCGGTCGGCCGCGACGTGACCGAGCGCAAGGAGACGGAACTGGCCTTGCATGCCAGCCAGGAACTCCTGACGGAGAAGTCGGCGCTCCTGGAAGCCACGCTGGAGCGAATGGAACAAGGCGTCATGATGGTCAACGCCGCGCGCGTGGTGGAGGTCTGCAATCGGCGTGCGGTCGAGCTGCTGGACCTGCCGAAAGACCTGATGGCGTCCAAACCGACGTTCGAAGCGGTGCTTGCTTACCAGTGGGCCACCGACGAGTTCGTCCATACGCCGCAGGACGTGCAAGAGTTCGTTCGCCAAGGGGGCATCCTGGATCGGCCGCATAGCTACGATCGCAAGCGCCCGGATGGCCGCGCGATCGAAATTCACAGCGTGCCGATCGAAGGCGGGGGCGTATTGCGAACGTATACCGACGTGACCGAGCGCAAGCTGGCTGAAGGCGCCATGCGCGCGCTCACCGCGATATTCGATGCGACGACCGACTACGTGGTGCAACTCGACATGAAGGGCCGAATCACCTACATGAACCCCGCCGCACGCCATCGCACGGGCGTGGCTCTGGACGCATCGCTCGAGCACCGGACGCTGGAAGACTTCAATCCGCCGCACACGCTCGACAGATTCATCTCGGAGGTCTGGCCGGCTGCGGTGGCCACCGGTGTATGGGTGGGCGAGTCGGTGGTCTGGGATGCCGCGCGGCGCGAGTTTCCGGTGAGCCACATCGTCATCGCCCACCGCGACAAAGAGGGCAAGGTCGAATATTTCTCGGCCCTCATGCGCGACATCTCGGCTGCCAAGGCGGCAGAACAGGCATTGCGCGACAGCGAACATCGCCTGCGCATGGTGACCGACCATTTGCCGGTGCTGATTTCCTATCTCGACCGGGACTTGCGATTCCGCTTCCTCAACCAGACCTACCAGGAGTGGTTTGGCGAGGAGGCGGCACCGCAGATCGGGACCAGCGTGCGGGAGTTCTATGGCGAGCAGGCCTGGGTGCAGATCGAGCCCCGGTTGCGAGCCGCCCTGGCCGGTCAGGACGTTGCCTATGACCGAGAAATGGTGCGCCCCGATGGCGGTCTGCGCCATGTGCAAGTCACGGTCGTCCCGGACCGGGACGAGCAAGACACGGTCGTGGGGCTGTACACCCTCATCCAGGACGTGACCTCGTACCGCGAAGCGCAACGAGCGCTTCAGGAGAGCGAGGCGCGCTTGCGCACGGTGACCGATGTGCTGCCGATGCGTGTGGCCTACATCGACTCCGACGAGCGTTACCGCTTCAACAATCTGGCCTACGAGCGCGGCTTCGGCAGATCGCGCCAGGAAATCCACGGGCAGACTGTTCATGCGCTGTTGGGCGACGCAGCCTACAAGTCGGTCGAGCCGCATATTCGCAGCGCGCTGCGCGGAGAGGCGGTCACGTTCCTGAGCGAGATCGCCAGCGGCGACAGCCATGTCTACTACGAGGCCCAGTACATCCCGCAACTGGCGGCCGACGGCAGCACCGTGCTGGGCTTCCACGCGGTCGTCAGCGACATCACGCGCCAGAAGGTCGAAGAGAGACGGCTGACCGAACTGGCACGCGTGGATCCTCTGACGGGCGTCATCAACCGCGCCGGCTTCGAGTTGCGCGTGGCCGAAGCCATGGAGCGCTGCCGCGCTACCGGAGCACTGATGGCGCTCATGTACCTCGACATCGACCGATTCAAGCAGATCAACGACCAGTTCGGACACAACGCGGGCGACGCACTGCTGCGGGCATTCTCCGGCCGCCTGTCGCAGACGCTGCGCTCCAGCGATACCGTCGCCCGCCTCGGGGGCGACGAGTTCACGGTGATCATGGAAGGCCTGCCGCGGCCAGAAATAGCCTCGACCGTCGCCGCCAAGATCGTCGAGGCCATGAGCACGCCATTCGTCATCGACCAGCAGACGTTCGATGTCACCGCGAGCATCGGTATCGCGTTCTATCAGGGAGGCGCCACGACCGTCGAGGGGCTGGTGCGACAGGCGGATGCAATGCTCTACCAGGCCAAGGGAGCGGGCCGCAACAACGTCCAGGTGGCTCTTCAGCTTGTCGAGGGCGGCAGCGTCTAGCCCAGGGTCGGAGAACGGCGGAATCCAACAGATTTTCTGCCGGGAGACGGCGATCAGGACGACAGCGACCTGTCTGCGGCACTTGAGCTGCTCCCGCCCGCTCCACCCTGCTGCGCTTCGATGACGAACTCCTGCAGCCATACTGTGCACAAAGCCGCTCCACCATCGCCGACTCCTGGCAACCGAAAAACGATCCATGCTTCCTGTCAGATCCGCCGAGAGCGGCCTCTTTGGGTTCATCGATATCGCAGGCGAAATCGTTGTGCCGCCGCAGTTCCACAGCGTCGGGCCTTTCGCCGCGAATGGTCTGGCCGTCGCCCACCTGGATCCGAACAGCGAGAGCGGCTATGGATTCATCGACCGGACCGGTCGCGTCGTTGTCGGCCCCTCCTTCCACCAAGCTCAGGACTTCTCGAGACAGGGCATCGCCACGGTGATCCTCGACCGCGCCCGGTTCTTCCGACACGCCTTCGTGGACGCTGCGGGGAACAAGATCTTCCCTGCGGACTTCGAACATGCCCGCTCGTTCGACGATGGCGGTCTCGCGGTGGTCCGCACGGAAGACGGCACCTGCGGTTGCATCGACGTGCGGGGAGAAATGGTGATATCGGCGATCTATGACGGCATCGGCGCATTCGCCGCCAACGGCCTCGCCAAGGTCAGGCGTGCCGGCTATCGCGGCTTCGTCGACGTCGCCGGCAACGAAGCGCTTCGCCCGGCATTCAAGGAGTTCGGCGAATTCGATGCGTGCGGGCTTGCGACCTTCAAGGCCGGCAACCATCGATATGGCTACATGGACAGCGGAGGCGAAACACGCATTCCTGCGCGCTACGCGGAAGCAGCCGGCTTCGCTGCGAACGGCCTCGCCAAGGTTCGCATCGGGAAACGATGGGGCTTCATCGACACGGCTGGAGAGCTGATGATCGACCCGGGCTTCGACGACGTGTCGGGCTTTAGCTATGCAGGGCTTGCCATCTTTCTGCACACCAACGGAAAGTGGGGCGCCATCGATGCCTCGGGCGATACGGTCATTGATCCGATCTATGACGAGATCGATGCGTCGTTCGACCCCGCGGTGCTTGAGGTCGTGCGCGATGGCGTGCGCGGTTACATCAGCCACGCCGGGGCATGGATCGGCAACCAGTTCCGCTAGCCGGCGCGAGCACGGCTCGGACCTCGCTATCCGATACCTAGCGATGGATAGGGGAACAAGCTTCTCAACCGAAGGCAAATGCGCCTTCGTTCTCCGTATTGCACCCCTTCATCCGGCGCGCTGCAACGAGCGAGCATGAGAGGTCACGAGAGAAGCTCGGGAGCTAAGTCGTTGATTCGATTAGCTCTGAGTCAACATGATTGACCAACTGGAGCGAGTAAAGGGAGAAGAATTCTTCTGACCCTCACCTCGATCAAATCAACAACTTAGTTCACAAGACTGCCTATTTTTTGGCGTTCTGATGTTGATTAGATGTGTGAGCAGCAGTCTAGCTATAAAAATAATAATCGGCTAACTTGTCAAATCAAATAAAGGGAGTGATATGCACGAAATCGGAAGAATCATCAACATGAAAGATGGCGGGCCGCGCGGCACCATCTATCAAGGAGATATGACATCACACGGTGGAGTGGTGGTCGGAGCTTCCGGCCATATGATGAAAGCTGATGGAAAATTAAATGCTCGCGTGGGAGACATGGTGACGTGTCCTAGATGCAAACCACATCTTTTTCCAATTGTGACTGGTGATGAAACCGTTATTGACTGGGATATTGCTGTACCACGTGATGGAGACACGATTGCCTGTGGAGCTGTGTTGATTTCCAAGACCGCATCAGCAAGTGTCATTGCAGCAGCAACTGCAATGCAGAATATTGAAAACTTCACATACGATGAAAAAGTAAGGTTGGATCATGAGCTAATTTCTGGAGTGCCCTATTACATTAAAGTCTCCGATGGCAGAGTGTATAGCGGGCGAATTGAAGATGACAAGCATCTGCCCCGAGTTGCCACGGAAAAAGATGATGTCTACGAGGTTTATTTTGGAGATGAAGCATTGAATAAAATAAATGGAGACGGAGAATGAGTGGTTCAGCAAAACAAAAACACTTGGTTCGAACCAACACAGCAAAAGACTCTATTTGCACCATCAATGTTGAAGCGATCACCTTCCAAAAATTATGGGACTCCTATCCAAGCGATCAACCATATATAGATCAAAAAACAGGGAGGCCACCCACGGGGTACGAAAATCAATGCGCAATCAAAGTTAGCAAAGCCATCCATGGCACCGGCATTGAAATGAAATCTTTCACTGGCTCAAGCGTGCTCGTGAATAATCTGAAAACTGCCGTTGGGGCAACTCAGCTTGCGAACTGGCTGAAGCTACAGCCATTTTGCGGATTGCCTAAGGAGCCAGAAAACATCACCGGAAAAGAGTGGGAAAGCAAAATAAAAGGAAAAACCGGAATTGTTTATTTTGAGAATTACTGGTACCGAACCGGGGAGACAAAAACTGCCTCAGGCGATCATATCGATCTATGGAATGGTTCAAGACTTACAGCTAATGCGACCAACAACGTACGCCGCCTAGGTATTGGCAGCATTCAATGGTTGCCATGGCCCTTGGATGCATATAATTTTAGCGACCTAGCGAGCAGTACAAAAATCTTATTCTGGGAAATCAAATGAAATCCCTGGCTGCATTCTTGCTGCTATTACTCATTGGCTTAATTTGCGGCGTATCAGTTGCGACAATTAATATTGCGTTCGAACCAAAACATTGCGGGGAGGATTGCTCCAATATTGCATTAGCCTCGCTTTTTACCTGGCTCCCATTATGCACAGCTATCTTTCCAATAGTTGGATTGTTTTTGTGGTCGCATTTCGGGCGCACAGGAAAAAACCTGTTCTTTATTATTTCAATCCTGGTACTTTTGGCTTTGATTCCAACCGGGGTCGTCTATTTTTACAGGGCAATTCTTCTAAGCTGATTCATTTCACCGCATTAACGATTACTTCACTCAGCCATTGACTGAATTCAAGCTTCGGTGTTTGCCGGCATTTTTATTCCGTTTCACTACATAGACAGTCACTACGTATTCCTTGTCCGCGTAGTGTCCTTACGGAATTCTTGCGTCGCTGGATTTTTTGTCTTAAATCCATTAAGACCAATCAAAATACAGCAGCCTTTGGCTTCGTATTTTTCCTTAAGGCTTTTGAGTATTCTTCAGCTTACGCTGCTGAACATTGCAAAAGCCAACCCATTTCCAGTTTTGAGAGAGACATACGCGCACTTCTGGCTGATAGTTTTCGCCAACGATCTTGGCAAACCACCCTGAAGAAGTAGATGTCTTGTTGTCACGCACCAGCCGTGACATGGCTGTAGGCATAGGAAGCTCCTAGTGCCTAAATTTTCAGCAGCCGTGTGGGTGCTATGTGTGAGTTGGATTCTTCAGTCTTCCGGGAAAGTTGTTTGGTATCAACAACTTAAGAAGACTGGAGCGGGTGAAGGGAATCGAACCCTCGTATGAAGCTTGGGAAGCTGCCGTTCTGCCATTGAACTACACCCGCATCTGCAACCCGTTGATTCC
>CXWL01112090.1_pt1 | contig 10158 bp, 6 predicted proteins | sample 590931 | NCBI WGS metagenome assembly CXWL01 (sample SAMEA3498368, study PRJEB10139) | groundwater metagenome | biome: water well; material: biofilm material | place: Germany | collected 2015-04-27
GCTCAAGTCGCTGCGGCTGGAAGCGCACCGCGGCTTCGACGGCGTGTTCCGCAGCATCGACGTCGGCGTCAACGTGTCGAAGCGCGAGAAGGACCGCGAGATGAACGAGTTCACCGCCAACCTGAAGAACAAGCGCGCGCCGGCGCTGGTACCGGCTTCGCTACTGCAGTCGCCGACCTCGCTGTCGTTCGCCGGCATTCCGGGCGTGCTGTCGTACCGCGTGATGGACACGCTGAACACGCTGTACGACATCGCGCCGACCGCGCAGGGCCAGATCATCAACCGCAACTACGAAGTAATCGAGAAGGTCGACACGGCCTACGCCAAGGTTGGCATCGACACCGACCTCGGCAAGGTCGGGGTGAAGGGCAACTTGGGCGTGCAGTTCGTGCGCACCAATCAAAGCTCGCACGGTTTCTCGGCGATGGGCAATGCGGTTTCCGACATCTCGCGCGGCACTAACTACAACAACGTGCTGCCAAGCCTGAACCTGACCTTCGATTTCGGCAATGACCAGTATGTGCGCACCGGTGTGGCCAAGACGATGGCCCGTGCCCGCATGGACGACATGCGTGCCGGTAACAGCGTCAGCATCGATCCGAACAGCCGCGCATGGAGCGGCAACGGCGGCAATCCGGACCTGAAGCCATGGCTGGCAAACTCGTTCGACCTGTCGTATGAAAAGTACTTCGGCAAGCGCAGCTATGTCGCGGCGGCCGGGTTCTACAAGAAACTGCTGAACTACATCTACAACCAGACCAGCGCGTACGATTTCACCGGCACGCCAAACCCGACCGCACTGCAGCCACAGGGACCGATCGGCCTGTTCACCCGTCCGGCCAACGGCCAGGGCGGCAACGTCAAGGGTATCGAGCTCTCCGGGGCACTGGATGCCGGTTCGCTGGTGGACGCGCTGGACGGTTTCGGCGTGCAGGCAAGCGCTTCGTACACCGAGTCGAACCTGCATCCGGACGGTCCGGACCAGCCGACCAAGCTGCCGGGCCTGTCCGGCACCGTGGCCGGCCTGACGCTGTACTACGAAAAGGCCGGTTTCTCGACCCGTATCGGCCAGCGTTATCGTTCGGCTTTCCGCGGCGAAGTCGCCGGCCTGCACAACGCCCGCTCGTTCACCGAGATCACGGCCGAGAAGCAGACCGACTTCCAGGTCGGCTACGAGTTCAACAGCGGCAGCCTGAAAGGCATGTCGATCCTGTTGCAGGTGAACAACCTGACCAACTCGCCGTACTCCACCGTCAACGGCAGCGCCAACGGCGTGATGGCACCGGAGGAGTACAACAAGTACGGCCGCCAGTACCTGCTTGGCCTGAACTACAAGCTGTAACCGGGCACACCGCGCGCTGCCGGCTCCGTGCCGGGCGCGCGCGGCGCGGCACCGGGCGACGGCAACCCCCTCTGGCGTCGCCCGGGTTTTTCTACCTGCATCACCTTCCTGCTGGTATCGCCAACGGCGCCTGCTGTTTCATCCAGCCGGCCGGCGAACATCCTGAAAGCTGAGACCGACCATGACTTCCACAAACGTGCGCACCATCGTTGTCGCAGGCGGCGGCACTGCCGGCTGGATGACGGCCGCAGCGCTGTCCAAATTTCTCGGCGCCGGCACCACAATCCGCCTCATCGAGTCCGACGAGATCGGCACCATCGGCGTCGGCGAAGCGACCATTCCGCACATCCGCGCGTTCAACCATGCGCTCGGCATCGACGAGGACGAGTTCCTGCGCGCTACCCAGGGCACGTTCAAGCTGGGCATCGAGTTCCGCAACTGGGGCGCGCTCGGCGCCAGCTACGTCCACGGCTTCGGCACCATCGGCCAGGAGCTCGACGGCGTGCCGTTCCACCACTATTGGCTGCGCATGGCAAGCGAAGGCACCGCCAGCGACCTGCACGCCTATTCGATCAACACTGCCGCGCCGCAGAAGGGCAAGTTCATGCGCGCGCGGCCCGAGATGGCGACCTCGCCGCTGGGCCATATCGCCCACGCCTTCCATTTCGACGCCAGCCTGTACGCGCGCTTCCTGCGCCGCTATGCCGAGCAGCGCGGCGTGCAGCGCACCGAAGGCAAGGTGGTGCGCGTGCTGCAGCGCGAGGGCGACGGCTTCATCGACGCACTGGAGCTGCAAAGCGGCGAGCAGGTACGCGGCGACCTGTTCATCGACTGCTCCGGCATGCGCGCGCTGCTGATCGGGCAGACCCTCGGAGTCGGCTACGAGGACTACTCGCATTGGCTGCCGTGCGACCGCGCGGTCGCGGTGCCGTGCGAATCGGCTGGTCCGCTGCTGCCGCTGACGCGCTCGACCGCGCACTCGGCCGGCTGGCAGTGGCGCATTCCACTGCAGTCGCGCATCGGCAACGGCCACGTCTACTCCAGCAAGTTCATGAACGAGGACGAGGCCACCGCCATCCTGATGGCCAACCTGGACGGCAAGCCGCTGGCCGAACCGCGCCCGATCGCATTCCGCCCGGGGCGCCGTGTAAAAAGCTGGGACCGCAACTGTGTCGCCATCGGCCTGGCGGCCGGCTTCTTCGAGCCGATCGAATCGACCAGCATCCACCTGATCCAGACCGCGATCACGCGCCTGCTGTCGATGTTCCCGCGCGCCGGCTTCGACCTGGCTGACATTGCCGAATACAACGCGCAGTGCGCCACCGAGTATGCGGCGATCCGCGACTTCATCATCCTGCACTACAAGGCTACCGAGCGCACCGACTCGCCGTTCTGGAACTACTGCCGCGAGATGGCGATCCCCGATTCGCTGCAGCACCGGCTCGACCTGTACCGCAGCAACGGCCGCATTTTCCGCAAGAACCAGGAGCTGTTCGCCGAAGTCAGCTGGCTGCAGGTGATGCATGGCCAGCGCGTGCGGGCCAATGGCTACCACCCGCTGGCCGACGTGCATTCGAGCGCAGAAGTCGGCGCCTTCCTGGCCGATATCGAGCGCGTCGTCGGCAAGTGCGTCGAAGCGATGCCGAGCCAGGCCGAATTCATCGCGGCGCACTGCGCCGCATAACATCAACACCCGAGACAACCACACCATGAATAAGAATATCTATCTCATCGCAGCGGCCGCGCTGCTCAACGCCGCGCCCGCCGGCGCCGCACCGTCGCCGCTGGCCGACTGGCCGCACATCCGCAGCGCCATCGGTCTGGACCGCGCGCTCGAAGCGAAGCTCGCCAAGATCGTCGCCGGCATGACGCTGGCGCAGAAAGTCGGCCAGATGACCCAGCCGGAAATCAAGACCGCCACGCCTGAGCAGGTACGCCAGTACTACCTCGGCTCGGTGCTGAACGGCGGCGGCAGCTGGCCGAACGGGAACAAACACGCCAGCGCCGCCGAATGGGTCGCGCTGGCCGACAAATATTACGACGCGTCGATGTCGACCGACATGGCGACCAAGGTCCCGGTCATCTGGGGCATCGATGCGATCCACGGCAACAGCAACNNGGGCGCATCGGCGCCGCGGTCGGCCAGGCGGTGCGCGCCACCGGCATCAACTGGGTGTTCGCGCCGACGCTGGCGGTGGTGCGCGACGACCGCTGGGGCCGCACCTACGAAAGCTTCTCGGAGAATCCGGCGCAGGTGAACGAGTATGCCGGCGCCTACGTGCGCGGCCTGCAGGGCAGCTTCGGCTCCGACGCCAACGTGGTCGCCACCGCCAAGCACTTCATGGGCGACGGCGGTACCGACCAGGGCAAGGACCAGGGCGTGAACCAGGCCACCACGGCGCAGATGATCAACATCCACGGCCAGGGCTACTACAGCGCGCTGGCGGCCGGCGCGCAGACCGTGATGGTCTCGTATAACAGCTGGAACGATGTCGCCGCCGGCGTCGACTACGGCAAGCTGCATGGCGCGCGCGAGCTGCTGACCGGCGTGCTGAAGACGAAGATGGGCTTCGACGGTTTCGTGGTATCGGACTGGAACGGCATCGGCCAGGTCGCCGGCTGCAGCAACGACAGCTGCGCGCAAGCGATCAATGCCGGCATCGACATGGTGATGGTGCCGGACGACTGGAAGGCGTTCATCGCCAACACCATCAAGCAGGTGGAAAGCGGAGAAGTCCCGATGGCGCGCATCGACGACGCCGTCACCCGCATCCTGCGCGTGAAGCTGCGCGCCGGCCTGCGCAAGCCTTCGGACAACCGCTACGCCGGCAAACAGGAGGCATTGCAGGCACGCGCACTGGCGCGCCAGGCGGTGCGCGAATCGCTGGTGCTGCTCAAGAACGACAGCGCCGCGCTGCCGCTCAAGCGCGGCAGGCGCATCCTGGTGGTCGGCAAGAGCGCTGCCAGCATGCCGAACCAGACCGGCGGCTGGAGCCTGACCTGGCAGGGCACCGACAACAAGAACAGCGACTTCCCGAACGGCGACACGATCCTGTCCGGGATCGTCGAGGCGGCCGGCGCGGCAAACGTGACGTACAGCGCGAACGGCGCCGACGTCGATATTTCGAAGTTCGACGCGGTGGTGGCGGTGATCGGCGAGGCGCCGTATGCGGAAGGCGCCGGCGACATCGGCCCGTCCGGCACGCTGCGCCACAGCGGCCGCTATCCGGAAGACCTGGCCGTGCTCGAACAGGTGGCGGGCAAGGGCAAGCCGGTAATCACGGTGCTGGTGGCCGGCCGTCCGGTGTACGCCAACGACCTGCTGAACCTGTCCGACAGCTTCGTCATGGCCTGGCTGCCCGGCACCGAAGGAAAGGGCGTGGCCGATGTGCTGTTCAAGTCCGGCGCCGGCTTCACCGGAACGCTGTCGTTCTCGTGGCCGAAGTCGGTCTGCCAGACCGTGCTGAATGAAGGCGACAAGGATTACGCGCCGCTGTTCGCGACCGGCTATGGCCTGAAGTACCGCCGCAAGTCGAACGTCGGCAAGCTCGATGCGGCCTATCCGGACGGCGGCTGCGGCGTCACCACCTCGTACCCCGTGTTCAACCAGGCCGACCGCGCCACCTGGCCGCTGTACATCGGCAGCGGCGCGCAGCGCGAGGCGCTGGGCGCGGACCTGAACCGGGTCGTCACGCTGCCGGCGGTGAAGGTCGAGACCACCCAGGTCAACACCCAACAGGACGGCAAGCTGGTGACCTGGAGCGGCGCCGCACGGCTCGAGGCGCACGGCGCCAAGGCAGTCGCGCTGCCGCAGTTCGCCACGGCTGACGGCGCACTGCAGTTCGACACCATCGTCACGGCCGCGCCAAGCGCCGGCGTCACGCTGGCGGTCGGCGGCGGGGCGGTCGACGCCACCGCGCTGTTCCGCGGGCTGGCAGGAAAGGGCAAGCAGACCGTGAAGATTCCGCTGGCCTGCTTCGTCGCGAAAGGCGCCGACCTGGCGCGCATCGATACCCCGTTCAGCGTCGCCAGCGAGGGCGGCTTCACGGCGGCGTTCGCCGATATCCAGATCGTCGGCGGCGCGGCCCGCGACAAGGATGCGCAAACTTGCGCCGCGCTGAAATGATCGACTATCCAGGCGGCGCGCGCCTGCTGGCCGACGTCGGCGGCACCAACGCCCGCTTCGCCCTCGAAACCGCGCCGCTGCGTTTCGAGGCGGTCGCGGTGCTCGCCTGCGCCGACTACCCCAGCCTGGGCGCCGCGATGCAGGCCTACCTGGCCGGGGTGGCGGCGCGGCATCCGGGCCCGATCCTGCACGCGGCGATCGCGATCGCCAACCCGGTCGACGGCGACGCGGTCAGCATGACCAACCACCACTGGAGCTTTTCGACCGCCGAACTGCGCGAGGAACTCGGGCTCGACACGCTGGTGGTGGTGAACGACTTCACCGCGCTGGCGATGGCCTTGCCGCACCTGAAGCCGTCGCAGCGCATCCAGGTCGGCGGCGGCGTCCAGCAGGGCGGCCGCACCATCGGCCTGGTCGGCCCGGGCACCGGCCTCGGTGTATCCGGCATTGTGCCGGCCGGCGGGGGCTGGGTGGCGCTGGCCAGCGAAGGAGGGCATGCCAGCTTCGCGCCCGGCGACGAGTTCGAAGAGGACATCCTGAAACAGCTGCGGCGCCAGTTCGGGCATGTCTCGGCCGAGCGCCTGCTGTCCGGTCCGGGCATTGAACTGATCTATCGCTGCCTGACCGGCCAGGCGCTCAGCGCGGCCGACATCACGCGCCGCGCGCTGGACGGCAGCTGCGCCGACTGCGTGCGCAGCGTCGACTGCTTCTGCACAGTGCTCGGCAGCGTGGCCGGCAACGTCGCGCTGACGCTCGGCGCGACCGGCGGCATGTACATCGGCGGCGGCATCGTGCCGCGCCTGGGCGAGCTGTTCGTGCGTTCGCCGTTCCGCGCGCGCTTCGAAGCCAAGGGCCGCCTGTCGGCCTACGTGGCGCGCATCCCGACCTACCTGATTACCGAGCAGTACCCTGCCTTCCTCGGCGTTGCGGCGATATTGTCCGAGCAGATGGCAGGCCAGCATTTAAGAACACATTAACCGGAGACCCCGCATGGAACACATTTCGCAGCCGTCCACGCTGCCGCAATCACGCACCGCAGCGGCCGGCAACACCGGCCCGCTGATCATCGTCACCATCCTGTTTTTCATGTGGGGCCTGCTCACCGCGCTGAACGACGTGCTGATCCCGCACCTGAAGGCGCTTTACACGCTGACCTACGTGCAGGCGATGCTGGTGCAGTTCTGCTTCTTCGGCGCCTACTTCATCGTGTCGCTGCCGGCCGGGATGCTGATCAAGAAAATCGGCTACCAGAAGGGCGCCGTGACCGGGCTGACCATCGCCGCCGCCGGCTGCGCGTTGTTCTATCCGGCCTCGCACAGCGGCTACGCGCTGTTCCTGCTCGGCTTCTTCGTGCTGGCCGCCGGGATCACGATCCTGCAGGTGGCGGCCAATCCCTATGTGACGGTGCTGGGAGACCCGCACACGGCGTCGAGCCGGCTGACGCTGACGCAGGCGTTCAATTCGCTCGGCACCACGGTGGCGCCGACCTTGGGCGGCATCCTGATCCTGTCCGGCAGCGTGATGAGCGTCTCCGAACTGGCGCAACTGCCTGAAGCGCAGCAGCTCGCCTACCGCGCCACGCAAGCGGCGAGCGTGCAGGGGCCTTACCTCGCGCTGGCCGGCGCGCTGCTGGTGCTGGCGCTGCTGTTCGCATTCGCCCGCCTGCCGAAGATCACCCACACCGGCGACGGCGCCGCTGGCGCAGTCGCTGGCGCCAAGGGCTCGGCGTTGGCGCACAACCACCTGCTGCTGGGCGCGATTGGCATCTTCGTCTACGTCGGCGGCGAAGTGAGCATCGGCAGCTTCCTGATCAACTTCCTGGGCGAGCCGGGCATCGCGAGCCTGACGCCGTCCGCCGCGGCGCACTACGTCAGCTATTACTGGGGCGGTGCGATGATCGGGCGCTTCATTGGTTTCGCGGCGATGCGTTTCATCAGCCCGGGCAAGGCGCTGGCGTTCAACGCGGCCTGCTCGATCGCGCTGATCATGGTTGCTATTTTCGGCCATGGCCAGGTAGCGATGTGGGCGATCCTGGCGGTGGGCCTGTGCAACTCGATCATGTTCCCGACCATCTTCAGCATGGCGCTGCACCAGCTGGGCAAATTCACCGGCCAGGGATCGGGCATCCTGTGCATGGCCATCGTCGGCGGCGCCCTGGTGCCGTTCGCGCAGGGCCTGCTGGCCGATACCGTCGGGCTGCAATGGTCGTTCTGCGTGCCGGCCGCTTGCTACACCTTCATCCTGTATTTCGGGCTGAGGTTTGCCGGGCTTTACAAAAAGACCACGTAGCGCGACGGCCCGCCGTCATCGCCGGGCCCGCTGTATACTGTCGTTTATTTTCGATGTGGTAACAATGATTGCTGAACAAATGAAGCCGCCAACCGCCGCCCCCGCGGGCCATCGATTTCGCCGCCGCGGCCTGGCCGTCATGCTGTCGCTGGTGATCGTCCTCAGCGCCGGCGTGGTGCTGGCGCAAGTGCTGCAGCAGCCGCCCGCGCCGCCGGACGCGGCGGCGCTTCCCGTCGCGCCGCTCAAGCTCGATACGGTGACGGTGCAGCGCGGCGACATCCAGGAAACCATCGGCGCCGCCGGAAAATTGCAGTTGTTTAAGTACGCCGATGCGTACGCGCAAATCGCCGGCCAGGTCAAAGAGGTGATGGTGGCCGTTGGCGATACGGTCAAGGCCAACAACATGGTGCTGGAAATCAGCCCGACGCTGCAGCCGACCAAGGCCGAAAACAATCGCGCGCAGATGGCGCGGATGCAGGCCGAACTGGCCGACCAGCGGGCCCAGCTCGATTTTGCCGAGCTGCAGTTCAAGCGCCAGACCCAGCTCAAGGCGCAGAACGCCACACGCGAGGATGCCTTCGAATCGAGCCGCATGGGCCTGTCGTCGGCCAGGGCGCGGGTCGACGCGATCGACGCCCAGATCCGCCAGCTCGAAGCGACGCTGAAGATCGAAGAGGACAACCGCAAGCAGACACAAGTGGTGGCGCCGATTTCCGGCACCGTGGTCACGCTCAATGCGCGTGCCGGCCAGATGGTCAACGCCGCGCAGCCGGCCGTGCCGCTGATGCGGATTGCCGACCTGTCGAAGCTGACCGTGGCTGCGCGCGTGGCGGAAGGCGATGTGACGCGCTTGCGCGGCGGCATGCAGGCAACTTTCACCACGCCCGGCTATCCCGGCCGGCACTGGTCCGGCAAGCTGCGCCAAGTCATCCCGGTGGCCGCCGAGGGCACCGGGGAGCAAGGCAAGCAGGCTTTCTATATCGTGCTGTTCGAAGTCAACAATGCGGACCACGAGCTGATGAGCGGGATGAGCACGCAGGTGCAGTTTGTGGCGGCGCAGGCGCAAAATACGCTGCTGTTGCCGGCCAGGGCATTGGGCGCGCCGGATGCGGAGGGCGGCTACAGCGTCAACCTGCTCGATGCGCAGCGGCGCCTCAGTTCGCGCAAGCTGAAAATCGGCCTGCGCAACGCGCGCGAGGTGCAGGTCCTGTCCGGCCTGGCAGAGGGCGAACAGGTGCTGGTCGGGCCGGTGCCTGCGCCGCTGCTGCAGGGCGCTGGCGGCAACGCGGCCAGTGCGCCGCATGCCGCGCCGGCCAAGCCGTCGCCGGCGACGGCCGGCGCCGCTACGCCAGCCGGCGCTGCGGCGCCGGTGGCGGGCTGATGGCGGGCCGCATGCAACGCCGCGTCGGATTGCTCGGCATGGCGTGCGCCATGCTGGCCGGCTGCGCGCAGACCATCCCGGTCGCGGCGCCGCCGTCGGCGCTGGAGATGCCGGCCGGCTGGGCGCCGGGTGAAACGGCGCAGGCCCGCCAGTGGCCCGACCAGGATTGGTGGAACCGCTTCGGCAGCGCCGAGCTGGCCCGCATGGTGCAAGAAGGACAGAGCAGCAACCTCGAGCTTGCCGCGGCGCTGGCGCGGGTGCGCCAGGCGGAGGCGCAGGCGCGGATCGCCGGCGTGTCGCTGTTGCCGACCGTGGACTTTGGCAGCGGCGCCGATCGGGCCCTGCCGCTCGGCAACGGCAGCGCCACCACATCCGCCAGCGGGCAATTGCAGATTGCCTACGAAGTCGATTTCTGGGGCAAGAACAAGGCCAGCGTGGCCGCCGCCGCCGCCTCGCTGGAAGCGAATCGCGATGATCGCCAGACGGTGGCGCTGACCGTCACCAGCGGCATCGTCTCGACCTACCTGCAGGTGCTGTCGCTGCACGACCGCCTCGACAGCGCGCGCGCTCACGTCGCCAATGCCGAGCATGTGCTGGTACTGGTCGAAGCGCAAAGAAGCGCCGGTTCGGCCTCGCCGCTGGACCTGGCGCGCCAGCGCTCCGCCGTCGCCGGGCAGAAGGCGGCGATACCGGATTTGCTGCAGCAGCAGCGCGAGGCGCAGGCGGCGCTGGCGATCCTGCTGGGACGCGCGCCGCACACATTCAAGATCGGCGATCACGGACTCGACACCATTGCATTGCCGGACGTGATGCCGGGCTTGCCGTCCGAGCTGCTCGCGCGCCGGCCTGACATTCGGCGTGCCGAGGCGAACCTGGCGGCGGCGGCCGCCAACGTCGCCGTGGCGCGCGCGGCGCTGTTCCCGAACATCCGCCTGACCGGGGCGCTGGGCGCGCAAAGCAGCGCATTGCTATCGCTGCTCAACGCCCCGAACCTGCTGGCCAATGTCAGCGCGTCGCTGA
>CXWL01007464.1_pt1 | contig 10157 bp, 13 predicted proteins | sample 590931 | NCBI WGS metagenome assembly CXWL01 (sample SAMEA3498368, study PRJEB10139) | groundwater metagenome | biome: water well; material: biofilm material | place: Germany | collected 2015-04-27
CTACACCCAGGTGATCAAGGCGGCCCGGAAGGCGGTCGATGACTTGGAGTTCGCCAAGGTCAGCGAGAACAAAGATGCGTTGAAGGCCGTGCTGAGGGCGAGTCCGGCCGGATCTCTCACCCAAATTTCTCAAGTTCGCGGCCGGTCAGCCTGAAGACACGCCAATCATCGAGCGGCACCGCACCGAGATTGCGATAAAAACCCTTGGCGGGCTCGTTCCAGTCCAGCACGGACCATTCCATCCGGCCGCAACCGCGGGCGTTGGCGATTTGGGCGAGGTGGAGGAGCAAGGCCTTGCCGGCACCGGCGCCACGGAACTCCGGTTTCACGAACAGATCCTCAAGATAGAGACCGGGCTTGGCTAGGAAGGTGGAGTAATTGAAGAAATACAAAGCGAAGCCGGCCGGGATGCCATTGACCTCTGCGATTACCACATGCGCCGCAGGCGGCGACCCGAATAGCGTGTGGTGCAGCGCAGTCTCGGTGGCGATGACCTCGTGGCCCAGTTTTTCGTAAACCGCGAGGTCGCGGATAAAACCAAGTATAAGCGGCACGTCGGCCGTGGTCGCAGAACGGATTGAGCAGGGCATGGGGGACCATAAGGTGCCGGGTGCCGCAGTGGCGAGAGCATCATCCAGCCACCATGAGCGCAATCGGGCGTAAAAATCCGGCACCGCTGGTTTAAGATATTGCGGGAGCAACCGGCCGCGGTTGGTGTCCCAGCCNNGTCTTGCCCGGCTGCATTGCGGTGGCCGCCGGGGCCGGCGCGGGAGCCGTGGCGTATGTGCGCGGCGACTTGGAGGCCAATCTGGAACAGGACTACACCCAGGTGATCAAGGCGGCCCGGAAGGCGGTCGATGACTTGGAGTTCGCCAAGGTCAGTGAGAACAAAGACGCGTTGAAGGCCGTGCTGATCTCCCGCACCGCCATGGACAAGAAGGTCGAGATCATCGTCACAAACTCCGGCAAGACCCTGACCAACATCAAGATTCGCGTCGGCCTGATCGGTGATCAGGAGCTTTCGATGAAGATATTGGACAAAATCAAGGCCCGGCTCTGAGTGCGCCACCGCCGGGTGGAGATGCGGGTTGCAATGCAGGCAGGCGCGTCTGATACCAAGGGCTTACTATTCCATGTTACGTAAGCTCATTTCCAAAATCCGGCAGACCTTCAATAAGGACACCAAGCGTCCGGAAACCAAGCCCGCCCACAAGCCCGCCCGGCCCGCCCCCAAAAGCGGCCACCCGCGCCACGAAAAACGCGGCGGCCAGGCTCCACGCGCTGACGCGCCCAGGCATCCTGCCCCGACCCCTTCGCCGGGCAGACCGGCCGCCCATGTTCCGCGTGCCGCCCATGCCCCCCGGCCGCTGCCCGAAGTGCCGAAAATGGACACGGCTTTCGCCGCCCTCGGCCTGAGCGACCGCATCGCCTATGCGGTGCAGCAGAAGGGCTACGAGGTCCCGACCCCGATCCAGGCCCAGGCCATCCCGGTCGTATTGGCCGGCAGGGATGTCATCGGCTCGGCGCAGACGGGCACGGGCAAGACGGCGGCGTTTTCCCTGCCCATCCTCCAACGGCTCGGAACGCACGGCCCCATCCGTTGCCTCGTGCTTGAGCCCACCCGGGAGCTCGCCCTTCAGGTCGAGGAGTCCTTCAAGGTATATTCCAAGTTCACCGATCTGCGCACCACCGTGATCTATGGCGGCGTCGGCTACGGCAAGCAGCGCGAGGATCTCGCACGCGGCATGGACATCCTCGTCGCCACGCCCGGCCGGCTGCTCGACTTCATGGAACAGGGCGAGATCAAGCTCGACCAGGTCCAGACCCTCGTGCTCGACGAAGTGGATCGCATGCTCGACATGGGTTTCCTCCCGGATGTGAAGCGCATAGTCGCCAAAGTGCCGAAAAACCGGCAGACGCTCTTCTTCACCGCCACGCTGCCGCCGGAGATCGAGCAGCTCGCCGCCTGGGCGCTGCGCGACCCGTTCAAGATCGCCGTCAGCCGCGAGCGTTCCACCGCCGAGACCATCACGCACGCCTTCTACCCGGTGGTGCAGGCGCAGAAATTCGAACTGCTGGCGCACCTGCTGGAGCAGACCCAATACCACAGCGTCCTCATCTTCTCGCGCACCAAGAGCGGCGCGGACTACGTGGCCAGCCGGCTCAAGCAGGCCGGCCACACCTGTGCCGTGATGCATGCCGACCGCAGCCAGCAGGAGCGGGTGGAGGCACTCAAGGGCTTCAAGTCCGGTCAATTCGAGGTGCTGGTCGCCACCGACGTCGCCGCGCGCGGACTCGACATCGCCGACGTGTCGCACGTCATCAACTTCGATGTCCCGGAGAATCCCGAGGACTACGTGCACCGTATCGGCCGCACCGGCCGCGCGCAGAAGACCGGCGACGCCTTCACGCTTGTGACGGAGGAGACCTGGCGCGACGCGCGCAGCATCGAGCGGTTCATCGGCATGAGCATCGACTGGAAGAAGGTCGAGGACTTCAACTACACCTACTCGGGCATCTTCGACGGCGGCGGCATGCCGCAGGTCGCGCCCGAGCGGCCGAAGAGCCGGCTCACCCGCGGCGCCCGACGCTGAACCGGATTCGCTTCGCTTGTTCGTCTGGCCGCGGCGGTCTGTGACCGCCGCTTTTGCTTTTGGGAGCAGGCGACGTGGGTATGGCAGATTTCCTGCGTCCTTCCGGCCGCACCTGCGTCTGCCTTGGGTGAACCCAATTCATCCATGAGCCTGCCTTCCTCCGAATCCGTCAAAGATTACGTCCGCCAGCGCTACGGCGCCATTGCCGAACAGTCCGACGCCGCTGCCACGTCTGGCTGCTGCGGTGGTGCATCGAAACAAGACGCCACGGCCTGTTGCGTGGCCGATGAAAACGCCAAGGCCGCCGGCCAGTCCGGTTGCGGCTGCGGAACCGCTGCCGAAGCGACGACGGGCTGCTGTGGCGGCGCGACCGGCCAGAGCTATGGCGAACAACTCGGCTACAGCGCGGCCGACCTCGCGGCGGTGCCAGCCGGCGCCGACCTCGGCCTCGGCTGCGGCAATCCGCTGGCCCTCGCCTCCATCCGGCCGGGCGAGACCGTGCTCGACCTCGGCAGCGGCGCGGGCTTCGACGCCCTGCTCGCCGCGCGCCAGCTCGCCGGCACCGGGCGGGTCATCGGCGTCGACATGACGCCGGCCATGATCGCCAAGGCCAGCCGCAACGCCGAGCTGGCCGGCTTCGCCAATGTCGAGTTCCGCCTTGGCGAGATCGAGGCGTTGCCGATCGCTGATGCGAACGTCGATCTCATCATCTCCAACTGCGTCATCAACCTCTCGCCGGAAAAGCCGCGCGTGTTCGTCGAGGCATACCGCGTGCTGAAGTCCGGCGGCCGGCTGGCCATCTCCGATGTCGTTGCGACCAAGCCGCTGCCCGCCGACGTGCGGGCGCAGCTCCCGCTCATCGGGGCGTGCATCGGCGGCGCCTCGCTGGTCGATGAGGTGAAGGCCATGCTGGCGGCCGCGGGTTTCACGCGGGTGGAGATCGAGCTGAAGGGCGCCTCGAAAAAGTTCATCGCCCAGTGGAGCAAGGACCCGAGGGTTGCGGATTATCTGGTTTCGGCCATCATCACCGCCTGGAAACCCTGAACCGTGCCCACCGCACTCACCATGTCCGTCCATCGTCCGCATGCCGCTCCCGGAGCGCCGGCCGGGCCGGCGCGAACGTTTGACACCGGAGTGCTGGAATTCGCCCCGCGGCTGCGGGCCTTCATCCGGCGGCGTGTGCGCGACGACACGCTGGCCGACGACCTCGCCCAGGAAACGCTGCTCAAGGTCTACCGTTCGCGCGCCACGCTGCGCGACGGCACCAAGCTCGAAGCCTGGCTCTACCAGATCGCACGCGGCACGATCATCGATCATTACCGCCGGCAACGGCCGCAGGAGGAGCTGTCACCGACGCTCTCAGGCGAAAGCCCCGATGAAATGGCGGCCCTGCGCACTCGCGTCGTGACGTCCATGAAGCGTTTTTTGGAGGAGCTGCCTGAGGCCTACCGCGAGCCCGTGAGGCTGGCGGAACTGGAAGGCCTGCCGCTGGCGCGCATCGCGCTGCGGTTGAACCTGACGCTCACCGCGGTGAAGTCGCGGGTGCGTCGCGGCCGGGCCATGCTGAAGAAGAAGCTGCAGGCCTGCTGCCGCTTCGAGTTCGACCGGCTGGGCCGGATGATCGGCTTCGAGCGCCGGCGGCAGCTCTGTTGCGACGACTGCAACGGCCGGACGTGACGATCGGGTGACGGGTCGGATCAGGGCTTGCTTCATATTCCCCCTAAGGAATATGAATGGTGTGATGGATCTGGTGAAAATCTACGAATGTCTGTGCGATCAGACGCGGTTGCGCCTGCTCAACGTGCTGGGCGCGGGCCCGCTGTGCGTGTGCCACTTCCAGGAGATTCTGCGCGAGCCGCAGGTGAAGATCTCGAAGCACCTCGCCTATCTGCGCGGGCGCGGGCTGGTGCAAGTGGAGCGGGCCGGCAACTGGATGGTCTACGAACTGCCGGGCAGGCCCTCGCGAGACCTGAAATCCAACCTGGCCTGCCTGCAGGATTGCGCGCGGGAGAATCCGGTGTTCCGGCGCGATCTGGCCCGCCGCAGGAAACTCGCCCCCAAATTTGCCGGGACCAGCCCGTGCGGCTGCAGTTGAATCCCATGACCATCAAGCCATCCGTCCTCATCCTCTGCACCGGCAACTCCTGCCGGAGCCATCTGGCGGAAGGCATTCTGCGCGCGGCTGCCGAGGATCTGTTCGAGGTGCACAGCGCCGGTTCGAAGCCGGCCGGCTATGTGCATCCGCTGGCGATCCGCGTGATGCAAGAGATCGGCCTCGACATCTCCGGCCACCGGTCGAAGTCCATGAACGAGTTCCTTCACACGCCGGTCGAGACAGTCATCACGGTTTGCGGCGTGGCGGACCAGGCCTGCCCGATCTTCCCCGGGCAGGTGAACCGGCATCACTGGCCCTTCGACGATCCCGCCCATGCGACTGGCACGGAGGAGGAGCAACTGGCCGTGTTCCGGCGGGTCCGGAACGAGATCCGCCGCACCCTCGACGCCTACGTGGCCGGCCGGCGCGACGCCCTGAAATTCACCCGACCCTGATCCGCGCCGCGATGACCGACTCGATTGTCCGGCGCCTGTCCTTCCTCGACCGTTACCTGACGCTGTGGATCTTCCTGGCGATGGGCGCCGGGTTGCTGGCCGGGCGGTTCCTGCCCGGCCTGGCGCCGGCGCTCACGGCGTGGAGTATCGGCCCCACGTCCATCCCCATCGCGCTCGGCCTGATCATCATGATGTATCCGCCGCTCGCGAAGGTGCACTATGAGGAGTTGGGCGATGTGTTCCGCGACCGGAGGATCCTGATGCTGTCGCTGGTCCAGAACTGGCTGATCGGGCCGGTGCTGATGTTCGTCCTCGCGGTGGTTTTCCTGCGCGACCAGCCGGACTATTTCGCCGGCCTGGTGCTGATCGGCCTGGCCCGGTGCATCGCGATGGTGATCGTGTGGAACGATCTTGCCGGCGGCAGCCGCGAATACTGCGCGGGGCTGGTGGCGTTCAACGCGCTGTTTCAGGTTTTCTGTTTCGCGCCGCTGGCCTGGCTGTTCCTCAAGGTGCTGCCGCCGCTGGTGGGCGTTGAGCTGGGGGCGTTGGACCTGTCGAGCATCACCATCGGCAACGTGGCGCAGAGCGTGTTCATTTACCTGGGCATCCCGTTCCTCGCCGGCTGGCTCGGGCGGCTCGTCCTGCGGCGCGGGCCCGCGGGCGTGGCGTGGTATGACCGCAAATTCATCCCCTTCATCAGTCCGTTCACCCTCGGGGCGTTGCTCTTCACGATCTTCGTCATGTTCAGCCTGAAGGGCGACGCGGTGCTGCGGATCCCGCTCGATGTGCTGCGCATCGCGCTGCCGCTGCTGGTGTATTTCGCGGTCATGTTCGGCGCCACGTTCTGGCTGGGCGTGCGCGCCGGGGCCGATTATCCGCGGGCGGCGACCCTGGCCTTCACCGCGACGGGCAACAATTTCGAGCTGGCGATCGCGGTGGCCGTCGGGGTCTTCGGTCTGGCCTCCGGCGCGGCCTTCGCGGCGGTCGTCGGGCCGCTGGTCGAGGTGCCGGCGCTGATCGGGCTGGTGACCGTGGCGCTGGCGTGGAAGCGCCGCCTGACGCCGCCGTCGATGCCGAGCGTGACGGGGAAATGATTTGCGCGCGGCGGGTGGGGCGCTTCCCTCAGCCTTTCCCATGAAACTCGACATTCCTGCCGGTGACTTCGCCGGCTGCATCTTCGATCTCGACGGCACGCTGGTGGACACGATGCCGCTGCATTACCGGGCTTGGAACCGGGCCATGCAGCACGCGGGGTTGAAGGAGGAGTTGGACGAGGACATGTTTTACTCGCTGGGCGGCGTGCCGACACGCCGGGTGGCGAAGATTTTCGCCGATCACTACGGACTCAGGGTGGATGTGGAGGGGGTCTTTCATCAAAAGGAGGCGCTGTTCCTTGAGCTGAAGTCGGAGATGAAGCTGATCGAGACGGTGGTGGCGTTCGCGCGGCGGGCGGTGGCGCGGGGCATCCCGGTCAGCGTGGCCTCGGGCGGACCGCGCGACATCGTGCGCCACACGCTGGAGCTGATGCACCTGCACGCGCTTTTCCCCGTGGTGGTGACACCGGAGGATGTGGCGCACGGCAAGCCGGCGCCCGACATGTTTTTGCTCGCCGCGAAAAAAATGCGGGTGCCGGCGGCGAAATGCCTGGTGTTCGAGGATGCGGACCCGGGTATCCAGGCCGCTGTGGCCGCCGGCATGCAATGGGTGCGCGTGCCGAGCCGCCGCTGAAACGGCCGCTTTTGATTTGAGTCGAAGCCCGTCCCGGAGTGGGCTGGCGACATGACTTTTGCCGAACTCGCCAACCCGGGAATCCTGGCGCAGCCGGTCTATGAGCCCGGCAAGCCGATCGATCAGGTGGCGCGGGAACTCGGGTTGGACCCGGCGGGCATCATCAAGCTCGCGTCGAACGAGAATCCGTTCGGGCCGTCACCCAAGGCCGTGGCGGCGGCGGAGCGGGCGTTGCGCGAGGCGAACCTGTATCCCGACGGCGGCTATTATGCGCTGCGGCAGAAGCTCGCGGCCAGGTGGGACCTGGGCATGGACCAGTTCATCATCGGCGATGGCTCGAACGAGCTCATCGAGTTGCTCGGCCACGCGTTCCTCGCTCCGGGCCTGGAGTGCGTGATGCACCGATCGTCCTTCATCGTCTACAAGCTGGTCACGCTGATGTTCGGGGCGACGCCGGTGGAGGTGCCGTTGGTCAACATGCGGCAGGATCTCAAACTGCTGGCGGCGGCGGTGACACCGCGCACGCGGCTGGTTTTTCTCGCCAGTCCGGCGAACCCGGTCGGAGCGACCAATTCCGAGGAGGAAATACTCGGGCTGGTGCGGTCGCTGCCCCCGCAGGTGATCCTGGTCTTCGACGAGGCCTATGCCGAGTTTCTTGAGCAGGCGCCGGATTTGCGGCCGTTGATCGCGGAAGGACGCAAGGTGATCTGCCTGCGGACTTTTTCCAAAATTTACGGGCTGGCCGCGCTCCGGGTGGGCTACGGTTATGCGGCGCCGGAGCTGATTGCGATCGTGCAGCGCGCCCGCCAGCCGTTCAACGTGAATGGCATCGCTGTCGCGGCCGCCATCGCGGCGCTCGACGATCACGAGTTTGTGGAAAAATGCCGGCGGGAAAATGCCGCCGGCCGGTCGCTGCTGGCGGCGGGTTGCAAGAAACTCGGGCTCGCCTNNTGCGCATCACGGTGGGCACCCGCGGGCAAAACGAACGCCTGTTGGCGACGCTGGCGGAAATCCTGCGGACTTAATGGCCGCGTTTTCCCGCGGCCGCGCGCTTCAGGCGGTCACGGATGGCCGCCGCCAGTCCGCCGCTGTCGGCGGGCAGCGGTTCCACCCAGATCTGGCGGTAGCCGCCGGCGTCGGCCCGGCGCAACACATCGTAAAGATTGCGCGCCACTTCCTTGATAGCTCCCTGCCGGCTTAGCCAGAAGACATGTTTGGCGGCAGGCTTCTTCGGCTGGCGCAGCAGCACTGTGGCGATCCCGGCCGGGATCTTGCCGGCGGGGCGGCGCAGGAACAGCGGAGTGCGCGGACTGTAATGCCGCTCCAGCATGCCGGGCGCAAGCTGACGCGCGGTCCGGCCGCGCAGCTTGGCGCCCGGCACCTTGCCGCCGAAAAAATCCCCGAGTTGGGCCGCGGTCACCGCTCCCGGCCGCAGGACCCGCGGTTTTCCTGGGTTCGTCATGTCGAGCACCGTAGATTCCACCCCCACCGCGCAGGCTCCGCCGTCGAGGATATGCCGGATGCGTCCGCCCAGGCCTTCGCGCACATGCGCCGCCGTGGTGGGGCTGATGTAACCGAAGAGATTGGCGCTGGGCGCCGCCAGCGGGATTTTTGCCAGCCGCAACAACCGGCGGGCCAGCGGATGTGCCGGGGCGCGGATCGCCACGGTCGGACCACCGGAGGTCACGACACCGGGCACCAGTTTCTTTTTGGGCAGCACGAGGGTCAGCGGGCCGGGCCAGAAACGCCGGGCCAGCCGGCGCGCCGGGTCGTTGAATTCGGCCAGTTCCTCGGCTTGGGCCAGGTCCAGCACATGCACGATCAGCGGGTCGTTGGCCGGCCGGCGCTTGGTCCGGAAGATCGCGCGGCAGGCCGCGGCATCCAGCGCGTGGGCGGCCAGTCCGTAGACTGTTTCGGTCGGGATCGCCACCAGCTCGCCGGCACGGAGCGCCCGCGCCAGATGGCGCAGGCGGGCCGGTGTGGGGGAGTGGACTTGGGCCGGCATGTTTCGGGCGACAAAAAAGCCGGAGCGGATGCTCCGGCGGAAAAGGAAAGCCGGCAACGGCTTATTGCATCGTCAGCATGTTGCGCGCGCGCTTGATGTTCGACGTGACGCGGCGCTGCTGCTTGGCGGAGAAGCCGGTGTATTTGCGGGGCAGGATCTTGCCGGTGTCCGTGATGAAGCGGCTCATCAGCTGGGGGCTGGTAAAGGGAATCTCCTCGGGTTTGAGGGTCTGGGTCTTGGTTTCGGTCGTGCTCATGATGGGAAAAGGAGTCGGAAGGTTGGCGGTCGGTCCACCCCTGTCAACGGGCATTTTTGGTTTGCCAAACCGTTGAGGCGGTCATGCTTGGGCCTGTCTTTAGTCCCCGTAGCTCAAATGGATAGAGCACGCGTTTCCTAAACGTGTGATCCCGGTTCAATTCCGGGCGGGGGCACCACCCGCCTGCGCTTTCGCTTTGCGAAAGCTGCGGCGAGGTGTCTCGCCGTAGCTCAATGAGCGTAGGCGGACGCTCACATCCCGCTGGGAAAGGCCTTGTGGTCCACCGCGCCGCTCGCCCGCACCAGCTTGAGGGCCTTGCCGTATTCCTCCAGCAGACGCAGGGCATAGCGCAGGCGCTTGCGCTGAAGCGAGTCCTCCTTGCCGAGGTCGGGCGTGCCATCCGCCGCGTTAAGGTTCTGCTCGGCGTGTTGGATGATAACGTGCTCGGGAATCCAGCACAGGCGGTTGTTCTTGGTGCCGCTCATGCGCAATTCCGCCACCGGGTAACTGCCGCCGCGGCTCGCCGACACGGTCACGATGAGACCGGACTTGTGGCCGACCTCACCCGCCGTGCAGTTGAGCAGGAAATTTTTCACCCCGGGCGTCGCCATGCCGCTCCACTCGGGTGTCACGACGACGAGCGCGTCCGCCGCCTGCAACTCGGCCGAGATCGGATCCCACAACGCATCCGGCGCGCCGCCGGTGGCCTCGTCCCACAAGGGCAGGGGATTGCCGCTCAGACTGTAGAGGTGGGTTTCGGCCCCGGGATGTTCGCGCGTCAGCACCGCCTGGACATATTTCGCGACCTTGAGAGACTGGGCTTCCGCGCGGTGGCTGCCGCTGAGGATGAAAAATTTCATGCCCGGACCTATGCCCTACCTAGGGCTTGCTTGCAAGCGGGCCGCGCTCAAACATTCCGCCCCGTGTCCAATTCCTTCGGCCAATTTTTCCGTATCACCACCTGGGGCGAAAGCCACGGACCCGCCGTGGGGGTGGTCATTGACGGCTGCCCGGCGCGTCTGCC
>CXWL01003254.1_pt1 | contig 10156 bp, 1 predicted proteins | sample 590931 | NCBI WGS metagenome assembly CXWL01 (sample SAMEA3498368, study PRJEB10139) | groundwater metagenome | biome: water well; material: biofilm material | place: Germany | collected 2015-04-27
GTGTCGAGCGGCTCGCACTCCGAGCCCGCGTCGTAGCTTGCTCCCATACAACGTTGAAAGACAGCGAAATCTTTCAGGGTACGCGAAACGATCAAGCGACCGGGAGCATTCGGCGTCGCGTGCAAAACGGCGATGCGGCGGTTGGCGATCGGCGGGGCTTTGCGCACGAATTCGCTCCCATCGGGAAACACCACCAATAGATCGGTTACATCGGTCGCGTCGCCCAGGCCAAAGTGCTGTTCAAAGGGCCGTCCGGAAAGGTAACTGCCTCCCGCAATGACTTCGCGCATTTGCGTGGCGCCAGTTGATGTCACAAAGATACGCCCGCCGGCCGCGTTGGCGTTGTCGCCGCACAGGCCGACCAGTTCGACCGACAGCCAGTTTCCGGCTGGCGTGCGGTTTTCCAGCAAAACCAGCGGATCGAGGATGTTGGTTACGAGCAGGTCCTGGCGACCATCCAGGTTGTAGTCGAAGGCGATGGCCGCGCGGGCGTCGCCAACGAAATCGGCGCCGGTCCCGCCGGACCGTGCATAATACCCCGTGCCGTCGTTCACGAAGAGCACTTCGGGTGTGTCCACCAGCGGCGAACCGAACGGAGTCACAAACTCGTCGAATCCGTTGACCGCGTAAAGGTCCAGGTCGCCGTCGTTATCGACATCGACAAACTCAACGCCCCAGCCCCAGTAGGTGTCCTGCACCCCTCGTGCGGCGGCCTCGTCGACAAACGCCAATGATCCTGTTTCTGCGAGTTGATTGACAAGGAGTGTGTTGAACTGAGTCGTGCCGAAGATCCCAGTCGGGTCCGTGATGTTGGTGCTGTATACGTCGAGGTCGCCGTCGTTATCGAAGTCGGCCACGCTGATGCCCATGTCGTTGCCGGTGTGGGTCGCGCCGACGGCAACTGTGGCGTCGACCAGGGTGCCGCCGTTATTGCGATAGAAGGCATCCGAGGTGTGATCGACGGCCACATACAAGTCGGAGTCGCCATCGTTGTCGAAATCCGCGAATACGCAGGAGAAGCTGTCGCGCTGCAGGAGTCCCAGACCCGACGAAAGCGTCACGTCCTGAAAACTGAAATTTCCCAGGTTGCGGTAAAGATGGTTGTGTCCGGCGAAGCCCGGCGTGCCATTGCCCAACTCCATGAGCCAAAGGGCCACATAAATATCCAACAATCCATCGCCGTCGTAATCACCCAGGCACATTCCGCCCTTAATCAGTCCGAAAGGCGCGAAGTTCGACGCTGCGGTTACGTCGGTGAATGTGCCGTTGCCATTATTGCGAAAGATCTTGCTCGGCGGGTGGGGGCCGCCTTCCAAATCGTCATTGATCAGGATCAGGTCATCCCAACCGTCGTTGTTCAGGTCGGCAAATTGAGCGGCGCGGCCAAATCCCGTATCGCCCACGCCGGCCGCTACGGACACATTCGTGAAGACGCGTGCGCCGTTGACCAGGTCGTTGCGATACAAACGGTTTGAGGAACCCGACTGCCGGAGAACGTACACATCCGCATCGCCGTCGTTATCGTAATCGCCGACGGCCGCCCCATTGCCCATGTTCCTTTGCATGACGCGCTTCATTTGGGCCATCTGCTGCGGATCGGCGGAAAAATCGAAGGTCGGGCCGTACAAAACGTTGACATTCAGGCCGGTCGAGGACTGAACTTGCACGAACTCGATTTGCGCCAGTGCGGGCTGCGGCCCCAAAAGAGCGCAAAGCGTCGCCGTCAGGATCAATGTCCGCATATCATCAGCCCCCGCTCCATAAAGTGGGCGAAGCGATTGTCTTTGCACAACCGCTCCGCCCGAACTTCATTTCCGTCGAATCAACCCCCCGCGCCTATTCCGGGCACGGCGGATTGGGTCCGGGCGTTCCCGTCGTGTGGCCGGTAAGCCCGATGAAATCCTGATAGCCGTCTTCGCAGTCGGCGTTGGACGTACAGGCACCGCCCGCGTTGAATCCTCCGCTGCAAGTACCGCCGCCGCAGGTCGCCAGAGGGCGGGTGCGAATGGCAAGAATCCGGTCGAGCGTGAAGGAGACGTTGCCGCCTATATCCAGGCCTTCGGGCGCGATCCTGGGCGTATTGTCGCGCATGTTTCCTTCAAGCTGATCGAGGCTGCCGTCGCGGCCGGCACGATCGTTGAAGAAATCAAGCTCGGGCAGGGACTGGACGCCGCCGCATTGGTAGCCGCCGGTGTTTTCGCGGTCGATTCCCCCGAAGTCCATCTTGATGCGGTTCTTATCGCCCACCGTTTCGACGCCCATGGAGAAGTTGACGTCGATCTTGATGCAGTGCTTGAACAGCAGACAGTCCGTGTTGATGGTGCCGGGCGGATCGTCCTCGAGATCGAGGATGTTCTCGGCGTTGAGCTCGCTGAAATTGCACTCGGGCAGCGTGGCTTCGTCGCCATCCACCAGCGAATTGTTGTTCCGGTCGGCGATCATGGCGATGGTCAGGTTGCTCACGTGCAGCTTGACCTCCACCGGACCGGTGCGACAGGCGTCGCCCACGCCGGCACCTGGCGGACATTCCGGATCGTCGTCGATGAGAAGCTTGGGCGTTTCGTCGATCTTGGCCCGCAGGATCATCTGCGTTTCTGGTCGAACGTTGAACTTCTTGGCCAGGAGTTTGCCAATCACGCACGAGCGGCGGAGGCCGTCGGTAGCGCATGCTCCGTCGCTGTCGCAGGAACCGGCAACTGTGGAACAGACTCCGGCCGTGTTGCATGTGCCGGAGTTTTCGCAACTGCCACCCACGCCCGGGCAATTGGCATTGATCGTGCATATCGCGCCGGCATTGGATCCGCCAACACATTTCTTTCCACAATTGACATCGAAATTGCAATCCAGGCCGGCATTGACGCTGCCCGCCGAACATTCATTGCAATTGTTGTTGGTCGTACAAGCTTCTCCGACACGCAGACCGCCGACACATTCCTGCCCGCAGCCGAGGTCGGCCACGCATTGACCACCCGCGTTGGGCGTGCCCGCGGCGCAGGTGTGACATGCGGCATCGAGTACGCACACGGTGCCGGCGTTGAGCGAGGCGGCGTTGCAGGTCCGGCCCGGATAGGCCGAACAGTCCTGCGTTTTCCAGCCGATGCAGCGGGCGCGGCGGCTTTCGTCGGCGATGGTGTTGCAATCGTCGGGCATGAAGCTGCGCAGCTCGCGGACGTGCTCAAACTGCGTCTTGAGCTTGCCGGTCTGGGTCATGTTGTAGAAGAGCTGATTGAAGACGTCGTCGCTGATGGCGATGGTTACTTCCGACGCGTCGCGGCCAAGGAAGTCCTCAATCGGCGGCTGGGGCACCGGAGAGTTCTTGAGCGGGGTGCCCGCAATGGGGAGAGCTTCGGGGTCGATCTTGTCTTCCTGCGGCTCGAAGGCCGAGCCGACGGAGATGGCCAGACCGCCATCCGTGATTTCGCACCCCGTCAGCCTGGCGGCGCGCTGCTTGGAGTCGAAGTCGTTGAGCGCTTCCTCATCGTTCTTCATCTTGACGAACTCGAGTTCCATCGGGTCGCCGTCGAGCGAATCGAAGCGGTCCTTCAGGTCGTCTCCGGTGAGTTCGAAGTCGAGAATGTCGAGATCGATATCCACGAAACCGAGCGTGAAGACGGTGACGAAGAAGTCAACGATGTCGAGGAAGAAACCCAGCACGCAGCCGATGTCCACTTCGCCCGACACGTGCGTGGCGTCTCCCTCGTTGGACTCGCCCACGTCGAAGTTGAAGTCGAGCGGGTCGCGCTCTTCGCGTGGAATGCCTGTCTGTAGAATGTTTGTTTCCGTGACTACGAAGTTGAGGTTCATGTTCTTGCGGACCAGGATGGCGTTCACGTCGACGGTTACACAAACCGCACAGAGACAACCGCCAAAGGCGCACACGCACCCGCTTTCGCAATACCCGCCAAAGTGGGCTGCGATGTCCAGGGGGGGAAGATCAAATCGTACGTCGATCCGATCGGGGTTCGGATCCACGCTGATGGTGATATCCAGCTCGATGTTGCTGCCGTCTTTCTGGAATTCGGTTCCGTTGACCGTCATGGATACTTCGGGGTCGCACTCCACGTCGATCTTGCGGGGCGGCGGCGTTTGCTCCCTGAACTTGCGCTTGGTGCGATCCTTGACGCACCGAGAATTGGAATCCTTCTGGGCCGTGAACACCGTGGTGATGCCCGTGGTGTTGATGCCCAGGACGAATGCCCGTTGAACGAAGTTGGGCGGATCACCGCCGGGTCCGGCTACCGAGCCGAACGCGGCCATCGATCCCGGAGCGCCGGCCGGGGCTGGTACGATCGGGCCAACTGCAAAGGTCAGGCTGTCGAACGTGGTGTTGAAATTATGATCCATCGCACGGGCCACGAGCAGGTTTGACCCCGGATCGAAGGAGCCGGTTGTGTCGAGCGCGGCGATGCCCAGGCGCAGATTGGTCACCGGCACATTCACGTTGAAATCAAGCTTATAGAGATCGCCGGAATTCTCGCCGTCGCCGGGCGTGAAGGTCTGGGCCGCCACGTTGATGTCGAAGCCGTTGACGTCTACTTCGGCGATTTCCTTGCCGTGGCAAACCGAGCCGATCACGTTCGTCAGTCCCCCCGGAGTGACATCGCCTTCGGCCGGTTTGGTGACTTCGATCTTGAACACGCTGGCGAGTCCTTTGTCCCGCGTGTCATCCACGTAGCACACCGGGAGGCCCGGCGGGGCGATTCCACTGACCGTGCCTCCGTCCGAAGCGCGAAGCGTTGATTCGCTCTTCTGTGATAGGAACCTCGACATTCCCCTGATGTATACTTCATCCCCAACCACGACGACGGGATCGGCAATGGTCGCATTCAATGGGTTGCCGGGCAGATCCTCCTGCTCGTCGCACTCCTGATGCGGGAGATGCTCGTTGTCGTGTGGGATCGCGGTCTCCATGGCCACGACGCGCAGACTTCCGAACACGTGCCCGATGGTCAGGGGCTGCAAACACGAGGTGTGGAGCACTTGCGTTTCCAGCAGAACGTCGGCGGCGCTGTATATCTTCACCTCGATATCGCACGGCAAAGTGTCGCTGAGGATCGCTTTGCCGGTCAGGTCGATCGTGTCGTGCAGGAGAATGTTCGCGGGGGAACCGGTGTCCAGAAGTAGATGCTGATACGGCAGACTTCGGTGGAAGTCATGGATGACGATTCGGACCGGTTCGTCGCCCGCCACGCTGCCGGCGCAATCAAACCGGGCATCGCATTGCAGGTTCTTCGATGCCGCGCACCCTCCACCGTCATAGCGGAACCGCACCAGCGAAGGGTGGAGTTCACATTTGGGGACGGGGTCGCCATCGACAACGACCACCTGCCCGCCGCAACCCAGACCCGCAAGGGTCATCGACACCATGTTGTTGCCGACGAACTCCAGCGGAGTCGAGTGGACGACGAGGTTCTTGATCTCCACGAGGTCTGCGCCGATGGCGACCAGGCCTTCGAAGGGTCCACCCGGCAGATCGCGCACCGGGTCAATCCCCAGGGCGCTGAGCACCTCCACACCGTTGACTTTGACCTGCAGGGTGTGCGGATTCACCTGGGGAATGGCCGCCAGAACGGGAATCGGGGCAGTGCCACCGCTTGACACTTCTCCATTGGGCTTGATCACGTTCAGGTAGGGGATCGCACCGCAAAACGCCTGGGCGGTGGTGGTGGCGTTCTGGACGGTTACCCGCAGCAGGGGGGCCGGTCCGGTGATGGCATGTTCAGCGCGGGGCAAGGCGCTGCCCGGCGAAGCGACGATGTCAACCAGGGGAAAGCCGTTCGCGCTGCCCGCGCCGGTGTAGCGCAGGGTGATTGCCTTGACGCCGCCGGTGCACGATCTCCCTGGGTATGGCGTGACCCAGGAGACCAGACTGACGACCTCGAAGCTGCCGAAATTCGTGCCGGGCCAGAGCTGAGTGAAGCAATCGAGCGGGACTTTGGTGGTCTCAACCAGACGGCCTTCGGGGAGGCGAAGCACATGGAAAAATAGCGCCGGGGCGAGTTTCTGATTTCCGCCAAAGGGCAGAACCGTAAAAGTCCCATTGATGGCGACATCGTCCATGCGCGCGTGCGTCTTGGTGGGGGAGGGCAATGTCGTCAGTACGGACGGGGTTACGCCGATTTGGTGATTGAGGCGAACGATGTCGCCGTTCTCGACGGGGACGCTCAGCGCTTCCGATCCGCCCTCGTCGAAGACGAGGAACTCCGCGGTCACCAGATCGGCCGGCTGGGCGTCGGCGGTCTCATAATGGACTTTGAACTTGCGTTCGCACGCAGAGTCGCTTGCGGCGGCGGCGACGGCCGCACCGATCGAGGCCGAATCGTCGGTGGATTGATCGGGCGGTCGCACGTCGATCTCCGGTTTTTCGGCGTCCGCAGTCGAACCGCTCGTGGCTAGAGCGGCGACCGGCCCATACCCTTCATAGAAATCGTCTTCCGGTGCACGACAATGAGTCTGGTAATTGTGCAAGCTCTGCAGCGCGCAGCTCACCGCGAGGGTGTCCACCGCGCAGCTTGTGTCGGCGTTATCGACGTTGCCGTCGCAGTCGTTGTCAATGCCGTCGGAGCAAAGGAGGCCGGCCTGGACCTCGGACGTGGGCTGAAGCGGGACGGCCGTGCAGATGGTTCCATCCTGGTCGGCGTTGCACACCGTGATGCCCGCCGCCTGGCAGGCACCGATTCCTTTGAGACAGACGTCATTGAGGTTGAAGATCTCGTCGATGAAACCATCGCCGTCGTTGTCCTTGCCGTCGCATTTTTCGGGGGCCTGGCAGCCGGTATCCACCAGGTCGATCGTGCCGTCGCAGTCGTTGTCCACGCCGTCGATGCAACGCGGACCGCCCGGTGTGTTCTCGACGCCCGGAGGCAGCGGCGAAACATTGCACCCTGCGGTCTTGTCCGGCTTGCAGATGATGATGCCGCCATTCTGGCAAGGCCCGCTACCTACGGTGCAGGCGTTACCGAGGCCAAACCCATCGTCAACCAGCCCATTGTTGTTGTTGTCAAAGGTGTCGCAAAGCTCGGCGGTTGTGCACTGGGGATCCGCGTGGTCCACGGTTCCGTCACAGTCATTGTCCTTGTGGTCGAAACAGCTCGCCGCGCTGGCATTGGGCAGACCTTCGCCTCCCGGTTCAGGCAATCCCGGAACCGCGTTGCAGAAGGCTGCCGTTCCCAGCCCATTGCACACCACATCGCCCAATCTAAGGCAGACACCCAGACCAGTGGCACACTGATTTCCCAACGCCAAATCGTAGGATTTGAGAAAAATGTGAGGCTGTCCCACGCAAATGCCGGCGGGGCACGGATCGCCCAACACGCAACAAGCGGTGTCCACTGAGCAGGATTCACCATCGTGAGTCCCACCATTACAAAGGCCTGTTTTACCTAGACAAAGGCCCCCGGGGCAATCCGTCTGGACCTTGCAAAGTTGGCCATTATTGCCTCCGTCTTTGCAATAAGCCGTGCCGTCCGGTGCGAAAACGGTAAACCCTTCGTCGATACCGCCGACGCAGTTGTCGTCAATCCCGTTGCACAACTCGGTCGCGCCGGGGTTAATACCGGCATTGCCGTCGTCGCAATCAGTCGCCGAACCGTTAGAACAATCGGCGTGCCCGGGGTCACCGTATCCGTCGCCGTCATTGTCGGTACATCCACCGGCAACGGAGCCGGTGCGATCGTTGTCGCGTGCCGGCCGGGCTTTTTTCAGCGAAGTTTCGGCCCGCAATGGTGAACAGAAAGCCAGAATGGCACCCAATAAAGCAAATGTGCGCATTGATTTCAACATGATTTGACCTCCGTGGAAATTACCCGTTGCACCCATGAACAACTCCGTTATTTCATCCGACGACTCGATGAGACGGGAGACGATTCAATCTGGGGCTGGCGCCACTTCGCGAATGCCGACATGCGACAATTCCCCCCAAAAGTGTCTTCCCAAACGACCCAGCCCCCGACCCGATACCGACATTAGCATAGTGGCTTTACTCTTATTCCACAAGGCCGGAATACTGGGCAAATAAGGCACATCGGGTCCATTTTCGTAGCGAATAAAAAAAGCCGCACAGTCGCAAAGGCCACGACTGTGCAGCTTCTTGATTTCCTGCGTCCCCCTTTGGATCGGACAATCAATCCGGGCAGGGCGGGTTTGGACCGGGCGTTCCGACGGTGTGGCCGGTTAGTCCGATAAAGTCCTGATATCCGTCTTCACAGTCCGCGTTTGACGAACAGGAGCCGCCGTTGTTGAACCCGCCACTGCAAGTTCCACCAGCGCAGGTTGCCAGCGGGCGAGTACGGATCGCCAGAATACGGTCGAGTGTAAACGCGACGTTGCCGCCCATGTCCAGGCCTTCCGGAGCGAGTCTCGGCGTGTTGTCGCGCATATTCCCTTCAAGTTGGTCGAGGCTGCCGTCGCGTCCGGCCTCGCCGTTGAAGAAGTCGAGCTCGGGCAGGGACTGTGATCCGCCGCACTGATACCCGCCCGTATTGGTTCGGTCGATCCCTCCGAAGTCCATCTTGATACGGTTCTTGTCGCCCACCGTTTCGACGCCCATCGAGAAGTTGACGTCGATCTTGAGGCAGTGCTTGAACAGCAGGCAATCGGTCGCGATCGTTCCGGGGGCCTGATTCTCAAGCTCCAGGATGTTGTCCGAATTCAGCTCGCTGAAATTGCAGGCCGCCAGCGTGGCCTCATCTCCATCGACCACCGAATTGTTGTTGCGGTCGGCAATCATGGCGATGGTCAGATTGCTGATATGCAACTTGACATCGACCGGACCAGTACGGCAGGCATCGCCTGGTCCTGCGCCGGGTGCGCATGTCGGGTCGTCGTCGATCAAGAGCTTTGGCGCTTCGTCGATCTTGGCCTTCAAGATGATCTGGGTTTCGGGGCGCACGTTGAAGCGATTGGCCAGCAGCTTGCCGATCACGCAGGAACGGCGAAGGGGATCGACATCGAGGCATTCCCCGTCGGTGTCGCACGAGCCGGGAATCGCACCACAGGCGCCGATACTGTCGCACGTTCCCGAATTCGCACAGGTTCCACCGCCGGTGCACTGGAAGTTGGCCGTGCAGGTGGTGCCGGCATTCGTACCACCCGAGCAGCGTCTTCCGCAGGCGAGGTCGTTGCCGCAGGCGATCCCTGCGTTCACGCTGCCCGCCGAACAAGTTCCAGTACACTGCGAGTTCACCGTGCAGGTTGTGCCCGCAAGCGCTCCGGTGCAGACCTGACCGCAACCGATATCCACGGAACACTGATTGCCTGCGTTGGGCGAACCCACATTGCACATGCGACACGCGGAATCGAGCAGGCAGATATCGCCCGCATTGAGGCTGGTTTCGGAGCAGGTTCGGGCCGGAAACGCCGAGCAATCCTGCGTCTTCCAGCCGATGCAACGAGCGCGACGGCTTTCGTCAGTGATGGTGTCGCAGTCGTCGGGCATGAAGCTGTGCAGCTCGCGGATGTGCTCGAATTCCGTTTTGAGCTTGCCGGTCTGGGTCATGTTGTAGAAGAGCTGATTGAATACATCGTCGCTGATGGCGATGGTGACTTCCGAAGCGTCGCGACCGATGAAGTCCTCGATCGGCGGCTGCGGAACCGGCGCGTTCTTGAGCGGCGTTCCGGGAATGGGGCGGGCTTCAGGGTCGATCTTGTCTTCGCGCGGCTCGAACGCCGAGCCCACGGCGATGGACATACCGCCGTCGGTGATTTCGCATCCGGTGAGCTTGCTGTCGCGCTGCCTGGAGTCGAAGTCGTCGAGAGCTTCCTCGTCATTTTTCATCTTGACGAATTCGAGGTCCATGGGATCGCCGTCGAGCGAATCGAAGCGGTCCTTCATGTCGTCGCCTTCGATCTCGAAGTCGAGAATGTCGAGGTTAATTTCCACGAAGCCCAGCGTGAACACGGTGACGAAGAAGTCCACCACGTCGAGCAGGAAGCCCAACACGCATCCAATATCCACTTCGCCGCTAAGCCGCGTGGCGTCGGCCGGGTTGGATTCGCCCGTGTTGAAGTCAAATACGAGCGATTCGCGCTCTTCGCGCGGAATGCCGGTTTGCAGAACGTTTTGCTCCGTAACCGAAAACGCCAGGAACATGCTCTTGCGGACCAGAATGGCATTGACATTCACGGTTACGCAGGAGGCGCAGAGGCAACCGCCAAA
>CXWL01006293.1_pt1 | contig 10156 bp, 8 predicted proteins | sample 590931 | NCBI WGS metagenome assembly CXWL01 (sample SAMEA3498368, study PRJEB10139) | groundwater metagenome | biome: water well; material: biofilm material | place: Germany | collected 2015-04-27
AGCCCCAGCAGCACCACCGCCAGCGCAAAAGCGAGATCCTCGCGCGCCAGCGGGTCGGCGCCGGCGGTCACACGCAGCATCACCATCATCGAGAGCGCCACCAGACCCATGCCGGCGAGCATTGTGGGCGCGATGCCGACGACGGTCTCGATCTCGCGATGGATGCCGAGGCGGCGGATCATTCGGTGCAGCGCCAAGGGAATGACCATTGCCTTGAAGCCGAGCGCGATCAGCGCCGTGATGTAGAGATGCGGTGCGTCCTGGATGTAGGCTTGCCACGCGACCGAAAGCGACAGCACGATCGCGTGCAGCGCGAAAATGTTGATGAGCGCGTGGAGCCGATCCTGATAGAGCATCATGAAACTCACCAGCACCAGGCCGCCGGCGAACAGATGGGCGATGTCGAAGCTATAATCGTGCATCACATGCCCACCGACACAAAGCGCAGCAGCGTGGCCAAGAAACCCAGCATCAGCGCCGCGCCGATGAAGTCGGGCGCGCGGAACACCCGCAATTTTGCCACCGTCGTCTCGAACACGGCGAGCGCGAATCCGCCGAACATGAGCTTGCCCATGTACGCCGCCGCGCCGAGCAAGAGCATGTCGCGTCCTTCCGCGGCGAGGACAATACCCCACGGCGCGAACACACAGGCAATCAAGGAGAGGTAAAGCACCAGCTTCAGCGACGAGGCGAGTTCGATCAGCGCCAAGTGCCGGCCAGAATATTCCAGCACCATCGCCTCGTGCACCATGGTGAGCTCAAGATGGGTGGCTGGATTGTCGATCGGCATGCGCGCGTTCTCGGCGAGCGCCACCATGATCAACGCCACCAGCGCCAAAGCCAGCGAAACGCGCAAGCCCACGTCGGGCGAGAGCATGTATTCGGCGATCACCGAAAGCTGCGTCGAACCCGCAATCAGGGCCACGGTGAAGGCAATCATGATCAAGGCTGGCTCAGCCAAAGCGGCAATCATGACTTCGCGGCTTGAGCCGATGCCGCCGAAGCTGGTGCCGACATCCATGCCCGCCAGCGCCAGGAAGAAACGCGCGCTGCCCAAAAGCGCCACGATGGCGATGAGATCGGCCGACCAGCTGAACAAGAGGCCCGACGCGAACGTGGGCACGAGCGCGGCTGCGATCCAGGTCAGCGAGAAGATCAAATACGGCGCGGCGCGGAACAACCAGGACGCGTTGTGCGCTATCGTCGCTTCCTTGCGCAGCAGCCGCGCAAGATCGCGATAAACCNNCGCTTTCACCACGCGAACGAATCCGGTCAACAAAGGCGCCGCCGCGAGCACCAGCAGCATCTGCGCGCCTTGCACCAGAAGGGCTTGGACCATCACGGCCATAGCGCCAGCACCAGGAGCAGGATCACCAGCGAGGCGAAGACGAAGCTGAGGTAGCGACGGATGGTGAGGAATTGCAGATAATTGAGTTTGTCGGCGATGAAATCGACCGCGCCTGCGATCGGCGCGAAGATCGCGTCCCAGACGCGGTCGCTAAGAATCAGCCGGAAGCGGGCGGGCGTCACCGCGCCAGGCGGGGCCATGTCCACCTGCTCGCGCGCGCCGAACACGAAGCCATCGAACACGCGCTGGATCGGCTGGGCAAGGCTGCCGGCGCTATATTGCGTCGCGGGGCTGGCATCGGGATAGCCGCAATCCCAGGCTGGCGTGCGGCGCAGCGCGCGCGACGCGAATGCGTGAATTGCCATTACCGTGATCAGCATCGAACTAGCGATGAAGCCGAACACTAGAAGCGCGTTGTAGGATGAGCGGCTCTCCGCGATCGGAACGATCGAGAGCCATGGAATGGCGCCTTGCGCATGCATGTGTGCGCCGACCGCAAGTTGCGTGACCGGCGCAAAGCCGTCGATGACAAATCCCGGCAGCAATCCGACAACGAGGCAGAGCGTCGCCAGCGTCAACATCGCCGTGCGCGACCAGAAGTCGGTTTCGCGCGCATTGGCTGCTTGCGCCGAGCGCGGCCGGCCCAGGAAGACGATGCCGAACGCTCGCACAAAACAGGCCCCGGCCAAAGCCGCGGAAAGCGCGAGCAGCGCGCCGACGCCGGGAACCAGAATTTTCAGCGGCCATTGGCTCAATTGCGGGCTGACCAAAATTGCTTGCAGCGTCAGCCATTCGGACGCAAAGCCATTGAACGGCGGCAACGCGGCGATGGCGATGCTGCCGGCGAGGAACGCGACCGCCGTGATCGGCATCGCCCGGATCAGACCGCCCAGCTTGTCCATGTCGCGCGCGCCGGTCGCATTGAGCACCGCGCCGGAGCCGAAAAAGAGCAGGCTCTTGAACAGCGAATGATTGAAGGCGTGAAACAGCGCCGCGGTGAAGGCAAGCGCCGCCGCGGCTTCAAGATGATTGGCCTCGAACGCCAGAGCGAGGCCAAGACCGACGAACACGAAGCCGATGTTCTCGATCGTGCTGTAGGCGAGCACGCGCTTGAGATCGGTTTGGATCAACGCAAACAGCACGCCGAGCACGGCGGTCAAGCCGCCAACCAGTAGCACGATCAATCCGAGCCACCATTGTGGCGCGCCGATGAGATCGAAGACGATGCGGATGAAGCCGTAGATCGCCACTTTTGTCATGACGCCGCTCATCAGCGCCGAGACGTGGCTGGGGGCCGCCGGGTGCGCCAAAGGCAGCCAGACATGCATGGGCGCAAGGCCCGCCTTCGACCCTGCCCCGATCAACGCCAGCGCCAGCACGAACGCGCCGATCAGCGCCGTTGGCGGCGCGACGCGGATGGCCTCGAAACTGTACTCGCCTGCCGGCCCCGCGAGCAGGCCAAAACACAAGAGCAGCGCAATCGTGCCGACGCTCGCCATCAGGATATAGATGTAGCCGGCGCGCGCATTGCCCGGCTCGCGGTGGTGCGCCATCACCAGCGCCCACGAACTCAACGACATGAATTCCCAGGAAACCAGGAAACTGAAGGCGTCGGCGGCGAGCACGACCAGATTCATCGCGGCGAGAAACACCGGAAAGAACGGCAATACGCGCCCCGGTGCGCTTTCATGCCGGCCATAGCCCACCCCGAACACGCACGTCGCCGCCGCCGCGAGGTTGACGATGATCAGAAACACCGCGCTCAGCGCGTCGAGCCGGAAATGCGCGCCGAGCCAGGGCAAGCCGAGCGGCAGCATGAGTTCCTGCGGCGCGTCGGCGCGCAAAAGATGCGTGGCGCCGCAAGTCAACAATGTCGTGCACGCGGCGGCGCTGGCGAGATAGATCAGCGCGGCAAATGACTTGATGCGAAGCGTCGCTAACGCGGCGACGCCGAGACCAAACAGCGCGGCGATGCCGATGAGGCTCGCCGCCAGCGGCGGGGCGGTGGCGATCAGGGCGCTAGGCATGTCGCGCTCTCATCTGCGGCGCGCTTTCTTCTTCAGCCGCACGCCGCGCCCGCCGGCGACGCTGGGGGCGCCCTCCGCGATCAACTCAATGCCGGCTCTGTCGAGCGCCGCGATCAATTTGGTGAGCGAATCGACGTTGCCGCGAATGACTCCGTCGCTGGCCTCCATGCGTTGGATCGTCGGCACGGAAAGCTCAGCCAATTCCGCAAGTTGACGCTGATCAAGCTGGGCCAAGGCCCGCGCCGCACGCAATTGTTCCGCCGTGATCATGTCTCAAGCATCACTTTTAATGCCTGTAATAGGCGTCGTGCTGCATGACAATAGGTTGGTCGCGGAAAACGCTGGCCCTGGATTTGGCGGGCGCTTACGCTGCGCGCCTTGGCTCAAAATTTAGAGGCAGGCGCCCATGCTTATTGGTTCCAACATTGTTTCTGGCGCGGGAGCGGCGGAGCTGCTGTTCGATCCGCGCACCGGCGCGCGGCTGCGGGATCTGCCCTCGGCGAGCCCCGAGCAAGTCTCCGCCGCCATCGCCGCGGCGCGCGCGGCGTTCCCCGGCTGGTCGCGGACCACGCCCACTGAGCGCAGCCTGCTGCTGCTGCGCTTGGCCGACGCCATCGAAGCCGCCGCATCCGATCTGGCCCGCCTTGAGGCGGCCAATTGCGGCAAGCCGCGCCATCTGGTGCTGCGCGATGAAATTCCGGCGGCGGCCGATTGCTTTCGCTTTTTCGCCGGCGCCGCGCGCTGTCTGAGCGGGCCGGTCGCGGGCGAATACATCGCCGGGCACACCTCGATGGTCCGCCGCGATCCGATCGGGGTCATCGCTTCGATCACGCCGTGGAATTATCCGCTGATGATGGCGGCCTGGAAACTGGCGCCGGCGCTCGCCAGCGGCAACACTTTGGTGCTCAAGCCCTCCGAACAGACGCCGCTCTCAACTCTGAAGCTGGCGGAGATCATTGCCGGCATCCTGCCGCCGGGCGTTGTCAACGTGGTGGTCGGCCCCGGCCAAAGCGTGGGCCAGCTTCTGATCGAGGATCCCCGCGTCGACATGATTTCGCTCACCGGCGCCATCGCCACGGGCGGCAAAGTGCTCGGCGCGGCGGCGCAGGGAATCAAGCGCACGCATCTTGAATTGGGCGGCAAGGCCCCGGTCATCGTGCTCGCCGACGCCGATATCGCCAGCGTGGTCGAGGGCCTGCGCACGTTCGGCTATTACAATGCCGGCCAGGACTGCACCGCAGCCTGCCGAATCTATGCGGCGGCGCCAATCTACGATCGCTTGGTCGCGGCGCTGGCGGACGCCGCCGCCAGCATCGCCTACGATCGCGCCAATGACGAGGAAAACGAGATCGGCCCGCTCATTTCCGCCCGCCAGCTCGAGCGCGTCTCCGGCTTCGTCGCGCGCGCGGCCGCCGCGCCGCATATCCAAATCGCAGCTGGCGGCAAGGCGGGCGGGCGCGGGTTTTATTTCCAGCCTACCGTGATCGCTGGCGCCTTGCAGGCAGATGAGATCGTGCAGCGTGAAGTGTTCGGGCCGGTGATCTCGGTTACGCGCTTCGTTGACGACGAACAGGCGCTGGGCTGGGCCAACGATTCCGAGTATGGCCTTGCTTCCTCGGTCTGGTCGCGCGATGTCGCCAAGGCGATGAACTTCGCGTCCGGGCTTCGCTACGGCTGCACCTGGGTGAATTGCCATTTCACCCTGGTCAACGAAATGCCCCACGGCGGCATGCGCAAGTCCGGCTACGGCAAGGATCTCAGCCTCTACGCGCTTGAGGATTTTACCGTGCCACGGCACGTCATGGTGAGGATGGCGTGAGCCAAACCCTGCGTTCGCCGCCGGAGACGGCACAGGCGCCGCGCGCGGCGGAGGCCACGCCAATCGTACGCCTGCTGGGGGTGACCAAGAAATACGGCGATCAGGCGGCGGTCGATAACGTCACGCTTGAGGTCCGGCGCGGCGAATTTTTCACCATGCTGGGGCCGTCCGGATCCGGCAAAACCACTACGTTGCGGCTGATCTCGGGCTTTGAGCGCCTCGATAGCGGCGCCGTTGAGATCGACGGCGTCGATGTCGCGCAAACCCCGCCCTTCATGCGCAACGTCAACACGGTGTTCCAGGACTACGCCCTGTTTCCGCATATGAGCGTCATGGAGAATGTCGCCTATGGCCCGATCATGCATCGGGTCGCACGCGAGGAGGCGCTTGCGCGCGCCGGCGAAGCGCTCGAAATGGTGCGCCTGTCGATGATTGCCGACCGCCTGCCGGGGCAGCTGTCCGGCGGCCAGCGCCAGCGTGTGGCGGTGGCGCGCGCGGTGGTCAACCGGCCGAAGGTGCTGCTGCTTGATGAACCGCTCGGCGCCTTGGACCTCAAATTGCGCCACGAGATGCAATTCGAATTGCAGCGCCTGCAGCGCGAACTCGGCATCACCTTCATTTACGTCACCCACGATCAGGAAGAAGCGCTGACCATGAGCGACCGAATCGCCGTGTTCCATCAAGGCGCCATCCGCCAGATCGGCGCCCCGCGCGCGCTTTACGAGCACCCGGCCAACGCGTTCGTCGCCGGCTTTGTCGGCATCTCCAACATTCTCGAGCGCGGCGGTCGGAAATTTCTGCTGCGTCCGGAGAAGATCGAGCTGCATCGCAGCGAGCCCGCCGCGGCAATTGCCGCCGAGCCCGGCATTGTGCGCGAACGGCACTATCTTGGCATGATTATGCGCTACCTAATCTCGCTGGACCGCGGCGATACGCTGACGGTCGCCGCCATCAATGGCCGCAACGCCGATGTTTCCCAACCCGAGCGCAGCGAGCGGGTGTGGGTCAGCTGGAATCCAGACGATTCCATCGAGATCGTCGATAGCTAGGGAGAGTGAGCATCATGCAGTCCATAAAACGAACCGGCCATAGGTTTCCATTGCTCATGGCGGCGGCAGCGCTAGCGATGGGGCTGGCCGCATGCGGGCAAAACGCCGGCCAAGGCGGCGGACCGCGGATGATTACCGAACTGGGCGAGAACGAAGGCGCGCTCAACCTGGTTGCGTGGGAAGGCTACGCCGAGGATCAATGGGTGCGTCCGTTCGAGGCGCAGACCGGCTGCACCGTAAACCGCAAATACGCCGGCTCGTCCGATGAAATGGTCGCGCTCATGCGCCAAGGCGGCCAGTACGATCTTGTGTCCGCCTCCGGCGACGCGAGCCTGCGGCTCATTCGCGGCGGCAATGTGCAGGCGGTGAACACCGACCTCATCCCCGATTACCAGCACTTTATTCCAGAGCTGCAATCGCCGGGGCACAACACCATAGACGGCGTTCATTACGGCGTCTCCTACATGTGGGGCCCGAACGTGTTGATGTGGGATACGCGCACGGTGCGCACGCCGCCGACTTCGTGGGCTGCGATCTATGACCCGCGCTATCGCGGCCGCATCACCGTGCCCGACAATCCGATCCAGATCGCCGACGCCGCGCTCTACCTCTCGCATGCGCAACCCGCGCTCGGCATCACCGATCCCTACGAACTCACACAGCCGCAAATGGACGCGGTCGTGGCTTTGCTGACTCAGCAGCGGCCGCTGATCAAACGCTATTGGGCGCTGGCCTCCGATGAGATCTCGTTGTTCTCCAGCCGCGACGTGGCGATCGGCGCTGCTTGGCCCTATCAAGCCAATACCCTGCGCGCGGCCCACGTTCCGGTCGAAAGCGGCATTCCCAGCGAAGGGGCCACTGGCTGGGCCGACACCTGGATGCTCGCCGCCGATTCCGCGCACCCCAATTGCGCCTATCGCTGGATGGCCTGGGTGAGCACCCCGGAAGTGCAAGCGCAACAAGCGCTGTTCTTCGGCGCGACGCCGGTGAACCGCAACGCCTGCGCCATGATGGATGCCACCACGCCCGGCTCGTGCGCGCAATATCACGCCGATGCGCCGTCGAGCTATTTTTCGCAAATCCATTTCTGGAAAACGCCGGAAGCATCCTGCGGCAACGGCGCCGAAAATTGTCTCGATTATGCCGCCTGGCAGCAGGCTTGGCAGACCATCAAGCAATAAAGCGTGGGGGCGCGAGCCATGAGCGCTGACGCGCCGCGAGTTGGCTTCTGGAGCAACGCTTCGGCGTTCTTCTGGCGCCGGCCTGCGGCGCTCGGCTGGGTCATGGCCGCGCCGCCCGTTCTGTGGCTGGGCGTTTTTTATCTCTGCGCGCTCATCGCGCTGTTTCTCTCGGCGTTCTGGCAGGTCGACCCGCTGACCGGCGCCATACGCCACGAATGGACGCTTCAGAACTTCCGGCAGCTGGCGGAAAACGGGGTGTATCAGAAGATCGCCTTGCGCACCGTGGGCATGGCCGTAATTGTTACCGTGACCGACGTGCTGCTGGCGTTGCCGCTGGCTTATTACATGGTGCGCATCGCCGGGCGGCGTTGGCGCGCGATCCTGTTCATGCTGGTGCTGGTGCCGCTTTGGTCCAGCCTGCTGGCGCGGGTCTATGCTTGGCGGCTCATTCTTGCCCATGACGGCATCGTCAATTGGGCGGTGGGCCTTTTCGGATTTCCCCCCGGCGCCATCGGCTATTCGTACTGGGCGTTGTGGATCGTGTTTTCCTATCTGTGGCTGCCGTTCGTGGTCTTGCCGGCGGCGGCCGCGCTCGAGCGGGTGTCGCCGAGCCTGCTTGAGGCATCCGCCGATCTTGGCGGCAATGACTGGCGCACCTTCCTGCGGGTGACGTTGCCGCTAGCGGCGCCCGGGTTGATTGCTGGCTCGATTTCAAGCTTTTCGCTGACCTTGGGTGATTTCGTTACGCCGATGCTGGTGGGCGGCGCCGGCTCGGACTTCATCGGCAACGCCGTCTATAACGCCGTCGGCGTCGCCAACAACACGCCGTTCGCGGCGGCGTTCGCGACTATCCCGCTGCTAGTGACCGGGCTTTATCTGTTTGCCGCACGCCGCTACGGCGGCGCCGAGGGCGGCTGATGGCGCCCTCCCCGCAACGCATCGCGCTGACCATTGCGGCGATGGCTGTGCTCGCCTTCCTGCTGCTGCCGGTGGCGATTATTGTCCTCTACGCTTTTTCCGACAGCAATGTGCAGATGTGGCCGATCGCCAAGTTCAGCGTGCGCGCTTTCGTCAACGCCTGGGACAATCGCGAGATTCGCCATGCTTTCTGGCTCTCGGTCGAAATAGCGACGCTGGCGACCGCTCTTGCTACACCACTGGGCGCGCTGCTGGCTTTCGTCTTGCACCGCTTCAAATTCCCAGGCCGCGGCGCGCTTGGGTTCGCCGTGGTGCTGCCGATCGCGCTGCCCGGCATCATTACCGGCATCGCGCTCAATTCGTATTTCGGCTTTGCCGGCGTGCGGCTGTCCTTCGCCACTATCGTCATCGCCCACGCCACCTTTTGCATTGTCATCGTCTACAACAACGTGCTGGCGCGGCTGCAGCGGCTGCCGCGATCATACACCGACGCCTCGATGGATCTGGGCGCCGATGGGTTCCAGACATTCCTGCGCATCACCCTACCCATGATCGCCTCGGCCATGGGCGCGGGCGCTCTGCTGGCGTTCGCGCTCTCGTTCGACGAAGTGATCGTCACAACTTTCACCGCCGGCGTGCAGACGACGCTGCCGCTCTGGATCCTGGGCGCCATCCGCCTGGGCCAACAGCTCAATCAAGTGAACGTCGTGGTGCTGGTGGTGATCCTGGTGACGGCGCTGCCAGTGCTCTGGTCGCAGCGCCTAATGGGCGAAGCCGGCCGGCTGCACAAATAACGCGCGGGCGCGAAAACCAGTTTACAAACACCGTTCGGCGAAGATCGAGCCCAAGCATTAGCCCACCGGGAATGCCAGAGCCGCGCGAATGAGATGCAAAAAAAGAACAAGTGGTGCGGAAGAGGACTCTTGCACACCGCTTAGTGCAATGATTTACTTTATAAAATAGGCAGACAGTTCCGCTAGGTGATACCGACATCCATACCGACAGACGTCGAAATTATCCTGGTTCGAGTACCACTTATGTGGATTTTCGCCTGAACGATGGTGTTTTCTTAAGAAAATCCGCCCGCGCGCCGATGGGGCGAAACGATGGGAAGTGGAAAACTCGGAAGTATCCTGAAGATTCTGAAAGCGCGCGCCGTGGCGACGCGCAGGCACCCTTGCTCGACTTTGAAGCCGAGAGCTCGGCTTGTGGCCGAGATGGTGGCTAAGGGGCTGCCGCGGAGAACTCGGACGAGCGCGACGCGCGTTTCCATTGCAGCGACCCCCCTTGGGAAGCGTCGCGCACGCGTGGGCCACACGCGCCCCGTAACCCTCTCGCAAATTTCATCGTCGCCTTGCAGTGCGAAGGGCGGGAGTCGTTGGCCGCAGCCGCGACAATTTTTGGATACGGTCGGGTGCGTCAAGTTCTGCAAATTGGGGCGGCCTTCTTTGGCCTCGGAATGAACGTATCATCAGGCGTTGTCTGGGCGATGCGGCTTGTTAGTGTGTGAAGGCGCAAGCTGCTTTGTGCGCGACAGGGAGTGAGGCCATGGGCGGCGCGAAGCGATTCATGACAACGCATGTGGGCAGTCTGCCGCGGCCGCAAGAGCTGATCGAGATCATGTTCGCGCGCGAGGATGGGGCGCCGCTCGATCCCGCCGCGTTGGAGGCGCATGTGGAGCGCGCGGTGCGGCAGATCGTGGAACGTCAGCGCGCGGCGGGCATTGATATCGTCAACGACGGCGAAATGTCGAAGCCGAGCTACGCCACCTACATCAAGGACCGCCTGAGCGGCTTTGGCGGCGCCGGCAATTC
>CXWL01092954.1_pt1 | contig 10155 bp, 9 predicted proteins | sample 590931 | NCBI WGS metagenome assembly CXWL01 (sample SAMEA3498368, study PRJEB10139) | groundwater metagenome | biome: water well; material: biofilm material | place: Germany | collected 2015-04-27
CGCCTGCGCCACACCTGGGCCCCGCCGCGCCCTTGGTGGACCCCATGCAGTGGTGGGGTGCGCTGACCCAGCAGTTCAGCGAAATCGCTGCCAAGGCCGTGAAAGAAAGCGCCACTGACGCCGCCATGAACCTGGCCGGTGCTGTGGCCAAGGCACCGCTCAATGCGGCCAGGAAAGCCGCTGCCGGCGCCCTGAAGAAGGCCACGGGCAGCGTGGCCGCAGCCACCGCAAAGCCCGCCGCCGGCGGCAAGCGCACGCGCTGAGCGCCGCCCACGGCCCTGCCATGACAGGCTTTCTGGTCGGCCACGCTACGCATCCCGACTGGCGCGCCGCGCTCACGCTGGCGGCGCTGCAGGTGGACACCCGGCTGCCCGTGCACCTGGCCAGCGGCGCCGGCCCGCTGAGCCTGGGTTTTGTGTATTTCAGTGACCACTACGCCGCCCACGCCCAGGCCTTGCTGGCCGCGCTGCGCGGGCGCTGGCCGGCTGTGTCGTGGGTGGGCAGCGTGGCGGTGGGCGTGGCCGCCTGCGGCGTGGAATACATCGACACGCCGGCACTGGTGTTGATGCTGGCGGCATTGCCGGCGGGGAGTTTTGAGGTCTTCTCGGGTGCGCGCAAGCTGCACCGCATTGAGCCCTACACGGCCCTGGTGCATGCCGACCCGGCCACGCCCGACCTGGCCGAACTGATTGCCGAGATGAGCGACCGCACCGCGTCGGGCTACCTGTTTGGTGGCCTGGCCTCGTCACGCGGCGCCGGCCTGCATGTGGCGGATGGTGTGTGGCAGGGCGGCCTGTCGGGCGTGGCCTTTACGCAGGACGTGGCCCTGATCTCACGCGTGACACAGGGTTGCCAGCCGCTCGGGCCCACACGCACCGTGACGGCGTGTGAACGCAACATCGTCACCGCGCTCGACGGCCAGCCCGCGCTGGCTTGCCTGCTGGGTGACCTGGGCATTGAGAATCTGGGTGACCCGCGCCAGGTGGTGCCACGCCTGCGCGCCACCCTGGTGGGTGTGACGGGCGCCCACGACGCGCCGCTGGCCCGCCCAGGCCAGTTCGGCACCGAAACGCGTGTGCGCAACCTCATTGGCCTGGACCCTGCGCGCCACGCCGTGGCGGTGGCCGAGGTGCTGGAGCCCGGCATGAAGATCGCGTTCTGCGAGCGTGACGTGGCCGCCGCCAGGCGCGACCTGGTGCGCATCTGCAGCGAGATCCGTGAAGAGCTGGAATCGCACACCGAGCCCGTGGCGCTGCAAGCGACGGCCCCGACAGGGGTGCCGGTGGAACCCGCACGGCGCATCCAGGGTGCCATTTACGTCAGCTGCGCCGGGCGCGGCGGGCCGCACTTTGGCGGGCCTTCGGCCGAGCTGAAGATCGTGCAGCACGCGCTCGGGGACGTGCCCTTGGTGGGCTTTTTCGCCTCGGGCGAGATCGCGCGTTACCACCTCTACGGTTACACGGGCGTGCTCACGGTCTTCACCCGCTGAACGCCAGCGTCTGGCATCACCGCCATCCAGGTCAGAGCTGCCGTGTGGTGCGCCGGGTTTGCGCCGCACGGCGCGTCGTAAAGTCCGCCCCACGCCGCGCCTTGCCCGTGGTGTGCAAGGGAAACCCGCCATGAATGCGCCCGCCGCCGCGCCGGCCCTGGCCACCATCAAAGCCGTCGGCATTGCAGACCGCAGCGCAGACCGCGCTGCGCGCCAGGCCGAGGTGGTGGCCGCACTCAGCGCGGTGCTGCCCGCGCATGCGCTGCTCTGGCACAGCGAAGACACCGTGCCCTATGAATGCGACGGCCTCACCGCCTACCGCCAGATGCCGCTGGCCGTGGCCTTGCCCGAGACCGAAGAGCAGGTGGCCGCCGTGCTGCGTGCCTGCCATGCACTGGCCGTGCCCGTGGTGGCGCGTGGCGCCGGCACGGGCCTCAGTGGCGGCGCCATGCCGCATGCGCTGGGCGTGACGCTGAGCCTGGCCAAGTTCAACAAGATCGTCATGATCGACAGGCTGGCGCGCAGCGCCACCGTGCAGTGTGGTGTGCGCAACCTGGCCATCAGCGAAGCCGCCGCGCCGCTGGGCCTGTACTACGCGCCCGACCCCAGCAGCCAGATCGCCTGCACCATTGGCGGCAACGTGGCTGAAAACTCCGGCGGGGTTCATTGCCTGAAGTACGGCCTCACGCTGCACAACGTGCTGCGTGTGCGGGGTTACACGGTGCAGGGCGAGCCGCTTGAATTTGGCAGCGAAGCGCTGGACGTGCCGGGCCTGGACCTGCTGCCACTGATCGTGGGCAGTGAAGGCATGCTCATCGTCATTACCGAAGTCACCGTCAAGCTGGTGCCGATGTCCCAGCTCGCGCGCTGCATCATGGCCAGTTTTGACGACATGCGCAAAGCGGGCGATGCGGTGGCGGCGATCATTGCCGCCGGCATCATCCCGGCGGGGCTTGAGATGATGGACAAGCCCATGACGGCGGCCGTGGAAGACTACGTGCACGCCGGTTATGACCTCACGGCCGAGGCCCTGTTGCTGTGTGAAAGCGACGGCACACCCGAAGAGGTGGCCGAAGAAATTGAGCGCATGCTGGACGTGCTGACCGGCTGCGGCGCCACCCGCGTGGAGGTGAGCAAAGACGAAGCGCAGCGCCTGAAGTTCTGGAGCGGGCGCAAGAACGCCTTCCCGGCCAGCGGCCGCATCAGCCCCGACTACATGTGCATGGACAGCACCATCCCGCGCAAGCGGCTGGCCGACATCCTGTTGGCCATTGGCGAGATGCAAAAAAAGTACGGCCTCAAGTGCTGCAACGTTTTTCATGCGGGCGACGGCAACCTGCACCCACTGATCCTGTTTGACGCCAACGACGCTGACCAGATGCACCGCTGCGAACTCTTTGGTGCCGACATCCTGGAAACCAGCGTGGCCATGGGCGGCACGGTGACGGGCGAACACGGTGTGGGCGTGGAAAAACTGAGCAGCATGTGCGTGCAGTTTTCGCCGGCCGAACGTGAGCAGATGTTTGCGTTGAAGCGCGCCTTTGACAGCGGCGAAACGCTCAACCCCGGCAAGGTCATTCCCACACTGCAGCGCTGCGCGGAGTACGGAAAGATGCATGTGAAGAAGGGCTTGTTGCCGTTTCCTGAACTGGAGCGCTTCTAGTGGACGCGGCACTGGCACGCCTGGTGGACCAGGTGCAGGCGGCGCGCGCGGCCAAGGCAGCGCTCAACATCTGCGGCGGCAACACCAAGGCCTTTTACGGTGGTGCGCCCCAAGGCACAGCGCTGGACGTGACGGCTTTGCGCGGCATCAGCAGCTACGAGCCCAGCGAACTGGTGGTCACCGTGCGCGCCGGCACGCCGCTGGCCGAGCTGGAAGCAGTGCTGGCCGAAAAGGGCCAGTGCCTGCCGTTTGAGCCGCCGCGTTTTGCGCCAGGTGGCACGGTGGGCGGCATGGTGGCCGCTGGCCTGGCCGGCCCGGCGCGCGCGGCCGTGGGTCGTGTGCGTGACTACGTGCTGGGTGCCACGCTGCTGAACGGCCGCGCTGAAGAGCTGAGCTTTGGCGGCCAGGTCATCAAAAACGTGGCGGGTTACGACGTGTCACGTGTGCTGGCCGGCAGCATGGGCATCCTGGGTGTCATCTGCGAGGTGTCCCTCAAGGTGCTGCCCATGCTGCCCGCCACGGTGACGCTGCGGCTGGACGCCGACCAGGCCAGCGCCATCAAACGGCTCAACGAATGGGGTGGCCAGCCCTTGCCGCTGAACGCCAGCGCCTGGTGGGACGGCACGCTGGTGCTGCGCCTGTCGGGCGCTGTGGCTGCAGTGCAGGCGGCGCAGGCGCGCATCGGTGGTGAACTCATCGCCGAGCCCACCGCCAGCACCTTCTGGACCGGCCTGCGTGACCACCGCGACGAGTTCTTCATCGGCGCGGCCAAGGCCGTGGAAGGCGGCGCCAGCCTGTGGCGGCTGAGTCTGCCGGCCACCACGGGGCCGCTCAAACTGTCGGGCGAGCAACTGCTGGAATGGGGCGGTGCGCAGCGCTGGATCTGCACCAGCGCGCCCGCCGCCACGCTGCGTGACGCGGCGGCGGCGGTGGGTGGGCATGCGGTGCTGTTCAGGGGCCACGACAAGAGCCTGGGCAGCTTTGCGCCACTGAAGGCGCCGCTGGACCGCATCCACCGCGAGCTGAAGACGGCCTTTGACCCCGACGGCATCTTCAACCCCGGCCGCCTGGTGCCGGGCCTGTGACGGCCATGGCACAAGCTGGCGACGAAGGCCGCAGCGTCGTCGAAGACATGCAGGCCTACTACGCGCGCCGCGCGGCGTACTACGAGCGTGTGTACTTCAAGCCCGAGCGGCAGACCGACTTGCGGGCCATGGAAGCCTGGTTGCCCAGCGTGTTTGCCGGCCGCCGTGTGCTGGAAGTGGCCTGCGGCACCGGCTGGTGGACACCCCACGGCGCACGCGATGCGGCCGCCTGGCTGGCTACCGACATCAACCCCGAAACCATGGTGGTGGCGCGCAGCAAAGCCTTGCCCGCCTGCGTGGACTTTGCCACCGTGGACGCCTACACGCTGGCCGAGCTGCAAGGCCAGGCTTTTGACGCCGCAGCATCAGGCGGCGCGACGTCATTCGACGCCGCATTCACCGGCTGCTGGTGGAGCCACGTGCCGCTGCAGCGCCTGGGCGCCTGGCTGGACACACTGCACGCCCGCCTGCTGCCCGGTGCGCGTGTGGTGATGCTGGACAACAGCTTTGTGCAGACCAGCAGCACACCCATTTCACGCCGCGACGAACACGGCAACACCTACCAGTTGCGCACGCTGGACGACGGCTCGGTGCACGAGGTGCTGAAGAACTTTCCCACCGCCCTGGAAGCCACCGCAGTGCTGGGCGCGCAGGCCTGCCACATTGAGTGGACGGACTACACGCACTACTGGGTGCTGTCCTACGAATTGATTTGACCGATCTTCATGCAAACCCATCTGGCCCCTGAATTCAAAGGCACGCGTGACGGCGAGGCGGCCGAGGCCATCTTGCGCAAGTGTGTGCATTGCGGTTTTTGCACCGCCACTTGCCCCACCTACCAGTTGCTGGGCGATGAACTGGACGGCCCGCGTGGCCGCATCTACCTGATGAAGCGGGTGCTGGAAGGCGCGCCCGTGACACGCAGCACGCAGTTGCACCTGGACCGCTGCCTGAGCTGCCGCAACTGCGAAACCACCTGCCCCAGCGGCGTGCAATACGGCCACCTGGTGGACATAGGCCGCAAGATCGTGGACGAGCGTGTGCCGCGCCCGGCGGGCGAAAAGGCCATGCGCTGGTTGCTCAAGGCCGGCCTCACGTCGCCGATGTTCGGGCCGGCCATGAAGCTCGGGCAGATGCTGCGGCCGCTGCTGCCCGAGTCGTTAAAACACAAGGTGCCGGCCCCGGGCGGCGCACGCGCCCACCAGTGGCCCACACGCACGCACAAACGCAAGGTGCTGATGCTGCTGGGCTGCGTGCAGCCGGCCATGATGCCCAACATCAACAGCGCCACCGCGCGTGTGCTCGACGCCGCCGGCATCCAGACCCTGGTGGCCGACGGCGCCGGCTGCTGCGGCGCGATCCGCACCCACCTGGGTGACGTGGAAGGTGGCCTGGCCGACATGCGCCGCAACATTGACGCCTGGTGGCCGCTGGTGGCGGGCCTGACATCGCAAGGCCGGGTCGAGGCCATCGTGATGAACGCCTCGGGCTGTGGCGCCAGCGTCAAAGACTACGGCCACGCCCTGGCCCAAGACCCGCACTACGCCGACAAGGCGCGCCGCGTGGGCGAGCTCACGCGCGACATCAGCGAGCTGCTGCCCGACCTGGTGGCCGCGCTGCAAGGCAAGCTGCGCGCTACCAAGACCCGGCGGCTGGCCTTTCATCCGCCGTGCACGCTGCAGCACGGCCAGCAACTGCGCGGCGGGGTTGAAACGCACCTGAATGCGCTGGGCTTTGAAGTGAGCCTGGCCAGCGCCGAAAGCCACTTGTGCTGCGGCAGCGCCGGCACCTACAGCGTGCTGCAGCCCAAGCTGGCCACTGCGCTGCGCGACCGCAAGCTGGCGCACCTGGCGCCGCTGCAACCGCAGGCCATAGTCAGCGCCAACATTGGCTGCATCCAGCACTTGCAAAGTGGCACCACCACGCCGGTCAGGCACTGGGTGGAAGTGCTGGACGAAGCGCTGGCCTGAGCGGCTGAGCGGCCCGAACGCGACTCCACGCCAACACTTACGTGGCGGCTGCGCCGACGTAGATGTCGGTGTCGGGCAGCACACGCCGCAGCGTGGCAAAGGCCACCTCGGCGGCTTCGCTGTCACCGGCGCACAGCTCGGGTGTGAAGGCCAGCACCACCTCGCCTTCTTGCAGCCGCAGCTCACGCAGCCAGCCACGCAGGGGCCAGCGTGCGCCAAGCGCTTGGGCCATGTCGGCTTCCAGCGCGGCCAGCACACGCTGTACCGCGTCGGCTTGGCCAATCAGCCTGGGCGGCACCACGGCTTGCAGCGTGGTGCCGGCGGGCAGGACGGGAATCACGCGAAATGCCATGGCCGGCGATTCTGCCTTGCCAATGCGTGGCCACCGTCAGCGATGCTGGCGTGCGGCGCTGGGTGCTGGCTGGGGCGCGCCGCTACCGGGCTGCCCGCCGCGCAAACCCGTCAGCACGCCGGCAATCAACAGCGCGGCGCCCAGCAGCGTCAGCGGCTGCGGCCACTGCGCGCGGTACACAAAGGCGTAGGCCAGCGCGGCCAGGGTTTCAAACACGATCAACTGCCCGGCCAGCGCCGGCGGCAGGCGCTGGCTGGCTTCGTTCCAGCACAGTGTTCCGAGCCACGAGGCCAACAGCCCCAGGCCCAGCATCAGGCCCACAAACAGCGCTGGCTGCGGGCCCAGTGGCATGGGCAAGGTGCCACCACCAAAGCCGGCATTCCAGGCCCAGAACAGCGCGTAGCCCGCAGCGGCCAGTGGCAGTGTGGCCAGGCCCTGCGCCGTGGCCCAGGCACGGGGGTTGCGGTCGGCGTGGGCGCGCAACCATTCGCCATTGCGCAACGGGTACCAGGTCCAGCAGACCACGGCGCCCACGGCCAGCAGCGCGCCGGTGGCGTAGCTGGCCAGATCGGTGTCGGCCCGCAACTGCGAAAGTTCAGCCTGGTTGACGCAGGCAATGCCCGCCGCCAGCAGAAGCAATGAAGGCAGCAGCCGCGCCCAGGGCAGCCGCGCCTCTACACGTGCGCCGGGTGTGTGGCGGCGCAGGTTGGCGGTGACGGCGATCACCACCGGCAGCGTGCCGATGATCATGGTGGGCAGCGGCCCGCCCGAGCGCTGTATGGCCGCCGCCAGGCACAGGTAGTACAGCAGGTTGCCCACGGCGGAGAGCTTGAGCGCTTCCAGCCAGTCGGCCCGGCTCAGTTCACGCAGGGCCGTGCGGTCCCACCACGCAAGGGGCAGCGCAATCAAGCCAAAGGCCAGGTAGCGGCCCATGCTCAACAGCGCGGCCGGGTACTCGGCCAGCATCGTGGGCGCTATGAAGACCAGGCCCCACATCAGGCCGGCGCCCAGGGCAAACAGGGTGCCCGTGACCAGGGCGCGGCGGTGGGCGGGCATCAGGAGAGGCGGCCAGCGCCGCGTGGCGTGCCCAGGGGAAGACCTTGCATGGCTGGATGATGTCACCGATCAAAATCTGCCCCACCAGGCCACCACCACCGCCGTGGCCGCACCGCATGCATGCAAAGGAGCGCGCACCTTGAGCCAAGAACACCTGCTGGCGCTGGACCAGGGCACCTCCAGTTCGCGCGCCATCGTCTTTCATCGCAGCGGGCGCATCGTGGCGCAGGCGCAGCGTGAATTCCGCCAGATCTTTCCGCAGCCGGGCTGGGTGGAACACGACCCGCACGAGATCTGGGACACGCAGTTTGCGGTGGCGCAAGAGGCGCTGGCCAGATCGGGCCTGCAGGCGCAGGACATGGCCGCCATCGGCATCACCAACCAGCGCGAAACCACGCTGCTGTGGAACCGCCGCACGGGTGCGCCCATCCACAACGCCATCGTCTGGCAAGACCGCCGCACCGAGCCGCTGTGCGTGCAACTGCGCGAGCAAGGCCTGATGGACACGGTGCGCACGGCCACCGGGCTCGTGATTGACCCCTACTTCAGCGGCACCAAGATCCGCTGGCTGCTGGACCACGTGCCGGGTGCACGCGCGGCGGCCGAGGCCGGTGAGCTGGCCTTTGGCACCGTGGACAGCTGGTTGCTGCACAAGCTGACGGGCGGCAATGTGCACGCCACCGACGTGAGCAACGCGTCGCGCACGATGTTGTTTGACATTACCGCCAACGATTGGAGCGAGCCGCTGCTGCAGGCCCTGCAAGTGCCGCGCAGCCTGCTGCCGCAGGTGCATCCGTCAAGCCATGTGTTTGGCCAGACATCGCTGTTTGGCGCACCCATCGCCATAGCCGGCATTGCGGGCGACCAGCAGGCGGCACTCTTTGGCCAGGCCTGCTTCAAGCCCGGGCTGGCCAAGAACACCTACGGCACGGGCTGCTTCATGCTCATGCACACCGGCACACGCAGGCACACCTCACACCACGGCCTCATCACCACGGCAGCGGCACAGGTGGACGCCACACCGCAATACGCGCTGGAAGGCAGTGTCTTCATAGGCGGGGCGGTGGTGCAGTGGTTGCGTGACGGGCTGCAGGCCATCAAGAGCAGCGGCGAAGTGCAGGCCCTGAGCGAAAGCGTGCCCGACAGCGGCGGCGTGATGTTTGTGCTCGCCTTCACCGGCCTGGGCGCGCCCTATTGGGACGCCCAGGCGCGTGGCGCCATCGTGGGCCTGAGCCGGGGCAGCACCGTGGCGCACATTGCGCGCGCGGCGGTGGAAAGCATCGCCTTCCAGAGCGCGGCCTTGTTGCAGGCCATGGCCAAGGATGCCGCGCCGGTGACCGAATTGCGTGTGGACGGCGGCGCCTGCGTGAACAACCTGTTGATGCAATTCCAGGCCGACTTGTTGGGCATACCGGTGGTGCGGCCGCGCGTGACGGAGACCACCGCATTGGGCGCGGCTTACCTGGCGGGCCTGGCCACTGGCATTTACCGCGACCTGGACGAATTGGCCGGCCAGTGGCAACAAGAGCGGCGATTCAACCCCGCGCTGCCCAGAGCGCATGCGCAGGAATTGATGGCGCGCTGGGAACACGCCGTGCGGCAGGCCGTGCTGCGCTGAAGCCGCCTGCGCCGGGCACGCCGGGCTCGCCGGCGCAGGCCAAGAATTACTTCTTGACGGCGAAGTCAGCCAATTGCTTGCCGGCGTTCAGGGCGTCCCGCAGCCATTGCGGGCGTTTGCCAATGCCACCCCAGGTGCCGCCGGTGTCGTTCTGGAACTTGATGACGGCCGGCGCCTTGGGTGCGCCGGCCTTGCCCTTGCGGCGCTTGACGGGTGCGGCGGCCTTGCCAGCGGGTTTCTTGGCCTTGCTGCCAAGGCCCAGGTCTTCGGCGCTGAGGTTGTAAACGGTGATGGCTTCGCGAATGCGGCCAATCACACCGTCCATCTCTTTGCGGCGCAGCTTTTCAGCGTCCTGCTTGAGCGATTCAATCTGCTTGACGATTTGGGCGTAGGTTTTGGTCATGGTTTCCCGTGGATTGAATGTCTCCCTGATGCCGCCATAGAATTGCGGCCCGGTGGCGTCTTGTGCAAACCGAGTTTGGCGCCATTGCGGGCCGCATTATCACCGCATTCGGTAATTTGAATTTCGGTCCTGTAATGGGTTGATTCCACCGCAGGCAAAACCCGAGCTAACTTCATTTGGTGGCGTTAGAGCCAAGCTGCTGACACCGCGTTGTCAGCAGCCACCGCGCAACATCGCTCTCCCCATCAACGCGCTCAAGGAGAGCCCCATGACCACCGCCGCCATCACCTGGTTTGAAATCCCCGCCCGCAACCTGGACCGCGCGCAAGCCTTCTATGAATCGCTGCTGGGCCAGCCCTTGCGTCGTGAGTCCATGGGCGGCGCCACGCTGGCGCTTTTTCCTGGTACCGACGGTGGTGCTTCGGGCTGCCTGCAAGCCGGCCCCATGGCGGCCGAGCCCACGACGCAGGGCACGCTGGTGTACCTGGACACGGGTGCGCCCATGGCCGGCGTGCTGGC
>CXWL01021215.1_pt1 | contig 10153 bp, 11 predicted proteins | sample 590931 | NCBI WGS metagenome assembly CXWL01 (sample SAMEA3498368, study PRJEB10139) | groundwater metagenome | biome: water well; material: biofilm material | place: Germany | collected 2015-04-27
TGGGCGTCTCTGTTTCAAATCTCGACTGTCCCGAGCCGCGCACGTTGCTTTCCACACTTCTCGCGGTAGGGGCGCTTCGTGCATCCGATTCGCCCCCGACCCGCTCAGGCTTACAGTCCCGGAACGTAACCCGGTTACAGTCGCCGTGATCGACGGCCGCTCCTTACGCGGTCCACCATGAAAGGATCGTTGGTAGTTCATGGATCGCGAGCAACCGTCCCCGATGGGCTGTCATGTCTAGCCCGATCTCTTGCGCTGACTCGACCAGCGCGGACCGCCATTCCTCAGCCGAAAACGGCTCCGACGCAACGCAAATTATCTCGCGACGCTCGTGTACTGCCATTTTTTGAATGTGTCGACGCAACAACTCGTTGTGCAAGACGGCACCGCCCAGTCTCTCTAGAAGGCGATTGTCGATCTCCGCAAGCACTTCCGCAGGCAGCTCAATCAAAGAGTATCGCGAGCCATCGTCAGACATTTTTGCGTACTCTCAGGTGCGAGACGGAATGATGGGGCTTTCTGTTGTCGATGCCGAGCCGACGCTCACAATGCGTTTCGGCATAGTGACCACGAACCACGGCGCGGCGTGCGAACTCGCTGCTATGCCAACGCGCCCCACACCTCGCCGGTCGGGGACGTACCTGACAGCGGTTGCTCGAAGCCATCGCGGAACAACCAACTAGAGATGACGCGGAGCGGTGCTTGGAACCGGCTTGTTGGGATGCCGGTTGCATCCGGATCATTTGGTTGTAGCGGATACGCTTGTTGTGGCGCGGTCTGATCCGGAACGCACTGAAGCGGGTAGCTGGGCAAGCCCGACCCAGCCCACTCCCAACTTGATCCCCGCATCACTGTTTGGATCGGTGGCCGTCCCGTCTGAGGGAGGTAGAAAACTAGTGGATCGCCAATCAGTGCGCCGTCGTAGCGCGGATAGGCAGCCGGAACGACCATTCCTATCTTCGAACTCGGTTGGGCTTGGATGTACGCTTGGCCCGTGCAATCACTTGAAGTGAAGAACACCCGCCCCTCACTGTTGGTGTTGAGATCCGATGGATGCTCTAAGCGCCCGGTCTCACGGTTGAACCCAAACCGATAGCCGGTAGCCGACACGCCGTACTCGTATCCCTCAATTCGGGCTCCCTGGTAGAACCCCACAATCCGCCCATTGGCATCAACAACGATGGGCGACGCGTCAGCCGTCTGGAGCAGGCTCAGCAGGATGAGCGCGAGCTTGGTCCGGAATGCCATCACACCCCTCCTTCGCACGGGTGCTCAGAGTGTAGACCGGTGATCGACAACTGCCTATCGACCGTGACCAGATGCGGATCGCGCAGCAAGTCGGCATTGGGCGCTATCGCATCCACCTCGGCGACGGTCAGGACGTGCGCAGCACCGGCAGAATGAGCGGGAGCAAGGATCTGTGGGCAGTCAAGGTAGCAGTTCTATGCACCCATCCTGACAACAAACTGCAATTGAACTTTGGTCCCGCCACGCGGTCAGACAAAAGTCCACTGTTATTCGCGAGGATTTTGCTGAACCAGAACTGGAGGTGACTATGTTTGTACGCGAGACGAAAATCGAAGATTTAGTGCTCCTGCGCGACGCAGGGTTATTGTTTTGGAAAGTCTCAGATAATAGATACGTCGAGCTTGAGCCATTTAGAATGGCCTACGACTTGAGCGATCTGGATTCAGAAGAATACGCAGTTCAAACAGAGCAATAAATTGCTCGGTTCGACAGTCCGCTAAAACAAAAACCCCGCACTAGGCGGGGTTCGTGTAAGTGCAGCGCGCGACGACCGGTAGAAGAGGAGAAATACCCGGCCGCCGCCGCTGCTTGACGCGCCGGGGCAGTCACCCGGCGAATTTGAGACTATTAACGCGCGCCCAAATAAGACGCCCAGGACAACGTCTGGCCGCCGCCATACGGAGTTACAGCCGTGTTCCACATCGGTTGCCCGGTCACGCGCAAGATCAGGCGCCAGCTCTGAACGTCGCGAGCGAATCCCGGGCCGATGACTGTCTCAACTCTGGCGGAATTGCGAATCAGCAGTGCATACTGGCTGAGATCAGCAAAACAAATATCGCCAATATCGCCCGGCTGTGAACAAATTTCGCTAACGATTACCGCGCAATCAAGGACACCCAGGAATCTCCCACAGCGCCATGCCAGCGCTCGGCATCGAGAGTGAGGAAGACCTTTTCCTGCTGACTTCGACAAAGATTCGCGTATCGCGTCCGCAGCGGGTGGTGCGGCTTTGACGTTGAGGTGGCCACCCTGCCCTTTGAAACCCCTGCGGCTCAAAGCTCGCGGGCCAGACGCATTCCCAGGGTGTTGTTGCGGTAAGTCGGCACAAGGACCGAACGATCGGCAGCGCGTAGCGAATTGCGCCCTGCGCTCCAGCTCACCCCGCGCAAGCTGCGTCGACCGCAGTCGCCCGTGGTCCGGGCACGGCCATCTGCCGGTGCCTTGTCGTAGTCCGCATGCCAACAGTCGCCGCTCCATTCCCACGCATTGCCGACGGTGTCGTGCAGCCCGAAAGCGTTCGCTTGAAAACTCGCAACCGGACTGGTGTGGAGGAAACCATCGCCGCAGCGCGCGACCGCGGCGCCGGGATAGCTGAGGAGCGCGGTTTGATCCAGAACATTGGCATGGCGGCAGGCCCGGTCGGCATCTGCGCCCCAGGCATAGCGACTGGCACTGCCCGCCCGCAGTGCGTATTCCAGTTCGGCTTCGCTAGGCAGCCGGTAGCCTTGGCCAGTCTGGGCTGCCAGCCAGCGCACATAAGCATCGGCATCGTTCCAGCTCAGGCAAACCACCGGATGGCGCTCGGTCTGCGCGAAACCGGGCGCGCGCCAGCTGCTGTCCTCGGCATAGTCCAGCTCGGTGTAACAGCCGGATTCAGGGCCGGCGCGAGTCGGCACATCGGTATTGCGTTCGGCATCGGTGCGATAACCGGTGGCATCGACGAACTGCCGAAACTGCGCCACGGTCAATTCGGTCTTGCTCAGTGCCAGGGCCGCGATCCGAACCCGATGTTGCGGACCTTCGTCGGCGATACGATCCGCTTCCGTGACAGGCGAGCCCATGAAAAAGCGACCCGTCGGAATCACCACCATCTCCGGGCCCTTGCTACCGTCGCTCAAATTGTCGAGGAAGACGCGGCCGGCGCCGTCCCGCGCTAGCGCGCATCGGGGAACCAGGAATGCCAGCAGGATTGCAGACAGCGACAGCGACAAAAAGCGCATGGTGATTCCCTGGAATTAATCGGAGTAGAACTGGTGTGCCGGCATAATGGTCGATTCCGCGAATTACGGCGGTTGAATCGGAACGAATGTCGGGTATATGGAGTATGGGAAATTAAAACGCCTTCTTGGGACGACCGATGAGCAGACCTCCTGGACGTGGCGGTTTTGCCGGCTGAGTCCAGACCCGTTAGCTTGGTCAGGCGCCATGACTTCGCATTTAAATATGCCCTACGGTGCTACCGGATTTTCCATCCCGTCGCGAAATATCCTTACAACCATGTCTTCGGTGGCGTCGGAGACGCAATAGATACCGTAACTTTGGTTAGCGCAAGTGGTTTGGGTAAAACCGGACCACGTGGTCGCGGCGTTGCTGGGGTCGCCCAGCATGCCTTGGAATGCGCTGGTGCCGTTGGTCCAGCCATTGCAATGATCGGCGTGCGGCTGGCCAAAACGATCCGAACCCGTCCGGGCGTAGTGGGCTAAGGACTGGTAGGCGCCGTTTTCATCGACATTGAGCGCGGTCGCGGGTTCGCCATCGGCCAGATCGGCGAGGTTGTTGGCAAAACGCACGCCGTCGACGCGATAACGCGGGCCGTCATGGACAAATCGACTGATCGCGGCCACAGACGGACCGGCAGACAGGAAGGCTTTGAAGCTCTGCGGTAGCAACAGATGGGCTGCCGTTGCGCGCACTCGGCAGATCTGGTCTCCCGCCTCGACCCCGACTCGTCCGCCGGCATCGGCCCAGCTGTTGAGGTTGCCGTTGCCGGTGACGCTGGTGATAAAGGCCTGCGGTCCGCTGCCTTCCACCGGATTGACCACGTCATTGCCGCCATGGGCGGTCATGCACAGCAAATGATGGGTATTCGAACAGGGCGCCCACCCGCCAGCGGTCCAGATCGTCGTGGTGTGACGTGCATGTCCCACAGCGGCAATGGCATTGGACGGGCTGGCGGTCCAGTCCAAACAGCTGGTGTAGCTGGATTCGTACTCGCCGAAGACATTGGTGCCGGTCCAGACCTGGGAAGGGTGTGAGGTGGTCAGGCGCTCGCCGCGTTCGTCGCGATCGAAGGCGTGATAGACCGCGCCTTGGGGATTGAGCGCGGTATTGAGATTGCTGATGATCAGTCGACCATCGACCGACAACCACGGACCGACCACTGCGGGCAGCACAGGCAGCCCACAGTTATTCTCCTTCTTGCCGGTCCGGTCGATGATGTGGCAATACGCATCCGTGATCGGGGTCGACAGCCACGCCCGATAGTTTTCCGCACCGGGCCGACCCGCCGCCTGAGCGCGGATCTGGCAGATGCGGTCGCCAGCGGGTACCCCGTTAAAACCGCCAACGCCGAGTTCGGCCCAACTGCCCAGTTGAGCGGTGCCGGTGGTCGAAGTGATAAAGGCGCGACCGGAATAGTTCGGCGTGGCCGTGACCGTGGGCGCCAAGCCCAGGCCCAATAGTGCGAGGGTGAAACGCAACATATACGCTCCGGCATGATGGACAAGTTCGACGCACCGCGTGCTGGACTCAGCGTCTGGTCCCCAGCCGCATCTGCCTGGCAGCAGGCCTGTGTCGAGTCGGCAAGATGAGCTCGCATGCGTCCGCTGACGCGGTGCTCCAGCTGACCGCTCATGACCGATTCCTGACCAGAGTCAAAACTCAAGGAAAATCAGAGGACATCGCCGAATGCGAGAATGTGTGCACGAGACGGGAATGAGTGCACGATGGATCTGTTGGCGACCAACTTCCGTGTGGGTGAGTGCCTGGTCGAGCCCCGCGAGCTGCGACTGAGTCGGGCGGGCGAACTCATACGTCTGGAACCACGGGTACTGCAGGTGCTGGTCGCACTGGCGAAACGTCCGGGTACGACGGTGACCCGGGACGAGTTGTTGGCCGAAGCATGGGAAGGTCTGATCGTCACCGACGACGCCATCAACCGTGCGGTATGGAAACTGCGCGTCGCACTTTCGGCTGATCCAAAACTGGATTCGCCGATCGAGACGGTGCCCCGACGCGGCTATCGGCTGTTGCACGCGGTCAGTCTGGTGGCGGAGACCGATAGCGATTCGATGCCTGCGCAGCCACCGCCAGCAGCGTCCGCCGTCCGTCCTGCCTGGACCAGTGCGCTGATACGGCGCACGGGGGCGATTGCCGGGTTGCTGCTGTTGGGAGTGATCCTCGTCTGGCGTTGGCCCGAAGTGGATGAAACCGCACCGGTTGTGCCACAGCTGCGCACTCTGAGCAATCTGCCATGGTCAGAAACCTTACCGTCGTTCGCCCCGGACGGCCAACGCTTGGTGTTTTCCGCCCGCAGTGAGATCGGCGAGCAGTTGTGGATCCAGGGGGTCCAGGAGAAAACCGCGCGTCAACTCACCCGCGGCGCCGGGTTTGATCGATCCGCTGTCTGGTCAACTGGCGGCGAACGGATCGTTTTTGTGCGCCGCAACGGGCAGCAATGCACGGTCAACAGCATTGCGGTCAGTGGCGGCGAGCCGCGTGCACTGACCGATTGCCGCGCCGACTCCTGGCCCACGATCAGCCTGTCCCCGGATGGCAAACAGTTGGTGCTCTCAGACNNCTCTCAGACCGACCGGACCCAAGCAGCAACGGCCAGGCGCTCTATCTGGTCGATCTCTCCACCGGTGAGCGGCGCATGCTGACGGATCCGCCGCTCGGCCAGGGCGATGTCCGACCGGCGTGGTCGCCCGACGGACGCTGGATTGCGTTCCTGCGCATGCAGGTGCGCCAGGGTCGCGAGCTGCTGCGAATTTCTGCCAGTGGCGGGGCGCCGGAACCCCTTGGCGTTCCCGCAGGACAGCTGCAGAGCCTGGCCTGGCGCGATGCCGAGCGCCTCTTGTACGTGCAGCGCGAACACGGAGAAACCAGCCTGTGGCAATACCAGTCAGGTCGGCCACCACTGCCGCTGGGCGTGTCGCGATTCGGCACCGGTGGTCTGGCAGTGGCGCCGGACGGCAAGGTCGCGGCAATCGCCACCAGTTACACGCCAAATGCCATTTGGCGCTGTCCGGCGGCAGCCGGCGATGGCGCTGTCCAAAAACTGTTGCAGTCCTCACGCGTTGACCGCGAGCCACGATATTCGCCAACTGGGCCGCAATTTGCTTTTATTTCCACGCGCAGCGGCACCCGCGGGTTGTGGCTGGCGAACATCGACGGCAGCGGCGCGCGCGAACTCTGGAGTAGTCCCGACAGCGAAGTCATCGCCTTTGACTGGGCGCCCGATGGTCAGCGCATGGTGTTCGAACGCTCGACTGGCGGCGTTTCAACGATTTGTGTGCTCAATCTGGATGGTCAAGTGTCGTGCCCGGTGCGCGAACCTGGCTCAGCGATCCTGCCCAGCTGGTCGCGTGATGGAGCCTGGCTGTATTTCAGCACGATGTCCGCAAATACTTGGGTCTTGTGCCGGATTCACCCCGATGGCAGCGAGCGTCAGCAACTCAGCGACGAAGGTTTTTACGCGGCCGTGGAGAGCGCCGATGGCACGCGGCTGCTGTTGGCCAAGCTGGGCAGCAACGGGCTGTGGTCGCGCGACGCGCGGACCGGCGAGATCCGGCTATTGATCGCCGAGTTTCCCGCCTCGCGCCCGCGCGCTTTCACCACCGATCAGTCCGGCCTCTATTACGTCAACGCCGAAAATCATTTGAAATACTCCGATTTTTCCAGCGACAAGACGCGCTTGTTGCATACCCTCCCTGGCTATTTCCCACCGCTGACCCTGTCCCTCAGCCCCGACGGCCGCGCGCTGCTGATCAGCATCGATGAAATCGAAACGGGTGATATCGAGCTGCTGAGCAATCTGGATCAGCTTGCACCACGATGAGCTTGTGACTCATGACCCGCGCAAGCGGTTCGCTTGCCAAGCGCCGCTGCCCCTGATTCCCGGCCGCACGTGCGAGACGTCGGCCCAAGCTGTACGGACGGTCCCGGTTTGCGGATCAATGGCTTGGACGAGCTCTCCTGATCGCGAGCGCGAACCTGGCCAGGTGCGGATCGCTTTCCGCTAACGGAATCTCCTAGACAATCGGGACAGACGAGTGGTGCTCACGCGCGCACCTCGATCACTCGGGCTATCTGCCGCGGTTGCTCCATCCGATTATTCGAAGCCATTGGCAAACATCGATTGATCCAGAATCTCGACATTGCGCACGCCGCCGGTGCCAGTCGCGAGGCCGACGACGCCTTGTGCGATGAGTTGCCCGCGGAGCTCGCCGCTGGGGAACAGGTTGGTGAACACGTTGAGATAGATGCGGTTGGCGCGCAGCGAGCTGAGGTTGGCGGCGCCGAGGGGCTGGGCGTCGATGGATGCCCAGATGCCGAAGAAGGTGCCTGCGGGCACCAGCGCGCCATTCAATTCGGTGCCATTGAGGCTGCGTACGGGTGCGCCGTTGAGACCGGTTTTCGCGGCGTGGAATTGCCCAAAGGTAATCGTTGCCCCGGCCACGTCGCGATAGGGCATGCGAAACGCCAGGGCGCTGGCACCCGGATCCAGTGTGGCGACCAAAGTCGCAGTTGCCGGCGACGTGGAAAGTGGGCTTGATTCCTGCGCGCCGCTCACGCGCGCCAGGAACATTTCGCGCGTGGCGGCTGGCTCGAACTGCACTGTCGTCGTAAAGAGCGACAGGTCGAGGGTGTCATTGCCACCCTCGCCGTCGAGCAATCCGCCATTGAGGCCGCCATTGTTGGCGATGACAAAAGTGTCCGCGCCGGCCCCGCCGAGCAGTGTCGTGGTTGCCGTCGTGGTCCCAATCGAGAAACCGTCGGCTCCCGCTCCCGCCCGGAGTTCGACGCTTTCGACCGAGGTGTTCGCAAGGCCACCGAAAATGCCAATGACGTTGCCCGCACCGAGCGTGTAATTGCGCAGGGCCAACGAGCCTGAATCGTCAATCTGCACCAGGTCGTGACCAGCGCCACCATCGACGTTGAAACTCAGCGACCCACCCAAGGCCCCGGCCGGCGATGCCGGCTGGCCGATCGTGATGGTGTCGTCGCCGCCCATGCCATTGATGGTGACGGTGCCGTTCGCGGCCGATAGCGTCTGGTCNNGCTGTTGAAGCCGGCGTCGCCGGCTTCAAAGCGGTCGTGCCGCAACAGTCCGCCACTCGAATCGATACGGATCGCTTGCGAGGCCGAGCTGCCGGTAAAGGTCGCCGCCGAACCGGCAAGTGTCGCCGTGAAGCCGGGCGGTGCCGCTGCCACCCCGTTGATGGTGGCCCCGAGTGGACCGATCAATGTGGCCAAGCCCGTTGTCAGGCTGACTGAATACAGTTGAGCAGTGCCACCCACCACCAGTGCGGCGCGCGCAACGTTGCCAGGCAGGATGTCGAATCCGGCCACTGCCGAGGCATCAACACCGAGCGGACCCACGGTGGAGAGCATGCCCGCATTGTTGGTTTGGGTAACCAGCACGTTTGTCCCGGTGTCGATGCCATACAACTGGGTCGTCGTCGCACCGTTGAAGTTGTTGCTGTGGGCGCTCGCGGTCACGTCGGGATTGACCCCGAAATTCGGGTCGGCCGGGCCGTAGAACAAGTTGGTGTCCACGCCGACCAGGGCCACGCCGTCGGACGGGTCGAGCCGCAGGTTCTGCTCGATATTGCTGGTAACGCGAATGCGATCAGTCACCGGGTTGAAGTCGAAGCCGAAGTTGGTCCCGTTCAAGGAAGTCACCAACGGCCCGGCAGTCACGCCATCCGCGCCGGTCACAACGCTGGCGACACCCGTGCGGAAATCGATGCGATAGAGCCGGTTCGAATTGCCCAGGCCGTAAAGGGTCTCATCCGCGGGGCGGAAATCGACGCCAACCAGGGTTTCGCCCGGCTGCAGGCCGGTAATCATCACCGCGGGACCCAGCAGGACCGACGGTGCCGAATCGTCGATGCGCCGCAGTTGGTTGGCATTGGTGAGCACGAAGAGACGCGCCGCGGAGGCGGTATCAATGCCGGCGGATACCAGGGTGGTGACGACCAGGGTGAAACGCAGGATGGCGCGGCGCATGGCGTGCTTCTCAATGGGTAAGGGTCTCTCCCAAGGAACGACCAATTACGGGGAAACCGGACAGCGCCGCTGGCTTCTGCCTCACGTAGGAGCGGCCATGGCCGCGATCTTCTGTCGGCGTCAGCCGACGGCTTCTGCCCCACGTAGGAGCGGCCATGGCCGCGATCTTCTTTCGGCGTCAGCCGACGGCTGAGATCGCACGCGGGTTGCGGATGTCCCAGTGAGATTGTGGAACCGCCGCGACAGGATGAGTCGGAGGCTTCATCCAGAACCCGCCGAACGCAAAAGTTTCGAGAGGCAACCCTGTGAGTCGGCCAATTGACTTCCACATCGCCGAAAACTCCAAGCTCGGCGCAGCGCCAACCGCTGCTTTTTTGGGCGACTCTTCGTAATCTTCGACCTTCGCGAGCGTGATCCGTAAGCCGACCGCAGGAGAAGCCATGAACAAGCCCGAGAAAGCCCACGACATCGATACCGATGCCGTGATGTTCGCGGCCGGGGAGCATTTCGACGTGACTGCCGTCGGCGCGGCGCAGACGCCCTGGTGGAATCGCACGTTGTGCGCGGTCAACGACGCCTGGATCAGGCTCGGCATGATGGAAGGCGATTTCCATTGGCACAAGCACGACGGCGAGGATGAATTCTTCATGGTCCTGGAAGGCCAGCTCGACATCGAGCTCGAAGATCGCATGGTGACGTTTCTGCCGGGTCAGGCCTTCGTGGTCCCGGCGGGCGTGATGCACTTCCCGCATTCGCGCGGTCGCAGCGTGGTGCTCATGGTGGAGAAAGCCGGCGTGGTGCCAACTGGCGATTGAGGACGCTCCTATGCCCGATCTGATCATCGACGGCGGTTGTGCCTGCGGCGCTGTGCGCTATCGGATCGGCATCCGCC
>CXWL01025593.1_pt1 | contig 10152 bp, 8 predicted proteins | sample 590931 | NCBI WGS metagenome assembly CXWL01 (sample SAMEA3498368, study PRJEB10139) | groundwater metagenome | biome: water well; material: biofilm material | place: Germany | collected 2015-04-27
AAAAAAGTATATAAGCAGTTTCCTGCTAAATGACCATTTACACAAAATTATTTACACCCCCAAGAAGATGTGTCAATACGCGGCACCGCCGGGTTATCGGCGCAAGAGCGAGCCAGTGTCTCCCAAGCTTGCCCCTTTCACTGGCATTATTGATGCCATTCTGGAAGCTGATAAGCAAGTTCATGTCAAACAACTCCATACCTCGGTGCGGATATTGGAGCGGTTACGCGATGAATATGGCTTTACCGGTGGTTATACCATCGTACGTAGTTAAACTTGCGATTCCCCGTGGTCTTGCCGCGGGGATAGGTGCAGGGCCGCGCGGAGCTAATTTATTTACCTCCGGTAGAGCCGAGGCTTGTAGCTGGAGCCCCTCAAAGGGGCCTGTTTGTGAGCCGCTAAAGCGGCATCTATATATTCAGTTTCAACTGATCATATCGCTCATCTTCCTTTTCCTGATCTCGTATATACGCTCTGACCATTTCTTCATTCAAACCCACAGTCAAAACAAAATATCCACGCGCCCAAAAGCTTTCTCCCGTGAAGTTCTTTCTTCTTCCCAATTGACGCGCTATTGCTATCGCACTTTTACCTTTGATAAAACCCATCACATGCGATACCGAGTACTTGGGTGGAATACTTATGCACATGTGGATGTGATCCAACATTAAATGGCCTTCTACAATCTCACTTTCTTTCTAATTTGCAAGATCATGCAGCACTTCTCCTATATGCTTCCTGAGCTTGCCAAATATCAACTTCTTCCGCCGCTTGGGTATAAATACCACATGATATTTACAATCCCAGCGCGTATGGCTCAAACTTTGGTACTTCTTCATCTTTGACTCCTCGTCTCGTGGTTGGAACGAGAACGGTACGACGATTGCCGTAACGGTCAAACCTTCAGGAGTCCCCAGGCAAAGCCGGGGTTTACCTATTATTAATTACCGAAGCGCTTGGGTTGTAAATAGGGAACTCTCTCATCTTTCTGGCATAAGTTTGTGAAGCGTTGGGAGTGTATCACGGACCAGTACAGATTGTGGTATAGCAAACACGAACACATTACATTAAATCAATTGGCTGAAACTTGCTTGGAGTAATAATCAGTTTAGCCTGAGTTATCTCTGACCCGTCCTAGTGGCTAGTTTTTTATTGCTTGCTATTGATTTTGTTTTCCTACACAGATGCATAAAAAGAAAAAGCACCTAGAATTTTTAGTCTCTAAGTGCTTGATTTTATTGGTTGCGGGGGCAGGATTTGAACCTACGACCTTCGGGTTATGAGCCCGACGAGCTGCCAGACTGCTCCACCCCGCGTCAGAGGCCGTATTATAGCACAAGCTGGCGTATACAGGTCAATTAACATCTTCAGGCGACTTTAGATTAACAAACGCGTTAGCATTGCGACAAAGGATTACTCCATTTGATCTGTTTATGCCGCTGCCAAGCAGCTTCCTTTTTAATTACTGCGTCAATAATCTGCAGAATATTACTAACATTAACAGGCTTGTCCTGTCGTTTAACATTTCCGGTCAATTGCGCTCGTGGCAATTTTCCACGTTGATAAAAGGACCATATCTCCACCGCATAATCAGATTGAGCTAATTCTGGAGCAAACCGGCTGAAATAAGCTGTTAGATTATCAATATCACGTTTAATCATATGGCGTGCTTGATGATTATTAGCCGCATTAACTGCCTGGGGCAGATCAATAATAACTGGGCCTTGACTACCCACCAGTACATTGTATTGTGATAAATCACCATGAACAATTCCGGCACAAAGCATTTTTACAATCTGGTCGATCAGAGTCTTATGGTACGTGCGTGCCTGTTTTGGAGTCAGTATGAGATCACTCAATCGTGGCGCCACATTTCCTTCTGAATCTGTAATCAACTCCATTAGTAAGACACCGGAAAAAAAACTATAGAATTTTGGCACACGTATACCGGCCATTCCAAGACGGCATAACATGTCTATCTCAGTACTTTGCCAAGCTTCCTCGCATGCAATACGTCCATAACGGCTCCCCTTTTCTATCGCCCGGGCACGTCGGCTGTTTTTAACCTTACGCCCTTCTGTGTAATTGGCGCGTTGCTGGAAATTGCGTTTATTGCTTTCCTTATATACTTTAGCGCAACGAATTGCATTTCCGCAGCCTACTAAATAGATCATGGCTTCTTTGCCACTCATCAGCTGACATATCACACTATCAATTAAACCTTCTTCAATTAATGGCTCAAGTCGTTTGGGTATTTTCATAAGTGTTATGTAAGCGCACTCTGGTTTCTTGTACGCTCCTCATCCTCCGGAATTATAGTGAAAATAATTTCAATCTTTGTCGTGGCATTCGAAGACTTTCAAACCTGAATTAACCGCGTTGAGCAAATTGTAAAAAGAATACGTTGCTTTTGGAATGTGGCAAATTGTCGCGCGGCTATTTGTCGCACATTGATCCTGTTCCAGAACCAACAAAAATTAACATGTCTATTCGGTCTATCGGTTCTTCAAACCAGCACGACATGTTCAAAGTAAATCGTTTAAAATGCTCAGTGAATTTATTGATAGCAACCATTACGCAATTGTTATCCGCCACATCGATACAGTTAATGCTGGCAAAGCAACCTTGATTATCATCATAGTCACTTGCAGGAAGGATTTTATGCAGCAGGAAAAAGATCTCTTTACGCACCAGGATACGTTGGCTAATCTGCATGAAAACTTACCACTGACAGAAAAACTGCGTTTCTTGCACCAAGTCATGCGTCAGGATTTTCCATTTATTGATCGCTTGGCCATTGCACTGTTTGACGAAAAAACAGAAATGCTCAAAACCTACACCCATAGCACGGAAGGTAATGACAGCCCGGTAACTACCTACGACGCACCGCTCAGTTCCGCGCCATCACTCTATGCCATCATCGAGCATCGCCGTCCGCGCCTGGTTCAGGATCTCAATATTTTTTCCCAAGGCATCCATGAACATACCAAACGCGTCGCTGCCAAGGGTTATAAATCCAGTTACACCATGCCACTGTATCAAAGCGGCACTTTCATTGGATTTCTGTTTTTCAATTCACTTCAAGAACACCCATTTGCACCCAAAACGCTGCGCCAGATTGACATCTATGGACATCTAATCGCGCTAATGGTGATCAATGAATTAACGGCTATACGCACTTTGCTTGCTGCGGTCCGCGCTGCACGTAACATGACACATTACCGCGATCTTGAAACCGGTTCGCATATTGACCGGACTGCTCACTACGCCCGGCTTATTGCCCGCGAGCTTTCTCCAAGCTATAACATTAGCGATGAACAAATTGAGCATATTTTCTTGTTCTCACCCATGCATGACGTTGGAAAGATTGGGATCCCGGATAATATTCTGCGCAAGCCTAGCAAACTCAATTCCGCAGAATTTGATGTGATGAAAACTCATCCGGCGAAAGGCCGTGAAATTATTGATTCGGTTCTTGAAGATTTCAGTCTGGGTACTTTTGGGCACGCCAATATCTTGCGCAATATTGCTGAGTTTCACCATGAAGCGGTTGATGGCAGTGGGTATCCCAAAGGTTTGAAAGGGGAAGAAATTCCTATTGAAGCGCGTATCAGCGCAGTAGCCGATGTGTTTGATGCATTGACTTCACGCCGTTCGTATAAAGCACCATGGAGTAATGAAGATGCTTTTAACATGTTGCGGCAAATGTCGAACTCCAAACTGGATCGTGATTGTGTTGAGGCATTGATCAACAACGCTGAGAAGGTGCGGGAGATTCAACAACGTTTTATTGATAACGATCTGATCTAAGAAATTGAAATGATAAATGCTTTATTTGTTTGACTGATCTTGTTTGATCCATTTTTGTACCACCAGACTTCCCACCAAATCCCCTTCCACATTCACCATAGTGCGTACCGTATCGAGTATTCGATCAACTGGTAGTAGAATAGCAATCGCCTCAACCGGCAATCCAACCGATTGCAGCACCATTACCATCGTTACCATACCGGCACTGGGAATACCGGGAGCACCGATTGCGGCTAGCATGGCCGTCAAAAATACAACCATCTGCTGCACAAAGCTCAGCTCAATCCCAACCAGATTGGCAATAAACAAAGCCGCAACCGCTTCATAGAGTGCCGTACCATCCATATTCATGGTCGCACCCAATGGAATAACAAAACCTGCCACATCGCGCTTGACATGCAAATGCTGTTCCGCGCAACGTAATGTAACGGGTAACGTCGCGGCACTGGAACTGGTAGCAAAGGCGGTAATTAATGCCTCACGTGCCCCCAACCAGAATTTGAGCGGTGTCATGCCGGTAATCAGATACAGAATTAATGGCAGCACCACTAGCCCATGCAACAAAAGGGTACCCATAACAATAGCCACAAACTTGATCAAAGTCGTCAGCAGACTGGTATCTTGTGTGGCGACCAATTGCAATAATAACGCCATGATTCCGAATGGCGCCAGGCGCATGATCCAGCCAACCAACATTAATATCAATTCCAGAAATTCCTGCATTAATGTCAGGATATTGCGATAACGCTCACCGCCCACCACTAACGCAATGCCCAGCAATAAAGCAAATATCACGACAGCCAATACATTGCTTTGCGCCAGCGCTGCGATTGGGTTCTGAAACAACGAGTGGAGAAAATGTGCGAAAAAATCAGATAGTGACATCTGCGTTGCCTGAAAACCCTGCATCGCATCCTGAAACATGGCTATCTGTAAACCGCCACCGGGTTGTAATAAGTTAGCAGCCGTTAATCCCAACACAACGGCCAGCGCCATCGTCGAAACAAAAAAGATGAGCGTCCCCTGCCAAACACGATTCATTTGTTGATGTGAACGTAAATTGGCTACCCCGACCACAATTGATGTAAAAACCAGTGGGATCAACACCATTCGCAATAAATCAATAAACAATGTACCCACCAGTTTGGCAGCATACAAACCATTTTGTGCAATGCTTGACCCCTGCCCTAACTGGGCAAACCAGAGACCCAATACGACACCCAATAGCGTACCGAGCAGAATTTGCGTGTTCAATGATACTTTGTTCACTGGTTAATGCCCATTCTGCTATGTACTCCAAACAAATGTATCAAGTTGATTACACCCAATCCTTGCCAATCAGAAAATCGGTATACAGCTTATCTTCTGCAGCACCCGCTTCCGGTTTCCAGTCATAGCGCCATTTAACAATCGGCGGCAAAGACATCAATATGGATTCCGTCCGCCCGCCCGATTGTAGGCCGAATAAAGTACCCCGGTCCCATACCAGATTAAATTCCACATAGCGCCCGCGCCGATACGCTTGAAAATCGCGCTCGCGTTCACCATACGGCGTGTCTTTACGTTTTTCCAGAATGGGCCGGTAAGCTGGCAAAAAATTTTCCCCCACATTTTGGATCAATTTAAAACAGCTATCAAAATCGGGTTGATTCAGGTCATCGAAGAAAACGCCACCTATGCCACGCGGTTCTTTTCGATGCTTTAAATAAAAATAGTCATCACACCATTTTTTCAGACGCGGATAGCAATCATCGCCGAACGGTTGCAACGCATTTTTGCAGGTTTGATGAAAATGAATCGCATCTTCAGCATAGCCATAATAAGGCGTCAGATCCATACCACCGCCAAACCACCAAACCGGCTCAGCACCCTCCTTACGCGCTTCGAAGTAACGCACATTCATATGTACTGTGGGCGCATAAGGATTACGCGGATGCAAAACCAGCGATACACCCATCGCCTCAAACGAACGGCCGGCTAATTCAGGACGTGCGGCCGTGGCTGATGCTGGCAATCCGGCGCCATACACATGGGAAAAATTAACACCGCCGCGCTCCAATACATTGCCCTCTTCAATGACACTACTCATTCCGCCACCACCTTCCGGGCGATCCCATTGGTCACGTTTGAATGTTTTGCCATCCACCTGCTCTAGCCCTTTGACGATGCTATCTTGCAGATTGATCAGAAATTCTTTAACTCGTGGTGTATTCATGCAAGCTCCCGGTTTTAATTTAATATTATTCAATGCAAGGTGTATGCGTATTCGGATATTTCAGAAATTCATATAATCCCGTTTATCTTCGTATATTCCAAAGAACGATATACTTTTATAATAGCCCTTAGGCAATGGCATGCATTTTACCGCAGGTATAGCATGATGAAAGCATTTCATTATTGATATTCCTCAATCGGATTCGTGGTAGTTTCATATTGAATGGCGTGAATTTTACAGGTTGCAGAAAGCCAATCACCCATTTCCTGTATGCCAATTCAAAAAAATATGGGCGCGTATGATAGACTCCTGCAATCAGTTCTAAGAGAAAAACAGAATGTCTGGAAATACATTTGGCAAACTTTTCAGTGTCACCTCTTTTGGTGAATCGCATGGTCCCGCGATTGGTTGCGTCGTGGATGGTTGCCCGCCCGGATTGGAAATAACCGCAGAAGATATCCAGTTGGAACTGGATCGACGCAAGCCGGGAACATCGCGTCATGTGACGCAACGGCGCGAATCCGACACGGTGGAAATTCTATCGGGTGTATTTGAAGGCAAAACGACCGGTACACCGATTGCATTGTTGATACGCAATGAAGACCAACGCAGCAAGGATTACAGCAAGATCATGGACGTTTTCCGTCCTGGCCATGCGGATTACACCTATTGGCAAAAGTACGGCATTCGCGATTATCGTGGCGGCGGCCGTGCATCAGCACGTGAAACAGCAATCCGGGTTGCGGCTGGTGCCATTGCGAAGAAATGGTTGCAGGAAAAATTTGGCATTGTCATTCGCGGTTATATGTCACAACTGGGTCCGATAGAAATCCCTTTCAAACAATGGGATGATGTCCATCACAATCCCTTTTTTGTGACGGACAACAGCTATACCGGCCAACTGGAAACGTTTATGGACAAACTGCGCAAATCCGGTGATTCAGTAGGCGCCAAGATCAGCGTGGTGGCCCAAGGTGTGCCTGTCGGTTGGGGAGAACCGGTCTATGATCGGCTGGATGCAGAAATTGCTTACGCGATGATGAATATCAATGCGGTGAAAGGTGTAGAAATCGGCGCGGGATTCGCCAGTATTACACAAAAAGGCACGGAGCATTCGGATGAAATGACCCCGGATGGTTTTTTAAGTAACAATGCGGGCGGCATATTAGGGGGTGTTTCTACCGGACAGGACATCACAGTTAATGTCGCCATTAAACCGACATCGAGCATTCGCCTTGGACGCCATTCAATTGACAAAACTGGCAGTCCGGTAATCGTTGAAACGCATGGTAGGCATGACCCCTGTGTAGGTATTCGCGCCACACCGATCGTCGAGGCTATGCTTGCACTGGTGTTAATCGATCATGCGTTACGGCATCGTGCGCAAAACGCGGATGTGAGCTGCGCAACACCAAGAATACCCGGCAGTGTAAATCCCGCAAAAGATATCACCAAGCCGATAGCAGCAAAAACACCATTGCGAGAAGACCCGGAACCTGAAGAAGATATATAAGCATCAGAGCAAGCATTCATGCAGTTAAACCTTGACAAGACCCACCAAATACACCATTATCGCCCCCGCAAAAGAAATATTGATTATTTGTAGAGAAACGATCGGCTCAGTCGATTACAGTTTGAAGGCATCGAATACAGTAACAAAAGCATAAGTTCGAATCCCGTAATTGCTTCAATCTGATATAATCTCCCGGTTGATAAAATAGCTGGAAGTAATTTGATTGTGCTTAGCGCCCGTAGCTCAGTTGGATAGAGTACTTGGCTACGAACCAAGGGGTCGTGGGTTCGAATCCTGCCGGGCGCGCCAATTCATCGAATAATCTTTTTACAATTCAATAAACAGGCCTATCCGTTTTTTGTCTAGACATTTCTCAAATGGCCAAGTAGCTCAGTCGGTAGAGCAGAGGACTGAAAATCCTTGTGTCGGTGGTTCGATTCCGCCCTTGGCCACCAATAAAAGGAAGCACTTAAAGATCAATAATCTTAAGTGCTTTTTTATTTTCCGCGTTTGTGTAGCCATTATGTAGGAAAATAAATTCAACAACTAACAATAAAAATCTCCAGCAAAGCATCCCGCCGCAAGCAACGGGTGTTATCTGCACTCTTCAATCCAGTGGTTTTCAACCAGCTATCGCCCCAAGAGCTGGGGAATTGAACCCGTAGAGATTACATGGAATGCGGAATTGCTAATCGGGTTGGCGAGCATAACTGAATATTCTGGAGTATTTAAAAATAATATGAATAGCGCAACAAACGAAAAAATAATAGTTGCGACCAAACTGTGGTTAGAGCGCGCCGTCATCGGCCTCAATCTGTGCCCTTTCGCCAAGGCCGTACACGTGAAAAATCAGATAAGCTATGCGGTGAGCAGTGCAACCACGCATGAGGATTTGCTAATTGACCTGATGCACGTACTGGAAATATTGGCTGAAACGCCAGCAGAAAAGATTGACACAACCTTGCTGATTCATCCCTATGTGCTTACTGATTTTATCGACTACAACGATTTTCTCGATGTGGTCGATGCGGCACTGGAAAACATGGATTTGGAAAATACGTTGCAAGTGGCCAGTTTTCACCCGCAGTATCAATTTTCCGGAACGCAGCCAGACGATATCGAAAACTATACCAACCGGTCGCCGTATCCTATGATGCATGTGCTGCGCGAAGCCAGCGTCATGCGGGCGGTGTTGGCTTTCCCAGAGGCCGGGAAAATATTCGATAAGAACATAGCGACATTGTGCGATTTGGGCCACACAGGTTGGAATGATTTGGGGTTGGTTAAGATCAACCCTCCTTTGGAGAATAAATCAATGCGTAAAGAGCTATAACAGTGACGCTAGCTTTCTCTTTACTTACCCCCGATTGCGTCATGAATGCGCTGGATAGCCTGGGATGCCGCAGTGATGGCAGATTGTTAGCGCTGAACAGCTATGAGAACCGCGTCTATCAGATTGGCATGGAAGAAGGCTTGCCGCTGGTAGCAAAATTCTATCGGCCAGGGCGTTGGACAAATGAGGCCATACTTGAAGAACACGCTTTTGTACAGGAATTGGCCGAACACGAGATTCCTGTGGTACCTGCATTGGTGTTGGATGGAAAAACCCTGCACACTTTCGAAAAATTCCGCTTCGCCGTTTTTCCCAAACACGGCGGACGTGCGCCAGAATTTGAAGATCGGAACACGCTGGAATGGATGGGGCGCTTTCTGGGACGCATCCACGCCATTGGCGCACTCAAGCCGTTTAAGCATCGCCCTACTCTGGACATAACGAATTTCGGTGTAGAACCGCTTGATTTTTTACTGACAAATAATTTTATCCCGGCTGATCTTGAGGCTGCCTATCGCAGCGTAGTAGAGCAAGCACTGACAGGTGTTCGTCTTTGCTTTGAGCGTGCCGGCAACAATATAAAAGCGTTACGTCTACATGGAGATTGCCATGCGGGTAATGTGCTATGGACGGATGATGGCCCACACTTCGTTGATTTTGACGATAGCCGCATGGGGCCTGCTGTGCAGGACTTGTGGATGTTGTTGTCGGGCGAGCGTGCTGACATGGCGCGGCAGTTGAATGACGTGCTGGCAGGGTATGAAGATTTTTACGATTTTGATTCTCGTGAGCTGCATCTGGTCGAAGCACTGCGCACCTTGCGCCTAATTCATTATTCCGCCTGGCTGGCACAGCGTTGGGACGATCCAGCCTTCACGCAAGCCTTCCCGTGGTTTAATACGCAACGCTATTGGCAAGAGCGCATTCTGGAATTACGCGAACAGATCGCGCTGATGGACGAGCCGCCGCTAGGGCTGGTTTAATTGATATTTTGCTGGAGCTTCAAGTTTCTCCAATCAAGAGGATTCATATCATAGCCTGTAATCTAATATCTATTGCTCCGGCACGAATTATCCGTGATATCGCGCATCTCCTGAAAACATACAGGATACGTATCTACCCGCACAAAGATTCACGGATAAATCAGGCCGGATCAATAGGCTATGTCACCGTTAAATAGTGGTCTATACTGTTCTGATATGAATCAATGAGATAGGTTCTATGATGAAAACTGAAGAGTTCCAAATATTGGCGGCAGAACTTGAAAGACTGACGCCGCAC
>CXWL01012620.1_pt1 | contig 10151 bp, 7 predicted proteins | sample 590931 | NCBI WGS metagenome assembly CXWL01 (sample SAMEA3498368, study PRJEB10139) | groundwater metagenome | biome: water well; material: biofilm material | place: Germany | collected 2015-04-27
GACGGGATGATCTCGTTTCCCCTCGTCGGCGATGTTCCTGCAGCGGGACGAACGATCGAAGATGTGCGGCTCGAATTGGTCAAGCGCCTCAATAAATTCGTGCCGAATCCGCATGTGTCGGTCCTGGCCACAAAAATTATCAGCTACAAGATTTACGTGATCGGGCGGGTCAACAAGCCGGGCGAATTTTTGCTCGGCCACTATACCGATGTCCTTCAGGCCTTGAGCCTGGCCGGCGGCCTGACTCCGTACGCGGCAGAGAACGATATCCGTGTCATGCGCCGGAACCGGGGAGAACAGCAGGTGTTTCAGTTTCGGTACGGCGACGTCCGCAAGGGAAAAGAAATGGGCCAAAACATCATTCTGGAGCGAGGCGATGTAGTGGTGGTTCCCTGATTGGGTAGAAGAAAGGTTGCGACTCAGGGGTTCAGGCTGAAGGCTGAAGTTGATTTCTCCGACCTTACCCCCTGAATACCTTCAGCCTGAATCCCTAGTGGTGTATGACGAAACGACAAATACTGATCGCAGGAGTCATCGTGGGTAGTCTATTGAGCATGACCGGTCGAGAGGCGCAGGCAGCCGAGTGGTCGGCGGAGCCCTCGCTCGCCGTCAAGGGCGAGTACAACAGCAACTTGACTCTCTCCCGGATTCCCGGGGAAGTTTGGGGCCACTGGGTGTCGCCATCGGTACGTTTTGCCGGATCGACGGAGCGGTTGGAGGTGAGTGGAAGGGCCGCCGGCGATTTTATCACCTACTATGGAGATCAGAATCGGTCTCTCACCAATGCGTTCTTTCCCATTGTGGCTCGATATTCGGCTGAACGGGACGTCTTTACTCTCGATGGCTCGTTTATTCGAGACAATACCATGATGACAGAGTTGCAGCAGACCGGGGTAGTCTTGGGCTTCACTCAACGCAATTTCATGTCCATGAGTCCTTCCTGGACCAGAAATGTCACCGAGAAATTGTCGTTCCAGCTCGGTTATCAGTTTACGAGCGCCACCTACGAGAATGGACAGGCTCTAGGCTTGTTCGATTATAACGTCAATGGCGGAAACCTGGGATTTTCGTACAAGGTGACTGAGCGCGACAGCTTGCAGCTGACCGGCTCCTATACTCAGCTGAATGTCCCTGACACAGGGCTGAAGAGCGGTAATGCGGGCGGTTCTCTGTCGGTTACGCACGCTTTTTCGGAGACCACGACTGTCACGGCCTTCGGCGGGCCGAGGTTTCTGGACCAGACGCAAACAATCGGAAGCGCGTCCCTATCTGCGAATCAACTCATTTGGACGTTCGGCGGTTCCATTCGAACAAAATGGGAAGATGGGCGGGCCAGTCTTGACGGAGGTCAGGAGGTCAACGTCAGTGGACTAGGGTTCTTGTTGAAGACCAACCGGTTGGGGGCAACGGTCAGCAAGGATCTCACGGAAACGCTCACGGTGTCGTTGTCCGGTCAGGCCATCGAGGCTCAGGCTCTGCCGGTTCAAGGAAGCGGCGCTCAGGCCGGCACAACGCGCTGGATTAACGCGACGCCTGCCGTCACTTGGACATTGAATCAATGGTGGGCGCTGGAAGCCTCCTACACCTATGCCAACCGGAAGATCGATGTAACAGATTTCCACGGCAACTCGGCCTTCCTGAAGCTGACATACAATATGCCGAAACTTTCGATATCGCGATGAGGAAGCACCGGGGACTGGCTCCGCCGTCTGCGGCGGTGCCTGTCCCGCTACAGCGTGAATAATGCGGGATAGGGCGTTATGGGGGAGGTCATAGGAACATGGAACAGCCGAAAAAAGACTTGAGAGATGTGCTGGGAATTATCCGGCGGCGCAAGCTGGCAATGTCCCTCGTCGCCCTTGTCATTTCGTTGGCCGGGGTAGCGCTGGCGTTTTTGCTTCCACCATCCTATCGCTCCACCGCCACTATCTTGATCGAAGAGCAGGAGATCCCCTCCGACATTGTCCGATCCGCGATCAGCAGTTATGCCGATCAGCGAATTGAGACCATCAAGCAACAGGTCATGACCCGCTCGACTCTGTGGAAGTTCATCGAGCAATACGGGTTGTATTCGAGTCTGCGCCAGAATAGTTCCACAGAGGAAGTGCTGGAACGTTTTACCAAGGATATTCGCGTGGATGTCATCAATGCCAAAGTCATCGACAAGCGAACACAAAACGCAACCCAGGCGACGATCGCGTTCACGCTGACTTATGAAGGAGAGAGCCCGGACATTACGCAGAAGGTGGCCAATGAACTGACGAGCCTGTTTCTGGGGGAAAACCTCAAGTCGCGCGAGCGGCATGCCAATGAAACAACCGCCTTTTTGAAAACGGAATCTGAGCAGCTCGCTCATCAGATCGGAGCGCTGGAGTCTCAACTTGCTGCGATCAAGCAGAAGGCGGATGGAGCCCTGCCGGAGCTGACATCACTCAACATGACGATGCTCAGTCAGGCCGAACGCGAACTCCAGGATGTTGACCGTGAAATCCGAGCGTTGGAAGAAAAGAAAACGTACCTGGAAGGGGAACTTGCGTCTCTCAAACCGCATACTCCCATCATTTCCTCGAGCGGGGAGCGCATTCTCGATTCGGGCGAACGGCTCAAGTCTCTTCGGGCCCAATACGCCAGCGCGATCGGGTACCTGTCCTCCGAACATCCTGACGTGATCAAGATGCAACAGGAGATTGCCGCTCTGGAGCGGGAAACCGGCCGGCGCGCCACGCCTGAAGAGTTGCACAAGAAGCTGAGTGGTGAACAGGCCCGTCTGACGAGTCTGCTCGATCGCTATGGCGATGAACATCCCGATGTGATTCGCTCACGCCAGGTCATTGCATCGCTCGAACAGGAACTTCAGCGTGTCCTGGCGGCCGGGGTCCAGACTGCCGCCATCAAGCCTGAAAATCCCGCTTATATCAACATTCACTCACAATTTTCCTCGGTGACGGCCTCGCTTAATTCGATTCGAAAATCTCGCGAAAGCATTAAACGCCGGGTCGAGACCTATGCAGGACGGCTTGAACGGACAATCGAACTGGAACCTGCATATCTGGATCTCAGCCGGAGTCGTGAAGGATCGGTCCGAAAGCATCAGGAGATCGTGTCCCGCCTCTTGGAAGCGGAGGTGTCGAAAGAATTGGAAGTCCAGCGGAAGGGAGAACGATTCTCTCTCATTGACCCCCCCGACCTTCCACAGAAGCCGGACAAACCCAACCGTCCCGTCATTATGATCTTGGGTCTGATTCTCGCCATCGGGGGCGGGGTCGGCAGCGGCGCTCTCCTTGAACAGCTCGACCGTTCGATTCGCGGTGGCGAACACCTCGGCAGGCTTGCAGGATTGTCCCCGCTGGCCATCATTCCCTATGTCCCCAATCAAGACGACCTCACGCGATTGGTTCGACAACGAATCCAGGTCGCTGTCGCCGGAGCGGGGGTGGCGGTGGCGCTGGTCCTGGCTGTGCTGGTGATGGGGTATCCGTTGGATGTCGTCTGGTTTGCGGCGCTCAGGAAGTTCGGGCTGGGATGAAGGTGCAACAACTCAGGTAGATAGGCTGAAGGGATTCAGGGATTAAGCAACTTCAGCCTGAACCCCTTCGGCCTGAACCCCTGAATACTTACGAAGAAAGAGTGATTCCGACCATGAAAGACAAACTGCTGAACGCGATGGATCGGTTTAAAGAGCAACAGCATGCCCATACGCCTCTCAGGCCGAACGGGTCATCGCCCGCAGTTCCGCCGGCTGTGATCTATTCGCGCACCCGGTCGGTCGTGATTCCCGACGAGGTATTGCAGCACCATCGCATTCAGACCGGTCGAGAATCGAACCAGATTTCGGATGCCTATAAAATTCTCAGAACCCAGGTGATCCATCGATTGCGCGAGAACAATTGGAACGTGCTGGGAGTCACCAGCCCCAAAGACGGAGAGGGCAAAACCCTCACCTCGATCAACCTGGCTATCGCTCTGGCGGCTGAGCCTACCCAAACAGTTCTCCTGGTCGACGCCGATCTTCGCGCTCCGCATATTCATGAGGAGTTGGGGCTTGAATCCAACGAGGGGTTGACGGAGTTTCTGCTGGACGACCGGCCGATCGAAGACATGCTGGTCTGTCCGGGGCTGGGCCGGCTGATTCTGTTGCCGGGAGGGAGGGGAACGGACCATTCCGCCGATGTGCTCACTTCCCCGCGCATGAGCGCGCTCGGAAAAGAACTGAAACATCGTTACGCGTCTCGCGTCGTGATTTTCGATCTTCCGCCGGTGCTCGGCCAGGCTGATGTGTTGGCCTTTACACCTCAATTGGACGCCCTGTTGCTCGTTGTAGAGGAAGGCAAGACCACGGAGAGTGAACTCCAGCAGTCCATGCAGATCCTGAAAGGCAGTGTCCCGATCCTGGGGACCGTGTTGAATAAAGCCGGCCGCGATCGACTCAGCCTGTCTAAGCTGAAGCGGGCGAATGCGGGGGATGTGAAACAGAAAAGGTAGGCGAGCTATGTACGAGTCTTTCTATCAGTTCCGCACAAAACCGTTCTCCTTGTTGCCGGATCCGGAGTTCCTCTTCTTGAGCACGAGGCATAAGAAGGGATTGAATCTCCTGGAGTATGGATTCTTCAACCGCGCGGTGTTTACCGTGTTGACGGGAGAGCCGGGTACCGGCAAGACGACTCTATTGAACAAGATTCTTGACCAGAGCAGGGAGCACTGTACCGTTGGAGTCATTCCGACAACTCATCCGGATGCCGCCAGCCTCCTGCCGTGGGTGGCCGATGCGTTCGGACTGGACTGTCCCGGCCAGGATACGGTCGCGTATTTCCGGGCGCTCACGGCGTTTCTCGGGCGATCCTTTGCTGCGGGCCAGCAAGTGCTCCTCGTCGTGGATGAGGCCCAAAACCTCAACCTCCAAATGCTGGAAGACCTCCGCCTCCTGTCCAACATCAATGATGGCGGGCAGCGCAGCATACAAATCATTTTGGCCGGGCAACCCAACCTTCGCACGTTGCTCACCAGAGGAGACATGGTGCAATTGGCTCAACGGGTGGCAGTGGATTATGCGCTCGAGCCGCTCAATGAAGATGAGGTGAGCGCCTACGTGCAGCATCGGCTCCGCGTGGCAGGGGGTGAGCCGGATCTCTTGACCGGGTACGCCAGTTCGCTGGTCCACCAGCTCAGCGGAGGCAATCCCCGCTTGATCAATCAACTGTGCGATCTGGCCCTCATGTATGGCTTCGGGGAAGGAGCAGACCGTATTACTGCGTCGCTGTTGTTGCAGGCCGCCACCGACCGCGCGCAGGGCGGCATCCTTCCGTCCGTCGTCGATCCTAGGACCGTCATCCTCGATCCGGCCCGGCTCAACCAGGAATCTCAGAAGCTGGCGCCGACACCGAGGCCGGTGACCATGCCAGTGACCGTGCGACGCGATATTCCGGCGTCGGCTCCCGTGATAGTGCCACAGAATACTCCACCCCCGCCCGCTGCTTCAGCCAGGGAGAAGGATTCTGCGGAAATGTATAGGGAAGGACTCGGCTTGAAGGAGGCAGGATTGTATCGGGAGGCGCTGAAGAAATTCGAGGCGGCGGAAGGGAACCAAGCTTACCGTTTCAAGGCGTCGGCACAGAAGGGGTTTTGTTTGCGGGCGATCGGAAAGTTGGATGACGCCGTCGTTTTATTTCGCCATACCCTTGCCCTCAATGGCGCGAAGGCTAGCGATATCCTGCATGTCCGCTACGTTCTGGGAGTGACTCTGGATACGCTGGGCCACTGCGATGAAGCACAGGAGCAGTATCGGGAAATTCATGAAGCAGATCCCACTTTCAAAGACGTCGCCAATCGAATCGACTCTGTCGACGACTCACCCCGGTTTCCAGTATCCTTCCTTAAGTCTCTGAGGCAGAACTGGCAGCAGTTCAGGGGGACGGCTGTGAAGCGTCCCTTGACAGGCGAGGTCCGAAGGCTGAAGGCTGAAGGCTGAAGTGTTCGGAACTTCGAACCAAGAACCAAGAACTCAGAACTCAGAACTCAGAACTTCGAATCGCGCCCGCTCCGCCCACGAGTTTACCCGTCCTGGACCCCGCCGTAACCTGGCCGTAACCATCCCTCTCTATCCTCCTCAAAGCTACCGGATCGTTGTGTGCAAAATCGTTGGAGGATGCATGTGTCGTTGGTTTCTTAGCGCTATGAGAGGAAGGTCCCAGATCGCTCTCCTTGCCGTCCTGGTCTCCTTGTGCTGGTGGAGCGACGGGTGGGGAGGTCCGACTGAGGATGTCCTCTTGGAAAATAAACAGATCACCATCGATCAGTGGGTCAAGTTGAAGGCGGAAGAGGAAAAACGAGATGCGAAGGCGATGGAGCAAAGCCGGGGGATCAGCGATGTGCCGGTCCGGGAACGATGGTATGAAAAGATCAGCATTCGGGGCTATACCCAACTTCGCTATAATTTCACAACGGGCAATGATCTTCTGACTTCTCCCGGGGATCGCGCGATCGTTAGGAACAACGAGTTATCGATGCGCCGCACCCGTCTCATCGTGAGCGGCCAACCTCATGATCGCGTGTTCGTCTATTTCCAGGGTGAATTTGCAGGTCTCGTCAACAATCAGGAAGGCACAGGGGTACTAAGAGATGCTTATGCCGACCTCTATCTGACTGAGAACAAAGCCTGGCGGATCCGCGCCGGGTTGTCGAAGATACCGTTTGGATTCGATACCGTGCAGTCAAGCCAGAACCGGCTGGCGTTGGACCGTAATGATTCGACTTTTGCCGCAGTCCCGAATGAGCGCAGCCTGGCGGTCTTTCTCTACTATACGCCGCCCACGGTGCGCGAGCGGTTCCGCCGGTTGGTGGATAGCGGCCTCAAAGGGTCCGGTGACTACGGCATGTTCGGCATCGGGGTCTTCAACGGTCAGGGCATCGATCAGCGAGATGCGAACAAAAATAAGCACGTCGTATTCCATCTGGCCTATCCCCATGAGTTTTCCAACGGGCAAATCGTCCAGGTCGGGATGGATGCCTATACAGGACAAGTCTTCGTTTCGACATCTCCCGTCGTGCCTACCGATCCATCCCTGTCGGTAGGACTTCCGGTTTCGCCGCAAGTTACGAACGGCGGAAATTATCTCGACGAACGAGTCGCCTGGCATGTGGCTGTCTTTCCTCAACCGTTCGGTTTTCAGGCGGAGTATAACATTGGGAGAGGGCCTCAACTGAATGATGCCAGAACGGCGGTAGAACTTGGTTCCTTGCATGGCGGCTATGTCCAGCTCTTTTATAACTATAAATGCGACACCTATTGCCAGAACATTTTCCCCTATGTGCGCATGCAGGAATATTTCGGAGCTAGCAAGCTTCAGAGTAATGCGCCTCGATCCTCGGTGCGGGAAACAGAACTGGGAATCGAGTATCAATTCAATCGCGCGCTCGAATTGACCGTCGCCTATACGTGGACTCAGCGAAGCTCGTCTGACTCCTCCTTCACTCCAGCCGCCTGCACCGATCCTTTTAACCTTAATGTCGTCTGCACCCAGACTCCCTATCAACTCCAATCGGGAAACTTGCTTCGCTTCCAGCTTCAGTGGAGCTTCTAAACTTGTTTAACCGGTTTGTTTGGTTTGTCTTGTCTATTTGGTTGAACTAAACAAACAAAATAAACCAAACAAACCAATTAGGGGTTTGGTTGAACCAGGGGGCGGGGCGGCAGTTGCTTGTACAGTACCGTCAGTTTGCGCTGATCCCTGTCAAATACACTTTCCAAACTCCCACTTGGGTTGTCCCGCTTGGCTGTATGCGGCTCAAAATTCAAACGGCCGACTTGCGGAGCCAGCGATTGCATCGGCGTGAGCCGGTCGTCCTCTGTGTCGGCTATGCCCATATCGGCCATATAGCGGGTGTGCGATCGGTAGTTCGCAAGAATCAGGTGCAGTTCGTCGCCTTGAATGAATAGCCCTCCAGATGTGACTTCGCGTGTCATGGCCGAGATAGATCGAGTGTGGTAGAAGGTGATAACTTCTTCCGATGTCGCTTTGCTGAGGGCCATCGCCAACAACGGTGCAAAAAACGCAATGTCTTTTTCTGAAAATGCCGGATGGATGGGGGGAACAGGATCTCGTTGGAGGATGTCACCCCGAACAAGGGCAATGGGCTCTTCGATCCTCACCCCGGCCAGGACTGCAGCAATTTGTTCCTGCCTGAGCGAGACCGGATGTGAGTGTTCTGTTCCCTTCTTCACTGTCCGGTCGAACTCCAACCGGACGTAAGCGTCTGGTTGGTCGTAAATCGTAATAGTAGTGAATTGTCTGGGGCTACAGGCTCCGATCAGCCCGGCGCAGATGAGGGTAAGAATAACGAGACGAAACTGGTTCATTTGATTTGTTTTGTTTATTTGGTCTCTTTGGTTTTCAGTTTAACGAAACTAACCAGATAAACCAAATCAACAAAACAAACCAAATGAACCAACCTAGTTGCTAACTTTAGCCGGTCCTTCAGCGGTCACGGTGCGAGGAGGAGTCGTCCACATCATGGTCAGTCGGTTGAGCTCCGTCGTCGGGAGGGGGTAATACCCTTGGTCTATGACAATTTTCTGTCCTCGCTGGCTCAGCGCGAATTTCACATATTCCAAGATCGGTCCGGGCGGGGCAAGCTTCGGTGGACGGTTGATATAGAGATAGAGGTTGCGCCTCAAGGGGTACGACCCATCCATCGCTGTTTCAAATGTCGGCTCCACGTACCGTCCGCCTTTGACCGATGCCAATGGGACCGGACGGACTTCGGATGTCCGATAGCCGATACTGCTGAATCCGATGCCGAATCGATCTCTCATCAGGTCAACGACAACCGCTGCCGAACCGACACCCGCCTCCATAGTCTTCTTCAAGTCAGCCCCGTTCAAGACATGTTCAATGAAGAATGAAGCGGTACCGGAATTGCCATTCCGTCCGTAAAGTTGAATCGGCGATTTCTCCCACTCTTCGTCGAACAACATGACGTCGCCCCAAACATTGACAGGATATTTCAGGCCGCGTCGCCGTTCTCTTGAGAAGACTGCATCGACTTCGGCGAGGGATAGTCCTTCGATCGGATTATCTTTATGGACAAAGATTGCAAGCGCATCCACGGCAACAGGAACCTCAGTCGGTTCATAGCCGAACTCCCGCTTGAATTCAACGACTTCTTCTTGCGTCATGCGCCGGGACATCGCGGCGATCTGGGCTTTCCCCTCCAGCAGCGCAGCGAGTCCTGTCTCGGATCCTTTGCTTTCCACTTTGATTGAGACTCCGGGATACAGTTGCCGGAGTTTTGCCGACCATGATTCTGTCAGCGGTTTCATGGTATCCGACCCTGCGACGGTGAGTAAGCCGGTCACGTCGTTTCCTCGCTGATAGGGCTGAATCTTGGGATCCAGTGAGGGCATTGTTTGAGCAGAGACCTGGCCGGCTATGGCAAAGAACAGCACAAGGAAGGCATAGATGCCCACCAAAGTCTGACGGCAATACTGTGTCCTGCGCTGCCTGGTTATCTGGTTCATCTGGTTTGTTTCGTTTGTTTGGTTAATTGGGCTCATCTCGTCTCTCTGGTTTATCCAGTTAGTCTGGTTCAACTAAATAAACAAGACAAACCAAATTCCCCTAAGAGAGTACGGGGGATTCGTTGCCACTAGATCAATAAATTGTTAAATCGGCGTTAACTCCGGTCTTAACCCTCTCAAGCTAAAGAATCGAGACGGGCTGGAAAAGTACGACAGGCATCAGACGAAGTTCGATGTTCCGGGTTCGAAGTTCCGAAAACCTCGAACTTCGGACCTCGAACCCTCACCTGTGGCCCCGTTCGATTTAACGGACAATTAATAACGCTGTAACGATTTGTTGTTGTTCCTGGTCTAATTTGATCATGCAATGTTGACCGATAAATCATCCATGCCAGATGCACGCGGCTCGGTGCTCATATTTTTGAAGTCCGAGTCCTTCTCGCAGTCTGTGAAGAAGGCGTTAGAATCGAACGGGTATTCCGGCATGACCGTGACCACGGAGTCACTAGCCCTTACAGAGGCGAAAGCGAAAGTGCCATCCTTGATTATTCTCGACCATGGCTCCGGCTCTGTTGCCAACTTCCGTCGAATGAGTATGTTCAGCGCGACTCCGATCGTCGCCGTACAGGACGGAAGC
>CXWL01136106.1_pt1 | contig 10147 bp, 7 predicted proteins | sample 590931 | NCBI WGS metagenome assembly CXWL01 (sample SAMEA3498368, study PRJEB10139) | groundwater metagenome | biome: water well; material: biofilm material | place: Germany | collected 2015-04-27
CCTTACCACGCTTACAACTTTTACAACCGGTCTATCATTAGATTTTTAAAGGAATATGAAAATGAAAAACTTAAAAAAATTATTTTTTACAAGTATCTTTATTCTAACAATTCTCGCTTTTAATAGCTGTAATCCATTTGATGAACTTTATCTTACGCTTGCAATGGATACGAACTTTAATATTTCAATTGTTAATGGAACATTCTCAGTTACACAAGATACTTGCTTATCTTCATTTGAAGACTATGATAAGAATAAAAATAATATTGAAGAGATCAGATATATTTCTTCAGCCTACATCACCATGGATTCCACAAATGGTTTTGAAGCGGATAGCCTTATACTTACAGTGTCAAGAGGAGATAATTCAACTCAATTATTTCGTTTTACCATTCATAACTTTATCGCTGATGAATATGTAAATAATCCATTAGAGATTAAGATTACACAGCAGGAGACTGCTAATATTAATTTATTTCTTTCAAATCCACGAGAAAACAAGTGCTTTATTGCAAAACTTGAATGCTTTAATACTACTCCTCCTACTGCAATATATAGGCTAAACAGTGTTATTGATATCCTTACACAACTTAAAATAAAACCTTAGGTTAAATGTGATATCATTTTAAAATGATGAGAAATCATAGTTGAAAAACAGCGCACTATATATTCATATTCCATTCTGCGATCATAAATGTATTTACTGTGATTTTTATTCTATCATAACTTCAGATAATGTTTCTGCATTTCTGCATTCTCTCAAAAAAGAGATAGAGTATTTCTCTCATCTCTATTCCGAAGAAAGAATTTATAGCTCTATTTTCTTTGGCGGAGGAACACCATCTTTAATGGAACCACGTTATCTCGAAGAAATTCTTTGTCATTTAAATAAATATTTTAATGTTTATGACAATGCAGAGATAACAATGGAAACTAATCCCGGAACAGTTGATAAGTCAAAATTAAAAATGTTTAAAGATGCCGGGATAAACCGTATAAGCATCGGCATTCAATCATTTGATGAAGATGAACTAAAATTCCTAACTCGCATACATGATAAACAAACTGCAATCCAAACTGTTTATAATGCTGCTGAAGTTGGATTTGATAACATCAGTGTTGATTTGATATTTAACCTGCCAAATCAAACAAAAGAAAAGTGGATTACGAATCTTGAAATTGCTGTTAGTCTTCCGATAAAACATTTATCTGCTTACAGCTTAATTCTGGAGCGGGGAACAATTCTTAACAAAATGGTGCTCGATGGAAAAGTTACAATAGCGGATGAAGATTATGATGCCGACCTTTACGAAGCAACAATTGATTTTCTTTTATCAAAAGGATTTTATCAGTACGAGGTTTCTAATTTTACTAAACCCGGATTTGAATGTTTACACAATAATGCTTATTGGAGATACCGAGATTATTTAAGTTTCGGAACATCATCACATTCTTTTGTTGATGGAAAACGTTGGTGGAATTATTCCAGCCTGAAAAGATATATTTCGGAAATAGCATTAAATAATCACGCAATTATGAATTCCGAGATTATTTTTAAAGAGCAAATGCACGATGAATACGTTATGCTTGCGTTGCGCAGTTCCGGATTGGACCTTAATGATTACAAAAAAAGATTTGATGATGAATGGATCAATAAGAGTTATCCATTTCTTAAATTGTTACAGAAAGAAAGTTTGATTGAGATAAATGAATCGAAAATTAAGCTTACTTCAAAAGGGTATGCCGTTTGCGATGAAATCCTGAAAAATATTTTATAATTAGTTTAATTATGCTGCTATCCTCATTTAACACTATTTTTGCAAATCAAAATCTATATTTAAGGAACTATTGATTTATGAAGACTTTATTCGTGCTATTAATTGCTTTTCTATCAATCACAATTTCCGCACAAAATTATAAGCAGATTAGCTTACAAATAAACAGCCCGGATGACTTCATTACATTATCACAAAATGGAATTGACCTGGAGAATTCGGGTTTAAGTAAGGACTATAAACTTGTATTGTTCTTAAGCGAAAATGATTTAAATAAAATATCGTCTCTTGGATTTAGTTACACGATTTTAATAGAAAACTGGAGTTCATATTACAACTCATTGCCGCAACTTTCTAATGAAGAGAAAGATATTTTCTTAACAGAAAGTCAAAGGGATTTTAATGTTGATGGGTTCGGTTTCGGTTCGATGGGCGGCTATTATACTTTTGCAGAAATTGCTGCGAACCTTGATTCAATGTATGCTCAGTATCCAAATATTATCACACAAAAATATTCAATCGGAACAAGCCAGCAATCAAGAACTATTTGGGCAGTCAAGATTTCGGATAATCCAAATACAAATGAAAATGAGATTAAAGTTGGATATGATGCACTTGTCCACGCACGAGAGCCTCAGTCAATGGCCTCGATGATGTATTATATGTGGTATCTGCTTCAAAATTATGGAACTGATCCTGAAGTAACTTACCTTGTTAATAATCGTGAAATGTATTTTGTTCCTTGTTTCAATCCAGATGGATATGAATATAATCACACAACGGATCCTAACGGTGGTGGAATGTGGCGGAAGAACAGAAGAGCTAACGGTGATGGAACTTTTGGAGTTGACCTTAACAGAAATTTTGGTTTTGCCTGGGGATATGATAACAATGGCTCAAGCCCAATACCTGGTGATGAAACTTATCGTGGTCCTTCGGCTTTTTCCGAGCCTGAAAGCCAGGCTATAAGAAATTTAGCATTACTTAAAAATTATAAAACACATTTTAATTTGCACTCCTATCAAAATGCTTTTCTTTATCCTTGGGGATATATTAATCAGCAAACTCCTGATTCAACAACATACAGAGAATTTGCTTCTGATATGGCTGGATATAATGGATTTACTTATGGAACAAGCGGGGAAATACTTGGTTATAAATCAAATGGCACAGTAAGAGATTGGATGTATGGAGAACAAACGGTAAAGCAAAAAACTTTTGGTTATACAGTGGAGATCGGTTCTTCAAGTGATGGTTTCTGGCCGCCGCAAAGCAGAATTTTTCCGCTTGCACAAGCCATGCTAAGACCGAATATTTACAATGCATGAGTAGCAGGCGCTTATGTAGAACTTGTTGATGCAGGTTTTAGTGAACAGTATATTGATCCCGGTGATGCAATTATGATGAACAGTATTTTTAAAAATAAAGGATTAAGTACAGCATATAATCTTCAATTACAATTAAGTTCCCTAAGTCCTTATCTAACAGTTACATCAAATATTGCTCAATTCGATTCGATACTGGCAAGAAGTAATGCAGCAATAACAAGTCCGCTTTCATTCAATGTTTCATCATCTGCACCGGCAGATGTTACTGTAAATCTTTTACTAACATCAAGCCTGGGCGGCATTGTTGTAAAGCAGGATACAATCAGTTTTATTCTTGGTACACCAATGTTTGTTTTTGCAGATACAACAAACGATCCTTTAATTTTATGGACTGTAACAGCAACCCCAATCATTCCTAAATGGGAAGCTACGAACACAACATTCTACAGTTCACCAACATCTTTTACAGACAGTAAAACCGGAAACTATGTTAGTAATGCAACGGTTACTATGACTCTTAAAAATGCAATTAATCTTTCTCCTTATTCAAATCCAAGATTAACATTCTGGACAAAATATGATATTGAAAGTAACTGGGATTACGGGCAAGTAGAAGCTTCAACAAATAATGGATCAAGCTGGATACCTTTGCAAGGATTATATACCGAACCCGGAACAGGAAGTTTTCAACCGAATGGCGAACCGCTTTATGATGGACTAAAAACGAATTGGGCAAAAGAAGAAATAAGTCTTGCAGGTTTTAATAGTAATCAATTCAAACTAAGGTTTGAATTAAAGACTGATGGCTCTCAAGTTAAAGATGGCTGGTATGTTGATGATATTGGAATCTTGGTTTATGGAATTGTTCCCGTTGAGCTGACTTCTTTTACCGCAAATGTAGCTGATGGAAAAACCAAACTGGAATGGCAGACTGCAAGTGAGTTGAATAATGCGGGATTTGAAATTGAAAAGGCAGTCGTCAGTCCGCAGTCTTCAGTCAGCAATAAAAAGAATTGGATAAAAATTGGATATGTAAATGGTAAAGGTACAACGACTGAGATTAGTAATTATTCTTTCGTTGATGACGAACTTCTAACACAAAAGACTTTCTATAGATTAAAACAAATAGATTTCGATGGGACGTTCTCATACTCAGATGAAGTAGAAGTTGATGTAAATGTGCCGAATAAATTTTCTCTAGGACAGAATTATCCTAATCCATTTAACCCAAGTACAAAAATCAGTTGGCAGTCATCAGTCGGCAGTTGGCAAACTTTAAAGGTTTATGACGTACTTGGAAATGAGGTTGCTACTTTGGTTAATGAGTATAGAAACGCAGGAAGTTATGAAGTAGAATTTAATCCAGCATCAAGTATCAAGAACCTACCTGCCGGTAGGCAAGGTCTAGCATCAGGAATATATTTCTATCGTTTACAAGCTGGAAGTTTTGTTGAAACGAAAAAGATGATTTTGCTTAAGTAAAATATTAGTTTAGCCTCATACTAATTGAGACTTTTATTATCAATTGTTACTGCGGGAGGATTTATGTTAAAAATATTACACAGACCAACAATAAAATATGTATCATTATTTATTTTATTTTTAACTTCTATACTATTTGCTCAAGTAGATTCAACTATACAAAGATATCGCGATGATTTAAAAGGGAATTTCGAGTATAGACGCGAAGGCGTAATAGATGGCAATAAGGTAAGAACACTTTTTTTTAATGATGGAGAAGTTGGTTATTGGCCTAATCAGCCAAGCGGCGAATGGCCAAAAGGAACAGGACATTCTTATCTTGATGGACTTTGTGTTCTAATTGCATCTGAGTTAACAGCACCCGGCAATAACCAGGTAATACATCCATTACAAACTTCATATCGTGAATGGATGGATAGAGATCCCAATACTGGAGAACAGTGGGGGTTAGAACCTGTGCCAGGTTATTCAAATCCAAGCTCAACAATACCTGCGATAAGCACTGATCCCACAAGCTGGCCGAATATTTGGCCGGCTGCACTTAATTTACCAGATGACTGGAATGGTCATTGGTATGGTTATTTTGGAAAGGATGTTTTTAAGGCTGATCTTGAAACATTTTTTGTAATGGATGATTCGCGTGATAAAGAATGGTCTCGGGCACCATTTAATTATTTTCCGCTTGCCTCTGATTCTGATCGTGCTGGTTTGGGATTAAGAGTTGAGGTCCGGGAATTTCAATGGGCTCAAGAGCTTGCTGAAGACATTATATTTTTACATTATGACATTATAAACATTTCTGATTTCAACTATCCAACCACGTTTTTTGGATTCTATACTGATTGCGGTGTTGGTGGCACTAACGACTCTGAAGATGATTGCGCTTCCTTCAACAAAACACTCGATATGACTTATTGTTTTGATGGTGATGGGTTTGGTCAACCGGGTAATTGGGTAACAGGTTATTTAGGATATGTTTATCTCGAAAGTCCCGGTAATGCAACAAACGGAATTGATGATGATGAAGACGGTATGATTGATGAAAGACGTGATGATGGAATTGATAATGATGCCGACTGGATTCCGTTTACGGATATAAATGGAAACGGCGTTTGGGATCCTGCTGCTCAGGAACCTCTAAATGATGATCTTGGTCAAGATGGCATTGGACCACTTGATCCAAATTACTCTGGACCGGATGAAGGTGAAGGCGATGGATTACCCTCTGATGGAGAACCAAATTTTGATAGAACAGATAATGATGAGTCAGATCAGATTGGCTTGACTGCGGTTTCAATTTACAGATTAGGACAAGGTGGTACTGGCGGTGGATGGCCAAAAGACGATGAATCTATGTGGTTAAAAATGAGCTCCGGTGCTTTTGATACGACAATACAAAGAGCAAATATAAGTATGGTTTTTTCTTCAGGACCATTTCCATTCCAAATAGGTCTAAGAGAAAGATTCTCAATGGCACTTGTGTTTGGAGAAAACCTTGAGGATTTAATCTATAATAAAAATGTTGCCCAATTATTTTATAATAGCAATTATAAATCACTTGACTCGCTAACATCAATTGATAATGAAGATTTTGTTTTCAACCCCGATGAATTTTATTTATATCAAAACTATCCAAACCCGTTTAATCCGTCTACAGTAATTAGTTATCAGTTACCAGTTGCAGGGTTAGTAACGCTTAAAGTTTATGATTTGCTTGGAAATGAAGTTGCTACTTTGGTTAATGAATATAGAAGTGCTGGAAGTTATGAAGTTGAATTTAAAGCTTCCTCACTTTCAAGCGGCGTATATTTTTATAAACTTAGTACAGGCAGTTTTACACAAACAAAAAAATTAATTTTGATGAAGTAATCTGATCCTTCTTTATCTCTACTTAGCGAGCTTTGCGTGAAATGCAGCTAAAAGATCTTTCACGCAAAAAACGCAAAGGTTCTATAATACGTACGCAAAGAAATTTAAAAGAATTATTCGTTCATAATCATATTCTCATCAATAAACTCAAGTGGTAAAAGAGGCATTGGTATTCCGTTATACTGTAATCGGAATTTCAAATCTCTTATAAACGGATCTTCAGTTATTGTTTGTTCAATCTTAAGGAAACTTGGCAAGAAAGAATTAAGATCAAACCATTCAGGTTCCGGCATTTCAACAATTTCATATTCGCTGTTTGTAAGATTAGCTTTTTGTAATGCAATTTTAATTGCAACATCTAATCCGCCAAGAACATCAACCAAACAATTTTCTAATCCATCACTTCCAGACCAAACTCTACCCTGAGCAATTTTTTCAATTTCATCAAAAGATTTTTTTCTTCCTAGGGCAACTTTTTCTACAAAACCTTTGTACAGAGTCCTAATTCCTGTTTCCGCAATTTTCAATTCTTCATCAGTAAAATCACGATCAGGAAGTGAAATGCCAATTAATGGAAGAGTTGCACCAAAACCGAGATCAGCAAATTTTCCTCTTTGAACGTGATCAACGGAAAGTCCTAGAGATTGTTTCAAAGATTTATTAAACATAAAAGAACCAATAACTCCGATTGAACCTGTTATTGTATTTGGTGCCGCAACAATAGTATCCGCAAACATAGAAAGCCAGTAACCGCCCGATGCCGCAACATAACCTTGAGAAACTATTATTGGTTTCTTTCCCTTCCCTTTGCGAAGAACATCCGCTATAAGATCAGCGGCAAGCGCATCACCGCCGGGCGAATCAACTCTTAAAACTATTGCTTTTACATTTGAACTGTTCATAGCAGTTTCAACATACTTAACTAACGATCGCGCTTTAATTCCATCATCCATGCTTGTGCCGCCAATTGCATAGATTACAGCAATCTTTGGTTTTGAGCCCCAGTAATCGTCAGGCAAATTAAATTCTTCAATAGACGAAGTGCTTATTAAAGTTTTATTTTCTCTTTCATAATTTTTAATTATTTCGCTTATGTCGCTCCACCGTGCAAGTGTATCAGCAAGTCCTAATTTTACTGCATCATCAGGCAGAAACATAAACGTACTGTCAACAAGTTGATCAAAGTACGAAGGTGTAAATTTTCTTCCTTCACAAATTTCTCTTTGTGCAAGATTGTAATTTTCATCAACAAGTCTTTGTCTTTGTTCGCGGTCAGCTTCGCTAAAATCTTCACGTGCATAACTTTCAGCGGCAGATTTATATTTAAAATATCTTAACTCCCTAAAACCTAAACCAAGCATATCTAATGTGCCCTTAAAGAAAGTTCTGCTCATTATATACCCATTCAAAGATATTGATCCCATAGGATCAAGAATAATCTTATCAGCTATAGATGCAAAATGATATTCATCCATACCAGCACGGTCTATATAGATATAAACTTTTTTTCCGTACGATTTTATTTCGTGTAATTTTTCACGCAGTTCCCAGAACATTTCTTTGTTGATATTAGCGCCGGATAAATTTATTGCAATTCCAGAAACAGAATTATCATTTTTCACTGCATCTAATTGTTCAAGTAGATTGAAAAGTGTCATACCGTTATCAAATAGCTTAAAGTTTTGGTACTTGATTTCGCCTTGCAGATTCATACTTACATAATTGTCATTACCAGAAAATATTCTTAAAAGATTTCTATCATCGGCACCGATTCTTATTCCATAAGTATTGTAAGATCTTTTTGCATCAGCATCAAAGTGAGAAATTGTAGTTAAGCCAAAAATTCCCAATCCAAGTTGAACTCCAATATTAAAAGATTTTCCTTCAAAGTACCTCCCGACAATTCTTATTCCATCAATAGGCTCAACAGTCGCGCCGGCACTCCAATTAACTTGTTCAGGAATGGTATCCTTGGTAAAAATATAATCACCAAAAAAAGTTAAATTATAATTTCCAAAAGGTCTAAGTCCAGCACCAATAATTCCTTCTGTTTCATTATTTGTAGGAAGGTTGCCAATTAAACTGAATGAAAGAAAATTCGCGGGTCTGATAATTGCCCCTAATGTAAAGATATTTGATCGATTATAATACGTTACATCTCCTGAAGACCAGCCGTATCCTAATCCCAAACTAAATGATGATGAACCAAAAGCTGCGGAAAGTTTATAATCTGTAATAGACGCATTATTCGTTTTATTATTTACAGTACTAAAACCAAAATTTGGAACCGAAGCAAAAAATCCAAAATTATTTAAATCATTAAAGTCAGCTTGATTGTCATTCCAGGTAAAGTAAAGATTAGGCTGAGATAAGTATGATAAAATAGCCGGATTACTGTATCCTCCTAATCCGAAAATAATTGTGCCTGGAGTTACAAGCTCCATATCATTTTGTGTAAAGTAAGATGGAAATCTTTCCTGCGAGTAATTTGAAGGAAAAACAGATAACCAGAATAAGATTATGAAAATATATTTTTGCATTTTGCTCTCCGGATTTAGCTCTAAAAGTATTTGTTTAAAAATAACATTTATATTCCTTAAAGATATATATGTTTAATTCATAAGAGGATATTTATTTTAGATGAGTTATAAGTGAATCTTTTTGTTTATTTTTTGCACATCAAACAAATGATTTTATATGATTGAAATAAAAGATCTGCATAAAAATTTTGGCAGTAAAAAAGTTTTACAAGGCGTAAACCTAACTATTGAACAAGGGGAAACAATTGTAATCATTGGCAGAAGCGGTTGTGGTAAAAGTGTACTGATAAAGCATATTGTAGGATTGCTTAGCCCGGATTCAGGTTATGTTAAAGTTGAAAACAAAATTATTAATGATCTTTCACAAAAAGAACTTTACGAATTAAGAAAAAAGTTTGGGTTTCTTTTTCAAGGTGCGGCTTTATTTGATTCTATGACTNNTCTATGACTGTTGAAGAAAACGTAGGCCTGCCTTTAGTTGAATCAAAAACTGAGTTTTCTAAAGGTGACATAAAAAAAATAGTTGAAGAAAAGTTATCACTTGTTGGATTAGAAGAAATCTTAAATTTAAAACCATCGGAGCTATCCGGTGGAATGAAAAAACGTGTGGCGCTTGCACGCGCTCTTGTTACAAATCCTTCGTATATTTTATATGATGAGCCAACAACCGGACTCGATCCAATAATGTCTGATTCTATCGATCAAATGATTAAAGATCTCTCAGAAAAATTAAATGTAACGTCAGTTGTTGTTACACACGATATGTACAGTGTTAAAAATGTAGCTAACCGCGTAGCAATGATGAACAACGGAATTATTTACTTTACCGGACGACCTGATGAGTTAATAAATTCTTCCGATAAAATTATTGAGGATTTTATAAGTAGAACCGAGGTTTAATTCAGTTTTATTCTGATTATAGGGCAATTTATCGTTTTTCTTATTCCGATAATTGCCAATATTACAAATATTTTCCTCTTTGCACTTCTTAATAAAAAGACTATATTTCAAAAAAAAATTAAGGTGTCTGATATGGAATCAATTCATGATATACTAAAAGACCGTGAGGTTTTTACCATTCAATCCGGTTCATCCATAAAAGATGCAGTAAACTATATGGCATCAAAGGGTGTTGGACTTGTTCCAGTTATGA
>CXWL01023487.1_pt1 | contig 10146 bp, 4 predicted proteins | sample 590931 | NCBI WGS metagenome assembly CXWL01 (sample SAMEA3498368, study PRJEB10139) | groundwater metagenome | biome: water well; material: biofilm material | place: Germany | collected 2015-04-27
CTAGTGAACGTCACGAAGCGGTTGGCCTTCGAGCGTGATGCGGTGCATCACGCGTCGGTGCCCGTGATAGTCATTCCTGGCGCAGTGCCAGGTTGACCGATTGTCCCAGAAGGCGATTGATCCGGGTCGCCACACGAACTCGTAGACAAAATCCGGGCGAATGCAGTGCGGATAGAGTTCGGCGAGCAAAGCGCTCGATTCATCCTCCGGCATTCCCTCGATTTTCGTTGTGTAAGCCAAATTCACATAGAGCGCCTTCTTACCGCTCAGAGGGTGAGTAATCACGACCGGATGCACCGCATCAGCAAGTTTCTCGGCGGCGTCGGCGTTTCCTATCCGACCTCCTCGTTCGCTTCCATAAAGGGCGCCTTTCCCGAAAATGTGTCGAGCTGAATGCACGGCGTTGAGCGTCGAAAGCCTTTGCTTCATGGCCTCGGGCAGAGCCTCGTAAGCTGCGTACATGGACGCAAATAGCGTGTTGCCTCCCACCGGCGGCAACTCGCGGGCCACCAAGATTGAGCCCATGGCGGGAATGACATCGTAAGATTGATCCGTGTGCCAAGCGCCGCCAATGTTTTCGGTTTGGTCCGGCTCCTTTGACAGCACCGCGATCTCCGGAAGCTTTGGATGCGCCGAAAGAAAACGGTTGATGTTGATCGGGGCCCATCGTCGCGCAAACGCGACGTGCTGTTCTTCGTTGATGGCTTGGTCCCGAAAGAAGATAACCCCATGCTCGGAATAGGCTTCGCGCATGACGGCAAATTCAGCGTCGGTCACCGCGCAGCTCAGATCGACGCCGAAGATTTCGGCGCCTACGCCAGGGAGAGGCTCCACACTGATTGTCATAACCGGTCTCCACCGAGCCCATAATCTATAGGCCTCTTGTTCGAGACAGCACCCAAGGCCACCAAACCGGAAGCCAGCACCGCAAGGCTCACCAGCGCGCCAGCGCCGTTTTCCGCAGTCACGTAGCTCAGAGCCGAGACAAGCATGACCAAACTCGAGAGCACGAAAACAATCGGAAGAACTGGATAAAGCGGCGTCCGAAACGGCCGCTCTACTCCAGGCTGGCGAAAACGCAGCACGATGACCGCCAGGCCGCTCATCGCAAGAAACAGCCAATAGACCGGCGCAGTGTAGTCAACGAGGGTCGCAAAGCCTTGGTAGAAGGCGCCGAAAACAACGAGCGCAAGCGAGATAAACCCCTGCGCCCAAATCGCCGCTGCTGGGATTTGGCGTTTTTCATCCCACCGACCGATGAAGCGCAGGGCTGGCCAATCATACGCGCAGGCATAGGTCGTCCGAGCACCGACAACAATCGTAGCGTTGATGGAGGTGATCACTGCAAATGCAATGGCAAGCGCGGTCACTAGACCCGCCCAAGGACCGAAGGCTTTTCCGATCAAGTCCGACGCTGGAGCGGCGGATGCGGCCAAGCCCTCAACGCCTAGGCCGTACCAGAACGCCCAATTCACCGCGAGATAAAGCAAGGTGATCAGCCCGACAGCAAGCAGAAGCGCGCGCGCCATGCCGCGGCGCGGATCGCGCACCTCCGCCGACAATGTGGCCACTTCGCTCCAACCGCCAAACGCAAGCAGCGCATACACAAGCGCGTAACCGAATGTTGGCGGAGCCGCTGTGGTGGTTGCGAGATCTATACTCTCGACGGCTGGCACGCCTTGAATGATCAGCACGCCCGCCGACGCCACCATCGCCAGCAATCCAACAACCTCCAAACCGGTGAGGCTGTAGTCCGCGGCGTCATGACCTCGCCCGGCGCCGCGCAGGTTGAATGCCATGAGCACAATTACGGAGACGGCGGCATAGAGCGGCGCGCCCATCTCGCCAATCGGCACAACGACGTTGAGATAGTCGCCCAACACATAGCCCAGAAGCGCAATGGAGCCGCTGTTGATCACGGTGAAGCGCGCCCAGGCGAATAGAAACGACCAAGAACGGCCATAGGCAAGGCGCAGGAAGTGATAATCTCCACCGGGATGGGGAAAGGCGGTCGCCAGCTCCGCGTAGCAGAACGCCCCGATTAATGTGATAATCCCGCCCAGCGCCCAAGCCGCGAACAGCCATGCGGGTGCGCCTGCCGCTTCCGCGACGAGCGCAGGCGACTTGAAGATGCCCGCACCCACAACCATGCCTACCGCCAGCATGGCGACGTAGCCAGAGCTGACGTGGCGACGAGGCTGGGCGCCGAGATCAGTCATAGACCAAGCTGTTTAGCTCCCCCAACCCAAACGCAAGTCAGAAACTGTAGTTCAACTTCGTACATCAATAGGCCTGGAACGAGACAAGCAGCAACGAGAACGCCTCCAGCCTTCGGACATGAATCACTTGAGCGATAAGAACTGCCACTGGGCGGCTGGCGGCAAGGCGTTGACCTCACGTTTTCGAGAGAAGGCGAGACGCTACGGAGCGGCCGCAACGGCGGCGGCGAGGGCATCGTTGAAGGCCGCTGCCTGCAATTGGCCAAACTCCGACCAAGCGGGGTTTGCGACCCGCCCAACGTACTGCCCCGCGCACGGAATGCGATAACCATTCTGGTAGGAGACCCGAGTGAGGCGCTCTTTTGCCCCTGCATCTGCTTGTAGCGCCTGCCGCGCCGCCTCCAGATCATCGCCAATGCCGACGCGCAGGTCGGCGCGCAACCGATTGTCAAAACCGCTATTGATATTAGCCAACGGATTAAACAGCGGGCTGAGCGGAATACTCGGCGGACGCAGTACAAAATCACCCAGGTAGACAACGTCCCCATCCGCTACATCAAATGTCAGTGTTCCCAAGCAAGCATTGAGCGTACCGAGATCACTCAGCACGTAACGACCCACTGGGATCTGGTAAGTGCTGTAACGCGGCGCGCGAAATTCGCCGCGAAGCGTCGGATCTCGCCGCCTTTCTGGGTTGAAGTGCGAACGCAGCGAGAAGGAAGCGCTGGGCTGAACCAGATCGGCAAAACTCCCCTCGGGCGTCACTCGTTTGAACCTAAATGTATCGCCCGCCATCGGCATCTGCATCGACCCCGATAATTGGCTGGCGGACGCGACAACGATCGCCATGCCGGTTTGAGGCGCGACGATTTCATTGACGCCGGTGCGCGCAATGACGCCCCTCGACACCACCGCCGGTGTCGGCTGGCTTGGAGCCGGCGAGGGTTCGGGCGCCCCTTCATCGCCGGCAGGCTCAATGTCCAAGGAGTCGATCGCAGTTGCGACCGGCCGCGGCGCAGCGTTTTCGTATGGCCGCGCAACAAGCTCCGCGGAATAATAATTGCGTTCAACCTCGCCCTCATTGAGGCGCCCATCATGAGGCGTCGCTTCCGCGACAAGATCGGAAAAGCCGCGATCCGGTTCGGCGTCGAAGTGCGCGCGATCCCGTTCACTTAGGCGATAGTGCCGATAGCCTAGCGCGATGGCGCAATCGCGAAATTCGATCTGCTCAATGCCGCCATTGTAGTTCGCGTCTTGGATAGCGAACATGATCGAAGCAATGCCCGTGGCCGCCCCCGAGACCACGGGGTTGTAGGACCCGTCAGCATTGAACCCGCTCGCCGTCCCCACCTGAGTGCTCGTGTTGCGAACCACCTTGAGTCGAGCGGCTTCGGCTCGGCACGTAACCATGTCATTTGTTACGCGGGCAAGGTCAGCGTTTGGCTTGTTGTAGAAACCGTCGGCGTCGAACCACGGCGCCAGCGCGGATTGCGCATGTGCGCTCGCCGCCAGCAACAATGCGCAGACCAATGATACACAAGTCCGAGCCATCGTTTCCCTCCCCATGCGGATGCGAGCGCGCCAGTTGGTCCTCTATAAACCAAGGCCTGCTTGGATCGCCAGCGCCGCCGACCAGCGCGTACGCGGAGGTCTTATCCCCCGCGCGGCGCGATCACGATGGTGGAGGTGGAGGTGCGGGCCATGGTTCCAGGACGGTACATGTCCTCCACTTGCGCAGCCGGCAGCGTGTAGCGGCCGGGCGTAACCGCGCGGGCGATGTAGGCGTAACGATACGCGCCGCGCAGATTGGCCGAGGCCACGAAGCGATCGTCGCGCGCTTCGGCCACTTGCGTCGGGCTGATCTCGCCGATCCACGCGAACGGCCCGTTGCGGCGCGAGCCATCGTATTGCACGCCGCCAACGCCATCTTGCGGGCCAAGCAGGGTTTCGATTTCCAGGCCCGCCGGCAACAAATCCACCAGCACCGTTGGATAGGTGCGCGCGCCTTCGGGTTGGCCCGAGAGCACAACGATGACGCGGTCGCCCTGGCGTATGCTGGCGAGATCGGCGCTCGTGCCGTCCATGCGGAAGATGCGCTTGTCGATGGTGTAGCCCGCCTGCATCGAAGGCGGCGCTTCGCGCGGGGCGCCCGAAGTTTGCAGCGTGCGCCACACCGGCCCGCGCGCGGCATTGCGGAACACCAGACCGGTCGCCAGCTGGCGCGCATCCGCCATCACCCGGCGCTCGGCCATTTGCGCGCCGTTGAGCGAGACGTTCACCGGCCCAGCGCGTTCCAGCAGCGCGTTCGCCGCCAGCAGCAATTGTACTTGCTCCTGCGTCATCAAGGCAGGCGCATCCGGCGCATCGCGTTCAAGGCGCACACGCAAACGGTTGACGAGTTCGGTCTCGCCCGCTTCGGCCGCCAGCGCCAGCACGCCCGAAAGATCACGCAGCGGCGTTTGGTACCAGTCACCGACGTTGCGATAGCCCAGCGCGCGTTCGGCGGCGGCGAAAGCGTTGCGCGAACGGGCGCGGTCACCCATGTGCGCAAGGGCTGCCCCAATATGCGCACGCGCCAATGGCGAGGGTTCGTTACCGAGGCGCGCGTCGTGGAAGTAACGCACTTGACCAATGTCAGCACGGCCAGCTTTCGCCAGCACGTAGAGCGCATAAGCCGCCGCGCGTGAGCGCATCAATTCAGTCGTGTCGTTCGAGCCGGGCCAGCGATAAACTTCGAACTCGTAGCGCACCGATCCGAAATCATTGAGCCGCGCCACACGGCGCAACGCCTCGTAGGCCTGGTCCAGCGGCTGACGCGGCACCGCAAAGCCGGCGCGCCGCGCCCGCGACAGGAAGTCGGTGACGTAAGCGCCCAGCCACGGGGAGGCATGCCCGTCGCCGGAGCTCCACAAACCAAACGCGCCGTCGGGACCCTGGCGGTCGAGCAATTGCGTCGCCGCTTCCTGCACGCGCCGGGTGATGCGCGGATCGCGCGCGCGGTCAGCTTCGGAGGCGAGCGTGTTGTAGTACAAAAGCGGCATCGCCACCGATGTGAGCTGCTCCGAACAGCCGTACGGATAGCGGTAGAGCTCATCGAGCAACGGCGCGGGGTCGATGCCGGCGAGGTTCGAGAACGAGATCAAGGCTTGCGCGGACGGCTGGAACGAAGCCAACGCATCGACGGGCGCACGCCATGAGGCGCCGGTCGCTTGCGGCGCGGTTTGCAGCACGGTGATGGGCAAGAACGGCGCGCGCGATTGGATGTCGTAGGTGCGCTCCACCGCGGTGAAACCTTGCGGGCCTTCAAGCCGCAGCGTGATGCGCCCGATTCCGAGCGGCCCGCCGCCGATGGGGATCAGCGCGCTCTGGCGCTGGCCGCGATTGAGCTGGAAGCGGCGCGGAGCTGCTTGGATGCGTGCATTGTCCGAACCCGCGATCGTTACAATGTAGGCGCCGTTGGGACCTTCCACATTATCGATGTTGAGCGCGCCTTGGGCCGAGTCGCCTGGGGCTAGAAAACGTGGCAGGATCAGTTCGGCCACCACCGGATCGCGCACGATGATCTGCTCGGAATCCTGGCCGAGCGCGCTTTGGCTCCACGCCACCGCCATCAGCCGCAGCGTGCCGTTGAAATCGGGCACGTCGATTGGGATGGTGGCGCGCCCGCCGCGCACCTCCACGATATCGGAGAACAGCGACACCGTGCGCGTTGGCACGACAGTGAGGCCCTCGCCGCCAAGTGAATCGCCGCCTTGGCGCGCCGGTGCGCCCAGATTTGGGTTGAGCAGACGCCCGTAATCGTCGCGGATTTCCACGCCGAGTGCGCGCCGACCGAAGAAATAGTCGACCGGATTGGGGCTGTCGTATTTGGTGATGTTGAGAATGCCTTCGTCGACCATGGCGATGGCGACGCGTACGCGCTCGCCGTTCGGCACGTTACGCACTTGCACTTCAACGTTTTGACGCGTGCGGGGCCTCACGTTTTGCAGGTTTCCGCCGGCGACAACTTCAAGCGTGCGCCCGCCCATATCGACCGGCACGTACGCCACACCGACAGCACGGCGCGGCACCGGCAAGTTCACTGGATCGCGCGGCGTCATCACCGTCACCAGCATATAAGCGCCGGCGCCCCATTCGGCGTTGACCGGCAGATCGATCGTGGTTCCCTCGGCGCTGACGCGCACGGTGCGGGTTTCGATCACGCGGTCGGTCGCGACCACGATCTGCGCTTCGCCAGCATAAGGCGGGCGAATTTGCACGCGCGCACGCGCGCCGGGCCGGGTTGGGTTTTCCGGCGCGACCACGCTGACCATGTCCGGCGTCTGGTCGTCGTCGGCGGGGCCGCCCCAGCCGACGCCGAAGCGCTGCGAGGTTTCCGCGCCGGAGCGCGCATCGCGCACGATCAGGCGGTAAGATCCCGATCGCAGGCCATCTTTTGCGATGCGGAAGGGCTCGCCCGCGGCGACATTGACGGTGGCGCCATCGACGGGGATGTCGCGCCCGGTGCGCCGCCAGCGCCAGGATCCGCCATCAAGATACCAATCGTAGTTCCAATCCTCGCGCACCAATTGCCATTGCACGCCGCGCACGCCGACGCGATTGCCCGCTCCGTTCAGGGCGATGACATCGTAAGCGACGCGCTCGCCAGCGCCGGCGCGGCGGTTCTCGAATTGCGGCTTGAGCCCGATGTAAAGATCGCTCAAGCGCACCGGCAACGTGAACCCTTCGCGCACCAGACGCCCGCCGGGATCGGCGACGCTGATGGTCATGCGCGCGCGCAGCGGCAATGTGGTTTGCGGCTCGTCCGGCAATTGTAGCGAGAGCTGCGCCGCGCCTTGGCCATCGGTCACGGTCGAGGCCAATTGGAACATGCGTTCATCGAAGCTTTCGTCGGCGCGGCCGAACGAGAATCCTTCCTGTTCGGGGAACGGATTGGGATCGACCATCAGCCGGCCTTCAGCCTCCACCGCGAGCCCGGACCCTGGCGCGCCGTAAAGGAAATCGGCTTGCACGCCGACCGGCTGGCTTTGCCCACGCCGCAGCACGACACTGCGCTGGGCCAATTGTTCTTCGGTGGGGTTGAACGTCACGCGCAAGCGTTGCGGGACGAAATCCTCAACCGAGAAACTTGCTTCGCCGGCGACCGCTTCTTGCCCATCGACTTCGAGCGCCGCGCGCCACATGCCACGCGGAGCGCTGCGGTCGAGGTCTATGTTTTTTGCGATGGCGCCGCCATCGACGGCCTCGGTCATGCGGATGCGGCGCGCTTCGGTGCCGTTGGGGCGATAGACCACGAGCGTTGATTGGCGGTCGGAGATGGCGCGGCCAACCTGGTCGCGGATCAGGCCAATAAGACGCACGCGCTCGCCGGGGCGATAAATGCCGCGTTCGGTGTAGACGTAAGCGTCGACATCGCCTGGCGCGCGGCGCCCATCGACATCGCGGTCCGACAAGTCTAGTCCTGGGCGTTGCAAATCGAGTGCGGTGAAATCACCCGCCGCTCCATAGGCCATCACGTAGCGCGCACGCGCAGGCCCATCTCCGTTCACCAAGGCTTCGGCGAAGTGCACACGGCCTTCGCCGTCGGCGCGAACGCGCGCGAGTTCTTCGTTGTTCTGCGCGATTAGCGTGAGGGTCGCATTGGCCAAGGGCCGCGCGCTGCGCAAGGAGCGCACCACGACGTCAAGGCCGTCCGCACCCGAAAACGTCTGCAAAGCCATGTCGGTGTAGAGAATCCAGCGATAGGCGGAGGCCGTGGATTCGTTTTCGCTGCCGCGCTGACCGGCGCTGGGCGAGCCGTCGCGGACTTTGACGATATAGGCGCCCGGACGCATGTCGCTCAGCGCGGCGCCCAGCGCGAACACCGTGGTGATCGCGGTGTTGCGGCGGCTGGCGGTGTCGATATTGATTTCGCCTTCATAGACCTGGACGCCGACACCCTCGCCGGCACTGTCGATGCCCCAATAATTCCAACCGCCCTCTTCGTTGGCTTGGCCGGGGTCGATCTGGTGCTGTGACAAGATGCGATCGGGCACACGCAGCACTTCGATCTTGAGCTTGGAGACGTTGACGGTTTCGATGGCGATGCCGTCGGCTTCGGCGCGCGGCAAGATGATGCCGCCGCCGGCAAAGCCGACATAAGAGGGTCGATCGCCGAAGGTGAGCGTGAAGGTCTCGTCGAACTCGGTGCGTTCGCCCGATTGCGCTGGCAAACCTTGGCGAACGGTGACTTGGCGTTCCGGCTCAAGCGGCAAGCCGCCGAGGCAGAGCAGATTTCCCGAAACGTCGGTCTGGTAATTCACCGCCGGGTCCATCACCAGATAATCGCCGTAGTTCACCGAAGCGTCGGTCGAGAGCGGACGCGAGAACTCAAGACAAGCGCGCGGCTCGGCCTGGTTCATTTCCGTGCGCAGGCGCACAAACGACATGCCCTCGGCCAGAGCCTCGCCGGCGCGGGGGGCGCCCGCGTCACGCGCGCGCTCGCCAGCGCCCACGGCGCCCGCTTGCACCGCCCCTAGCGCGGGCGCGCTCGCCCCGACGCGCCCCAGAACAGCGCCGCCCCACAGCCCCGCGAGCAACGCCACCGAGGCCGACAGCACGGCGGTGCGGTTGGCGACCAGAAAGGCGCGGGCCGGCGCGAGGGCGGGGAGCTTCAATTGGCGAGGATCGAGCCGAGCGATCAGCGATTTCCAGTCGAAAGCCATGATCCCGTTTCTCCCGTCGCGCGCTAACCGCTCATGCTTGCCCGAGCGATGGCCGCACCGCAAGCCAGCATTAAATCCGGGCAAAGTTCTGTCCAGGGCCGCAGTTGAAGGGCGTGCGGCGACGTGCTCCAACAGCAAAAATAAAAATGACGCCGGCGGCGCCTTTTGCGCCCGCCAGGGAGGAACGCGACGATGACCGACGCCGCCAAGATGGCCCCAGCCATGAGTATCGAGCAGGCGCATGCGCTGCTGACCCAACCGGGTTCGATGTTCGAGGTCGGCGAAGAGGTGGTGCATGGCGTCCGGCTCAAGGTCTGGAAAAACGCCCCGCCGACGCTGCGGCAGGTTTTTGAGGTAGCCGCCGCGTTCGGGCCGCGCGAGCATCTAGTGTTCGAGGACGAGCGGGCGACCGTCGCGGGCTTTCGCGCCGCCGCCGCGAAGCTGGCCCACCAATGGGTCGCCGAGGGTGTGAAACCGGGCGACCGCGTGGCCATCGTCATGCGCAATCTGCCGGAATGGCCGGTCGCATTTTGGGCTGGCGTTTTGGCAGGCGCAATCGTCACACCGCTGAATGCGTGGTGGACTGGCCCTGAGCTAGAATACGGGCTCAAGGATTCCGGCGCTTCGGTGCTGGTGGTGGATATCGAGCGCTATGAGCGCGTGCGCGAGCACTTCAACGCCTGCCCGGCCTTGCGGAGGATCTACGTCTCCCGCGCGCGGGAGGAACTCGCCGACCCACGCGTAGCGCGGCTCGAAAACGTGATCGGCGCCACCAATGATTGGCGGACCCTGCCCGCCATCGCACCGCCCGAACTGCCGACCGCGTCCGACGATGATGTCGCCATCTTCTACACATCGGGCACGACCGGGCATCCAAAGGGCGCGGTGCTTTCACATCGCAACATCATCTCCAACATGTTCAACTCGGCCTCGGCGCTGGCGCGCGCCTTCTTGCGGCGCGGCGAGGCGCCGCCGACGCCCGATCCCAATGGCCCGCAGAAAGCAACGCTGATCGCGGTGCCGTTCTTCCATGCCACCGGGTGTTGCGCGGTGATGATTCCGTTCCTGCTGGGCGGCAACAAGATCGTCATGCAACGCAGGTGGGATGTCGATGCGGCGCTCGCGCTGATCGAGCGCGAGCGGGTCACCCATACGGGCGGTGTGCCGACGATCGCGTGGCAATTGCTTGAGCACCCGCGTTTGGACGAATTCGACTTATCCTC
>CXWL01020995.1_pt1 | contig 10144 bp, 8 predicted proteins | sample 590931 | NCBI WGS metagenome assembly CXWL01 (sample SAMEA3498368, study PRJEB10139) | groundwater metagenome | biome: water well; material: biofilm material | place: Germany | collected 2015-04-27
CTTCTACACGCTCAACAAGGCCGATCTCGCATACTCGATCTGCCGCATCCTGGGCGTCCGTGCGAAGGAGGTTGCGCAATGAAGCGCGAACAAAGATTGGCCGCTCTAAATGCGGCGCTGGCGGAGCGGATTCTGATCCTCGATGGATCGATGGGCGCCTATCTGCAGGGCTTCGGACTCAAGGCCGAGGATTTTCATGGCGAGCGATTTGCCGGTCACCCGAACTCGCTGAAAGGCAACAACGATCTGCTAACGCTGACGCGGCCGGAGATCATCACGCAGGTGCATGACGCGTATCTGAACGCGGGTGTCGATATCATCGAGACGAATACGTTCAGCGCCACCCGGATCAGTCAGGCTGAGTATGCGCTGGAGGATCTGGCTTACGAACTGAACCTCGAAGGCGCGCGCGTCGCGCGGGCGGCGTGCGATAAATTCGAGAAGGCCGACGGCAAGCCGCGAGCGGTTGCGGGTGCGCTGGGGCCGACGACGAAGCTGCTCTCGATGTCGCCCGAAGTGAACGATCCGGGTCGCCGCGATAGCGATTTCGACACGATGGCGGCCAATTACGAAGAGCAAACTCTGGGTCTCATCGAAGGCGGCGCCGATCTGCTGCTGATCGAAACGATCACCGACACGTTGAACTGCAAGAGTGCGCTCTGGGGCGCGTGGGAAGCGTTCGACAAGACAGGCATCGAGTTGCCGATCTGGATCAGTGGCACCATCACCGATCGCTCGGGGCGGACGCTTTCAGGTCAGACGGTGGAGGCGTTCTACAATTCGCTGCGGCACGCGAAGCCGTGGGCGATTGGTTTGAACTGCGCGCTGGGACCGGCAGACATGCGTGCGTTTCTTTCCGATCTCGCGCGCGTGGCGGAGTGCGCCGTGAGCGCGTATCCAAACGCGGGCCTGCCAAACGCGATGGGCGCCTACGATGAAACGCCGCATTCGATGGAAGCGCACTACGCTGAGTGGGCGAAAGCAGGATTGCTCAACATTGCCGGCGGGTGCTGCGGCACGACGCCGGATCATATCGCGCATTTGAAGCATGCCGTCGAAGGCGTGGAGCCGCGTGTGGCGGCGGCGCACGATGCGCGGCTGAAACTTGCGGGTCTCGAACCGTTCACGGCGGTGGCATGACTTCCGCCAATCCATTCGCGAACTTCATCGTTGTCGGTGAGCGTACGAACGTCACCGGCTCGGCGAAGTTTCGTAAGCTCATCGAAGCTGATGATTATGCGGGCGCGCTGACTGTGGCGCGTCAGCAAGTCGAGTCAGGCGCGAATGTGCTCGACGTGAACATGGACGCGGCGCTGATCGATGGCCCCGCGGCGATGCGCCGGTTCCTGAACCTGATCGCGTCGGAGCCGGATATCGCGCGAATTCCGCTGATGATCGACAGCTCCAAATGGGAGGTGATCGAGGCGGGGCTGAAGTGCGCGCAGGGCAAGTCGATCGTGAATTCGATCTCGCTCAAGGAAGGCGAGGAGAAGTTCCGCTCCGAAGCCCGCCGCGTGCAGCGTTATGGCGCCGCGGCCGTGGTGATGGCGTTCGACGAGCAGGGGCAGGCCGATACGGCCAAACGCAAGATTGAGATTTGCACGCGCGCCTATCGCTTCCTCACCGATGAGGTCGGTTTCGCGCCGGAAGACTTAGTCTTCGATCCGAACATCTTTGCCGTCGCGACCGGTATTGAGGAGCACGCAGAGTACGCAAAGGCATTCTTCGAAGCGACGGCGTACATTCGCTCTGAATTGCCGCACGCGCACGTCTCTGGCGGCGTGTCGAATGTCTCGTTCTCGTTCCGCGGCAATGAGCCGGTGCGCGAGGCGATGCACGCTGTGTTTCTCTACCACGCCATCCGCGCTGGCATGGATATGGGCATCGTCAACGCGGGTTCGCTGACGCTGTACGATGACGTCGAGCCGGAATTGCGCGAGCGCGTCGAGGACGTGTTGCTGAACCGGCGCGAGGATGCGACGGAGCGGCTGCTGGAGATTGCCGAGCGCGCGAAGGTGGGCGGCAAGAAGCAAGGCGCGGAACGCGATCTTTCGTGGCGGCAGAAGCCGATGAAGGAGCGCCTGGCGCACGCGCTGGTGCACGGGATCAACGAGTTCATCGTTGAAGACACAGAAGAAGCGCGCTTGCAGGCGGAACGGCCGCTGCACGTGATCGAAGGGCCGCTGATGGACGGCATGGGCGTCGTCGGCGATCTCTTCGGCGCAGGAAAGATGTTCTTGCCGCAAGTCGTGAAGTCCGCGCGCGTGATGAAGCAGGCGGTCGCGCACCTCATTCCGTTCATGGATGAGGAGAAGGAGCGGCTTGGGCTCGTTGGTAAATCCAACGGCAAGATCGTGATGGCGACCGTGAGGGGCGACGTGCACGACATCGGCAAGAATATCGTNNGCAGTGTAACGGCTACGAGATCGACGATCTCGGCGTGATGGTGCCGTGCGATCGCATCTTGGAGCGCGCGAAAGAAATTGGCGCTGATGCAATTGGGTTGTCGGGGCTGATTACCCCGTCGCTAGACGAGATGGTGTTCGTCGCGAGTGAGATGGAGCGGTTGGGGTTGAAGCTGCCGCTGCTGATCGGCGGCGCGACGACGTCGCGCACGCATACGGCGGTGAAGATCGCGCCAGTGTATTCGGGGCCGATCTTGTATGTGGCGGATGCGTCGAAGGCTGTGCCTGTGGTGCAGAAGCTGCTGGGTGATGGTCGCGACGTGCTCGTGAAGGAAGCCCGGGCTGAGTACGACGCGGCGCGTGAGGCGTATTTCTCCGGGCAGGATAAGCGGCCGCGTTTGCCTTTGGTGAAGGCGCGAGAGCGCGCGCCGAAGCTTGAATTTGCGCCAGTGACGCCGAGCTTCCTGGGTGCGCGGTCGTTCGAGAATTATCCGCTTGAAGAGCTTGTGCCGTACATCGACTGGACGCCGTTCTTTGCGTCCTGGGATTTGATCGGGCGCTACCCGGCGATCCTTGAGGACGACATCGTTGGCGAGGCCGCGCGGAATTTGTATCGCGATGCGAGCGCGATGCTTGAACAGCTTGTTGCTGAGAATTGGGTGAAGGCGTCGGGCGTTGTTGGCTTCTGGGCGGCGCAGCGCGATGGCGACGATGTCGTTCTGTTCGCGGACGAGAAGCGCAAGAAGGAAATCGCGCGGCTGCACACGTTGCGTCAGCAGATTGATAAGGGCGAAGGCAAGGTCAACTTCGCGCTCGCCGACTACATCGCGCCGCAGGGCGACTATATCGGCGCCTTCGCGGTGACGGCGGGCATTGGCGAAGAAGATGTCTCGATCCGCTTCAAGCGCGCCAACGACGATTATTCCGCGATCATGGCGCAAGCCTTGTGCGATCGCTTGGCCGAAGCCTTCGCTGAGGCGATGCACGCGAAGGTGCGCCGCGAGCTGTGGGGCTACGCCAAGGACGAGGCGTTGAGCGCGGAGGACATGATTGCCGAAAAATACCGCGGCATTCGCCCGGCGCCTGGCTACCCGGCGCAGCCCGATCACACTGAGAAGAGCACGATCTTCGACCTGCTCGACGCACGCGCGCGCACCGGGATCGATCTCACCGAGAGCATGGCGATGACGCCGCCGTCTTCTGTGTCGGGGCTCTACTTTGCGCATCCGCAGGCGGAGTATTTCGGCACGGGCAAAATCGATCGCGATCAGGTCGAGGACTATGCGCGGCGGAAGGGCTGGGATTTGGCCACGGCGGAGAAGTGGCTGTCGCCGGTGCTGGCGTATGATCCGATGCTCGGTCGCGAGCGCTAGCGGGCCATTCAATCGTAGTCGAGCACAGCCTCGACGTGCGGTCCGTCAAGTTCTTTGAATATCAGCGCGTACGGCGTTGGCATCGCTACGTCGTCGATACCGCAATCCCGACCCGCCGCCGCGACTGCTGCCTGTACCTCAGCATCATTTTGCAGTTTGTCATTGTCGCCATAGCCGATGAATGCGAGCGGCGCGCCGTCGCGCACGGGCCAAGCGAATGGATTGAAGCAGGCGACACCTGGCGTGCGCTCCAGAAGTTCCGCTTCGAGGTCCGTCGCCGCGCCATCAAGCGTAATGTCGTGCAGGGAAAACCGCACCCCAAGATGCGTACCTAATCGCCTGGAGGCGATGCAAACGGCGCAGACGCCTTTCGGCGGCTGTCTGGTGTAGATGACGCCATTGTACCGCCAATCGCTGGCAAGGCCGCAAACGCTGCATGGTTCCTTAGAGGGATCAAATGCCTGTCCGGGCTCGTAGGCGCTGGGATAGAAGCGGAAGTGTGGGCGTCGGGGATCATTCATGAGGACGGAGATTACCCAGCACGCCGCAAGTTGCGAAGCCATTCGTCCGGCCCCAGCCCGCAATCGTCGCATCCGGGGTGGCTTGCGGGCGCGGGCGGCTGCTAGAACGCCTCGAATCTCTCGGGGACTATTCATGAAACGTCTGATTACGTTCGTCGCCGCGGCGCTGGCGCTCGTCGCTTGCGCATCGTCGTCCACGCCGCAAGCGCCTGGCGCGCTGCAAGTTGCCGAACTGGCTTACACGATGCGCACGCTGCCGAATGGTTTGCGCGTCTATTCGATGCCGGATCGCAACACGGCGAACGTGTCGGTGCAAGTTTGGTACGATGTCGGCTCGGTGGATGACCCGGCCGGCCGTTCGGGCTTCGCGCACCTCTTTGAACACATCATGTTCAAGTCGACGCGCAACATGCCGGAGCAATTCTTTGACCGGCTGACGGAAGATGTCGGCGGCTACAACAACGCCTCCACGTATGACGATTTCACCAACTATTACGAAGTGGTGCCGGCGAACCATCTGCAGCGCGTGCTGTGGGCGGAAGCTGATCGCATGGGGTCGCTTGTCGTCAACGAAGCGAGCTTCGATTCAGAGCGCGACGTGGTGAAGGAAGAGCTGCGCCAGCGCGTGCTCGCTTCGCCGTACGGCCGTCTGTTCTATCTGTTCTTGCCGCAAGTGAACTATGACGTTCACCCGTATGGCCGCCCGGGCATTGGCTCGATCGAAGATCTGGATGCGGCGACGGTGGACGATGTACGCGCGTTCCACGCGCAATATTATCGTCCGGATAACGCCATCCTCGTTGTCTCCGGCAATTTTGATCAGGCGCAGCTCGATGCGTGGATCGATCAATATTTCGGTGACATTGCGCACCCGAACCGCTCGATCCCGCGCGATTACCCGACTGAACCCGAGCGCATGCAGCCGCGTGAGTACACGGTCTATGCGCCGAACGTGCCGTTGCCGGCGGTGATGATCTCTTATCCGCAGCCCGCATCGACCGATCCGGACATTCCGGTGCTGATGGTGATCGACGGCATTTTGTCGGCTGGCGAGAACTCGCGGCTCTACAATTCGCTGGTCTATGAGCAGCAGATAGCCGCCCAGGTGTTCACCAACCTGGAAGCGACGCAGGATCCAGGCGCCTACGGCGTGTTCGCCATTCTCTCGGATGGGCAGACCGCAGAAGCTGGGCAAGCCGCGCTCGCCGCGCAGATCGCGCGCATGCGCGACGGCCTAGTGACGCAAGCCGAACTCGATGAAGCCAAGAACGAAATCGTCACGGCGACGCTGCAGCAGCGTGAAACAGCGGAAGGCCGTGCGGATGAACTGGCCGATGCGGTGATCCGCTATGGTGACGCGGGCTATGCCGACCGTCTGCTGGCGGCGATCCAAGCGACGACGCCGCAGGACATCCAGCGCGTCGCGCGCCGCATCTTCAACGAAAACCGCCGCGCTGTTGTGCGCTATCTGCCGGAAGAGCAGGGCCGCGCCGGCGACACGATCCAAACCTCGTCGCGCATCCAAGCGCGCACGATCAATATTCCAGGGTCGGAGATTCCGACGTTTACGTTGGCAGCTGAAGCGCAGCGCGAGCAACCGCCTGCGCCGGGCGCGCCGATCGATGCACGCATACCGGCTGCATCGCAGCGCACTTTGGCGAACGGGATGCGCGTCATCGTAGCGCCGAACCGGGCGTTGCCGCTGATCAGTGCGGATTTCCGCGTGGCTTCGGGCGGCAGCTCCGATCCGGCCAACCGTGCGGGCCTTGCCAGCATGACCGGTGATCTTTTGACCCGCGGCACGACCACACGCGGCGCGACCGACATCGCGAGCCAGATTGAATCGCTGGGCGCTTCGATCAGTTCCGGTGCGGGCGTGGATTCATCGGCCGTTTCGCTGCAGGCGCGCAGCGACCGCGCCGAGGAAGCATTCACGATCTTCGCTGACGTGGCGCGTAACCCGGCGTTCGCGGATGAAGAACTGGACCGCGCGAAGTCGCAGGCGCTCGATGGCTTGCAGGTGGCGTTGAGCCAGCCTGGCAGCATCGCCGGCTTTGCGATGACGCGCGCCATCTACGGCACGGCGCCCTACGGCGCGATCGCTTCGCCAACCAGCATCGGCGCGATCACGCGCGATGACATGGCGAACTATCACCGCACCTATTGGCGTCCGGACAATGCCGTGCTCGTCATCACCGGCGACGTTTCGGCGGAAGAGGGCTTTGCTCTTGCCGAGCGTCACTTCGGCAATTGGGCTCGCCCGACCACGCCGCTGCCGGCGCGTCCGGATGCGACTGCGTACGCTGCGCCTTCGCGCACGATCGTCGTTGATCTGCCGGATACGGGACAAGCGGCGGTGTCCATGGGCCTGCGCGGCGTTGCGCGCACCGACGCGGACTACTTCCCGCTGCTGGTGGCCAACAACGTGTTGGGTGGCGGCTACTCAGCGCGTTTGAACAACGAGATCCGCATTCGCCGCGGTTTGTCGTACGGCGCCAACTCGGGGCTTTCGGCGCGCATGGCGCCGGGCCCGATCGTGGCTTCGGCACAGACGCGCAACGATGCAGCCGTGCAGGTCTATGAACTGATGCGCGCGGAAATCGTGCGTATCGGCGCGGAACGCGTGCCCGAAGCTGAACTCACCGCCCGCAAGGCCGTGCTCATCGGTAATTTCGGACGCACGATCGAGACAACAGCGGGCCTGGCCGGCCAGATCTCGACGCTCGCCCTCTACGGCCTGCCGCCGGAACGCCTGGGCACTTACGTGGCCGATGTTACGGCAGTGACGCCGGCGCAGACGCAAGGCGCGGCACAACGTTACTTTGACGCGAACCGCGCAGACGTGGTGGTGGTGGGTGATGCCCAGCACTTCTATGACGGTCTGCGCCGTCTGCGGCCAAACGCTGAGCGCATTCCGGCTTCGGAACTTAATCTGGACTCTGAATCGCTACGTTGAGTTTAGGCGGCGTCGCGGGTTCATCCGTGACGCCGCCCGCCGACTCGGTTAACCATGGCTGCCTTGGTTGGCCAAAATATCCTTCGTGTCGCCGTCGTGGCGCTTGGACTATCCACGCTGTCGTTTGCGGCGGGTGTGGCTGGCGATCTCTCGATCATCGAACCGCCGACCTCTGGTCAGCGAGTCGTTCTGCGCATCCCGCCGGAGATTCCGGACGACGCGCCGCGGGCGCATCCAATCTTATCCACAGCTTCGGCAGAGGCGACGCCGATGCGCTATGTGCGCCGCCAGCGCCGGGATGAGATGCGGGCACTGATCGAGAACGTGCAGGTTGCGCACGAGGATGGTTTCGAGCTGACGCCCATCGCCTTTGAAATCGCGGCGCTGCCTGAGCAAAAGCCGCAGCGTCCGACTGGTGTGAAGCCGGTTCCGGATGTCGCGCTTGAGGCGCATGAGACCAAAGTCGCCTGATTTGGTGCGGCTTTGCCGCAACAGTGGCGCCTGGCGCCTGCAACAGTGTCAAAAAACGGCCCCGTTCGGAGCGCTCTTCTCGTCGCCCATGAGAGAGGGCATCGGGCCGAGTCTGTACGGGAGGGGCGCTGCGGTGTTTGCCGCTGCGTTGGCGCTTGCCGTACCCGGCATTGCCCAGGCTCAGCAGCAACCTCAGCGCGCGCAACCAGACGCCGGGCCGCAGCGGATTATGCCGGCAGCGGCTGGCTCAAACCGCTACGCGACGCCGGACGGAGCCGTCCGCTTCGTCCTCGATCGCTCGGGGGGGCGCGCGGCCCTGGTGCAGTTCGAGGGCGACCCCGAAGTTCACGTGCTGCGCCCAACCATGGGCGCTGGCGGCGACGAGATTTTCCAAACCGAGAACGGCGACGTGCGCCTGCGGGTCACCTCGCACGGTGGCATCATCGTTTACACGCGCGCCCATCGCACCGGCGCCGCAGCGTCCGAAGAAGGGCGCGCTGCGCCGCTGACGCCGGAAGAGCTTGCGTTCGCCGAGATGCAGGCGCGCTTCCGCGCGATCCAAAACCGCGCCCGCCGCAGTGTTGGTCAGCCGGTGATGTTTAACGTGCCGGCGCAGATGTCACCGCAAGCCGCAGGCGTGGTGACCGATGCAGCGGAGCGCGCGGCTGAAGGCTTGGCCGAAGCGCCACTGACGAACGTTCGCCGCGTGATTATTGGTATTGGCCGCGTGCCCGGCGTCGCGCTGCGCGGGGACACGCTTATCATTCAGGTCGCGCCGCAAATGGGCTATGCGGGCCGGCCTTCTTCCTCCGCTATCCGCAATGTCGTGATGGGGCAGGTGCAAGGCCCAGAGCAATAGGGGGCGAGCCGCCGGAGAGGCGGCTTTTCTTTAGCCTTTGAAATTGTCCTTGCGCTTGCGGATATCCGCGAACGCTTCCCAATCTTCAGCCTCCGGCAGCATCACCGCGCCCTTCAACGCGGGCGCGCGCAGGAACGGGTTGGTTTGCTTTTCGAGCAGCAGTGTCATCGGCACAGTGGGTTTTCCCAAGGCGCGGAGCTGGTCGATCTCGGCGATGCGTGTTTGGAGCGCGCGGTTCATGGGGTCGATGGTGATCGCGAAGCGGGCGTTGGATTGGGTGTATTCATGCGCGCAATAGACGGTCATGTCGTCAGGCAGCGCGGCGAGCTTTTGCAAGCTGGCCCACATTTGCTGCGGCGTGCCTTCAAAGAGGCGGCCGCAGCCCAGAGCAAAGAGCGCGTCGCCCACAAAGGCGACATTGTCGACATCGAATACAAAAGCGATGTGGCCGAGCGTATGCCCGCCGACATTCAGCACGCGCGCTTCGATGTTGCCGAGCTTCACGCGATCGCCTTCATCGACGATGCGATCGGGCGGCGTGCCGATGCGTTCGACTTCGGCGGGACCGGTGACGATGGCGCCAGTCTTCGCCTTGATCGCGGCGTTGCCGCCGGCGTGATCGGGATGCCAGTGCGTGTTCCAGACATCGGTGATGCGCCAGCCCTTGGCGTCGGCTTGGCGCATGATCTCGTCAGCGTCGGGCGTATCGATCGCCGCCGTGGCGCTGGTGGCGGTATCATGAATGAGGAACCCGTAATTGTCGGAGAGGCACGGGAATTGATGGATTTGGAGCATTTCAGGTCCCAGGTGTCAGGTTCCAGGTGTCAGTCAGCCTGGTGACCGCTCTCACGAAGTTTCGCCGACACCTGACACCTGATACCTGACACCTGCATGCGCGTCGATGTCCTCGCTCTCCAGCGTTTCTACGCATCTCCCTTGGGTGAGGCGGCGCGGCGTGCGGCGTCGCGGCGGCTGGCAGCGCTCTGGCCACATGCGGACGAGCTGGATGTGCTCGGCGTAGGCTACCCTGCGCCGTACCTGGATCGGTTTCGCGCCGGTGCGCGCCGCGTCGTCACGATGATGCCCGAGGCGCAGGGCGCCGAGCCCTGGCCGGCGAATGGCCCCGTCGCGACGGCGCTCGCGGAAGAGACACGGCTGCCGTTCATGGATGCCGTATTCGACCGCGTGCTGCTCGTGCATGCGCTGGAAGAGTGCGACGCCGTGCAGCCGATGCTGCGTGAGATCTGGCGGGTGATGGCGCCGGAGGGGCGGCTTGTCGTCATTGCCTCGAACCGCTGGAGCCTTTGGGCGCAGTCGGGGATATCACCGTTTGGGTATGGACGGCCGTACTCACGGTTGCAGCTCGCGTCGCTGCTTGGCGATGCGATGTTCGAACCGGTGGTATCGGCGCGCGCGCTTTACATGCCGCCTTGGCGCTGGGCGGCGAGCGCGGCGGATGCGTTTGAACGTGTTGGTGAACTAGTGTGGCCCGCGCAGGGTGGATTGGTGCTGATGGAAGCGGTGAAGCGCCTCTACGCGAGCACGGCGCGCTCGGAGGG
>CXWL01132285.1_pt1 | contig 10143 bp, 6 predicted proteins | sample 590931 | NCBI WGS metagenome assembly CXWL01 (sample SAMEA3498368, study PRJEB10139) | groundwater metagenome | biome: water well; material: biofilm material | place: Germany | collected 2015-04-27
GCCGGGTCCTGCTCGATCGCTATCGCCTGGTCGACGCCGCACTCAAGGTAGTCGGCATCGGCAGCGTCGGTACACGCTGCTACATCATGTTGTTGTTTTCCGAGGAAAACCACCCGCTGATCCTGCAGTTCAAGGAATCCTGCCGCTCGGTGCTGGAGCCCTATGCAGGCAAAAGCCAGTTTGACAATCAAGGCCAGCGGGTGGTGATGGGGCAGCGCCTGATGCAGTCCTCCAGCGACATTTTCCTCGGCTGGGTGCGCGGCCCCGGGGGCTATGACTTCTTCGTGCGGCAGTTACGCGACATGAAGATGTCAGTGCCACTGCAGAACATCAGCGCCACCCAGCTGGAACGCTACGCCGAGCTCTGTGCCCTGACCCTGGCACGGGCCCATGCCAAGTCCGGCGACGCGGCGACCATCTCCGGCTACCTGGGTAAAAGCGAGGTGTTCGACGAAGCGGTGGGCGACTTTGCCTTGCTCTATGCCGACCAGACCGAACGTGACCATGCGCAACTGCTCAAGGCTGCGCGCAGTGGTCGGGTGAATGTATTGCATGAGGAGTGACACGGATGCTCGATTTTTTCCTCCACGCCCTGCGTGCAAATCCAGAAATTGCGGTATTCCTGGCCATCGCCTTGGGCGTGCTGATCGGCCGAATCCAGATCGGCAGCTTCCATCTGGGCTCGGTGGCCGGTGCCTTGCTCATGGGCCTGCTGATCGGCCAGATCGGCCTTGAGGTGCCGGCGGGTCTGAAGTCGGTGTTCTTCGTGATGTTCATCTACGCGGTCGGTTTCAAGAGCGGGCCGGAGTTTTTTGGCAGCCTCAATCGCGGCACCCTGAAGCTGGTGGCGTTGTCGTTTGTGCTTTGCGCAACGGCACTGGGCGCGATCCTGTTGATGAACGCGATCTTCGACTTTGACGCCGGGTTCACCGCCGGCCTTGGCGCTGGCGCGCTGACCGATACGGCGATCATGGGCACCGCCACCAGCGCTATCAATCAACTGACTATCGATGAGGCAGCCAAGGCGCAACTCAACAGCCATATGGCGATCGCCTACGCCATCACCTACCTGTTCGGCACCATCGGCCTGATTGTGTTTGTCGGCAGCATTGCGCCGAAGTTGCTCGGGGTGGACCTCAAGGCCTCGGCGCGAGAGCTGGAACTGGAGTTGGGCATCGCCAAGGACGAAGAAGCGATCAGCATTCCTTACACGCGGATCGTGGTGCGCGCCCATCAGGTCTCGGTCGAGGGCCAGGCCAACGGCCAACGCATTGCCGATCTCGAGCGCCAACACGAATCCCTGAGCATCGAGCGGGTGGTGCGGGCCGGGCAGGTGATCGAACGCGACGAGGGCTTCGTGCTCATGGCCGGGGATATCGTCGGTGTGTACGCGCTGCGCGAGGCAGTCGGCACCCTCGGAGAGTGGGTGGGGCCGGAAATCGACCACGCCGAGTCGTTGTCGTTTGCCACCCGCCAGGCGGACATCGTCCTGACGTCCAAGGAGTTTGCCGGCAAGACCATCCATCAAGCGCGGGAACACCTGGAAAACTCCCGGCGCCTCGGTTGCTTCCTGATTTCCATCACCCGCCAGGGCTATGACCTGCCGCTGTTGCCCAACACCGTGCTGCGCCGTGGCGACGTCATCAGCGTCACCGGGCGCACTGCCAGTGTCGATGCGTTGGCCAAGCGTCTGGGCCGGGTGCGCGAGAGCAACTACAAAAGTGACATCGCCATGCACACCCTGGGCATGGTGATCGGCTCGTTGCTCGGGCTGCTGTCGACCCATATCGGCATGATCCCGGTGGAGCTCGGCGTGGGCGGCGGGGTGTTGGTCGCCGCACTGGTGATCGGCTGGTACAACTCGCGGCATCCGGAAATCGGCGCCTTGCCGCCAGCGGCACAGTGGGCGTTTTCCGAGTTCGGCCTGACCGCCTTCGGCGCAGTGGTCGGCCTGCTGGCCGGTCCTGCAGCTTTTGCGGCGATGCAGGAACAGGGCCTGGCGCTGTTGGTGTCGGGCGCGGTGGTGACTATCCTGCCACCGTTGGTGGCCCTGTATTTCGGTCGCTATGTGCTGCGCCTGCACCCGATGGTCCTGTTTGGCGGCCTGGCCGGGGCACAGACCGAGGCGGCGTCGATGAACAAGATCATCGAACAGTCCGGCAGCAATACCCCGGTAATCGGCTTTACCGTGTGCTATGCGATCTCCAACGTGCTGTTGGCGGTGTGCGGGCCGATCATTGTGTTCATGGTGGCGGGATGATGTTCAGAAGCCGCTCTCGCGCATGAACACCGCCGCCAGGTGAGTGGCACCGTCGGCCAACAGGCTGCGCCGTTCGCCTTCGATCTTCAGATGCCCCCGAGTTTCGCGCAGGCTCGGCAAGGGCTCATCCAGTTGAACCAACACCTGGAACAGCGCGCTGCCCGGCACCAGCGCGTGCTCGGCGTCGGTGGTCACCACCGGGCCACCGAAACGCGACGACAGCATGCGATGGGACAGTTGCCCGGCGCGGGTGCTGCCGATCTGCAGGACGTGACCGCGCAGCGGACTGGCCTGGCCGTCCGGGTAGAAGCGCACCGGGTCACCGACCGCCATACGATGGACCTGGTCTTGCGCGACATAGGCATCGACCTGCCAGCTGCGCGGGTCGATCAGGATCCCCAGCGGCTCCTGGCGACCGATCCACTGGCCGGGTTTCCAGTCTGGATTGACGTCCATCCAGATTCCGGCAAACGGCGTTTGCAGGTTCAGCCGAGCCATCTCCGAACGAGCGGCGCGAGCCTCTTCGAATTGCACGTTGAGGCGCTGGCGGGTGACCGCATCCTCGGCCAGACCACCGGGATCGGCCAGCAACCCCGATAACCGCGCCGCATAGCTGCGGGCATTGGCTTCGCTGCTGCGCAGGCGCGAGGCGATGTCCGGCTCGTCGAGTATCACCAGATTCTCCCCGGCCTGGACCGGGCCGCCCGTGCGGATCGACTGCAACCGGGCCGGGTAGGGTGCATAGACCCGCAGTTGCTGCTCAGCGCGGGCGACGCCCACCCCATCGATCTGGCTATGCCAGGGAATCGCCAAAACCCCGAGCAGCAGTATCAGCGCTGCGTAGAACAGCAGCTTGCGTTTACCCGGCACGGCGGCGCGTTGTTGCCACCAGTGCTTCAACTCGCGCAGCACCGGCATGGCGATAAACCAGGACAGTTCGACCATGAACAGGATGATCCCCAGCAGTTTGAAAAAGAACAGGTACACCGCCAGGGCGATCCCGAGGAACAGCACCAGCCCGTATAGCCAGGTGACGATGGCAAAAGCCACCAGCAGCCGGCGTTGTCGTGGCGGGAAGGCCTCCGGCCAGGCTTCCTGCAAGCCCAACAGATTGCGCCGCAGAGTGACCCGAGCCAGCGCCGACGAGCGTTCATGCAGGTTGGGAAAATCCAGCAGGTCGGAGAGGATGAAGTAACCGTCGAAGCGCATGAACGGACTGGCATTCAGCGCCAGCGACAGCAGCCAACTGGTGGTCGCCAGATACAGCAGGGCATTGCGCAGCGCGCCAGGATCACAGAGTGCCCAGCCCAGTGTGGAGAGTCCGGCCAGCGACAGCTCGGTGATGATCCCCGCCGAAGCAATCGCCAGGCGTTGGCGTGAGCGGCTGAGCTTCCAGCTTTCGCCGGTGTCGGTGTAGAGCATTGGCCACAGCACCACGAAGGCAATGCCCATGTGCCCGACACGCAATCCCAGTCGGGTCGCCACCAACGCGTGCCCCAGTTCATGAAGGGTCTTGGCGACGATCAGCGCCAAGGCAAAACTCAACAGGCCCTCGGTGGAAAATGACTCGACCACGGCATGGGTGAACACGTCCCACTGCTGCAGCACGAGGATGATCCCCAGCAGGCTCAGGCCGAGCACCAATAGCCCGGTCAGCGGGTGAAACAACCAGCCCAGGGCGCGAGCCAAGTGCTGCAACGGCTGTTGCGGACGCAGCAGCGGAATGCGGAAAAACAGGTAATGGTGCAGCCACCAGCGCCAGCTCAACCAACTGCCTTCTTCGCCTTTGGCTTGCAATTTCGCCAGGGCGGCAGGACCGGCCCGCAGCAACTGGTGCTGCTCGAGAAATTGGCGGAAGTCGAGGACCTGTTCAACGTCCGGCTTGAGCGCGGTGCCTTCGCCGATCTGCTGGCTAATCTGCCGGGGCGATTGACCCCAGCGCAGCAGGCATTCGAACTCCAGCCAACCGATGCGGTAGAAGCGATTGATCACCGTGTCCTGGATCACCCAGGCCGGTTCGCCATTGCTGCCATGGGCGGCTTCGCTCAGGCGCAGGTCCTCGCGCAACGGTGGCACCGGCAGATCGGCGGGATCGAGCATCACCAACCGCTCCAGGCGCGCAGCGTCGCCAGTGGCCGACGCAGCAGGTAATAGCCGAGCATCACCCGGCCGCCATACAGCTTGGCGGTGCCGTGCAAGCCGAGGCGCGCGTGTTCCGGCGTGCCGTCGATGCTTGCCAGCAAACGGTAGGCGACCACGCCCTCATCGCTGGGCCGGGCCTGGTAGCTGGTCTCAAGGATTGTGCCCTTGAGCGGGCTCAATGGATACGCGGTGAGAAACAGCGTGACCTCGGCCCCGGGTTCGAGGGCGATGGCATCGGCCACCGCCAACTGGATTTGCATCGCCGGCTGGCTCGGGTCAGCCACCTGCATGATGCGCTCGCCGGTGACCACCGGCTTGCCCAGCCAGTCGTTGGGGTCGCTGAATACGGCGACCCCGGCACGCGGCGCAACGACCTGGGTGCGCTTGAGCTGCGCCTGCACCGCCGCCAGTTCGGCCCGGCGTTGCTGGACACGGCCCTGGAGCAGGGTCAGTTCGCTTTTGCTTTGCGGGTTGTCAAAGGCGCGCTGGCTGGCGGCGAGCAGTTCGGCGTCGGCCACCGCGACTTCCTTGCCGAGCACTTCGGCGCGGCTGCGCAAAGTGGTTTCGTCGAGGGAGAACAGCGGCGTGCCGAGTTCCACCGGCTGGTTGGGGCGGACTTTGATCTGTTCGATGACGCCGTCGATGGGCGAGCTGATGATCTGCGCCTGACGGGNNACGCCAAACAGCAGCAGGGTCACGAGCGCCTGTCGGCGACTGGGGCGCCAGCGACTCAGGCGACGTTGACGAGTCAGCGCCGCCCAGCAGTAACCCCAGGTCCCCACCAGGCCCTTGAGGTGCTGCCACAACACGGGCGGCGGTTCGCGGTCGAGCAACAACAGCAACAGCCCCAGGCGCTGACCCTGCTGATTGGCAATCGGAATGCACCACAGGCCGGTCGGCCACCACTCACTCCAGCCGTCGCTGATGTCCGCCGGCGGGGCCTTGCCGTCCTGGGTCAACCACAGTGGCTCCTCCATCACTTGAGCAGCAACCCAGCGGCTGGCCCGGCGCAGCCAGACCAGGTAGGGCGAGTCCTCGCTGGGCCGCGACAGCCCGGAAACGTTAAGCAGTTCCAGCGACCTGTCACGCTCGGCGAACACCAGCGCCTGATGGAATTTGAGCAACGGGTACAGGTCATTGGCCATGCTGAACGCCAGCGCGTTCAGGGTATCAGCGGCCAGCGCCTTGTCCCGCAGGGCATCAAGCTCGAGCAGCAGGTGAGGGTGGGGCAACGACTCGTTCATGGTCATGGCTGGGAACTGTCGTGCTGGGCCGTTTCCTCGGTGAAGCGCGCGGTGCCGCTCATGCCGGCCATCAGTTCCGGGTATTTGTTGTCGAGGCGCGCTTCCAGCTCGACGGTTTGCGCCACCGCATCGACCCGCGAGTTGATCGCGCTGATTGTGGCCGTATAGCTCTTGCCGGTCTCATGGATGTTGACCTGTAACGGCAGGCCGGGCTTGAGGGTTTTCAGCAGGGTCGACGGCACATTCAAGCGCACCTTCAGTGCGCCGTCGCTGACCAGGTCGAACAGCGGCGTACCCGCGGTGACGGTCTGGAAGGGTTTGACGTAGACCTTGGCGATGCGCCCGGAAAACGGCGCCAGCACCTGGCAGTAACCGCTCTGGGCCTGGCCCATCGCGCGGGCGCCGTCGGCCTTTTGCACTTCGGTGTTGGCCATCGACACTTCAATGTCGCCCACAGCATTGAGCTTGCGCAGTTGCTTCTTGGCTTCCAGATTCTGCCGGGCCATGGTCAGCTCGGCGGCGGCGACCTTGCTGCGAGCGTCGGCTTCGCTGCAGTTGAAACGGGCCAGTAATTCGGCCTTCTTGACCTGCTCGCCAAACCCGGCCGGCAACTCCGCCAAGGTGCCGCTCATCTGGCTGGACAGGGTGGTTTCCAGTTCGGCGGCCAGCAACACGCGAATGGCGCTGGCGCTTTCCGGCGCGGGTGTGTCGTCGGCATGCACCGACAACAGTGGACAGACCAACAACAGAGCCCCGGCGAGGGACTCAAGGGCGGTTTTGCGCATTCGACGTTCCTTGCTGGGTGATGAGCAGGCGTTGCTGCTCCTGTTCATTCAATGTGCGCTGGATTTCCCGGGACAGGGTCTTGATGTCGTGCTTGTCGATTTCGCTCGGCAGCACGTCCAGGCCAATCGAGTTATACAGCCGGCCCCAGGCCGCCTGGGCACTGGAGAACGCCGCCTCGCGCTGGTAACGCGAAAGCAGGTAACGGCCTTCGGAACGAATCACCTCCAGTTCCGAACCCAGGGCGCCAGTTTTCGCCGCCTGGGCGTAGTCGAGCAGGCTGCGGTCGACCCGCAGGCTTTCCTCGGTGAACTCGACCTCCTGACGCGCCAACTGATAACGCAGGGTGCCGACCCGCACCTGAGTCAGGATCGCCATCGACAGCGCGACACGCCGGGTATCGTCGGTCTCGCTCTGGGACTGTTGCGCGGCGTTGAGGGACGGCAATTGCAGCAGGCGCAGCAGGTTCATCGACACCTGCACGCCGGTGTTCATCCAGTCGCTGTTGTACAGGTACTTGTTGGAATCATAGCGATAACCGAAGTCCACGCTGACGTTGGGCCAGAGTTGCGCCTTGGCAATGTCCAGGTCTTTCTGGTTGACCCGTTTGCGGTACCACTCTTCCATGATTTCCGGACGGTGCTCCAACGACAGCTGTTCGAGCTGAGCCATGCTCTGCCGGACCTCCGGCAGGCGCGGATCCGTGGTGTCGGCGAGGACCATCTTCGAGCCCGGCGGCAGCGACATCAGGGCTGCCAGTTCGGCCTGGGCGAATTCCAGATCCTGGCGACGCACGGTCAGCAGGTAGATCGAATCAAGCAGGGCCCGCTGGTAGGCGAGAATTTCCTGCTGCGGCAACAGGCCCCGTTGCTCGGCCTCGCGGGCTGAGGTCAGTGCGGTGTGGGTGCGCATCAGCAGCTTGTCGACTTCCGGCATCAGCCGTTGCGCGCCCAGGGCCCGCCAGTAAGCATTGCGCACGTCCTGCAAGACGTTCTGCGCGACTTTGCGCCGGCGCTCTTCGGCCATCAGGATCTGGTCGGATTTCTGCTGGGTGCGGTAGTAGGCCACGCCGAAGTCCAGCAGTCTCCAGCTCAGGCCCAGTCCATAGAGCTGGCGATAACGCTCTTCGGAGGTCGAGGGCCGCAAGCTGACCTGGCGGTCTTCGATGCCGATCGAGGTACCGCCGGAGTCATTGTTGCGCCCGGCATAACCGGCCGAGGCCACCAGTCGCGGGAGCATTTCGTGGCTGGAGACGTCGCGCAAGTCCGAGGCCAGGGCGCTTTCCATCAGTTTCAAGCGGTAGTCGAGGTTGTATTTCAGGGCCCGGGCGGCCGCATCGTAGAAGGTCAGGGGCGCGGTCACCGGTTCCTGGGCGGAATACATGCGCGACTGGTCGGCAAGAATGCGTTGACGGTTTTCCTCCTCGGTACTCGGCTTGGGCTCCAGTGAAGAACAGGCACTGAGCAGCAGGGTCGAGACGAGGGCGCTACTGAGAATCCGATGGGCTTTTTTCTGCATGTGCATTCCTTTGTGTGCTTGGAAAATGGTGGGCCAGTTCACGTCAGTTGCCCTTATTGGTCGGGTGCAGGCGCTGGCCGGCGTTGCGCAGTTGCGCGCTGAAGCCGCGTCCCTGCTGCTGTTCGTGGCGGGCCTCGACCTGCGCCGAGCCACGCAGCATGTCCGGTGCACCATTGGCAAACAGCGACGGGTCGCCGAGCAAGCCGTCGGCGGTCAGATCGGTGCGGCCCTGGCGACCGAGGATCCACAGCAGGTCGAGCTCGCTTTCGATGCGGCTTTCGCGTACCGCTGCGGCGACGAACTGACCGGGCACCACGCCCAGGCCATCGCCCAGCGAGTCGCTGCGCAGTTCGCCGGTCAAGACCAGCGCCATGTTGCTGCCGCCGGTATCCCAGGAGGAGAGTTCATTGAGCCGGGCATTTCGCTCGACCACCGGGGTGATGAACACCGCCGGCTGCGGGTCGGGGGGTAGCAGGTTGCGGTTCTGGTTGTTCGGGTCCCGGGCGAAGACATTGATGGCCGGTGCCGGTATGAAGGGTGTGGCGATGTCCAGGGTGATCTGCAGTTCAGCCTGGTCGCTGGCACCGCTGAGGTCATTGACGGTGTAGGTGAACACGTCCTGCAGGACCTGGCCGAGACCGGCAGCGGCAAGAACCTGCGGGTTGCTCTGGTCGATGGTGTAGGTGTAGCTGCCATCGGCATTGAGCACCAGGGTGCCGTAGAGCCCTGCAATCGGCTGGCCGATCACCCCGGCAGTGCCGCTGCCAGACTCGGCGCCGCTGCGCACCGCAACCACGTGCAGGCGGTCGTTGCCGTCGACGTCGCCATCGTTGGGCAGTACGTTGCCGGTGGCTTGCGGCGCGGGCGTCTGGTCGCTGGCGGTGTTGCTGTCGTTCTGCGCTACCGGGGCATCGTTGGCACCCTGGATGACCACCGTCAGCCGTGCATCGGCGGTAGCCCCGGCCGTGTCGCGCATGCGGTAGGTGAAGGTTTCGCTGAGGGTTTCGCCGGCGGTGCGCAATGCCTGCACGGTGGGATTGCTGTTGTCGATCAGGTAGCTGTAGCTGCCATCGGCATTTAGGGTCAATTGGCCGTAACGGCCGATCAGCACCTGGCCGGCCGCGGCGGACTGGCCGGTTTCGCTGCTGACCTGCAGCACCTGCTTGCTCTCGCCATTGGCCACGCTATCGACATCGCTGTCGTTGCTCAGCACATTGCCGATGCCGTTGCTGCCGGGGGTGCCGTTGGCCNNTCGTTGCGGCCGTCGACAGTGATCTGCAACTGTGCCTGGCTGGTGGCACCAAAGATGTCGACCACCGTGTAGCTGAACACTTCGCTGAGGGTCTGGCCGCTTTGGCGCAAGGCTTGTACGACCGCGAGGCTGTTATCAACGGTATAGGTGTAGCTGCCGTCGGCATTGATCAGCAGGTCGCCATATTGCCCGCGCAGTGGCGTGCCCAGGCTGCCGACGGTGCCGATGTCGGTAATGGGACCGCTATGGATGCCGATCAAGTGCAGGGCGTCGTTCTCGTTATCGCGGTCGTTGTCCAGTACGTTGCCGCTCGGGTCGATACCGGGCTGGCTGTTGTCGATTCCACCGGCCTCGATCGCGGTGGCGGCATCGTCGGCGGGAATCGGCGCGGTGTTGCGGCCACGGATGATGATATGGATTTCGGCCAGATCGTTCTGCCCACCACGGTCGGTCACCTGGTAGGTGAAGTGTTCGTCGAGGAACTGCAGCGGCCCCAACGCCAGTACCGTTGGATTGAGGGAGTCGAGGTTATAGGTGTAGTTGCCGTCGGCACCGATGATCAATTGCCCGTAGAGCCCATTGATCAGGGTGCCATTGCTGTTGTCTGTGCCTGAATTCACGCCTGCCAGGCTGCCGCCCGCCGTTTCAGTGCCGAAACGAATGCCGGTGACCAGCAAGCTGTCGCCCTGGTCGACATCGGTGTCATTGGGCAAGACATTGCGCGTCGGGTTGACCCCGTTGCCGGAACCGTCATCGGCCACCGCCAGGGCGAGGTCGTTGTTCGCCACCGGGGCATCCCAGGCGCCGTCGATGCGGATGCTCAGTTGCGCGTCGTCGGTGGCGCCGGCGGTGTCGCGCATGCGGTAGGTAAAGGTTTCTACCAGGGTGTCGCCGACTTTCAGTGCCTGCACGGCGGCCAGGTTGTTGTTGACGACGTAGCTGTA
>CXWL01124358.1_pt1 | contig 10136 bp, 10 predicted proteins | sample 590931 | NCBI WGS metagenome assembly CXWL01 (sample SAMEA3498368, study PRJEB10139) | groundwater metagenome | biome: water well; material: biofilm material | place: Germany | collected 2015-04-27
ATTAATATTTAATGTAAAATTAATAAACAACTCAAAATATAATTTTCCAATTATTGATAAGGAAGTGTTTTATCAAACTTTTTTTATTTTAATTTGCTTATTTTTTTTATATACTAATTTAAAAATTGAAGGTTTTCTTTCAAATTTTTTATTTTTTAATGATGAAGGTGCAAGAATTTTAAAAATTTTAACATTATTAACATGTTTTTTTACATTAATAATTGTTTTTCAAAGTTTTTCATTGCAACGTTTAAATTTTTTTGAATTTTTTACTATTTTTTTATTATCTCTACTTTCTTTATTATAATTAATTAGTTCTTCAGATTTAATTTCTTTTTATTTAGTTATAGAAATGCAATCTTTATGTTTTTATATTCTAGCTAGTTTTAAAAGAAATTCTTCTTTCTCAACAGAAGCAGGTTTAAAATATTTTATTTCTAGTGCTTTTATATCAGGAGTTTTTTTATTTGGAAGTAGTTTAATTTATGGAATGTTGGGTACTTTAAGTTTTAATGGAATAAGTTTGATTTTAGCTTTCCCATGAGATTCTTTTTTTGAACCACAACTGTACGTATTAATAACGGGTGTGCTTTGCGTAACTGCTACTTTATTATTTAAAATTGCTTGTGCTCCTTTTCATTTTTGAGCTCCAGATGTTTATGAAGGTTCTCCATTAAGTTCAACAATATTGTTTTCGATTGTACCAAAATTATCTCTTACTTTTTTTTTTATTAAATGAATTTTATGCTTAAATACTTTAAGTATCCAAGAATTTTTATTGTTTTGTGGTGTTTTTTCAGCTTTAGTTGGAACTTTTTTTGCATTAAGTCAACACAGAATGAAAAAATTAATAATTTACAGTTCAATTTCTCAAATTGGTTTTATAGTTGCTGGACTTTCAGTTAATACTTTTAATGGTTATGTGTCTGTCTTTTTTTTTCTTATCGTTTATGTTATTACTTCTATTTTAATTTGAAGTCATTTTTCTTTGTTTTATTCATTTCAAACAAAAATACGTAACTTTTATAAAAAAAATGCAACTTCATTATATATATCAAGTTTAACTAATTTTTTTGAAGTAAATAAATTATGATCTTTTTCTTTTATAGTGATTTTTTTTTCTATTGCTGGTATACCTCCATTAACTGGTTTCCTTTCTAAAATCTTTATTTTATTAGAACTTGTAAGTTCTAATAAAGTGTTGTCTGCATGTGCTTTAATTATTATAAGTTCTGTTTCAGTTTTTTATTATATAAGAATAATTAAAATTATTTTTTTTGAACCAAAAGCTATAGAAAAAAATTACGAAAAGTGCCAAATTATTTTTCATAGTTTTTTTTTAGATACAATTTATTTTAATCTTGTAATTTTATTAAGTCTTTTAATATTAGTTTTTTTTTCTCCTACAATGTTGATTTTAATTTGTCAATATATTGTTTTAAGTATGTTTGGTTTTTAATATTTATAATATGGATATTTATGAAAATTAAAAAATTTATATTAATGAATAAAATACTTCCTTTAATTTCTATATATTCTTCTTCAGTTGGAGAAGATATTTTAATTCTTTCTAATAAAAATTTACTTTTTTCTTTGAAGTGTTTAAAATTGCATATTAATTATCAGTATAAACTTCTTTCTTGTATTTCAGGTGTTGACTATTTAAATTGTAAGTATAGATTTGGAGTAGTATATGATCTTTTAAGCCTTTTAAATAATTCACGTTTAAGAATAAAAGTTTTTTCAAATGAAGCAACCTTTGTAAACTCGGTTACTGATATTTATGTTAATAGTGATTGATGAGAAAGAGAGGCTTTTGATATGTATGGTATTTATTTTATTAACCATAAAGATTTAAGGAGAATATTAACAGATTATGGATTTGAAGGTTTTCCTCAACGAAAAGATTTTCCTCTTTCAGGCTATATTGAGTTAAAATATGATCTGCCTAAAAAATGTGTTGTTTCTGAATCTTTAGAATTAGCTCAAGAGTTTCGTAATTTTACGTCTGACAAAATTTGATAAAAAATTTATGATAAAAAATAATACAATTCTTAAACGAAAAGAACTTAATAAAGATTTAAAAAATTTTACAATTAATTTTGGACCTCAACATCCAGCAGCACACGGGGTTTTACGTCTAATTTTAGAGTTAGATGGTGAAATTATTACACGTGCTGATCCTCATATTGGTTTATTACATAGAGGTACAGAAAAATTAATTGAATATAAAACTTATTTACAGGCGTTACCATATTTTGATAGATTAGATTATGTTTCGATGATGGCTCAAGAACATACGTATTCTTTAGCTGTAGAAAAAATTGGTGGGCTTATTGTACCACAGCGTGCTAAAGTTTTACGTGTTATTTTTGCTGAAATTACTCGTATTTTAAATCATTTATTAGCTGTAGGTTGTCATGCTATGGACGTAGGTGCTATGACTCCATTTTTATGAGCTTTTGAAGAGCGTGAAAAGTTGATGGAATTTTACGAACGTGTTTCTGGAGCTAGAATGCATGCTGCTTATATAAGACCAGGTGGTGTTAGTTCTGATATTCCTGCAGGGTTTTTAGATGACTTGTTTTTATTTATGGATCAGTTTAATTTGCGTCTTGACGAAATGGAAGAAATGCTTACAAGTAATCGTATTTGGAAAGAAAGACTTGTTGATGTTGGTGTTGTAACAGCTAAAAAAGCTATCGATTGAGGTTTTAGTGGTGTTATGCTTAGAGGTTCTGGTGTTTCATGAGATCTTAGAAAATCACAACCTTATGAAATTTATTCAGATATTGACTTTTTAGTACCGGTTGGTTATAATGGTGATTGTTACGATCGTTATATAGTTAGAGTAGAAGAAATGAGACAGTCATTAGTTATTCTTGAAAAAGCAATTGATTTACTTGTTGTAGGACCAATTAAAATAGATGATTATAAAGTTTCTCCACCATCTCGCTTAGACATGAAAAATTCTATGGAAGCTGTCATTCATCATTTTAAATTGTTTGCTGAAGGTATGGTTTTACCTTATGGGGAAACATATAGCGCGACTGAAGCACCTAAAGGAGAGTTTGGTGTTTATTTAATTTCTAACAATACAGCAAATCCATATAGATGTAAAATAAAAGCACCGGGTTTTGGTCATTTACAAGCTCTTAATGAAATGACTAAAGGACATATGATTGCAGATGTAGTTACTATTATTGGAACCCAGGATATAGTTTTTGGTGAAGTGGATAGATAATTAGTATAAATATGTTATCCTTTATTTTTTCTCTTTTTTCTTTTTTTTATTTGCAACATTTAGCAGAAATTTTTTTAATTATATTTAAAAAAAATTTAGTTGTTTTTTTTGTTTGTTTATTTTTATTTTTTTTTATAGGCTGTATTTTAGGTTTGTTTTTTATGAACCCACAAAATAAAAAAAAAATCCAAACTTTATCTTTATTTCTTGTTGGTTTTATATTTTTATTTTCATGTGGATTATTAAATAATTTTGATTCAAATTTATATTCTTTTCAATATGTTGTTTCTTATACTATTGGTTCTGAATTAATGAATTTAAAATATTCATTTGGTTTAGATAATATTTCTATATTGTTTTTTGTTTTAAGCAGTTTTTTAATTTTTTTATGTTTTTTATTTATTTTAGAAGAAAAAAATTTTAAAGAATATGCTATTGCATTACTAGTCATTGAAGTTTTTTTATTGCTTATTTTTTCTGTTTTAGATTTATTACTTTTTTATGTTTTTTTTGAAGCTATACTTATACCTATGTATTTATTAATAGGCGTTTGGGGTTCTAGGGAGCGAAAAACGCGTGCTGCTTATTTATTTTTTTTTTATACTTTATGTGGTTCAATTATGTTGCTTATAGGAATTTTATATCTTTATACAATTACTGGTACTTTAAACTTAGAATACATATTGTCTTTTCAATTTTCATTAAAAGAGCAAAAAATTTTATGGATTTGTTTTTTTTTATCTTTTGCTTCTAAAATACCAATGTTTCCATTTCATATTTGATTGCCTGAAGCGCACGTTGAAGCACCAACAGTAGGTTCAGTATTACTAGCGGGTATTTTATTAAAATTAGGTGTTTATGGTTTTATACGTTTTAGTCTTACACTATTTCCAGAAGCTTCATTTTTTTTTTCACCATTAGTTTATTTATTATCTATTATTGGTATCTTATATGCTTCTATGAGCGCAATAAGACAAACAGATCTTAAAAGAATTATTGCATATTCGTCTGTTGCACATATGAATTTAGTTACTGTTGGAATTTTTAGTTTTAATGTTATGGGTATAGAGGGTGCAATTCTACAAAGTGTTAGTCACGGATTTGTTGCTGGTGGTATGTTCTTGTTAATTGGTGTATTATATGACCGTTATCATTCAAGATTTTTAGNNGATCGTTATCATTCAAGATTTTTACATTATTATGGAGGATTAGTTCATATGATGCCAATTTATGCTACGTTTTTATTAGTATTTACTTTAGCAAATATTGCTTTACCAGGTACAAGTAGTTTCGTAGGCGAATTTTTATTACTAGCAGGTATATATAAAACAAATATTTTAACGGCGATAATAAGTGCATTGGGTGTTATTCTGTGTGGAGCATACTCATTATGACTTTATAATAGAATTATCTTTGGAAATTTAAAAACAGAATACACATTAACTTTTATGGATATTAAATTAAAGGAATTTGTTATATTGATCCCTTTATTTATATTAATTTTATTTATGGGTATTTATCCTTCGTTTTTTTCTTATTTTCTTCATGTTATGTCTATTAATTTAGCGTTTTTAGTTGTATAATTATGATTAAAAACAGTTCACTAAATAAAAATATAAAAGTAATATCTACTGATATTTTAAATAAGTTTTTATTAACATCTTCGTTTCAAAATATTAACGTAAAGAAAATCAAATTTAAGTTTTTCTCAAATGATTTTACTTCAATTTCTTTAGCAAATGATGACAATAATCTTATAACTAAAGTAAACTCATTAGCTATGTCTTATCTTTTATTGGGTTCTTTTCCTTTTGTCACATTTGTTAAAAAAAAAATTGTAAAAAAAATGGATAATGACCTTAAAGAAGATTTTTTTATTTTAGATATGGAAATTTCTAATAAACATATTATTTATCAGTTTTTTTTAAAGTTAATAGAAGAATATGAATTTTTTGAGAATAGTTTATCTGTAGATAATTTAAATAGTATAGTTATTCAAGAAAATCAAAAATTTAGTTATAATACTAAAATTTCTATGAATCAAATTTTTGAGCAACAAGAATTTTTTAATGTGAGTAATATTGATAAAATTTTTATGTCTACAAATTTTATTTTTCATCCTATAATTAAACAATTAAAAAATAACTTGTCTATAAAAGATATGTTATATTATAAAACACAGTACCTATAATTTTTATTTTAAATAAAAAATAAAAAATTTTATTTTAAAGATATTTGTTTAAAATAAATTTGTTTTCAATTTTTTTGAATATATTACATAAGTTTAAAACCTTAAAGATCTTGACTATTTAAATAAAANNTTAATTTAAACACCAAAATAGTTAATTTTTAAAATTTTTATTAAAATTAAAAGTAGAATGGAATGCTCTGTATTATATATAACTTTTGATTTTAAAGAACAAGGGGGGCCCCTTGTAAACTAAAAACAACGTTTTTTCATGCGCATATACCGCAACCAAAAGCGTTGTTTTTGAAAAAAAACCAAAATACGGCACTTTTTCAAAAAAAGTTTTGTACAATGAAAGTATTTCAAAAATTAAATTATATAACAGGCCTTAAGCTACCGCGTTTAACTAAAAGTTTAAAAAACCACAAGGTGTATTTTCGATTAAAAAATAAAATTAAATCAGAAAGAGAGGGAATCGAACCCACGACTTCGGTTTTGAAAACCACTATTTTGCCATTAAATTATCCTTCCTAGTTTCAATTTAGCATTATTTTTTTGCGGATAATGAGATTCGAACTCATACCGTCTGCTTGGAAGGCAGAAAATCTACCATTAATTTATATCCGCTTTTTAAAAAAATATCAGAACCAGAAGGACTCGAACCTACAATCATTCGTATCAAAAACGAATGCCTTACCATTTGGCCATGATTCCAAAATGAGCCTTGTAGGATTTGAACCTACAGCAGTACCGTTATGAGCGGTATGTTCTACCAGATTGAACTAAAAGCTCTTTTTTTGCTAATTTATCATTACTTTGAAACAGGACGTTTTGTACCGTATCTCGATCTACTGGTTTTTCTATTAGAAACACCATTAAATTCTAATTTACCACGTATACATTTGTATTTTACTCCTGGTAAATCTTGAACTCTTCCACCTCGAATTAAAACAGATGAAAAAGTTCTTAAATTATGTCCCTCACCAGCTATATAAGATTCTACTATTTTTTTATTTGTTAATTTTACTTTCGCTACCTTTCTTAATGCAGAATTTGGTTTTTTGGGGGTTCTAGTAAATATTTTACTACAAACACCTTTAACTTGTGGGTTTTTAAAAAGAGCCGGAGTTTTATTTTTCCTCGTTTTTGTTTTACGCCCTTTATTATTTACTAATTGATTAATTGTTATCATAAATGTCTAATATTTTTATTTTAACGTACCAAAAGCAGAAGCAGCCATACGAGAAAATTTACTTCAACGAATAGTACTTGGTATCATACCAAAAATTCTAGATCCTAGCGACTTGTTTTGTTTAGATAATATAACCGCAGTGTTCTCAAAAAAAGTATAATAATAGTTATATTTTAATGCATCAGTTTTGCAAGTATGTATTATTAATGCTTTAACAACATCTCCCTTTTTAATTTTTGAATTTTTATTTCTAATACTTTTAACAGAAACAACAACGGTTTGTCCAATTTTAGCAGTTCTTTGTCTATAATTTTTTAAAATTTTAATACAACAAACCTCTTTAGCTCCAGAATTATCAATAACATTTAAATACGTACCATTTTGAATCATATATTTATCAAACAGATTTCTTATAGCCAGGAATTATTCCGAACTGCAAAAGTTCACGTAATTTTAATCTTGAGATATTAAATGGTCTTATTGATCCTCGTGAGCGATTAGTCATTATACATCTTCTAACAATTTTAGTTTTAGAAAAATTTTTTTGTTTTATTGCAACAAATGCGTTACAACGTGGTGTTTTTTTATTTTTATTAAGAAAATTTGTAGAAAGAAATTTTAAAGTTAAATTTAAAATTTCAATTTTTTTGTAACCATCTCGTATTTTTAAATCTTTTATCTTTTTAGACAGCATTTTTACGTTTATGTGATTATTCTCAGTTTAATGCTCCCGCTTCCCAGGCATAAATTAAACCAAACAATAATTCAATAACGAAATCTAACATACCTCAAAAACCTTCCGCGTTTAAATTACTGTAGCAAACACACCAAGGAAAGAAATAAATTGCTTCTAAATCAAAAATAATAAATAATATTGCAACTAAGTAAAATCTAACATCAAAAACATTACGCGCATCCTCATAAGGATCAAATCCACATTCATAGGCTGAAACTTTTTCAACGTCTGGTATAGAACTACTAAATGAAAAAGACATAAAAATAATTATACTTGTTAATATTATAGCAAAGGCAAGTAAAATAGCCAGTTTTAAGCTTTCTATATAAAAAAAAGTTAACATATTTTAAAAACTATTAATATACACCTTTTTAAAAGTTTTATTAATAAATTGCTCAATATTGGACTTGAACCAACACCTCATATAAGAGAACAAATTTTAAGTCTGTCGCGTATACCAATTTCGCCAACTGAGCAAAAGGCTTTAAAAATTTTCAAACAAGGGTAAAAAAGGGGATTCGAACCCATAACACTCAAAGTCACAGTTTGATACTCTACCGATTGAGCTATAATTACCATATACTTCAAAAATAAAGGAAATAGGATTCGAACCTATGTAAGTATTACTAATAGATTTACAATCTATCGCCATTAACCACTCGGCCATTCCTTCTTGTATTAATATAATACGTTATACTATTAAATTTTTATTATTAATATTTAAAAAACAAATATAAAATTAAATATAAAAAACAAAATATAAAAAAATTAAAGATAGCATTGAAAATAAAATCATTTGTAAATAATCTGTTACAATACCACTTTGAATTTCTTTTATTTTTAAACTTGATTTATTAACAAAACCTGTTAAACCAAAAGGCCCACATTTTTCTATTAACCCTCTATCAACTGTTTTATAAAAAAAGTGATAACTTGAATCTAATAAAGATTGTGTAATAAACTCATTATAAATCCTATCAAAATATCATTTTTTATTAAAAAAATGATATAAAGCGCTAAAAGTAGAACTTTTTTTGATCATAAAATAATTTTTTACTAAATATTTATAAATAAAAAAAGAGAAACTTGCTCCTAATAAAGTAATTATTAAAGGCAAAATCTTAAAGCGTAAATCAAGAAATTCTATATCACTTAAAAAATAGTTATTTGCATTTATAAATAAAGCAGATCCTCAAAAATCAGTACCAAAGCCTATAAAAAAATCTTTAGTTAAAAAACCAACAAAAATACTTAGAAGACATAAAAGAAATAAAGGAAATGTCATTCTTATAGTACCTTCATGAGCATTAAAAAGGTTTTTTTTGTTACCATTTGGTTCAGCTAAAAAAACTAAATATAATACTCGTATTGAATAATAAGCAGTAGCAAAAGCAGCAAGCGTACCTAATAAATAAGAAAATTGGCCATGAATAGTATAAGTAGAATAACTAACTTCTAATATAACATCTTTTGAATAAAAACCAGCAAGGAATGGAAAACCCATTAAAGCAAAAGAACCTACTAACATAACAGAATACGAATAAGGTAAAATTCTTTTAAGACCACCCATTTTTCTCATATCCTGCTCATCAGATAATGCATGAATAACCGAACCGGCACCTAAAAAAAGAAGAGCTTTAAAAAAAGCATGATTTGAAAGATGAAATAACCCAACTTCATAGCTTGACAAACCACAAGCAAAAATCATATAACCTAATTGGCTACAAGTTGAATAAGCAATAACTTTTTTCATATCGTTTTGAAATAAACCAGTAGTCGAAGCAAAAAAAGCAGTTGCGGAACCAACTAAAATAATAATATGTAAAGTAAAAGGAGACAATTCAAAAATATAAGAACAACGACTAATTAAAAAAACTCCAGCGGTAACCATGGTCGCAGCATGAATTAATGCAGAAACGGGTGTAGGCCCTTCCATCGCATCAGGTAATCAAGTATGTAAACCTAACTGTGCGGATTTACCCATAGCTCCTAAAAATAAGAATACAGCAATAAAGTCTATTGCAGAAATTTCAAAATTTCCTATAATTAAATTGAAATATTTAAATGAAGAAATTAAACCAAAAGTAACATCATAATCTAAACTATTTATAAGAAAAAAACTAGCAAAAATAGCTAGTAATAAAGCAAAATCACCAACACGATTTACTAACATAGCTTTAATGGCAGACTTATTTGCTTGTATACGTGTAAACCAAAAATTAATTAGCAAATAAGACGAAACACCAACACCTTCTCACCCAACGAACATTTGTACAAAATTATTTGCTGTAACTAGAATTAGCATAAAAAAAGTAAATAAAGATAAATAAGACATAAATCGAAAAAGGTGTGGATCTTGTTCCATATATTCAGTAGAATATAAATGTACTAAAGTTGAAATAAAAGTTACAATCACTAACATAATAGCAGTTAAACTATCAAAACAAAAAGATCAATCAAGCTCTAATGAGTCTACATAAATTCATTTCATAAAGTTTAAAATATAAACATCACCAGTTTTTAATATATTAAATAAAACAACAATCGAACAAACTAAAGATAAAAAGATAAAAAAAGTATTTATATATGGAACTGCTGGTCCAACTCTACGACCGAACAAACTACCACATAAAAACCCTAATAATGGAAAAATTAATATTAAAATTAACATATAAAAATTGGAAATAATCGGATTTGAACCGATAACCTTATGCATGCAAGGCATATACTCTGCCAATTGAGATATATTCCCTCAAAAAATAAAAATTTTATTCAT
>CXWL01019340.1_pt1 | contig 10134 bp, 12 predicted proteins | sample 590931 | NCBI WGS metagenome assembly CXWL01 (sample SAMEA3498368, study PRJEB10139) | groundwater metagenome | biome: water well; material: biofilm material | place: Germany | collected 2015-04-27
ATCAGACCGGAACCGATCGTCACGAGACACCACCACACCACGAGAACAGCTTTCGCATCATGCGTGACCTTGAATTGACGCATAGTCCTCACCTCTTACCGTCGAGTCTACATCGTACAGACCGATCGTCAAGGAATATAGAATGTTCGATCGTCAGGCGTCGCTCAACTCTCCGAGTATAGTTTCCACGGGCGTAGGGAAGTTCGGTGAGGCGATTGTCGGTTACTTTCGTCTACCGGTTTGAGACCGCAGCCAGCTTGTCAGCTTCTTTTTTCCTCGCTCGCCTGCGGCAACTTTCAGTATCACGGCTTCAAGCTTCTGCGGAGCCATGGTCAACTCAACGTCATTCGCAGACAAGAAGGCCAAGCCCGACATAACCGCCGCCCGTTTATTGCCGTCCACAAAAGGATGATTCTGGGCGATGTGAAACACATAGGCCGCCGCCATCGCGGCGAGATCTTTATGAAGATACGCACCACTAAACTGTTGACGAGGCATCGCGACGGCCGCGTCCAACAATCCATGATCTCTCACCCCGTGGGAGCCGCCGTCAATGTCAATGGTATCGCTGTGGAGCAACAGGACGTCGTCCACGCTGAGAAAGATGATGTCCTGCACAGATCAATCCGCCAAGCGCTTTAGCATCGGCCCATACCGCTTACGCAGATCCCTGATGATCGTTTTCATCCGTTCAGGCCCCACCCCGACATTGGCCGGTGTGACAACGAGCGCGTTCCCGCTCACTGTGACTTGTAAGGGAGTCTCTTCTGTAATCCCTAACGCCTGCATCACCGGCTTTTCGATGATCAGCGCCGCGCTGTTCCCGTGTTTCTGCAATTTCTTGATCATGATTACCTCACGTCCTTACAATGTTATAACACCTCCTCATGGTTGTCTAGACATCGAGATAACAGCACGCTGGCATCGATGATGGGTCAGGTTCGAGTCAGCTGCATCGGCCCATAGGTTTGGCGGGCTTGTTGGAGTTCTATACTGTGTTTCCGCAGAGCCGAGCTAAACGCCGAACGAGACACGTCGCGCTTAAATCGCTCACTCTCACGCTCAACATGCTCAATTGCTTCGGTGAGCTGCCCGACCAAGCGACGACCTGAACCAGTCAGCCACCCCAGATGGTGATCGGCATAGTGTAGATCATGGAGCGAGTATCGGACAGAGGCGACTTCTTCCAGACAGCGAAATCGAGCCCGTTGCACGTCTCGCTGTGTCAGACCGGCCAGCGTCCATCTCGCCGCCCCGCCTCGACCCGTAGCCCAGGACGAAAGCCGCTGGAATAAGAGCGCACCCATGGTGAACGTGAACGTGGCGTGAAGAATCCCGCGCAATGGCCGGAGGCTCCGTCGCCATGGCGAGTAGAAGATCTGCTGGTTATGGTCCCCACGGTACATGACATGTTTTCGCAACAGAAGATTCAAATGGTGATGGCTGTTCTCATGGATCAGGTCGTCAATCAGATCCAGGTTGCCACGATCAAAACAATTGATGAACGACAGCCCCGGGCGATGCCGATAACTGAAACTGACCACCCCCTTCGCCTGAAGCGGAATAATGCGAGAAGTGAGTAAGTCTAGGAGCGCATGTCCCTCCGGCCAAGCCAGCTGGATGGTCTGCCACGCGCAGGCGATCCGTTCGACCTGTCGTCGATCGGTCGGTTTCACTGTTCGTGGCTGACGATTTTTCCCATAGACAAGAGTCGGCCCTACGGTGACGGAATCGTCGCCACTCTGGGGTGCAACGATTGGTGGATGGTACGCCCACTGCCAGCGTCCTACTGCCCCCCCATCCAACCAGATTGGTGACACAACCTTACCGGCCTTCAACGTGATGCCGGTTGACTCCACTCGAAACAAGACACGTCCTTTCGATTGGCGTAACAGTCGTGGCAATTCTTTAGGCGCCTGGCACCAGGCTCCCGAGGTATCAACGGAGACGGTTCCTGCAATTTCGCTGCGCTCAAAATTATCAGAGAGCATTCCTGGCACATCCCACCGCTTTATCTTCCGCTGACGAAGCCACTTCACCCCTACAGTAGGGTCGAGCCAGAGGGCCTCTCGGGTCAATTCCTGTGCCAATTTTAGGCACAGCGCGAACAGGCGCTTCTCCAATCCACGCACATGAGGTTGGCCCGTTGGAAAGAGGTCATCCAGATAGCCATGCTCAAAAAACTTCTCCTGACACTCGTTCAACAATTGTGAGGCAAACTCGGGCTGATCCTGTTCACTCTGTAGCTGACGGAGCACATCCAAGAGATATACAAGGTCATTCAGCGTCTCGATCCATCCAACGACTTTCCAGTTGGAATAGACCTTCGGCTTAAGGCTGGAATGGAGGCTGTCAAAGAAGCCAGTCGGAAGCCCTAATTCCCTGGCCAGAGCAGCATGGTGGGCATGCACTTCTTGGCATAGATCGACAAACAACCGCCGCATCGAGAGACGAAATTCATCCCGTAATTGCGCAAGCCGCTGCGAATCGAGAAGGAGCATGGTGGAATGAGTATCCAAGAGATGCTGGAGGAACTCTAGCGTAGCGGGAGCGTGAGCGCAAGCGAGAGGCCAGACAGCGATGCCACGCTACAGTGGCGGTGCAGCCCAGCCGCTTCTTCTGGCCTCTCCGCCGCCTGGGGAGGTCGCGAGAATAGCCAAGCGGTTTGTGATGATGACAGAAAGCTTACTGCCACTCTTGCGGGTTTTCATGGCAGATCGTACAGTGCGGACGGAAGAAGTGCACACAGTATGTGCCCAGATTGTTCTCACGCGACCACATCGAGGCGCGGTGAGCCGACAGGCCGACGATGGGATGGACTCCTCATGTTAACCGTATCGGATGTGACAGAAGTACTGACGGAGATTTCCCCGCTCCTTCGTGGTGGCTGGATTCAGAAGATTCAGCAGCCCACAGACCATACCGTGGTGCTGGACGTGCGCATACCGGGACAAACCCATCGACTGTTGCTTTGCTGCCAACCAGACACCGCTCGTGTGCACCTCACCACCCACTCGCCGGTCAATCCTCCAACACCTCCACCGTTCTGCCAGTTTCTCAGAGCCCATCTCCAAGGAGCGCGGATCGACAATATTCGTCAGATTGGGAATGACCGTATCGTTGAACTAGAGATGACGGGGAAAGAAGGCGCGCGCAGCCTCGTATGCGAATTGACCGGCAACAAGGCAAACATCCTGGTCCTTGATGCCGAGCGCCGCGTACTAAGAGAGCTCTCTCGTCAACACCCGCGCGCCGGACAGGCCTATGCCCCACCACCTCAACGCAACGCCGTCCGCAATACGGTGCCCAGCCGTTTCACACATACGAACGGAGGCATGCTCCCTGTTTCAGAAGCCATCGATGCGCATTACCGTAAACAGGAGGCCTCACGAGCCGTCGGCCGGATACAAGAAGACCGTCTGCGCGTCCTCAAGAAAACCCTCAAGAAAGAGCAGCGACTCATTGCGGCCTGGCGGAACGACCTCTCACGAGCTACCGCCTATCACGACTATGCTCGGTATGGAGAATTGATCAAGGCCAATCTCAGTGCGATCACGAAGGGAGCCGATCATATGGAGATGACAGATTACTTCGATGACCGGCTCCCCACCATCACGATTCCGCTCGACCCGATAAAATCAGCCCAGGGCAATATGGACGACTACTTTCGAAAGCATCGCAAATATCTTGCCGCTGAGCGTGAACTCAAGCCGCGTATCGAGCGAGCTGAACATGGTCTCGAGAAGCTGCGCCAGGAGCTCACGCACATTGAGCAAGGAAGCTGGACCCCACCCGCCGTACCTCCTACACGTCTGAACATGGCCGTCCGCAAGGAACTTCGCACCACTGATCAGCGCCGTGGCCCGTTTCGTCGGTTTACCTCGACTGACGGGCTGCCGATCTTTGTCGGACGCAACGCTCGGGAGAATGACGAGCTGACGTTTGGACTGGCCAAGAGCGACGATCTCTGGCTGCATGCTCGCGGGACGCCAGGGTCTCACGTCGTCGTACGACTGGGCAAAGGAATCGATCCCCCACCGGAAACTCTCCGTGACGCTGCTATGTTGGCACTTCTCTATAGTGATCTCAAGAAAAGCGGCAAAGGCGAGGTCATTTATACGCGGCGCAAGTGGGTCAAGAAAGCGAAGGGGCAGGCGCCAGGTGCGGTGATCGTGACTCAAGAAAAGTCATTGCACATCACTCTCGACAAGACCAGACTTGAATTACTCAAAAGTCGAAAGAGCCAGAAGTAACTGCTCAATCCTCGCCAATTTCTCACTCTTCAGTTCCGATACTACGACTTCAACCTATGCATACTGTGGTGCCATAGCACTGCCGCCATGATCGGTGCCTATTTTTTCATTGTTATGATCAGGTACGATCGCTTTAGCTCCATTGGATTGGAGTTTCCACTCAATCATCGCGAATCGGAGACCATACGGTGAATTATGTCGCGCTCAAAATGCTGTTCGGCGATCGTGCCAAATATCTCATGTTGCTCTGTGGGTTGACCTTCGCCGTCATGCTGATCGTGCAGCAGGGTTCTATTTTCTGGGGTCTCATGATGTGGTCTCAAGCCAGCATCACCAACCTCAATGTTCCAATCTGGGTCACTGATCCGGGCATTGCACAAGTAGATGAGGTGAAGCCGCTTGCCGACACAGCGGTGGATCGAGTCAGAAGCGTGGATGGGGTGGAATGGGCCGTGCCCTTGTACAAAGGACTCCTCCGAGCCCGCCTGGCCACCGGAGAGTATCATCAGATCACGTTAACCGGACTCGAATCGGCGACACTGATCGGACGTCCCGCTGAAGTTCTAGAAGGCCGGTTCGAAGATATCTTGCAGCCTGACGCTGTCGTGTTGGACCAATGGGCCGTGGAACGAATGGGAGGCCCAACCGTTGTTAGGGTCGGCACCATCTTTGAATTGAACGACAAACTGGCCCGTGTCGTGGCCATTGCGAAAACTCAAAAAAGTTTCACGAATATCCCTGTGGTATACACGACCTACGAACGTGCGATGCGCTATGTGCCGCGTGAACGCCGAATACTGTCCTACGTCCTGGTAAAACACAAGGACGGTGTTCCAGTTGAAGACGTAGTTCAGCGCATCCGCACACAGACAGGCCTCGGGGCATTCACCCAGGAAGACTTTGGGTTCAAGACGTACATGTGGGTCCTCGTAAACACTGGGATTGGTATCAACTTCGGCACGACGATTCTGCTGGGATTCATCGTCGGGATGGCCATTGCAGGACAAACGTTCTATCTGTTCACCATCGAAAACCTGAGACAGTTTGGCGCGCTGAAGGCTATGGGAGCCTCAAGCTTCACTCTTGCACGCATGATTCTGCTCCAAGCCTTCACCGTCGGACTCACCGGCTATGGCATCGGCATCGGGCTTGCGACGGTCTTTGGATTCTTAACGGCGCAAGGTGGCAACTTGCCGTTTGCTGAGACCTGGCAATTACTACTCCTGGTCCTCGCCGCCTTACTCGCGATCTGCCTTGTGTCCGCATCAGTCAGCATTATCAAACTCGCGCGGCTAGAACCGGCGATCGTCTTTCGGTAAGGAATATGAACGACAACTCACAACCAGCGGCCGTACGCGCCTGCGGCATCGTAAAATCGTTTGGTACCGGGGATACGCAGATCACGGTGCTGAAAGGCATCGACCTTGATATTTATCTAGGCGAGTTGCTGTTGCTCGTCGGCGAGTCAGGGGGTGGGAAGACGACACTGCTGTCGGCGATCGCCGGTATTCTTGACATCAATGAAGGCACTATTGATGTGCTCGGTGTCCCACTGAGTGCGTTGCCAGCCAACAAACGTACTCGGTTCCGCGGCCAAACGATGGGGTTTATTTACCAGCAATTCAATCTCCTGCCTGCGCTCACTGCAGTTGAGAACGTCGCCGTCCCTCTTCTGATCCAAAAGGTCGGACGTGCTGAGGCCTTGCGACGGGCACGAGTCATGTTGAATCGTGTCGGCCTCGCTGATCGAACGGAATTTCTCCCCAAGAATCTCTCCGGTGGTCAGCAGCAGCGTGTCGCGATTGCCAGGGCCCTGGTCAATGAACCACGCCTGCTCATCTGCGATGAGCCAACGGCAGCCTTGGACGGACCAAACGGGCAAAAGATCATGGAGCTGCTTCGGGAGGTGGGACGTTCACCGGACCGCTGTGTCATCGTGGTCACACACGACAGCCGCATCTTCCATTTCGGCGATCGCATGGCTAATCTCACGGATGGACGCATCGTCAATATTGAACAGATCCCACAGGAAGGAACTGCATGATCGTCATGAAACGAATGAGCGTCTGGCTGGCTGTAGCCGGGGTGGGGTTTGCCGCCTGGGTCTTAACAGGCGCGAATAAGAAAGACTCGATGCCGACTCCCATCTCAGAGCCACCACGTTCGCCGTACGAACAAGTCGTAGCCGCATCCGGCATCATTGAAGCGGTGAACGAAAACGTCCGCGTTGCGCCCCCGGTCGCCGGATTGGTTATCAAGGTGTTGGTGAAAGTCGGCGACCGGGTTACGGAACAAGCTCCGCTGTTCCAACTAGATGATCGAGAACTGCGTGCACAACTTCTCACCCGTGAAACTGCCATTGCCCCTCTCCAGGCGCAAATCGATGAGCAGAAATACAAGATTGGTGATCTTGAAACCCAATTACAGCGTCTCCAATCAGTCCACGATGAGCGAGCCGTGAGCGAGGATGATCTCAAACGCACATGGTACGCGCTTGAAATAGCCAAACGTGGCGCCCAGCGGTTTCAAGCCAACCTCAAACAGGCCATGGCTCAACGAGATGAAGTCACGATTCTACTGGATCGACTGACCGTCCGTGCTCCACGGCATGGGACGATCCTTCAAGTCAATATTCGGGCTGGTGAATATGCGACGTTAGGATCGACCGAGCCGCTGATGCTGTTGGGTGAGACAGAGCAACTACAAATCCGTGCAGACATCGACGAAGTGAACGCCCCACTCATCATGCCACAAGCTGCAGGCACGGCCTCGGTCAGGTCGTTGGCCGATCGGAAGATCCCCCTGACCTTCGTGCGGATCGAGCCCTATGTGATCCCAAAGCGATCGCTCACAGGCGAGAATACGGAACGAGTCGACACAAGAGTGCTGCAAGTCATCTATCGATTCGAACGGCCGTCCTTCCCAGTCTATGCTGGGCAACAGGTCGATGTGTTCATTGAACGGCGGCCCTCAAGCACGTCTGGTGGAACACCACCTTTTCCCGTTGTCCCTATGGAGGAGCAGTCGTCGTGAGCCGCACGACGTCCACTCTCGGAGCCATCGTTGCGACGTTAGCCCTGGGTGCTTGCGTACAAGGGAACGACTACCAGCGCCCTCAGACAGANNAACCTCTCCAGTTCTTACACCAACATCGCGGTATCTGAGAACACCTTAGCAGGGCTGGGATTGGCGACGGGCCAGCGTCCAGGTCCATCGCTTTTCGCAACGCCAGGAAAGACCTTCGACCTCTGGAACGGCGCGATGGACCTTCGTTGGGAAATTGACTTCTGGGGCCGTATACGACGCGGCCGCGAGGCCGCGCAGGCAGAAACCAAAGCGATCGAAGAGGATGCCCGTGCCGTTGCGCTCTCGCTCATTAGCGAAGTGGGGCAGTCTTACTTTCGTATCAGAGAACTGGATGAGCAGTTCGATATTGCCACACGCACCCTTGCTGTCCGGCAAGAATCTCTCGAGATCATACAAAAACGTGCGGGAGTTGGGCTCGCCTCAGACCTTGACGTCAAACGGACCGAAGTACTTGTAGCCGAAGCAGCCGGTCTTATCCCGGACCTGACAAGATTACGGGCCATCGAATCGCACAGACTTGAAGTCTTGATCGGAATGGCGCCCGGGTCGCTCGACCTCTCGCGCACACCTCTTCGTGCCATCATCGCTCAACCAGACATCCCAGTGGGACTTCCCTCTCAGCTTCTTGAGCGGCGCCCGGACATTCTCCAAGCAGAAGCTACACTTATCGCGTCCAATGCCCGCATCGGTCAAGCCCGCGCCTACTTCTTCCCGACTCTCATGATTACTGGGCAAGGCGGGCTTCAAAGCACGGACTTCGCCAAGTGGTTTACCGGCAACAGCTTCAACTACAGTATCGGCCCATCGGTCACCTTGCCCATCTTCCAGGGAGGGAGCAACCTAGCACGTCTTGATCAGGCCGAGTCCCAGTACCGGCAGTTGCTGGAGAGCTACCGGCAGACCATCCTACAGGCCTTCAGAGAAGTTGCTGATCTGCTGGTTTCTGTACATGCACGAGACGAGCAACTCACCCATCAACGAGCACAACTGACCGCAGCGCAGGAGGCTGTGCGATTGGCTCAGGTCCGCTATCGCAAAGGAATGGTCAATTACTTGGATGTGCTGGATGCGCAACGGGCAGTCTTAACCGCTGAAAACCAGCTGGTCTTCACCGAAAGAGCCCGCCTCACCGAGATGGTCAGCTTGTTCAAGGCGCTGGGCGGAGGATGGGAACCAGCTTCTGTAACACCTCCGTCCTGACCTTAGGCCAGATTACATGCAACAAATGGGGTTTCCCTCGCCCTGCGAAGGGTTCAGCACTATGATGGGGCAGAAGAACTTATGGAAGGTCAACGAGGCACCCCGTCATCAAATGGTTCGGCGACCATCTTGGTCGTCGACGACGAATCGTCGATCGTCACACTCTGCAAAACACTGCTGGAAGAAGCGGGGCTTACGGTACTAGGGGCCAACGGCAGCTCGGAGGCGCTTCAGATTTGTACCCACCACGACGGTCCGATTGATCTTCTCCTCACCGATCTTGTGTTGCCTCCGCCAAGCTTTCAACTTGCCTCGACCTCCAATCAATTTCCACACGTCAACGGTCATGAACTGGCAGTTCGCGCAACCCTGATCCGGAGCGGCCTCCGAATTATTCTGATGTCGGGGAATCCTGATAAGGACCTTACCAGCCATGGGATCAAGCGGGGAACACTCCCGTTTTTGGCAAAGCCGTTAGAGCGTGACCGCCTGATCGCCCTCATGCACAACGTACTCGCACAGCCGGCACCAACCCTTGGAGTAGAAGATCAGCCACGTGCAGCCAACGATACCAACTGGTTTGGTTGAACGCCTGAAGAGATGGCAAGTGGGGCGATGGTTCACCAAAAATGGTTGGGCTCTTTCCCATCCACCGATTACCCTTGGCCCTCTTGTATCCTAGCTATGCTCCGTCATGAACCATCCGGCAATCGATAACCGCCGGTGCTCACCAGCTGTAGGATCCACGCGGCACACTCGATGGAATCGAGGAACAGTAAACATGACCAGCGATCCAGGGCGAGGTTCAATACAGTGTGTCGGCATAAGATCGACAGGCCCCCCGGCACGATCTGCTCGTCGCTCATAGATAATCAATTCCCCTCCCCAATCGGGCTGCCATTCCTCATGAAAGTAGGTGACGACCGCGATCCGACGCTTAGGCGCTCGACGGCCTTCTACGAGCCGACCTTGATCCGTGTCGTCATGAGTCAATAGACAGTCTCCGGCGGAATAGGAATAGTAATTGAATCCCACATGGCGCCCGATGATATTCGGGAACGACTCGATATGATCTCGAATGCAGGGAAGCTGTAGCCGCGACAGAAACCGCTGCCCCTCCTCTGTGCCGATTTCAGCCTTAGCCCAGTTACCAGAATTCGGAAAGTCTGCCTGAACATGTGGCAGATCCGAAAGGCTTTTCCAGGACGCCTGCTTCATCTTTTCGCGAAAGAAATGGCGCTCGTCCGGCGACCAAAATTTTTCCACAACCAGCACCGGAGTTCTCTGCAATGAAACCAACGACAATTCCGCTAGTGCAATTGGTGAATGAGCAATATTCATACTTAGTCACACTTCCAGTGATGAAGTACGCCCTCTCCCTACTGCACTTCATTATCCGCGCGTACAGCTCATAAAAAAAGAGGGGGCTGCCATTGAATATGGCAACCCCCTCCGGCTGATCAATTTACTAATTACTTACCAGCGATCGCGCTTTCCACCACCACCACCGCTGCCGCTCCGACCACCGCCTCCACCGAATCCACCACGTCCCCCACCACCGCCGCCAGTGCGCGGTTCCTGCGGACGTGCTTCA
>CXWL01035773.1_pt1 | contig 10134 bp, 6 predicted proteins | sample 590931 | NCBI WGS metagenome assembly CXWL01 (sample SAMEA3498368, study PRJEB10139) | groundwater metagenome | biome: water well; material: biofilm material | place: Germany | collected 2015-04-27
GCCCGATTCGCAGCGCTCGCGCACGTACTCGAAGCGACGATGCGCGCGCCCTGCGCATAGGCGCTTTCCTGGCCCGCCGGAGCGGTGTCGAGCGCCGGCAGGCTGCGCGGGCAGCCACCGCTTTCCATGATCGCGCGGTGAAACAGACCAAGCGCGAGGGGGCTTGCCAGCAGCGCGCAGGTCGACAGGCCGCCGGCCGATTCGCCGAACACGGTCACCCGCGTGGGGTCGCCGCCGAAGCCGCGGATATTCGCCTGCACCCAGCGCAGCGCGGCGACCTGGTCGAGCAGGCCGTAGTTGCCGGCCGTCGGCTGATCGGCCGCCTCGCCCGCGAACTCGCGCAGCGCCAGGTAGCCGAGCGGTCCGAGGCGGTAATTGATCGAGACCAGCACGACGCCGTCGTCGGCGAGGCGCGCGCCGTCGTACTGCAAGTTGCCGTCCGGCCGGCGCTCGACCGCCGCGCCCTGGGTCAGGCCGCCGCCATGGATCCAGACCATGACCGGGAGATTGGCGGAGCTCGCCACCTCCGGCGACCACACGTTGAGCTGCAGGCAATCCTCGCCGAGCGTGACGATGCCGGTCGCGAACACGCCGTCGGCCGTCGCCTTCTGCGGGCAGGCCGGTCCGAAACTGGCGCCGTCCTGCGGACGGATGCGCGCCGGTGCCGGTTGCGGCGCACGCCAACGCAGGAACCCAAGTGGCGCCGCGACGTACGGAATGCCGGCGAAGCGCGTCAGCCCCGGCGTATCCGGCGTGCCGCGCACGAGCCCCTCGCGCGTCGCGACGACACCCGGCAGCGGCGCAGCCTGCGTCAGGATCCGCAACGCGCGATCGCTGCGCGTGAAGCCGCCGCTGCCGAACGGATAGTTGAGGTCGAACGCGATGCGGTTGAACTCGACGTCGTTGCGCGGCGTGATCAGGCGCACCTGCGCGGGGCCGGCGGCCGTCAAGCTCAGCGCGGCACTAGGACAACTGCGGCAGTAGCCGCGAGCAAAGTTGAACGTCGGCGCGAACTCGGTATCGGGTACCGCTTCGCTCGCGAACGCCCAGCGCGGCTTGCCGGCGCCATCGTAGACATACAGCGTGTGGAACGACTGCGCCGCCCCCGCGGCTCCGAACAGGTAACTGATCAATCCCCAGCCGCTGTCGCCCTCGCCCGCGTACCAACTGCCCGACAACGCACTTTCGACCGCCGTGCTCGCCGGCACGATCGCAGCCAAGCACCAGCGCAGGCTCTCACCGTTGAGCGAAAAGCGGAAATCATAGAGCTCGGCGACGCCGGGTCGCGCGCTGCCATCGCCGCACAAGGCCGCCGCTGCGACGCGCTCGATGCGCGCGCCGGCGAAGCGCTGCTGCACGCTGGCGCTGCCATTGGCGTAGCGATACTCGACCAGCTCGGCGGTCCCGACCTCGCCCGTCCACTGGCCATCGAGCAGATACCAGATCGGCTGCCCGTCGGCCTCGAACGTGAACAAGGTGCCGACCACGCGATCGCCGGCAATCTGCAGATCGACGCCGTGCCCGCTGCGCGTGCTGTCGAAGTACAGGCCGGGGGATGGCGGGGCGGCGAGGAGCGTTTGTGAGAAGGCGGGAAGGAGCCACCAGAGCCAGCGCATTGGGATTGCCCGAAAGATCTCGAAAATCAGGGTAACGCAGTTCGGGCGAAGCGGTTGACGCTCCCTTTACGGGCCAGCCCCCTGAATTGGCATCGCCGGGGCATGATTGCGTTCATCAACGAGAATCTTGCTTTCGAATTTCACCCATTCCTTGAACCCGCTCATCCTGAGCAAAGCGTCCGACGCTTCATCAGGACGCGTCGTCGAAGGACGCCTGAGCCGGTGCAGCACCTCGCCCACCGCTCGCCCTTCGACGACGCGTCCCGGTGAAGCTTTGGGACGCTTTGCTCAGGGTGAGCGGTGTTGGAGGTTCGCCCGTCATTGATGGACGCCTGCAAAGGACTTTGCGATGCCCATGCCCGCCATCCTGATCACCGGTGCCGCCAAGCGCGTTGGCGCGACCATCGCCCGGCGGCTGCATGCGGCCGGCTACGATCTGGCGCTGCACTACCGCCATTCCGCCGCCGAGATGCAGGCGTTGGTCGCGGAGCTGGAATCCAGCAGGCCAGACAGCACGCTTAGCCAACAGGCCGACCTCGACGACATCTCCACCCTGCCGCTCCTGATCGCCGCCACCGTGGAACGTTTCGGTCGCCTCGATGGCCTGGTCAACAACGCCTCGAGCTTCTATCCAACGCCGTTCGGCGAGATCGAAGGGCACGACTTCGATCTGTTGATGGCGAGCAATGCGCGCGCGCCGATGTTGCTGGCGCAGGCGGCGGCGCCGCATCTGCGCGCGAGCGCCGGTGCGATCGTGAACATCGTCGACATCTACGCCGAGCGCCCGATCCCGCGCTACCTGCCGTACTGCATGGCCAAAGCAGCGCTGGTCGCGCTGACCTACGGCCTCGCCCGCGAGCTCGGCCCTGAGGTGCGAGTGAACGCCGTCGCCCCCGGCAACATCCTGTGGTCGACGAATCCCGAAAAGGCCGAGACGATCGCGATCGTCGAACAACGCACCGCCCTCAAACGCCAGGGCCAGCCCGACGACATCGCCGGCGCCGTGCTGTTCCTGTTGCGGGATGCCGGCTATGTGACCGGCCAGGTGCTGCGCGTGGATGGCGGACGCTGGTTGAACATCTGACGCACGAGAATCGCCCGACGCCGCGGACATTCTCGATCACCAAAGAGCAACGTCGAACGTTCAACACAGAGACGCAGAGACGCAGAGGAAGCAAAGAGAGGAAGGCAGAGAGAGAAGAGCAGAAGTTGAACATGTTTTGAATCAATCGGTTAAGCAAAACGAGGGGGCACGTGCGGTCGCTCTGAACGATTCTATGGATCTGATCTCTTGCTCTTCTCTCTTTTGCCTCCTCTGCGTCTCTGCGTCTCTGTGTTGAACTTTTGATCTTGCTGTCGCTCTGGCCGTCAATCAGCCGCGCGGCCCTCAGAGCCAACGCTCACCCGCGCGTGCCTTATCCTTCCCGCCCCCTGCGCTACGGCTGTCTCCGATGGAAAAGAGCTTCGACCCCAAGGCGATCGAGAGCCGTTGGTATCCGGTGTGGGAGGCCTCGGGCCAGTTCGCGCCGCAGGGCAACAACGAGCCGTACTGCATCCTGCTGCCGCCGCCGAATGTGACCGGCACGTTGCACATGGGCCATGCGTTCCAGCAGACCGTCATGGACCTGCTGATCCGTTACCAGCGCATGAGCGGCAAGACCACGCTGTGGCAGGGCGGCACCGATCACGCCGGCATCGCGACGCAGAAGATCGTCGAGAACCAGCTTAGCGCGCAGGGGCAGACGCGCCACGATCTCGGCCGTGATGCGTTTGTCGAGCGCGTCTGGGCGTGGAAGCAGGAATCGGGCTCGACGATCAGCCACCAGATGCGGCGCCTCGGGGCGTCGATCGACTGGTCGCGCGAGCGCTTCACCATGGACGAGGGGCTCTCGGCCGCGGTGCGCAAAGTGTTCGTCGAGTGGTATCGCGCGGGTCTGATCTACCGGGGCAAGCGCCTCGTGCACTGGGATCCGGTGCTCGGCACCGCCGTCTCCGACCTCGAGGTCGAGAACCAGGACAAGGACGGCCATCTGTGGTCGATCCGCTATCCGACGCCGGATGGGAGCGATAGCGTCGTGGTGGCGACCACGCGCCCGGAAACCATGCTCGGCGACGTTGCCGTGGCGGTGCATCCGGAGGACGAGCGCTACACGCATCTGATCGGCAAGCTGCTGACCTTGCCGTTGACCGGCCGGCAGATTCCGGTGGTCGCCGACGACTACGTCGACAGGGAGTTCGGCACCGGCGCGGTCAAGATCACGCCCGCGCACGATTTCAACGACTTCGCGCTTGGGGCACGGCATCGCTTGGCGCCGCTGTCGATCTTCACGCTCGAAGCGAAGGTCAACGAGAACGCGCCCGCCGCGTATCGAGGCCTTGATCGCTTCGAGGCGCGCAAGCGGGTGCTCGCGGATCTCACTGCGGCCGGGCTGCTGGTCGACACCAAGCCGCACAAGCTGTCGATCCCGATCAGCCAACGCACCGACGCCGTGATCGAGCCGATGCTGACCGACCAGTGGTTTGTCGACCTGACGCGCGAGGAACTGCCGGACGGACGCCCGGGCGGCAAGCGCGCGATCACCGATCCAGCGTTGAAAGTGGTCACCGACGGCGACGTGCGCTTCGTGCCGGAGAACTGGAAGACCACCTACGTGCAGTGGCTGACCCACATCCAGGACTGGTGCATCAGCCGCCAGCTCTGGTGGGGCCACCGCATCCCGGCGTGGTTCGACGAGGCCGGCAATATCTTCGTCGGTGCCGACGAGGCCGACGCGCGCGCGCACGCCGATGGCGAGATCGTCGGCGCGCTGCGCCAGGACAACGACGTGCTCGACACCTGGTTCAGCTCGGCGCTGTGGCCGTTCTCGACCATGGGCTGGCCGGAAGGCGCGGAGCAGAACGGGCAGGCCGACTGGCAGCGCGATCAGCGCTTCCTGCCGTCCGCGGTGCTGGTCACCGGCTTCGACATCATCTTCTTCTGGGTCGCGCGCATGGTCATGGCGACCACCTATTTCGCCGGCCGCAACGCGGACGGCAGCTACGAGCCGCGCCTCTCCACGCTGAAGGACCGGGTGCCGTTCCGCGAGGTCTACATCAACGCGATCGTGCGCGACGCCGAAGGCCAGAAGATGAGCAAATCGAAGGGCAACACCCTCGACCCGCTCGACCTGATCGACGGCATCACTCTCGACGCGCTGATCGCCAAGTCGACGGCAAGCCTGCTGATTCCGCAGGTGCGCGAGAAGGTGGAAAAACGGATCCGCAAGGAGTATCCGGCCGGCATCAGCGCGGTCGGCACCGACGCGCTGCGCTTCACGTTCGCGGCGCTGGCCACGCACGGGCGCACGATCAACTTCGACCTGAAGCGCTGTGAGGGCTACAAGAACTTCTGCAACAAGCTCTGGAACGCCGCGCGCTTCGTGCTGCAGAACAGCGAAACCACGGCGCTGCCGGATAACGTGGATATGGCGTCGCAGCAGGCCGAGGACGCGATCACGGCCGCGCTCGATCGCGTGCAGGCAGGCATCGACGCGATCGCGGCGCGCGCGCAGGAAGCCGGGCTGTCCGCAGGTTCCGAGCCAGCGCCGGTAAGTGCACAGCGCTCGATCCCCGAGCGCTGGATCGAATCCGCATTGCATCACGCGACCGCCGAGTACCACGCGCAGATCGCCGCATACCGCTTCGATCTCGCTGCGCAGGCGCTCTACGACTTCGTCTGGAACGAATACTGCGACTGGTTCCTCGAGCTCGCCAAGCCGGCCCTCGCCACCGGCAACCCCGACGAGCGCGCGCGCATGCAGCGCACGCTGCTGTCCGTGCTCGAGGCGATCCTGCGCCTGTTGCATCCGATCATCCCGTTCATCACCGAGGAGATCTGGCAACAGATCGCGCCGCGCCTGGGGATCGTTGGCGACAGCATCAGTACGCAGTCGCTGCCGCTGCAAAGCGACTACGCGGTCGACGCGCAGGCGACGGCCGACATCGAATGGCTGAAAGCCGTGCTCAGCGGCGTGCGCCGCATCCGCAGCGAACAAAACATCGCGCCCGGCAAGGCGCTGCCACTGCTGTTCAGCGGCGGCGATGCGAGCGATCTCGAGCGCCAGAACCGCTTCGCCGCAGCGATCGCATTCATCGCCCGCATCGACCCCGATGCGATGCGCTGGCTCGGACAGAATGAAACGGCGCCCGCCTCCGCCGCAACCGTCGTCGGCGAGCTCAAGGTGCTGATCCCGCTCGCCGGCCTCATCGACCTCGCCGCCGAACAACAACGCCTCGCCCGCGAAATCGCGCGCCTCGAGATCGAGATCAAGAGGTGCGAAGGCAAACTCGGCAATGCCAACTTCGTCGCCAACGCGCCCCCCGAAGTCGTCGCCCAGGAACGCCAACGCATCGCCGATTTCTCGATGACGATCAAAGGGTTGCGGGAGCAGCTGCGGCGGTTGTCCGCGGACTGAGATGCAAGCAAGAGCAACTCAACACAAAAAGGCACAAAGGAGAAGCAACAAGAGAAGCCACAAAAAAATAGCTCTTCTTGTGTTTTTTTGTGTGCTCTACCTTTTGTGCTTTCTTGTGTTGAGCGCTCTTGTAGGGGAAAACAGTACCTGTCCGATCTCGCCACTTACCTTGCGTTTCCGCCACTCGGCAGGCGTCCGGCCGAAGCGCAGTCTTTCATCACACCGGGATGAGCCCGGCTTGAGGAGAGACGAGATGAACGTTCTGACCAAAAACACTGCGCTGATCGCCGCCCTGGTTGTGGGCTTGAGCTCGAACGCGTTTGCTGAAGGCGATATCGAAGATGCCGGCCCGCAGTACGTGGCCGGTGGTCAGTACACGGCGGTGTTGGCGCAGACGGCGGGCAACTGGCAGTTGCTGCCGCTCGATGGCGACGACCGCTCGGTCGCCGCGGCGGATTGCCAGCAGTCGGTGTATCTGCCGAGCGGCGTGTGGCTGATCAATCGCGACATCCGTGGTCGTCCGGAGCTCGTCGCGCCGTCGACCACCGCGTTGCCCAAGGGCCTCAAGGACCGCGTCAAGTTGATCGCCTGCGATGCGCCGAAGACCCGCGAGAGCGCCCTGCGCGCGCCGCGTGAGCTGGTGCAGTATCTGGCCGAGCACACAGGTGCGGTGCGCATCGACAATTGATGAAAAGCGGAGGGGAGCAATCCATGGATTCTTCAACCCCACGAGCGGTCGCGTCGGCAGCCCCGCCGCGACCAGTCCTCCGGCTCGGCATCCTGGTGCTCGACGGCGCCCTGATGTCGAGCATCGGCAGCCCGATCGACGCCTTGCGCATCGCCGAGACGATCGCGAATCTGCGTCGGCCGGCGGACGCACCGCGCTTCATCACCCATGTATTCAGTGCGCGCGGGCAGACGCGGATCCGCACGTCGAACGGTCTTTATCTGGATGGCATCGAGGCGCCGCCGGAGGCGCTTGATGTGCTGCTGGTGCCCGGCGTGATGGCCGACGATGTCGCCGGACTGTGCGGTCGCGTGCGCTCGCTCGAGACCGAGACCGAGTACCTGCGCCGTGCGCATGCGGCCGGCGTGCGCATTGCCGCGGCCTGCAGCGGCACCTTGCTGGTGGCCGAATCCGGCCTGCTCGACGGCCGCAAGGCAACCACCAGCTGGTGGCTCGCCGCGCACTTTCGCAAGCAGTATCCGCGCGTGTTGCTGGATGCCGAGCGCATGGTCGTCGACGACGAGCGCCTGATCACCGCCGGCGCCGCGACCGCGATCCTGAACCTGGTCATCCGCCTGATCGCCGAGGCCGGCGGCAACGACCTCGCGCAACAGGTCAGCCGCATGCTCGCTTTCGACGCCGAACGCCAGAGCCAGGCGCCGTACGTCAGCATGGCGCTGCTGGAACGCCCGCGCACCTCGCTGGCCGAGAAGGCGGAGAGCTATCTGCGCAAGGAGCTGGGCAAGGACATCAGCGTCGCCAGCCTCGCCGAACATTGCGGCACCAGCGAACGCAGCCTGCTACGCCATTTCAAGGCGCATTACGGCACCACGCCGCTCGAACACATCCAGCACCTGCGCGTCGAACGCGCGAAAGCCATGCTCGAAGCCACCCACTTGAGCTTTGAGGAAATCGTCGACCGCTGCGGCTACCGCGACGTGTCGAGCTTCCGCAAGCTGTTCAAGCGCGACACGGCGCTGACGCCGGTCGACTATCGAGAGAGGTTTCGGCTACGGGCGCGGTAACGGCGCGCTTCTGTAGAGCAAAGCGGTCCGCAGATGACACAGATGGCGCAGATGAAAAGCGAACGGCTATCGGAATGATGAATCGGGCAGGTTGCGCTGCCCCAAAGCCCAACCTTGCTTTGCACTTATCTGCGACATCTGCGTCATCTGCGGACCGCTCTGCTCCTGCTCTGGCAGACTCAGTCTTCTCGACTGAAGGCGCCCCCCATGACCACCACCATCACCAAGATCACTTCCGTCCTCCCGGTCGCCTCGGTCGAGGAGTCGCTGCCGTTCTGGCAGGCGCTCGGGTTCGAGGTCACGGTGTCGGTGCCGGACGGCACGGCGATCGGCTTCGTGATCCTGGTCAAGGATGGCACCGAGGTCATGTTGCAGAGCTTTGGCAGCATTGCCGGCGACCTGCCGGCCATCGCAGAGGCGGCGCGGCAGGGGCCGAGCTTCGTGTTTATCGAGGTGACCGATTTGCAGGCCGGCATCGACGCGCTGGCGGCGTTCGAGATCGCGTCGCCGCGGCGCGAGACGTTCTACGGATCGACCGAAGCCACCTGGCGTGAACCCAACGGACATCTGGTCACGCTCGCGCAATTCAGCAAGGCCTGACTGCTTTTTCCATAGAATCGGCGTCATCCCCGTTCCGGAGCCGCGCATGTCAGCCCTCAAATGGATCATCGCGATTGCCGTCATCGGCGTCGCCGTCTGGTGGTTCACGCGCGATCCGGTCGAGGTCGCCTATCAGAAGTGTCTCGCGCAGGTCTCTGCCGAAATGGAGAAGAGCGTCAAGGTCGACGACAGCAACGCCGTCGAGAAGGCCATGGCCGACGCCGTCAAAGGCATGGGCTCCGCGATGGGCGGCGCCATGTGCGAGGCCATGCGCGCCGCGTGCAAGGACGACCGCGACGGCGCCCTGTGCAAGGCCCNNGTGCAAGGCGGCGCTGGCGCAGTTCTAAACGATTGTGGGTTCGGACCTTGTCCGGACGCTGTTCCTGCTTGTGCGAAGAGCGTCCGGACAAGGTACGAACCCACGAGTTCGAACGGGAGGGCCGCGCTCCCGCGCGGCTGCTCTGCGCTTCGGGAGGGCCGCGCTCCTGCGCGGCTGCTCTTTATTCTGACAAAAAAGCGCCGCGGGAGCGCCGCCCTCCCGTTGACTCATTGCCGCCAGACGACGCGCAAGCCCGGACACAGCGCTGCAAATTCCTCGCTGGCTACCAGCCCGACGGCCGCCAGCAAAGCCTTTCCCGCATATAGCAGCGGCACCCGCCCGCGCTCCCAAGTCGGCACCCCACGCTCCTGAAACAGCAGCCGCAGCTCGCGCGTGTGTGCGCAGCCGTCCGGGCGGATCCGCTCCCCGGCACGGCGGAAGCGCACGCTCAAGTCGTGGCCGATCGGTTGCGACTGGTCTTGCACGTCGATGGCTTCAAGAAAACCCAGTCCTTCAGGCAGCACGCAGCGTGCCTCGTCGGCGTTCCACGAAATCGTGACTGCAGGCGCGGGGCGCGTGTCGGCCTCGGGCAACAGGAACAATCGATCGCGATAACGGCGGAACTCGAAGCCGCGCCAGCGCAGGCATGGATTGGCATGCTGGCCGGCCAGCAGAACCTCCTGGCGCAGTCGCGCCAGCTCGTGAAATCCGGGCGCCGGAAACCCAAGCGCGAAAGCGTAGTCGCGCACGCATTGGCCGAACAGCGCAGCAGACAGCCCGAGCAAGCCGTTGATCGACAGCGAGCGTGGGTCGTCGGCCTGCAATTGCGCCAAGTGAGCCCGCGCCAACTCTGCGATTTCCGCCTGCACCGCCTGCGCGTGCTCGGCGAAACGGGCGAGGCGCTCGCCGGCAGCAGGGAACCTGGACTGCAGCAACGGCCAGAGCGTCTCGCGCAGGTACACGCGGTCGTGGCGCGGATCGCGATTCGATGGGTCTTCAATCCATTGCAGGCCCAACTCGCGCGCGCAGTCCCGCAAGGACGAGCGCGGCTGCGCGAGCCAGGGTCGCCCGAGCCACGCTGGCCCAAGCGCGCGCACGGGTCGCATCGCCGCGACGCCGTCCAGCGCCGCGCCGCGGAATAATCGCAGCAACACGGTTTCGGCCTGATCTTCCTGGTGGTGTGCGAGCAGCAGCCAGCCGCTTTGCACGTGCTCGGCGAACGCCGCATGCCGCGCCGCGCGCGCAGCCGCCTCCAGGCCGTGTCCGCTCAACTCGACCTGCACGCGCACGACCGTCAACGGCACTTCGAGCGCAGCGGTGGTCGCCTGGGCGCGCTCAGTCCACAAGTCGGCGTCCGCGTGCAGCCCATGGTGCACATGCAAAGCGCTGAGCC
>CXWL01010911.1_pt1 | contig 10125 bp, 9 predicted proteins | sample 590931 | NCBI WGS metagenome assembly CXWL01 (sample SAMEA3498368, study PRJEB10139) | groundwater metagenome | biome: water well; material: biofilm material | place: Germany | collected 2015-04-27
CGCTGCGGAGGAAATAGCGCGACGTACAACAGAATAGAGAGAATCGTTTGCAGCGCATACTGCCGGATCGTGATCGCGTCGTGGTAGAGTCCGACATTCCGGATAATCCCCTCGATCTGTTGTTCCTCCCCCTGCCACACAATTCCCGTCGCGAGCTGAAAAAGCCCCATCCCAACAGGAAAGATTCCGGCCACGATCAACGCCGTTAGGAACAGCTTGATCTCCCGTTCGCGCCGAAAGAAAGCCTGCACCATGTAGAATCCGACCAACCCGTTCATATGCCGCAACAAGACGCTGAATCCGGTACGCAGGTCCTGGCCGTGAATAATTTGCACAACGGAAAGAGACAGCACGACGGTATAGACCAGCCACAGAGGCCAGAGCGGCATACGGGTGAGTTGCGCTTCCTTCGAAGCGGTAAGCATGTGTCCGAGCACGACCAACGGAACCAGTCCGGCAACAATTTGGGTCAGCGGCATGCCGGCGACAAGCAATTCCCGCCAGGTCGCATCCACGACTGGCTTCGCGATGAACAACAGAGCTACGCCTGTCATCGGCACCGTGACGAACGCGCCGAAGGTCATCACGGACAAGACCAACGCAATGACTAACAGCATGGCTTCCTCATCCCACCAGTATCCGTCGCTCACACAAGCTCTCACGCTGGGTCTGAAACCCTACGCTCCCGCTGTTACGGATTCGTTAAGGCCTGGTTGCAGATAGGCGAACTTTCCGATTGATCCGAAAAGCCAGCTTGCTTGAGTCGGCACGATACCTGCTTCAAGAGCCCCACGGGATGGCCACCGCGCCTCAATGTGCAGGGCTGAGCCTACGGCTTTTTCCCGAGAACGCAACCGGCATGATCCTGTGATCGAGAGAAATCACCGGTCGCTATGCGGACGAGCAGCCACTGGATTCGGCACACAGATGGGCTGTGGGTGACACCCTTCACCGCCCTACACCCTCTTCGGCTATCGGCTGGGGCTAAGAAGAGTCATCTGCAAGGAGCTCGACGTCCGAATCCCTCGGCAGATGCGGCCCGCATTGATTTTGTAACGATTTGTTTACAGAGACTCGCTGCCGGCTGTAACCGACGACACCCACGTTGCACACCGGCCGTACGGAGACGAAACACATGAACACCGGACCCTCCTTGACTCTGCGATACATCCTGACGGTCTGCGCCCTGCTCGCGTCCTGCGCAGGCTTCGTTGACCAAGCCGATGCGGCCGGCCCGGTCGCCTATCGAGACTGCTCGCTGGCCTGGAATGCCAATCCAGAATCCGATCTGGCCGGCTACCGGGTCTATATGGGACGGAATCCTAACCAGCTCACCCGGATGAGAGACGTGGGTCTGCGCACCGCCTTTCGCTGTTCGGAAGGCGACGCAGCCGAAAACGGCCAGTGGTTCGGCACGGTCACGGCCTACGATCACAGCGGGAACGAAAGCGCGCCCGCGCAGGCCGTCCCCTTTGAAATCGTCGGATGGCCGGACCCGGTGCTGCCGGCAGAAATTCATGAACCCACGGCGGCTCGCCTGGTGAGCACCGGGCTGGGGATCAGTTTTATCTGGAACGATCCCAATGTGCCTCCAGCCTCGCACCGCATTGAACTATCCAGCTCGCTGAAGCCCGCCTGGACCACTGCCGTCGTGCATCCTCCAGGGGTCCCGATGTTCTCCTATTTTCAGCTCGCCGGCGCAGAGTGGGTCTGTTACAGAGTCCGGGCGGAACGAGGCGCGCTCGTCTCACCCTGGGCACAGGCCAGTGGACCAACCGACCGCCAATTCTGCATGCGACCGGCTGAACTTCTGACGAATGCCCAGCCGATTCTCGCGTCGACCATCCTATATGAACCGGCATCGGTGCGTCTTGAGTCCGCATCTCGGGGCTTCAAAATCTCGTGGGGCCGCACCGATGCTCAGTCCGTCGCCACCTACCGGATTGAGGTTACTGGATCCGTCGATCCCCGCTGGACCACCCTGGCAATCTTACCCCCGAAGCTAACCTCATTCTGGTATGCGACGGACATCGACGCCGAGTGGGTCTGCCTCAGGATCAGGGCTGAAGTGGGACGCGCGGTCTCTCTCTGGGCGGCGGCGGGAGGTCCGAACGATCGGCAATTCTGCTTCAAGCCCTCCTCTACCGTCACCGCGAATCCATAACGTAGATCGGCGCTTCCGGATTTCGTGTGGGCACCTGAATGAGGTGGCCCACTCGGAAGACGCAGCCGGCCATTCCTTTCACTCGGCAAACGCAGTCGCCCTTTATTTCATTCGGAAGACGGAGTCGGCCCTCCCTTCCATCCCCTCCTTCGTAAGGAGGGGCAAGGGGAGGTCGAAGTCCCAAGCTGGCTAAGGGAGCGAGCGGAGCCGCCACGAAGTACAACCGCCCGTGAGGCTCTCTACCCCACCGTCCCTCCCCTTACAAAGGGGAGGTAAGAAAGAATGCGCAGGCACCATACGCTGAAGAACGAGACGCGTGACCCACTCGATATCCGGAAGCGCCCGAAGATCTTGTCGAGGGAATGTCCTGAACCGGTCGGGAGGAGCGCTGTACGCTCCTCCCGATAGTGAAGATCGGTGGCGTCTACTCGGCTGAACCACGACGCGAGATGAGACTAGGCTGAGGTCAAGGTTGAGGTTGAGCAGCCTCAGCCTTAACCTTAACCTTTTTCAGCGTCCTGCTAGGCCGCCAGCTCACGGCGCTTCTTCCAGGCCAAGCCGCCGACGCCCATCGCTCCGCTGGCAAACAACAGGAACGCGGCAGGAACCGGCACCGGAGCCGGGGTCAATCCGACGGCCGTGCCCTGCAGGAAGAACGTGGCGTTCCGCTCATGGCTTCCTCCGCGGGACCACTCGTGCTCGCCCTTGAACGCGCCACGCTCAAAGAGATGACTCCAGGAGAGGCTGAATTCAGAGGTTTCCGGGTTGAACAAGCCCTGGGCGAGACCGCCGATGTTCCAGGCGCGCACTTCGCTCCCGCGGCTCCAGCCGAAGAAGAGCGAGGAGAGATCGATGCTCAGCGACGACCCGTTGATCGTGGCGGACGGCGCCGGGGCGCCGGTCATGCCGCTGGTGAAGAGCGAATAGGTGGTGCATTGCTTCGTGATCGGATCCACGATCTCCGTCATCGACTGAAACGATCCCATCTTGATGACTCCGTCCCGGTCGAACAACCGGTCAAGCGTGCGGCCGTGTTCGCCGGTCCAATTCACCGCCCCTGAAGTGAATTCCAATTGGCCGATCGAGACCGCGTGGGCGCGGCCTTCCAGCCCCACGAGCGACATCGCCGCCGTTGCAACCACCGCCACCGTCATTGCGAGTAAACCTTTCATCGCGAACTCCTTTTGTTGTGAGACGAACTCGGTGAGTTCATCCCGGTGTGAATGTGAAAATGAACCGATGCGCTTCGATGAATCCCTTCTACGTTGTATTTCGTAACAAGCCGCTGTTAAGAGCATCCCGGCAAACCCATTGTGGGAAACGTGAATAACATCCGTGTAAACTTTTGATCCTGGTTTGATTAACTTTTAATCAAGATTTTGGCACCGGCTCCAACGCCTGCGCTCTTATTAGAGATCGTGACTGAATGTCAACAAGCGCGCTGAGCAATAGTGCTCAGCGGAGAGCGGCTATGACTGCCTTCGTCCATCCGGTCAACCCCCAAGCACGATGTGTTCCAGCCCATTCCGTCAGCCGGCCTCACAGAGACGGCAGCGTTCCAAGCGAGACAGGCTCAGCTTGAGGGAACATTCTTCCTGGCAATGGTGATCGTGTCGTGGGAGAGATTTAAAAAAAGCGCGAGGCGGAAAAAGACACCGGCCCCCGCCACAGGATCGCTGCGACGGGGGCCGGGACGAGCGGGCCGATCGTGGCCCGGAAGACTAGATGACTTGGTGGGTCTTGCGGAAGCCCAGAATTCCCATCAGGCCGCTGCCGAAGAACAACAGCGCACCGGGAAGCGGCACCGCCGCGAGCTGGGCAGAGCCTTGGAGGGAAAATGTGCCGGACTGCAAGAACGGAATGCTGTATCCCGTAAATGACTTGGTCCAGGACACATTGAAGGCGTTCGTCAGTTCATTAAATGTGCCGGCGGCGCTGCCGCCGACATTCAACGACGCTTCATTCATATATGGACCCGTCACACCGGCGAACAGCGCAGTGAGATCGACCGCCATCGTGGATCCGGCAGTCGAACCGGTCGGCACCGGCGCTCCGCCGGGAGCGCCGGGGAACGCCTGGTTACTGGTAAAAATCGAAAACGTATGGCCCGCAATGGTGACCGGCGGGAAAATATTCGGCAGAGGCTGATACTGCCCCATGACGATCTGTCCGTTCTGCGTGAAGGTGCCGGACACCGACCCAAACACACCGAAGTTCAAATTGACCGATCCGCCGGTGATATCGAGCTGCGTCACCGACGCCGCCTACGCGGGCAGGGCAGCCAGCCACAGAACCATGGCAACCATCAGGCCCATGATGATAGCTCGTAGTCGAGTCATGCTTCTTCTCTCTTCCTCGCGCAGCTTGCTGCGCAGTTGGCGGGAGAGGTCCGGGCGCGATCGCGCCCGGACCTCCGATGTTGCGGCTAGTTGATGCAGGTGCTCGGCAACGGAGTCGTCTTGAAGTTCACCGGGCCCTTATCCGCGTTCTTGAACACGTTCATCGTCCCCGGAGCCGTCCANNGTGTTGATGCGCTCTCCGACCCAATACTTCCACTTGCCGCACACGAGATTCTCCTTCGGGTTGGCCAACGAAAGGTCTCTGGCCTTAAACCCGTCCATGCGCACTTCGTAGCCCTTGGAAACTCCGACAGCCGGGCTGTCCACCAGAGAGAACGCCTGATCGGCTTCCATATACCCGAACCCCTTCGTATGAGCCGGACGGCCTGCGCCCGTGTTGCCCACGATGCAATCGGCAACGTCTTGGTTGCTCTGTCCGAAATACACGCCATCGGCCGGATTCGTCAACACGGTTGAGCCAGAGGGAGTTTCCGTGGCCGTGAGCATCACGGTCTGATCGAGCGCCGCTTTGGTGCCGGAGCCGGCGGTCCGCAAGCAGAGCGACACCGGTGAGGTCGCGTCGGCCGCCGTGCCGACCGCGGCAGGCGAACCGTCGGGATTGACCGGAGCCGTACCGAGACCTAACTGACGCCAGTCAGTCGCCTGCCGGCTCAGGAGGGCTTCCACCTGATAATGAGACAGGCTGGTCACCTTTCCCTGAACCTGTCCGCCCGAGACCTTCTGCACCGCGTTCCCCACAACAAAGGAGAAGGGCACAATAGCGGCCTGCGCGCTCAAGAGCTGGCTGTCATCGAGCGGCTTGACGATAGTCGTGACGGGACCGACCTGGCCGAAGGAGCTGCCCCCGACATCCGACCAGCCGACATTGACGGGCAACAGAACCGGGCCGCCGGTGCAGCCGGTGTATTCGTTGTATTGCTTGCCGTCCGACGGGCGGGTCTTCAGTACCGGTCCCGTGCAGCCGGTTAGGCTTGCGTGATCGAGGTAGTTCATATTCGAAAGCGCATTGGCTTCCGGCTGTTGCAGCTTCTTCACTCCGTCGCTCGAACCGGTGGCCGAGTAGCGGATGGTAATGGACGCCCCGCCCCGGGTGCAGGTCCAAGTGTGCAACTTGCCGGTCGTGATGGTGGGACTGCCCATCGGACCGTTCACATAATGTGTCGGGAGCGCCGCCGGGATCCCATCGCACATATTCAGGGGCACTTCGGTCGCGAACGGAGTGCCCGCCGAGGCGCCGCCCATGTTGATGACTTGGGCTTCAGCCGACAAGGCCATTCCGAGGATCGAGCCGATCCCCAGCGCCGCTGCGGCCATTTTCTTACTTGCTTGTTTCATGTGTCATTCCTCCAAAATAAAATGAAATACCAGTCGTACCCTGTCAAAAGGCGCGGGCGCGTCATCTCGCCGACAAAAGAACACCCGCCACGCCCTGCTCTTGTCCGTCCGACCGCGACGGTTTAGGCCTGGAACAGCTTGCGCCGGGCAATGCCGACGATGCCGATCATGCCGCTTCCAAAGAGGATGACCGCGGCGGGAACAGGAACCGGCGCCGTGAGGGTCATCGTCGAGCCGTTGAGCGCCAAAACTGCGGTGCCGATTTGGGAGATGGCATTCGTGTCATAGATGCCCTCCAACAGATGCAAGGTGGACCCGAGCGTTCCTTCCATGCTCACCGGCCATCCGCCCGCCAACCGCCCATCGGTCGAAAACGTGTTCGTGAACGAATTCGGATGGGACGCAGAGAGAATGTGCACTCCGACATTGCCGTCGCCGGACATGAGCCCGGATTGCACAGCGGTAGGATTCCAGCTGTTGACGAGCTGTACCTGTGAGAGTTCCGTTGGCGTAAAGGTACTCGGCGCTTTCGTTGAACCGGCGTGAAACAGCGTTGCGGCGCCGGTTGGTTCGTCATATGAAAAACTGTACAGCGCCCACTTCAATGTTTCGACACCAGTGACCTGGGAAAAGTGCGTGGGATCGATATTGACCACCACTTCACTTCCGCCTGTGAACAGGTTCGAGACCTGCCCCAAGTTCCGGAGATACTGCGTATTGTTGCCGTAAAGCGCGAACACGAGATCCCCGTTGCCGAATTCCAACGCCTGCGCCTGTCCGGCCATGCCGGACACCGCCGTGGCCACGGCTAATGCCGCTGCCATCATCATCCGCTTGATCCCTCTAACTTTCATACGACCCCTCCTTGATTGTGAAAATGACCTGCACCGCTTCCCTGCCTTCGATTCCGGAACTGTCCTTGTTCCCATCACCCCCTCTCTCTTCGAGAAGGGCGCGCAAATCTTTTGAGAGATTCACCGTGCCGTTCTCTCGTATCCGTGTTACAGCCACGTCACCCTCCCATTTGAGGGTCGTTAACAGTGCGTTGCCGCTATGTTGCGGATCGGGCGAAGCCCGGCAGGCCATCCGCCTGCACAGGGGGAGTTGTACGCGGGAAGGGTTACCGCACGATCAACGGAGCTTGTGGGAAGGGTAAATTGTAGATAAAGAACGGGAAACAGACGGCCGATGAACTCAAGCAGTCCTCTGTTTTCACCCGCCTGACCCCGGCGCGCCGAGACGCGCCGCTCCGCAAGCAAGGCTGCTGCGAGCAGATGAGACTAGGCTGAGGTTGAGGTTGAGCAAAGATCCCGACTTTTGGTGCTCAGCCTAAGCCTCAGTCTTAACCCAAGCCTAAGCCTTAACCTCAGCCTTCCATTAGCGCTGGCGGGCTGTTTAGCATCCTGCTAGGTCGGCGGGAAGAATTTGACGACGATCGTATGATCCATCCCAGGCGGGGGCGGACGTACGTCCGTCACCTTGGCCAGCGCATCAAGCGCGGACTGATCGAAGAGGAGACTGCCGGATGAATTGATGAGGCGGAACTGCAAGACACGCCCCTGCTCATCGATTACCAATTCGCACAGCACGGCATATTCCAGATCGTCCGGGAGCGACGGCGGAGCTTGATATTTCGACTGAATCGACGCCGTCAAGATGTCCGTGTAGCCGGCGAATCGCCCCCGGCCTTTCCCGATGGCAAACGGATCGGTACTCACCGGCGGCGGCCCCGGCGCATCGGACGCCTTGGGTGGCGGAGGCGCGTCGGCCTGCTGAGGGGGCGGTGGAGGCGGCGCATCTTGCGGCTTCGGCTCCGGCTTGGGCGCCTCGGGCTCCGGCTCAGGTTCCGGTTCCTTTTCAGGCGGAAGGGGCGGCTCTTCTTTCTTAAACGCGTTGAGCTTGTATACCTTGATGAGGTCCTGCCCCCATTGGGTTTGCGCCACCCAATAGAGCCCGCCTCCGATGCCGACATGCACCAGCCCGACGATCAACAGCGTCGTACCGAGCTTACTCTTCTTTTTTTCAAATCCTTTGTAGCCTGCCATCTCTTCAACTCGTGAACCGTGAAGCGTGAAACGTGAAGCGTATCTCGTGAAGCGTCCGAATCCGAAACGAGATACGCTTCACGTCTTCTTCTGGCGCTTCACGGTTCACGAGGGACGCTTCACGGTCTTTAAGGCTCGTTGAACGGCTTTGTCGCAATCGCCAAATCCTCGACCGGAATCCGCTGAAGAATGTCGAGCACCGCGACGACGTGTTTGTACTCCACGCCGGAATCGCCGCGAAGCACGAGCGGCAACTTGCCGCCTTTGGCGGCTTTCAAATCGCGAATCAACTTCTCCAATTCGGTGATCTTGACCTTCTCTTCATCCATGTAGATATCGCCGTTCTTCTTCACGGAGAGCGTCGGCGTCGTGGTTTCCATTTCCGTTTCGTGCGGCGTGGACTCCGGCAGCTTCAGCTCGATCCCCTGCACCGCCGCAGTCGTCGTGATGATGAAAATCACGAGCAGCACCCAGGCCAGGTCGAGCAACGGGGTCATGTTGATATCGGCGACCGCGCCGTGCGATTTGCGTGAAAATCTTCTCATATCTTCCTTTCAGACATCGGCAAGTGGGTCACACCGCACAGGATGCTCAAAATGGCTGCTGTTCTCACCCGCCCAACCCCGGCGCGCGAGATGAGATTAGGCTGAGGTCACGGTTAAGGTTGAGCAAAGTCCCGACTTTTCGTACTCAGCCTCAACCTAAGCCTTAACCTTCCATTCACGCTGGCGGACTTTTTCAGCATCCTGTTAGTGTCCCGTCGCCGCTGAGGAAGGCTCGGCCTCCTGGCGATGCCCGCCGGGGCGGTAGTCTTCGGGATCTTCCGCTTCGGCCGCCGCGCCCTTCTTCTCCTGGAGGTAGTCCGTCATGAAGACCGTTTCGAGATGGGCCGCGAAATTATCGAGTTCCATGGTCAGCGTTTTCGTCTTGGTCACGAGAAAGTTGTAGCAAAAGAGGGAGGGGATCGCGACCATCAGGCCGGCGACCGTCGCGATGAGCGCGGACGCGACGCCAGGCGCCATGGTCGCAAGGGTTGCCGACTGGGCGCGGCCGATGCCGGCGAACGTATCCATGACGCCCCAGACGGTGCCGAGCAGTCCGATAAACGGCCCGCCGCTGATGGCCGTCGCCAGGACGATCATGCCGGACTCCAGACTGACCGCCGCCTCGCCGAGCACGCGCTCCAGCGCAATCCGCACGGCGCTCATGCCGTGATGCGGAATCTTCTCCCCGTCATACTTTTCCTGCTGCGCCTTGAGTTCTTCGCAGCCGCCATAATAAACGTCGTACATCGGCGAGCCCTGCAGCTGCTTGATCGGGCCTTTGCTGAACACGACCAGGGGACCTTTGGACTTCGAGTAGTAGCCGAGAAAGATCCCGTTCCGTGTCTTCGCTTTGCTCAACTGCCGGAACTTGTTGATGATCACCGTCCAGCTGACCAGCGAGAAAAACAGCAGCACGGAGATCGTGATCTTCCCTTCGAGCGTCGCATGGCTCAGCGCGAACGCCACTCCCCCTGAACTTGTTTCCATCTGCGTCGTCCTTTCGATTAGCTGCCCTGTTGCGGTTGGGCTTGCGGCTTCACGTCCACCTGGATGACCACGCCGCGTTTCACGCGGACAGACTTGGCCAGTTGCGTCTTGCCGGTCTCATCGCCTGTCTTGTCTGAAGCAGCGTGCTTCGATTTCGCCTCGGCTTGCGTTTGCGACGACGCGGACTCGATGACGGATTCCGATGTCGTGTCGGCGGATTTCGATGCGCTTCCCCCTGCATTGGCCGTCGCGCTGGTCGGAGCCGGCGGCGGCGGAGCGGCCGGGGGCGGCAGACTGCCGCCACCGGTCGTCGGTGGCGCCCCTCCGCCCGTCGAAGACGTGCCAATCACCACTGGTAGCGGCGGACGAGGCTTTGACTCGTCCCGCTCAAAGCGAACCCGGCCTTGGATCGTTCCCTCGCCGGTCGTCTCCCCCTTAGGGGTCACGACCACGACGTCACGGCCGCGAATACCGGCGATCGGCACATCGATATTGCCTTCTTCTGCCAGCAGCGTAATATTGCCCAACAACAACGGGTCGATGAACTTGTTGAACTCTTCCGCATACACCGGATTGCGCACGTCCTCCAATTGCTTCTTAGTCGCCAGCAACCGGGTGGCATCACGCCCGAAGAATGTGGCCTTTTCGATCTCGCGGTTGATCGCGTTGATCTCCGGAGTGTTGAACTC
>CXWL01123270.1_pt1 | contig 10124 bp, 7 predicted proteins | sample 590931 | NCBI WGS metagenome assembly CXWL01 (sample SAMEA3498368, study PRJEB10139) | groundwater metagenome | biome: water well; material: biofilm material | place: Germany | collected 2015-04-27
GGTAATGCTTTTCATCTGTTCGCGGTCCAGCGAATCGAGGCTGACATTGATGCGCGACACGCCTGCCGCCTTCAGCGCCGGTGCATAGCGATCCAGCCGGGTGGCGTTGGTCGACAGCGACAGATCGCGTATGCCGGGCAAGGCTGCGATGCGCCCTGCCAGTTCCGGCAGATTGCGCCGCAACAGCGGTTCGCCGCCGGTCAGTCGTATGCGTGAGGTTCCCAGGCGGGCAAAGGCGGCAACCAGGCGCGTGATTTCATCAAAAGTCAGCCAGTCCTGCGGCTCTTCAAAACCCTTGAAGCCTTTGGGCAGGCAGTAGGTGCAGCGCAAATCACAACGATCCGTTACCGATATACGCAAATACTCGATGGATCGACCAAACCGGTCGNNACCGGTCGCTTAACATCTGCTGACTCCGCGAAAATTGTCCATGCATCGATTGTAAACAGCGGCGGCGGGCCTGACTGCTGGCATGACAGACTAAGATCCCTAGTCATTTCGGTCTAGTTTTTCGGCAATGGCTTGCCGGCCGGCCCTGCTCGCTCCCGGGTCGCACTTGCAGTTATTGCAATGCCGGCATTTGCGTCGAGCGCGGGAGTCCATTGCATCGATGATTGCGTATGCAGGCAGTGCTGCACGATGCAGCTCCAGCCTTAGTCAACTTTCTTCATGCGCGCACGCATGGCCGGCGTCATCTCTACATTCCGCGCGGCGTCGATCAGCATGACTTCGTCCAGCCCCAGGCGCTGCGCCATCGCTTGCCAGCCCCCCGGCCCGACGATGAACAGCGGCTTGGAATTGCCATCCGAACGCAAACCGGCATCCGTCCCGCCACGGGTGATGATGGTCACGGATGCAACCAGGTCTATGGTGTCGCCGCTGCGTGGATCGATGATGTGCGGATGGCGTTTGCCATCCTTCATGAAATAGCGCTGGTAATCACCACTGGTTCCGATCGCTTCATTGTCCAGCAGTTCCACCGCAGTGATGGCGCCTGCGCCGCGCGGGTCCCGAATGCCGACTTTCCATGGCCGCGCTCCCGGCTGTCCGATCGCCAGGATATTGCCGCCTACATCAATCAGCGCCGCCTTCACGTGCGCAGCGCGCAATATCGTGGCGGCACGGTCCAGCGCATAGCCTTTGGCATAACCACCGAGATCGATCATGACGGCTTTGTTCACGCTTGAAATCAGCGTGCCGTCATAACGCAGGTCGGACAGGCGCGGATTGGCCGCGACCCAGCGCCGGATTTCCGCGCGTGCAGGCCCATGCGGGCGGATGTCGCTGCTCTGGAATCCCCACAGGCGTATCAGATGGCCGATCGCCGGATTAAACAGGTTATCCGACTGCTCAGCCAGTCGCGTCGCTGATTGCAGCAGCGTGACCATTTCATCATCGGCCTGGAACGCCACTCCGCGCGCAATGCTGTCGTTCAATGCAGTCAGCATGCTGGGTTGCCAGGCGTGGAATTTGTGATGCAGTCTATCGAATTCGTTCAGCACACTGGCGCTGAGCGCATCGGCCTGCTGTTGCGAGCTGCCGTAAATACTTATTTCGACAACGGTGCCAAACACATTGCCGCTGGTTTTATGGATTTGCTCTTGCGGCGTACAGGCTGACAACAGGCTCTGCAGCAGCAAGGCGATAAAGATGAGGCTGTTTCTAGCCGGTTTCATGAGACGACCTTGTTTCTGTAACGGGAAATTGGGCGGTGCGCGCCACGCGGTTTTGCCCTGACTCAATTCCGGCGGCGCGCGGACCGGATCAGCTTGCCTTGCTGACCATGTAATCGACAGCCGCTTTCAATTCTTCATCCTTCAGTGCAGCATTACCGCCTTTGGGTGGCATCATGTTCAAGCCCTTGAGTGCATTTGCATGCAGCGTATCGACGCCCTTGGCCAGGCGCGGAGCCCAGGCGGCCTTGTCGCCGAGCTTGGGTGCACCCAGCACGGCGGCGCCGTGGCAAGACACGCAGGTTGTGCCATATACTTTTTCGCCCACTGCGAGGTCGGCTGCACTGACTGCCGCTACCGCCGTGGCTGCTGCCGGCGCTGCAGGTTCAGCCGCACTCAATGCAGGGGCTGCCGGTGCAACTGGCGCAGGGGCCGGCGCAACGGTGCTTTCTGCCGGTTTGGTTTCAGTTTCCGCTTTTTTCTCGCCGCATGCTGCAAGTGCAAGAACGATCAGTAATGGTAATAGTTTGCTTGTTTTCATGATGTCATCTTTCATTTAAATGGTATTCGGTTTTTCTGTTGCGGCATCGCCTGCATCCTGATGCTGGATCAATCTCGGTTCTATGTGCATACCTCCCTTTTTCCAGTAATGCCTCGTTCATTGCGCTTTGCCAGATGGATGGCGAACAGGATGGCTGCAGGTTTGCATCCTGCATTCGAGTACCTGTTAATGCCCCATTCCGCCATGCTTGGCGGTACCTGGCTTGAGCATATCGGGGGTGATCTGGTCGAACGACAATATCCTGCCGCCCTCCTGCTGCATGAAAGCATGGGCATCCTGTTCCTTGCCGAAGGAACCGAAGGTAGGCCCCATAGAACCGGCTTTCTTGCTGCCGACCACATAGTAGGCTTTCTTTGCATCTATCCAGTGTCCGACCGGCTGCGCCCAGTCGGTCTGTCCCATGTCCTGTACATACATTGCGCTCATGCTGCGTTTTTGTTCCGGCATCAGGATCACGGTGAACAATTCCATCAAATCGCAAAAGAAATCCGGCTTGCCTTCTGCATAGAGTATCTGCGCCTTCGGTCCCGGGTAATCCTTGAGTATCATGCCGTCCAGTGCACAGGCCGTATCGGCGTCAGGTTCCTTTGCACCCATGGTTTGCGCCGGTTGACTGCAGGCGGCCAGCAGCAAGGCAGATAGACAGGCCAGCCGCGCAAACTTGCGCCCGTCCGGCATACAAGGGCTGTTCAGTTTCATTTGAATCTCCAGTTTGCGATAAAAAACGGTACGACTATCCAGCCCAGCATGATGCCGATCAGCACCATTGGATTGGTCAGACTATCCGGTACCACGGTTGCCAGTCCGTACATGCTTTGCACCTGCTCGGAACTGAAAATATTCAGCAGGCGGAATATGTCTGCAGGGTTGAGCATCAGCAGCGCGGCAAACAGACCACTGCTGAGACTGCCCTGGCTTGCCACCAGCGCACCCATTAACAGCAGGTCGAAAATCAGCACGAAGAAAAACCACAAGGCGATGGCGACACCGCTGGCGCGCACCCGATCGGAGGCGATCACCGACACCAGCAGGGAGATACCGAGGAAGGCCATACCCATCAGCAGCGCGCTCAATACAAAACCCGCGTAGTGATACACATCATTTACGCCGAGATCGGCCGCCAGCGGCAACAGGCCGGCGCCAAAACCGATTATGGTCGAGGTCGCCAGCGCGGCAGCCAGGCCCAGATATTTGCCGAGCAGGATTTCAAAGCGCGTGACCGGCATAGACAGCAACAGCTCCAGCGAGCCGCGTTCTCTTTCACCGACAATGGCGTCGTAGCCCAGCAGCAGTGCAATCAGCGGCACCAGATAGATGGCCAGGCTCACCAGGCTGGCTATCGTGACTTCTATGCCGCGAAAACCGACTGCCCCCTGGTGTGCCGAACCGAAATAGGCGATGGCCAGCGCAAACAGGGAAAAAATAAGTGCCGCAGCCCATACCCAGCGATTGCGCACCCGGTCGCGAAATTCCTTGCGTGCGATCACGCCAATCTGGCGCACTTCAATTCGCGCTAACATCGATGCCTCCATAACCGAGAAAAACATCTTCTAGCGACGGCTCATGCACGGCGATATCAAGCACTGCATCACCCAACACTGCCAGCGCACCCAGCACCGCCACCTTTTGTGCAGACGCACAGGAGATCAGGGCATGGTCGCCATCGAGCTGCAGCGCAGCTCCTGGCAGGCCGCTCATCAGCGATGTCAGTTGTGCCGCGTGGCCGGCACGCAGCTGCAGGCGGATCACTGATGGCAGTACGCGCTGCGCGCGCAGTTCGCTCAAGGTGCCCAGCGCCGCCATGCGGCCGGAATGCAGCACCAGCAGGCGATCGACACGCTCCTGGATTTCAGCCAGGATGTGCGAGGTAATCACGATGGTGGCGCCACGCGACTGCATCGCACGCAGCACCAGATAGAAATCGTGTATGCCTTCCGGATCCAGACCATTGGTCGGTTCATCGAGAAAAATCAGATCAGGATCGCCGAGCAAGACCTGGGCAAAACCCAGTCGCTGGCGCATTCCTTTCGAGTAGCCGCGCACGCGCCGTGCCGCGGCATCGCGCAGGCCGACCAGTGCCAGCACGTCGGCGCAGGTGCTGCGCGGCACCTGCTTCAAGTCGGCGAACAGATGCAGCACTTCCAGTCCGGTCAGATTGTCATAGGTAACGAAACTTTCCGGCAGATAGCCGATGCGGCGTCGCGCCTGGCGAAAATCGCGTGCGTCTACCCGTGTGCCGTTGATACGGATATCGCCCGAGCTGGGCGGCAATAATCCCAGCATCAGCTTGAACAGCGTGCTCTTGCCGGCGCCATTGTGGCCGATCAGGCCGAGTATTTCGCCTTTCTCCACCGTCAGGCTGATGCCACGGATGGCCTGTATGTCGCCGAAAGAACGGGTGACCTCATGCATTTCAATTGGCTTGCTTGTCATTCCACTTTCTCCAGTTCTGATTCAGCGGGCGCATATGCGGATGGCGGTCGATCACGCTGGGCGCGCGCAGCACCGGAAACTGCCGCGCCGCAAAGCGCAGCGTCTGTATCGCCGGGCTGGACAACAGCAATTTGAATAGCGGGTAACGCCAGTTGAGTAGATCGACCACGTCGTTGGCTTCATAGGCAACATCGCCAAAACCATTGCCGTCCTGATCCCAACCGCTGTAATTGCTCCAGTAATTGCCCTGCTTGCGGCCCCACTCGACATCCTTTGCGGCGACAAACCTGACCTGCTCATGGTTGTCGATGAAGTCGTTGCCATCGACCTCGTTGTTGGATGAGCCAGCCGCGAGATGCACGCCGGTGCGGTTGTGGATGACCAGATTGTTTTTCACCACATTGTATTCAGCGTCATAGATGAAAAAACCGCGATCGTTACCGGCCACTACATTGTTTTCTATGATCGAGTCTTCTATCGTGCGCAGCATGATGCCGTGATCTTCATTGCCCCATGCGACATTGTTGCGCACGATCAGATGGCGTACCTCCATCAGTGCGAGACCGCCGCGATTGAGGTAGGACTCGTTGTTTTCCCAGGTGCTGTAATTGGTATTCATGTAATGCGTGCCGTAGCGCACATGGTGGATTTTATTGCCGCGAAACAGCGCGCGCGTCGAGACGTCGACATAGATGCCGTCGCGGGTATGGCTGACCTCGTTGCCTATCACTTCGACATCGGCCGTGTTGTAGACCTGTATGCCATTGCCGCGCGCAGTCGACATCAGTTCGCGCTTGCCGCTGATGACGTTGTTGATCAATTGCGATTTATTGGATTGTTCCAGCCAGATGCCGAACAGATTCTGCGACAGCACGCAATCAAGCACCACGGCGCGATGCGCACCCGGCTGTATATAGATGCCGGCATTTTGCGCATCCAGATCGCTGCCGCTATCGCGAATGATCAAGCCTTCTATCTTGACGTCAGCGGCCCGTACCCGTATCACGTCGCCTTGCCCATCGCCGCTGATGGTCGGGCGATTGCGGCCTTTCAGCGTCAAGGGCTTGTCGATGAACAAATGTTCGCGATAAGTGCCGGCCGCCACTTCGACCGTATCGCCCGGCTGCGCTTTCTGTANNCTGCAGTACGGCGGCCTGTGTACTGCCGAGAGAGACCAGCAGTACGCAGGCCAGGAAGGCTGATGACATTGCGCCATTTATGATGGGCCATCGCATCATTGAAGGCGGCAATTCAGATTCATCATGGCGCGGGCTCATCATGTTTGGCCGTCTGTTGCGCCAGGCTGCGCTGCACGCTGGTGAGCGGTATGAAATAACCTGCGCTGTTGATGCGGGTCAGCGCCTGCCCTTCCCGCTCACGTATCTTGCGTTCCTTGACCAGCGGCGGACAGGCATGATCGTCGTAATACAGCACCATGCAATCCAGGCACAACATGCATTCCATCTGGTCTATGCGTCCGGCGCTATCGATCGCATGCGAACCGCAACCGGCAGCGCAGGCATGACAGGTAGTGCATTCGGCCTTGCGCTTGAGACCGAACAGGCGGAATTTTCCTGGCAATGCCAACCCTGCGCCCAGCGGGCAGAGATATTTGCAGTAAGGCCGTTCGCTGAAGAAAGACAGTCCGAGTATGCCGCCTATGAACAGCCAGAATGGCCAGCTGCGATTCCACACGCCGACAATGAAAGTGGTCTTGAAAGGTTCTATCTCGGCCAGCTGTTCAGCCGTTTCCATCGAATAGAAGGAAACCCCAACCAGGACGAAGAAGATCACATATTTAAGCCACCTGAGTTTGTCGTGCAGCGGTTTGGGCAGCAATCTCTGAAAGCGTTGCAGGCCGATTTTCTTGCCTATGCTGAGCGCCAGTTGCTGCAGCGAACCGAAAGGACACAGCCAGCCGCAAAACACGCCGCGGCCCCAGACCAGCACCGTAATGATGATGAACCACCAGAACAGGAAAATGAAGGGATCGGACAGGAACAGCTCCCACTTCCATTGATAAATCAGCGAATGGAACCAGGTCATGACCTGCGTGATGCTGGGTTGTGCCTTCAGATAAAACCCGAGGAAGACTACACTGAGCAGCCACAACACATGGCGCGGACGCGATATCCATGGCTTGCTCTTGCGTTTGGATATCCGCACCAGGCGATCGCGCTGTGAATACATCAGTGCAGTGAAGGCCAGTATCAATACGAACAATCCGATTTCGATTTTTTTTGCCTGCCACATGGATTTCCATGCCGGCTCCGGCCGGTCTACCTGCGGCCGGCCACCTTCCAGATAGCGCGTCGGNNGCGTCGGCAGCCAGTAATCCTGATCGAAATGCACAAAGACCTTGTTGCCAGTTTTTGCATCGATCTTGTTGGCGAGAAAAGTCATCTGCCATGGCCACGCCGGATTGAAATCGGTAGAGCGCACGATGAACACGCCAGACTCCCTGAACTCGGGCACATCGGCCGGCTGCAGGTGATAGAGATTCTGGTAATCGGTATCGCGAAAGGTGAAGGTCACAGGATCCTGACGCAGCTGAATCCGGTCGTAAATGCCACCACGCACAAAACCGGAACCCTTGAACGATTCCTGCCCATTGGCAATCACGAAAATCGCATGTTCATCCGGCTTGAGGTCTTCCATCAGGCGCCGATAGGCATGCTCACCCAGCAGGCTGACACCGATGCCGGGCACATTCAGATAGCCGAAATACATATCCATGTAAGGCTGGGCCCGGGCGCTGCCACCGACTTCGGAAGCCGACACCAGCAGATGGCCTATGCTGCCCTCCTGCACCAGTTGCGCCCAGTCCAGCTTTTGCTGGACTGCAGTGAAACGTGCGGGTGGACGCGGCTTGCTTTTGAAGATGCCGACCTGCGATCCGATCAGGTAAGCGCTGCGCGAAATCACCTGATTCTCGGCAATCGCCGTCACGGTGGCGCCGCTGATTGCATCCAGTCCGGTTACGCCGCTACCGCTGCCGCTGTAACCTATCTCCAGCTTGGCATCACCTGCCAGCCCGACATATTGCGCAATGAAAGCCAGCAGTTTGGATTCGGGTATGCCGGCCAGCAGGATAGGCTCGGAGTGTTTGAGTATGCGCACGCCCTTGATCAGGCCCTGCACATCCATGCCTATCAGTGTAATGACCGGTTTGCCGGAATAAGCCGGAATATCGACTACATCGGTAGACAGAAAAACATAACCCAGCAGTTTCTCGGCTTCGCCAGTGCCGGAATATGCCTCGACATAACTGGGGTTGCCCTTGCGCTGCGAAAAGCGCGTCGCGCCCGGCATCACGTCGCCGCATGCGGCATACGCGCACAGGTCTGGCCCGTGCAGCAATTGTTCGGGTAATTCGTTATCGTAGATTGCAGCTTGCGCAAATTGCATGGGCAGCAGCGCCAGACAAAAGACGAACTGCAGCAGCATGCGTGGCGTCAAGCGCCAGCGCTTCTTGGAAAAAATCATAGGTATGCAATGAAAAAACGGCCATGTGTCAGTCCACATGGCCGCCAGGACTGCGTTAAGCCTCAACCAGCAACTGGCTGCGCATTTCAAGATGCAGTGCGTGACAGAAGTGGGTACAGTAAATCCAGTAAGCACCGACGTGATCGGCTGTGAATGTCACTGACTTGGTTTCCTGCGGATTGACGATGAAGTTGATGTTGTACGTCGGAATGGCACAGCCATGCGCCAGATCCTCGACCTTGTCATGGTTGGTCAGGGTCAGCGTAATCACATCGCCTTTCTTGACCTTCATGATAGGCATGCTGAACGCCGGTGCCTGCGACATCAGGCGAATATTCACCTTGTTGCCTTTGCGTTCAATACCCGCATTCTCCGCCGTGACTGCATTCGGGAAGTCGGTCATCGTGTAGATCTGGCGCGTCTTGACGACATCGCGACGCACGATGATGCCGTCATGCGGTTCCGGATAAGCGGTATGTTCCGCTATCGTTTTCATCTTGTCGCCGCTGATGTTGATCAGTTGCTCGGTTTCCGGATGCAAGGGACCAACCGGCAGGAACCTGTCCTTGGAAAACTTGTTGCCGGAATTGAAGTACTTGCCGTCTGCTTCCTTGGTTTCACCCATCGACGAATAGCCATGCCCCGGCTGGAAATTCACGTCTATGCGATCGAGCACGACCTTGGCGTTCTTGTCGCCCTTGAATTGCGCAATGGCTTGCGCGACATTCCATTTGACGACCTGGCTATCCAGGAACAGCGAGGTGTATGCATTGCCCTTGCCGTCGAAGGCTGTGTGCAAAGGACCCAGGCCGATTTCCGGCTGCGCCACCACCGCGTCGCGCGGTTCTTTCAATTCACCATCAAACCATTTCAATACGAGTGCCAGTTCTACCACGGTCGCGGTCGGCGACAACTTGTGGGCGCTGACAAAATACTTGCCATCCGGGGACGCATTCAAACCGTGCGGGTTCTTGCCCAAAGGGACGTAGCAAGTGACGGCTGTCTTGGGATCCGCATTGGCTGCCTTGCGGCCATCGACCACTGGCACTTTCGACGAACCTATGGTCGTGAACTTACCTTCCTTGACCATTTTTTCAATGCGCTCGATGTTGAAGAACGTGCATGCATCGCGCTCGGCCGCCATCATTCCTGCCAGATTGGTGCCGCCCTCAGTGTTGTAATTGCTTGAGCCAGCCAGTTTGCCGTCATAGGACGTCGCAACCAGTTCCATATTGCCGTCTATCCGACACTGCCAGCGCACTTCCATCGTCGCTGCATCGACGCAACTGAACAGACAACCCCATTTGCTCGGATCATCCAGATTGCGGCCATCGTTAGGCAAAGGCGTGTGGAATTCCTGTCCGCAGAACACCCTGGTTGTGTAATTGATCTTGGCGTCGACCGGATCGCATTTGTCGGGGAAGATGCCGTGGAAACCCATGACATTCGGCAACTCGGTGATCTTGTCGCATTCCATCGTGTCCATGCGTATGCGCGCCAGACGGGAATGTATCTTGTCATTGATGAACAACCAGCGGCCATCATAGGTACCGTCCTTGTAGCTTCCGTGTACATGATGGGTGTCGCCGGTGGTGTATTTCAGGCTGCCGTCGGGCTTGGTGCCCATGATCGCCTTGGATTCATTCGTGATGCCCCAGCCGACCATAGGATCGATATTGAATACCGGAATGCGACGCAAGGTGCGGCCGGATGGGATACCCAGTATCCTGGCTTCGCCCGAATGACCGCCGCTGGAAAAATGATAGTAATCATCCAGTTGTCCCGGCATGACCTCATGGCCTACCGCATCGCTTGCAGCAGCAGCTCCGGGTTTTTTTGCTGCGCCGCCTTCATCCTTGCAGCCGGCCAGGCCAAGCGAAACGCCAGCCCCTGCCAGTCCGAACAAGGCACTTTTACTTAAAAAATTACGGCGTGTTTCCTGCACTGGCGCTCCGCCCTCGATTGCATCC